>Ga0247719_1000074_pt1 | contig 67488 bp, 58 predicted proteins | sample 41E_DmetaG_FD_189046 | JGI IMG/M metagenome (GOLD analysis project Ga0247719, IMG submission 189046) | Soil microbial communities from hillslope of Landscape Evolution Observatory, University of Arizona, Oracle, AZ, United States - 4-1-E_D | ecosystem: Engineered > Artificial ecosystem >...
GGCGGGGCGGGGTCACCCGTCCATTGTCGCGGCAGTTGTTGTGATCGGTTGCGCTTGCTCGGGAAGCTGGACGGCGTTCACTTGGTTACTATGGGATGAACGCCGGCCGGGTATCCGGCGCACATATTCCAGTCCCGAGGGCAACACACCCGCGGTGAGGCGACCCGGCTGTCTCCCGCTGCTCACATCGGGGCTTCACATCGGGGGTTCCCCTTCATGCTTCGGCTCCAGGCGCCTCTCCCCGAGGCGTACACCACCGCCACCGCTGAGCAGCTCGCGGACCGCATCGCGGCCGCCAAGGCGACGCTCGGCTCCCGCGTCTTCATCCTCGGCCACCACTACCAGCGCGACGAGGTCATGAAGTGGGCAGACGCCCGCGGCGACTCGTTCGCGTTGTCGAGAATCGCGGCCGAGCAGCACGAGGCCGAGTACATCCTGTTCTGCGGCGTCCATTTCATGGCGGAGTCGGCGGATGTGTTGACGGCCGATCACCAGAAGGTGCTGCTCCCTGACCTGAACGCGGGGTGCTCGATGGCGGACATGGCCGACATCGACTCCGTCGAGGAGGCATGGGCGGAGATCGCCGCTGTCACCGACATCGAGCGGGTCGTTCCGATCACGTACATGAACTCGTCCGCCGCGTTGAAGGCGTTCGCCGGGCGGCACGGGGGCGCGGTGTGCACGTCGTCGAACGCGCGGGCGGTTCTGGAGTGGTCGTTCGGTTCGGGCCGCGGCGCCGACAAGGTCCTCTTCTTCCCCGACCAGCACCTCGGGCGCAACACGGGCGTGCAGATGGGGTACTCACTCGACGACATGCGGGTGTGGAACCCACGGCGCGATCTTGGTGGGCTCTACGAGCGGGACATCAAGGAGGCGAAGTTCCTGCTGTGGAAGGGGCACTGCTCGGTGCACCAGCGGTTCACGCCGGTGCACGTCGAGGCCTTTCGGGCTTCGCACCCTGACGGGCTTGTCGTCGTGCATCCGGAGTGCTCGCACGACGTGGTTCGTCTGGCCGACCAGGTGGGGTCGACGGACTACATCATCAAGGCTGTCGCTGCTGCGCCTGCGGGCTCGGTCATCGGCGTCGGGACGGAGATCCACCTCGTGCAGCGACTCGACAACGAGACGCCCGACAAGACCGTCGTCTCGCTCGACCCGCTCATCTGCCCTTGCTCGACGATGTTCCGGATCGACGCTGCGCACCTCTGCTGGGTGCTGGAGAATCTCGTCGAGGGTCACGTCGTCAACCAGATCACCGTCGACGACGAGACCCAGGAGTGGGCCAGGGTGGCGCTGGAGCGGATGCTGTCGATCGTCTAACGAACGACAAGCGTCCACCGATCAGTACTGGTTACGCCAAGATGAAGAGGTGGACGCCGCGAAGGTCATCGTCGTCGGGCAGGGCTACGTCGGGCTCCCATTGGCAATGCGCGCCGTCGACGTCGGCCACGACGTCACGGGGTTCGACGTGGACCCAGCCCGCGTCAATCGGTTGAACTGTGGCGAGTCCTACGTCGAGGACGTCTCGCAGGAGACCTTGCGCCGGGCGCTGGGAAGCGAGCGCTACCGGGCGTCTTCAGATCCTGACTCCTGTGCTGACTTCGACGTCGCCGTGATTACCGTTCCCACGCCTCTACGCGACGGCAACCCCGACCTTTCGTTCATAGAATCGGCGGCGCGGACCCTTGCGCCCTATCTTCGCCGGGGAGCGACGGTTGTGCTCGAGTCGACCACCTATCCTGGCACGACCGAAGAGCTCCTAGCTCCGTTACTCGAAGAAGGTTCGGGTCTCGTCGCCGGCGACGACTTCCATCTCGGGTACAGCCCAGAACGTATCGACCCGGGCAACAACACTTGGACGTTCGAGCGCACGCCAAAGGTCGTGTCAGGCGTCGATGGTGTATCGCTCGCCGCCGTACGGGAGTTCTACGACGACCTCGTTTCCGAGACTGTTCCTGTGAATGGCACACGCGAGGCCGAACTCACAAAGCTGCTCGAGAACACATTCCGGCACGTCAACATCGCGCTCGTGAACGAGATGGCGATGTTCGCTGGGAAGTTAGGCATTGACATCTGGGCGGCGATTGACGCGGCGGCGACAAAGCCGTTCGGCTTTATGAAGTTCACACCGGGACCTGGGGTCGGCGGTCACTGTCTGCCCATCGACCCGAGCTACCTGTCGTGGCGCGTTCGCCAGACGCTCGGCCACAGCTTCCGCTTCGTGGAGCTGGCGAACGACATTAACGATCACATGCCCGACTACGTCGTGCGACGATTGACGCTCGGTCTCAACGCCCTCCGCAAGTCGGTGAACGGGAGCCGGATCCTGCTGCTCGGCCTCGCGTACAAGCGCAATACGGGAGACGCGAGGGAGTCCCCGTCGCGAGCGGTGGCGGCGCAGTTGCTTGCCCTCGGCGCCGAGGTGCGCGCTGCGGACCCTCACGTGGTGGAGGCTCACGTCGACCCACAAGTCGTGCGCGTCGACGCGACGATCGAGGAGGCAGCTGCTGCCGACGCCGTTGTGCTCCTCACCGATCATGACGACTTCGACTTCGACGCGCTGGCCTCGAGCGCACGCTACGTGCTCGACACCAGGCACCGCATGACCGGGCCCGTCGTCGAGCACCTCTAGCGATCATCCCTGGGCGAGCGTCTCGTACTGCGCTAACAAGCGGTTCCGCTCCGACTGCCAGGAAAGCTCGTGCGCGGCCCGCAACGCGTTCCGCTTGTGCGCGGCAACGGCTTCACGTGTAAACGAGTTGACGGCGGCTGCGATGGCCTCCGGCGTGGACTCCGTGAAGGAGGTCCCGAGGTCGTGCAGCTCGAGCAGCCTCACCATCTCCGGCGCGGCGCTGACGCACAGCGCGAGACCCGCCATCGTGTACTCGAAGAACTTGTTCGGGAGGCAGTAGCGCGTTTGGGTCGTCGTCGCCGGGATCGGATGGATCCCGATGTCGGCCTCATTGGCGAGGCGGACGAGCTCGACCATCGGAGCGGGCTGCGCGAACTCGATTCGCGCCCGCGCCGGCGACGACGTGGCGAGCTGCCGCAGGTACTGCTCGTACTTCGGGCGGCCGAATCCTCTGAGGACCAGACGGAACTCGTCTCGCCACAGCGGCACGCTTCTGATGAGCTCGTCCAGCGCGCGGTCTTCGTTGAACACGCCCTGGTACAACACCGTCATCACGTCGCCCGGTGCACGCTCAGGCATCGCCTCGAACGGCGGCGTGTTGCGGATCACGACCGGCCGCTGTCGAAGGGCGTACTCGTGTTGGAGGGCGTCCGCGATCCCGTCGCCTACCGTCGAGACGAATGCGGCTCCGTGCACGTGGTTCCGTTCGAGCCGCCGGATGTACCCCGGAAAGAGGAACCGCCACGACGCCTTGTCCGCCTGTTCCTCGATCGCGAACTCGTGGCTGTCGTACACGTAGCGGACCCCGAACTCGCGCGCCGCCCGCGCGCCCGCCGGGAGCACGCGCCAGTCGTTGCAGTGGTACACGTCGGCGCGCTCTGCCTTCGCGGCGTCGAGCAGATGGCGATGAAGCCGGATCGACCAGTACGCGGCTTCTGCGAGGGCAGGCACGGCGCGTACCGCCGCGAGGCGGACGGCGAGAGCGGCGAGCCTCACCGCTCGTGTCGACTGGGGAGGCAGTTCGACGACCCTCCAGTCGGGCGGCGCAGACCGGGCGCCGGGCAAGCCGATCGCAGTCACATCGAAGCCGGCTTCCGCCAGCGCGTCACCTTGGCGGCGTACCCGAGGGTCATCCGGGATCGTGCTCAGCGACAACAAGCAGACCTTCACTGTTCCTCATTCGCGCGTTGGAGGATCTCGAGGATGCGGGCCGCCGCGTGGCCGTCGCCGTAGTCGGTGATCGGACGACGTGGCGCGTACGCCTCATCCGTCCAGAGCCGGTTCCACCCGCACTGAATCGTCTCGACCCACTCCGTCTCGCCGCGCATGGTGACGCACGGAACGCCATGGAAGTACGCCTCCTTCTGCACGCCTCCGGAGTCGGTGAGGGCGAGAGCGGCGCCCATGAGGAGGCGCGTCATGTCGAGGAACCCGACCGGCGGGATCACGGTGACCGGTCCGAACGACAGCCCCCACCGCTCGGCGGCGGCCTTCGTTCGTGGGTGGAGAGGGAGGACCACCGGTCGCGTGGACGCTTCACGCCTCAGGTAGTCGACGACCTGTCGCAGCGCCTCCTCCGACTCGGTGTTCTCCGCGCGGTGCACCGTTGCGACCGCATACTCGCCGTCGCGGAGGCCGAGGTCGCCGACGATGGTTCGCGTGCCACGTGCCCGCTCGGCCGCCCGGAGTGCGACGTCGTACATGACGTCGCCGACGTGGTGGACACCCCGAGTCACCCCTTCGCGAGCCAGGTTGTCGACCGCGACCGTGGTGGGACAGAAGAGCAGTGAGCTCACGTGGTCGGTGACGACCCGGTTGATCTCCTCGGGCATGCGACGGTTGAACGAGCGCAGACCCGCTTCGACGTGACAGACGGGGACGTGCAGCTTCGCGGCTACGAGCGCTGCGGCGACCGTTGAGTTCGTGTCGCCGTACACGACGACGATGTTCGGCCGCTCAGCCTCGATCACCGGCTCGAGCGCCGTCATCATCCGCCCGGTCATCTCCCCGTGCCCGCCACCGCTGATGCCGAGGTGGTGACGGGGCGGCGTGATGTCGAGCTCAGCGAAGAACACGTCGGACATCGACGCGTCGAAGTGCTGGCCCGTGTGGATCACGACATCCTCGACGCGAGCCTCTTCGCGAGCGGCCGCAGCCAGCGCGGCTGCCTTGACGAGCTGGGGTCGGGCCCCGACGACGGTGACGATCTTCAAGGTCTCGTTCATCCGAAGTCGACGTCGAAGGTCTCGCCCCAGGTGATGAGGTTCACGGCGCGCCAGACGCGTGGATCAAGCCGCCCGGAGGCCCCCGTCGCAGCCCAGAGGTCGCGAACGGCGGGGAGATCGAGCGGTGTCGTTCGCGCGGCCGCCGCAGATGCGAGAACGGCTTCGACCCACCCGCGCACGTCGTTGAGCCACGCCGCTTCCGGCGTCGCGAACCCCACCTTGTCCTTGCGATCCAGGATGGCGTCGGGGACGACCCCTCGGAGCGCCTCGCGCAGGACGCGCTTCGAGGTCGCGTCCGTGCCTACGAGATACTCCCCCGGTAGGCGGAACACGAAGTCCGCCAGGTCGGGCGTGAGGAAGGGTACGCGGCTCTCGATCGAGAAGGCCATCGAGTTGCGGTCTTCGTAGCGCAGGAGGGCTGGGAGGCTCGTCGACGCGAAAGCCGACTCCAGCTCGCGCCGCAGCGGATCCGCAGGAACACCTGTCTCACGTGCCGGCTCGCGGCGACCGAACCACGTGCGATCGGTCCACGCCGCCCGGCGGCGCGACGCGAACAGAGACGCGACCCGCCGCTCCGCCGGCTGGGGCAGGACCGCGACGGCGGCACGCAGCGAGGTGTGGAAAGGGAGGCGCTGGTCGCCCAGCCGGGCGGTCGCGGCGACGAGCTCAACGCCCTCGCGCACGCGGCCGCGCCGGACGAGCGCGGCGACCTGCTTGCCGAGGTAGCCCCGGTACCCCGCGAACATCTCGTCCGCTCCCTGGCCATCGAGCATCACCTTGATGCCCTCGGCGCGCGCGCGGCGGAACACGCGGTACTGCGCGTAGATGCTCGTGCTGGCGAACGGTTCCGCCTGGACGCGGACGAGGGCAGGCAGATCGTCGACGAGCTCCGCGGCGCTCGCGGTCACCTTGTGAGTCGTCGCGCGCGCGGCGCGCGATGCGAGGTCGACCCAACCCTCCTCGCTCAGCAACGGATCGTCTGCGATGAAGCTGAACGCGTGGAGGTCGAGCCGGTCGCCGCCGACCGCACGCATCGTCGCGACGATCGCCGAGGAGTCGATGCCGCCGGAGAGCGCGGCGCCTACAGGCACATCGCTGCGCAGATGCAGTTCGACGCTCTCGAAGAAGCGGTCGCGGACGCCGCGGACAGCCTCTTCGAACGAGAGATCGGCGGGCGGTCCTGCGGGGAGACGAAAGTACGGCTGCGGGTCGATCATCTGCGGCGCGTCGACGTCGATCTCGGCGAAGGTGCCGGGGGGCAACCGGTGCACGCTCTCGAACATCGTCGCGGTGGCGCGATGGTCGACGAGACCGTGAACGAGGTAGTCGTGGACCGCGTGACGGTTTGCGCGACGCGGGAACGCGACGAGCTGTTGCAGCGCCGTCACCTCCGACGCGAACGCGATCCCGATTCCGGTCTCGGTCCAGTACAGCGGCTTGATCCCCGCGAAGTCGCGCGCGACGGTGACGACTCCTCGCTCCGCGTCGAGGATCGCGAAGGCGAACATGGCGACCAGCCGCCTGAGCATCCCCGTACCCCACCGTTGGAAGGCGGCGAGAAGGACCTCGGTGTCCGACGTGGTTCGGAACTCGTGGCCGAGCGCCTCGAGCTCCCGTCGCAACTCGACGTAGTTGTAGAGCTCGCCGTTGAAGATCAGCGCGTACCTTCCGTCGCGGCTGGTCATGGGCTGGTTCGAGCGATCCGAGAGGTCGAGGATCGAGAGCCGCCGGTGCGCGAGCCCGACGCGCATCGGCCCGCGCGGCGGGTCGCGACGCGCCTGGAGCGGTTGACCCGGTGACCACGCGAGGAAGCCGCGATCGTCGGGGCCGCGATGCTCGAGGCATGTTCCTGCGCGACCGAGACCGTCTATCTCCTCATCGCGCGTCGTCACGATTCCAGCGATCCCGCACATCAGCCGCGACCCTTCGGAACCAGGTCGTGGATCGCGGCGGAGGCGTCCTCGCGTACGACGAGGAGCGAGCGCTGCTCCTCCACGGCGCCCACCTCTGCCGGTGTGACGCACCGCAAGATCGGCACGGTGCGCAGTCGGCTGGCGACCAGATCGACGAGGTACGTGGTGTACCCGTTGCGAGCGGCGAGCTCCGGCGCGTAATCGAGGCGACCGAAGGCAGGAGACAGCTCGAGGAGCACGCACCTGATCCGGCCCGTGTCGAAGAGCGACGAGGCCCCGGCGAGCACTTCGCCCTCCCATCCTTCGGTGTCGATCTTCAGGAAGCCGATCTCGTCGGTGATCAGGTCGTCAAGGCGCCGCACCTCGACGTCGAAGGTCTCGAGGTCGCTGCCGTCCCTTCCGTCCGCCGCTGGTCGCCGCAGCGTGCCGAGACCCGGGTCGTCTGCGGGAGCGGTGAGCGTCGCGGTGTGCGCGGCCGCGCCGAGCGCGTAGGGCAGGATCTCGACGTTCGCTGCTGCCGCTCTCGCCACTGCCGCGGAGAGGCGAGCGCGTACGAGCGGCGAGGGCTCGGACGCCACGACGCGACCGCGCGATCCGGCGAGCGCGGCGAGCGCGAGGGTGTACAAGCCGATGTTGGCACCGACGTCGACCGCGAGGTCGCCTGGCTGGACGAGACGTGGGAGCAATCGCAGTTCCGTCGTCTCGTACTGCGCACGGTAGAGCGCGTGCCGCTTCGACTCGTGCGCTTCGGTTCCGAGCTCCGATCCCGCGACGGTCACGCGAGCCGTTACCGGGATGGGCGCCATCCGCTCCGCGATCCGCCAGTAACGCAGGGATCCCCGGACACCGGTGGCCGCAAGGCGATGCGCCAGGCGATGCACGAGCGGGGCGTCGGGAATGGCCGTCAGAGGCCGCGCGAAGAGTGACGGGGTGACGTTCATGAGTACGAAGGAGGTCGACCGAAGAGGTTCCAGCCACGCCACCACGGAAGCGCAGCGACGAAGTCGCGAGGGTCGGTGGCGCTCACGCGAAGGTAGAACACCACGGCGAGCACCGAGTTGATCGTGTACGCGATGCTGGACGCGACACCCGCGCCGACGGCACCCCACGCGGGGATGAGGAGGACGTCGAACACCACGACTGCGACCAGCCCGACGCCGCTGTTCACGACGTTGAGGTTGGGTCTGCCGCGGCCAGCGATCTCGTTCGCCAGCACCATGCCGGGTCCGAGGAGAGCTACTCCGGGCAGAAGCGCGAGGAACGGCGCGATCGCCGCTCGGTACTCCTCACCGAACAGCACCCGCACGAGCAGGGGGCTGAGCATCCCGACCGCGGTAGCGACGAGCGCGCACGCGCTCGCTGTCGCCCAGAACGCCCTGGGGGTGAACGCGTTCATCTCCTGTGTCGATCGAGCCGCGGCACGAGGGAGGATCACGAAGCTCGCAGCGGTAGGAACCATCCACAAGATCTCGGCCAGCCTCGCGGCGACGACGTAGAGCCCGACCGCCGAAGACGTCACGAACAGGTTCAGCAGGAAGACGTCGAGCCGGAGCGCGAGGAACTGGAAGATGTTCGCCGCGCTGCTCCTCAGGCCGAACCCGAGGATCTGACGCGCCGGTTCGCGCGCGAATCGAGGCCGCAGCGACCTGAACCTCCAGACGGCGACCACGGCGACGACTCCGGCGCCGGCCGTGGCGAGGACATACGCCATGGTCGCGTCCTGTACGGATCCGTCGACGATGACGACGGCGAACGCGACGAGAGCGAGCGTGGCGACGGCGTGGACGACGTCGAGCGCGTTCACTGCGAGGAGCCGCTCGTGACCGTGTAGCACGGCCCGCATCGTGTTCATCAGCAGCGTGGTCGGAATCATCCACGCGGCGACGACGGCGGCCGCCACCGGCAGGCCCGGAACGACCGCTGCGAGCGGGCCAGGCGCCGCGGCGATCACGAGCACGGCTGCGACACCGCCGATGACGAGCGACCACACGAGCGACACGCCGACGACATGCGCCTCGGACAGCCGGCGGCTGCCCAAGAAGTGCACGTTCGCTACGGGAAGTCCCGCTTCGAGCAGCAGCATGATGGTCGCAGGCACGAGCAGCGCGAGGGCGACCTGCCCCTGACCCGCCGGACCGAGCGCGCGCGCGACGACGGCCATCGTGGCGGTGCGCACGACCGCCAGCGTGACCTGCGTCGCGACGGTGACCCCGACCGAGCGCGAGAAGCGTGGCGACGTCACCGGCGCGGGCTCAGCGCGGTGCCGTACGCAGACATGATCGCTCTCCGGACAGCGGCCGGGCGGAACCCCTCGACGGATCGCGCGATGTCGGCTCGGGCGAAGCCGCCTCGCGCCAGGCCCTCCGCGTGGAGCTCCTCGATGGCGGTGGCGAGGGCGGTCGCGTCGCCGCGGGGCACCAGCCGCCCGACCTCGGGTGTCACGAACTGCTCGGGCCCGCCGCATCTCGTCGCCACGACGGGCGTTCCGCATGCCAAGGCCTCAACGGCCGCAACGCAGAAGGTCTCGAAGTCACTCGCGATCACGAAGGCGTCGGCACGCCGCAGGCGATCGGCGACGGCGGGCTTCGGGAGCAGCCCGTGGAACCGCACCACGACTCCGTCGCGACGCGCCTGCGCCTCGAGATCGCGACGCAGAGGACCGTCGCCCACGATGTCGAGCTCGACGTCGTGGCCGCGGGCGGCGAGCGCGGCGACCGCGGTGATCAGGAGGTCGACCCGCTTCTGCGCGACGAGCAGACACGTGGTCACGAGACGAATCCGATCGCGCCCGAGGGGGGGCGCTGCCGAGCGCGGGTGGAACATGTCCGACCGGACGGCGTTCGGGATCACCGCAGTGCGCGCCGACGGCGCGACGTGGTGGATCGCCGCCTCGAGCGCCGGCGAGACCGCGGCGACGACCGAGGCTCGGTTGAACGCCAGTCGCGCCATCAGGTCCCACCGCCGGGACAGGATGCCCGGATCGTTGTCGAGGAACACCGTGGAGTGCTCGGTGACGACGAGTGGCACACGAAGTCGAGCCGCGGCGATCGCGGTAGGGAACGCCGCGGTGTAGACGTGGGCGTGGACGAGGTCGATCGGTCGGCGCCGTGCCGCGTCACGAGCGCCGGCGAGCACCGCGGTGATCAGCGGCCACGCGAACGGACCGGCATAGGCGCGCCGGTAGGTTGCGCGCAGCACTGGGAGCCCCCCGAGCTCGTCCTCGACGATGACCGTGCGGAGCGGCCCGTCGTCGCGCCATCCGGCGAGATGGAGGATCGTGATGTCCACGTCTTCGCGAACCGCGAGCGCGTGTTCGAGTACGAAGGCGCCGTCGGCGACCGACGCCGCAGACGGGAGCGCAGGGGTTACGACGAGGACGTGAGGGCGGGACGCGCTCAGATGCCTAGCTCCGCGACCTTCACCCGGATCGCGTCGACCACTAGATCTTGTTCGTTCTCGTCGAGGTACGGGTGCATCGGCAGGCTCAGCACCGACGCGCTGAGGGACTCGGCGACCGGAGCCCCCGCGCACACGCCGCGCTGGTACGCCGGCTGCTGATGGAGCGGCCTTGGGTAGTAGACGGCCGTCGGGACGCCGGATTCGCGCAACGCGGCGGCAAGCTCGTCGCGGCGGTCGACCACGACCGTGTACTGGGCCCACGCCGACAGACGGTCGTCGGGGACGGCGGGAACTCTCACGACGTCGCCGAGCAGCTCCGCATAGCGGGAAGCGACCCGCTGGCGCGCCTCGAACTCATCGTCGAACACCGCCAGCTTCTCGAGCAAGACTGCGGCCTGGATCGTGTCCAAGCGTCCGTTGATGCCGACTCGCACGTTCTCGTACTTGTGGGTGCCCTGCCCGTGGACGCGAATGGAGCGCAGCACCGCCGCCAAATCGTCGTCGTCGGTGAAGATCGCTCCGCCGTCGCCATAGCAGCCGAGCGGCTTCGCGGGGAAGAAGCTCGTTGATGTCGCCCGCCCGAACCTCCCGACAGGAACGTCGCCCACGCGGGCGCCGAAGCTCTGTGCCGCATCCGCGAGCACCCACAGCCCCTCCGCCGCGGCGAATGACTCAACCCGTTCGTAGTCCGCGGGCAGGCCGAACAGATCCACCGCAACCACCCCTACGGGCCGCAGCCCCGCAGCGCGAGCGGCGTCGGCCGCCGGGGCCAATTGGTCGGGGTCCATGTTGAAGGTGTCGCGGAGGGAGTCGACGAAGACGGGCGTCGCTCCAAGAAGCGCGATGACCTCGGCCGTTGCGGTGAACGTGAAGGTCGGGCAGAGCACTGCGTCGCTCGGTCCCGTGCCGAACGCCATGAGCGGCATCAGCAGCGCGTCGGTGCCGCTGGCGCACGACACCGCGTGGTTCGCGCCGACGCGCTCGGCAAGGCGGTGCTCCAGCTCGGCGACCTCCGGTCCCATGACGAACTTCCCGTGCTCGAGCACTCGGGCTATGGCGTTGTCGATCTTGTCGCCGATCCGGTCACGTTGGGCTTGCAGGTCGATGAATTCCACTAGACGATCTCCTCGAGGGTGCCGTCTTCGGTCTCCCGGTAGCGGCGACCGCTCGTCGGACACGTGAGGCCGTCGCCGAGCCGTTCGCCGTCGTGGCTCATCCACCCGATGCGCTTCGCGGGTACCCCGGCGACGAGCGCGTGCGCGGGCACATCCGAGGTGACGACGGCACCCGCCGCAACAAACGCGTACTGCCCGATCTCGTGGCCGCAGACGATCGTCGCGTTCGCGCCGATCGAGGCACCACGCCGCACGACCGTCGCCCGGAACTCGGACTTGCGCTCGATCTCCGCTCGAGGGTTGTTCACGTTCGTGAACACGCAACTCGGACCGCAGAACACGCCGTCTTCGAGCGTTACGCCCGGGTAGACGCTGACGTTGTTCTGGAGCTTGCAACGGTCGCCGATAGTGACGTCCGGACCGACCATCACGTTCTGGCCGAGGTTGCAATCGCGACCGATGGCCGAACCCGACAGGATGTGGCTGAAGTGCCAGATCCGCGTCCCCTCGCCGATGCGGACCCCGTCGTCGACGTAGGAGCTCTCGTGCACGAAGACCCCGGGGAACCGACTCGCGGCCGGCGGCGGTGCCAGCGGAGCCCCCCGAGCGGAGCCGGCCAGCATCTCGTCGCCGGCGGCGGCGAGCACGCGCAGCACACGCAACCCCTCCCAGCCATCGGTTCGCGGACGCTCGCCCCTCTCGATGCAACGGAGGAAGTGGGCGAGCTCGATCAGGAGCGGCTCGGCGGCCTCGACGGCGATCGCCTCCGCCGCCGCCTTCACCGGCTGCGGCATGCCGTCGCGCCACTCGATCCGGTGCGGGTACAGGCGCACCTTCGACTCCCACGGCTCGCCGTCGTCGAACACGGCCATGCCGCGGTCGCCGACCACGACGAGCTTCTGCTCCTTGAAGGGATGCAGCCACGAGACGAAGACGTGCGCTCGCTCACCACCGGGGAACTCGAGGTGGGTCGTCGTCACGTCGGCGATGCTCTTGTGGAGATAGGTCCCGCCGACCGCGGCCGCGACCACCGGCTCGCTTCCGACGATCGACAGGATCATCGAGATGTCGTGGGGAGCGAAGCTCCACAAGATGTCCTCCTCGCGACGGATCTTCCCGAGGTTGAGTCGGTTCGAGTACACGTACTCGACCCTGCCGAGGACGCCTTCACCTACCAGCTCTCGTAACCGCAGGAAGGCCGGGTGGTACTGCAGGAGGTGCCCGACCATGAGCGTGAGCGTCGCTGCCTCGGCCTGCTCACAAAGGGCCTCGGCATCTCGGACGTCGAGCGCGAGCGGCTTCTCGACGAAGACGTGCTTCCCAGCGTCGAGGCACCGGCGAGCAAGTTCGTAGTGCAGCCGGGCGGGCGCTGCGATCGTGATCGCGCCGATGTCGTCTCGCGCGAGCACCTCGTCGATCGACAGGGCCGGGACGTCGTACTCGTCGCTCATCACGCGTGCCACCACGGGATCCGCGTCGGACACCGCAGCGAGCGCCCTGAGCCGGGCGAGGTTGCGGACGATGTTCTTCCCCCAGTAGCCGCACCCTATGGCCGCAGTCGGTGTCGGGGGACCAGTGAGCGTCACCTCGCGACCAAGTGACGCGGCGACCGCTTGAGCTGCTGACGTGTCCATTTGCGGGGGCGAAGTCTTGCACACCGCCATTCACGTTCCGGGAATCGACGGCTCCCCCCGTAACATCGCCGGGCGATGTGCGGAATCGTCGGCGTGATCGGTCCAGGTGCGCGCCGGTTCTCGGGCGCCGTCGAGCGCGCCGCTTGCGCACTCGATCACCGGGGTCCCGACGGCCGCGACCTGTTCGTCGGTGACGACGTGGTCCTTGGCCACACGCGGCTCGCGATCATCGACCGCACCGCGCGCTCGGACCAGCCGATGGTCGACAGCCCGACCGGCGCGGTCCTCGTGTTCAACGGCGAGATCTACAACTACAAGGAGCTGCGGCGGGATCTCGAGGCCAGAGGACACCGGTTCACCAGTGAGGGCGACACCGAGGTGCTGCTCCGGGGGTTCGTCGAGTGGGGCGAAGGCGTCGTCGACCGTCTGAACGGCATGTTCGCGTTCGCGATCTGGGACCCGCGGCGGCGGGGCGTGTTCGTCGCTCGAGACCGGTTCGGCGAGAAGCCGTTCCACCTGGCTCGCGCGAACGGGCTCGTGTGGTTCGCATCGGAGGTGAAGTCGCTGCTCGCCGCCGGCGCAGTCGAGCCGCGTCCCCATCTCGACTACCTCTTCGGGTTCCTGGCGACCGGTGACCTCGGACACCCGACGCGCACCGCGTTTCGTGATGTCGAGCAGCTGCCGCCAGCTCACGCCGGATGGCTGGACGGGTCGTCCTTGTCCACTCGCCGGTACTGGTCGCCCCGCCCGACCGATCCCGCCGTCGCGTCCACCGAGGACATTCGTGAGCGGTTCGCGAACCTCTTCCGGGAGGCGGTCGAGCTCCGCCTTCGCAGCGACGTTCCCGTCGGCACGTCGCTGAGCGGTGGGATCGACTCGACGACGCTGCTAGCCACCGTGCGGCACCTCGAGCCCGCGCACACGCTCCACGCGTTCACCGCGAGCTTCCCGGGATCAGCCGCAGACGAGCTGGAGGAAGCTCGCGCGGTGGCCAACCGACTCGGCGCGACCATCCATCCGGTGCCCCTGCGCGGCTCGGACCTCGCCGACGGGCTGGACCGGATGGTGCGCGCGAACGAGGCGCCGGTCGAGTCGGCGTCGACGTTCGCCCAGTTCAAGGTCATGGAAGAGGCGAACCGAGCCGGGATCGTCGTGCTCCTCGACGGGCAGGGCGCCGACGAGACTTGGCTGGGCTACCCGAAGTACGCAGGGCTACGAGCGATGGACCTCGCCCTGTCGGGCCACCCGCGATCGGCGGCGCGCCTGGTGCGGGAGCTTCGCGCGGGAGGAGGGCGCGTGGCGATACCGGTGGCACGCTACGGCGGATTCGTGGTCGGCGAGCGCTCCCGACGCACCCTCGGCCGGATCGCCGTCGAAGGCTCGGGCAGGTGGCTCGCGCGGTCATTCCGGGCCGAGCACGCGCGTCGCGGGCTTCTCGCCGACGCCGGTCCGCGCGTGCCGATCGGCGAGATGGGGACAGCCGCGGCCGCGGCTGACCTCCACCGGGTGACGTTGCCGCGCCTGCTCCGCTACGCCGACCGCAACTCGATGGCCTGGTCTCGCGAGGTCCGGCTCCCGTACCTCGATCACCGCCTCGTTGAGCTCGCCATGGCGGCACCGTTCGACTCGAAGGTGCACGAGGGGTGGACGAAGTACCCGGTGCGCTCGCTGCTCGCGAGCTACGGTTTCGAGAACATCGCATGGATGCGGCAGAAGAAGGCGTACATGCCGCCGCAGGATGAGTGGATGCAGGAACCCGCGATCGTCGATCGCGTCGCCACGGCGTGGCAGGAGCTCTACGAGGCCGGTGTCCTCGCCAGGAAATTACCGGCCGAGACGACGATCCTCCGCTGGCGCGTTCTGGTCACGTCCGCGTGGATGGCGGAGTTCGCGATCAGGCTGTGAGCGCGTCCTCCAGCGCGTCGCAGACGTAGTCGACCTCGTCTGCGGTCATGAGCGGGTCCATCGGCAACGAGAGGACCTCCGTCGCCGCCGCCTCCGATGCGGGACACGCCGTCGTGTACGGCTCGCACGAGGGCTGCTGGGACAGGGGCACCGGGTAGTGCACTCCGGTCGCCACCCCCCTCGCCTCCAGGCGGGCGGCGACGTCGTTGCGGTGGTCGGCGGCGACGCGAACGACGAGCAGGTGGTGGACCGCGCCGTCCTGCCAGGGCACGACGCGGTCGCCGAGGCGCTCGCGATACCGGGACGCGGCGTTGCGACGACCCTCGGTCCACGTCGCCAGGTGGCGCAGCTTTACGTCGAGGAACGCGGCCTGGAGGCCGTCCAGCCGCGAGCACCAGCCGATCACGTCGTGCTCGTACTTGCTGCGCCGCCCGTGATCGCGAAGCTCCATGACGGTGGCGATGACGTCGGGATCGTTGGAGATCACGGCGCCGCCGTCGCCCAGCGCACCCAGGTTCTTGCCCGGATAGAAGCTGAAGCAGGCCGCGTGCCCGACGGTGCCGACGGGGCGGCCTCCGTCCGACGCCAGGTGCGCCTGTGCAGCATCCTCGACCACGAGGAGGCCGCGGTCCCTCCACGCCTGGAGTTGGCCGAACGGCACCACGTGGCCGTAGAGGTGCACGGGGATCACCGCCTTTGTCCGCGGTGTGATCGCCAACTCGACCGCGTCAGCGAGCAGGAGCGTCGTCGGGTCGACGTCGACGATCACCGGCGTCGCTCCCACATGGACAACGGCCTCCGCGGTGGCGACGAAGGTCATCGACGGCACGATGACCTCGTCACCCGGTCCCACTCCTAGCGCGCGGAGCGCGAGTGCCAGCGCGTCGGTGCCGGAGCCGCAGCCAGCCGCGGCCGCCGCGCCGTGGACCGCGGAGAAGTGGTGCTCGAAGTTCGCGCTCGCCTTACCGCCCACGAACGCGCTCCGGTCGACGATGTCGGAGAACGCCGCGCGAAGCTCGTTGTCGATCGAGGCATGGAGGCGGGCGAGGTCGAGGAAAGGTACGCGCATCAGCAGTCTCCGCGTTAGGTGAACCGGCGAGAGGTCGCGATCACCAGGCCAGCTCGACGGGCGTGCCACCCGAAGCCGCTGAGCGGTCGATCGCGTAGAGGATCTTCACGACGTCGCGGCCGTGGGTCGCGTCGGTCAGGCCCGGTTCCCCCGACGCGCACGACCGGCCGAACTCCTCCATCTCGGCGAGGAGAGGTTCGGTCATCGTGATCTTCGGGATCAGGATGTCGCCCGAGCGTGTCTTCCACTGGAACTCGCCCATCGACTCGTACTCCCCGAAGGAGCCGCTGCGAGCGACGCCCGCGTCGAAGAGCGCGATCTTCTGGTCGGCGGACACGTCGTCGTACACGGCCATCTTCTCGTCGCCGACGACCGTCATGAGTCGGGTCTTCCGCGGGTCGAGCCAGCTGACGTGGACGTTCGCGCCCACGCCGGACGGGAACTTGAGCGTCGCGAAGAAGACGTCGGCGACGCCGTCTTGGATGTACGTGAGGCTCGTGGCGGTCGCCGTCACGGGCCGCTCGCCGAGCAGGTACAGGATGATCGAGACGTCATGGGGCGCGAAGTTCCACAGCGCGTTGCAGTCGCGCCGGATCTTCCCGAGCGACAGGCGCTGTGAGTAGAGGTACTGGACGCGGCCGAGGTCCCCCCGGTCGATGTAGCCCTTCAGCTCCCGAACTGGCGGTGAGTACAGGAAGGTGTGCCCAACCATGGCGGTGCGGCCGGCCACTTCCGCCCACGCCACGACCCGATCGGCACCCTCCGGCGTCATCGCGAGCGGCTTCTCGACCATGACGTGTCGCCCGGACTCGAGCACCGCAACAGCCATCTCCTCGTGCATCAACGCGGGCGTCGCGAGGACGACCGCCTCGACGTCATCGTCGGCTAGCACCTCCTCGAATGTCGCCCAGGTGCGGATGCCGGGCAGCGCACGAACGGCCGCGGCGCGGCGGGCTTCGTCGGCGTCGGCCACCGCGACGAGATCGAGCGACGCAGCGAGCGCGATGTTGCGCGCCAGGTTCACCCCCCAGTACCCGTAGCCGACGAGTGCGGTCCGCACCGGCGTCATCGCGCGAGCTTCCGCCCGAGTCGCTCGGCGTAGGACAGGAGGAAGCCGCCACCCCAGGCCGCGTGCATGACAGGAAACGCGGCGGCCAGTGCGAGCGTGGATGCTCCGTGCTCTCGAGGGCGGCCGCGCTTGACGGCGAGCGCCAGGAGGCCGCTATAGGCGACGGCGCCGCCGGCGACGAGGCGGCGGCCCGACCGGGTGGTGGCGAGGCCGGGCGCAGCGATGGCGCCAAGCACCGCCGCAGGCGCGGCGAGGTGACGGGGCCGCAGCGAACCAGGATGCCGCTCGATGACCTTGGCCTTCCACCGGCCGTACCACCAGAACTGGCGGGCAAGACGCCGAAGCGACGGGCGCGGGCGGTAGACCGAGCCGACCGACGGATCGAACACGAGCCGGTGCCCACCGGCGCGGAGACGCCAGTTCAGCTCGTAGTCGGAGTTCCGCTCGAGCGTCTCGTCGAACGGGCCTACCTCGAGCAGCGCCGTGCGCCGGTATGCGGGGTGGCTGATCGTGTCCACCTCGCGCCGCTCGCGCAGGTACCGGTGAGGCGACGCCATCCCGAAGGGCGAGACCATGGCGAGACCGATCGCCTGCGACACCGGGTCGAGCCCTTCGTGGCGGTACTCGCCACCGACGCCGCTCGCTCCGGTCTCCTCGAGGACGTCGACCGAACGCTCCACGTACGTGGGGTCGGGCACCCCGTGCGCGGAGAAGAGGAACACGACGTCTCCTGTCGCCGCCGTGACACCCTTATTGAAGGCTGCGGATGCTTTCCGCGCCGGGTTCTCCACGACGCGGATCCACGGCTCGGAACCGCGCCGCTCCTCAACGCGCTCTCGCGACCCGTCGGTCGACCCGCCGTCGACGACGAGCACCTCGAGGCGATCGAGCGGGTAGGTCTGCTTCGCGAACCCGTCGAGGCACGCGTCGATGTGATCGGCCTCGTCGAGCATCGGGACGACGACCGACGCCGTAGGTCGGGCGATCATCGACCGCGGCGCCCGACGACGCTTCGCAGTGTCCGGCCGATGATACGGAGGTCGAACCGCAGGCTCTGGTGGCGCAGGTAGTAGAAGTCGTACTGGAGCTTCTCCAAGGCGTCGCTTTCGGTTCCGGCGTACCCGTACTTGACCTGCGCCCAGCCAGTCAGACCCGGGCGCACGAGGTGCCGGAGAGCATAGAACGGCAGCTTCGTCACCAACTCATCGACGTACGTCGGCTGTTCGGGCCTTGGGCCGACCACCGAGAGGTCTCCACGCAAGATGTTGATCATCTGTGGCAGCTCGTCGATGTGGCTCTTGCGCAGCACGCGACCAAACGGCGTGATGCGCGGGTCGTCCTCGGCGGTCCACTCGTTTGGCAGGTGACCGTGCTGCGGCGTCATGGTCCGGAACTTGAGAATCGAGAACGCGACCCCGCCTTTGCCGACGCGCAACTGCCGGTACAAGATCGGACCCTGGTTCGCGAGGATGTTCCCAGCTACCACGAACGGCACAACCGCGGCGAGGGCGACCATCCCAGCGAGCGCCAGCGCGACGTCGAGCAACCGCTTCACACGAAGGTACTCGACACGGTGCAACTCGCTGATGTCGAACAGCAGCGAGACGCGCTCTAGCTCCGATACCGGCAGCTTTCCGAGCCACTGCTCGTAGAACAGCGACAACGTCCGAACCCTGACGCCTGACTCGTGGAGAGCTGCGGCCTGATGCACAAGGCGCTCATCCTGCTGAGCGTGACGCGACAACACGACGACCGTTGCCGCTACCTCCGACGCCGTACGACGAAGCAGATCGGGTTCGAGGGCGTCGCCCTCCGGTACGCGGAGGTGGCCGGCGACGATCGCGCGACGTTCTGGCGCGAGAGCGATGTCGCACCTCAGGTTCTCGGCATCCTCGTCAGGACCGACGAACAGAACGCGAGCTCGGCGTTCCGCTCTCGTGTGGCTGCGTGACGACACCGCCGCGAGAGCAGTGAACGCAGGAACGAGCACCGCGGCTGCGCCGAAGACCACGAAGCGCGGAAGCAGAGCGTCACCGACGATCAGCTGCAGCAGCGAGACTGCTCCCGCGCCCAGCCCGACGGCCGCGACCGAGGACAAGATCGCCCGCCGAGGGGTCACGGCGTCTGGGAGCCCGACTGCGTACGCGGCCACCGCTAGCACGGTGGCGTACGACAACGACCACGCCAGACGTGATGATTGGCTGTAGTCGTAGGCGTTCGCCGTCGCGTGGAGCTTGCTGAGCGCTACGACGGCGCCCGGCGTGAGCACGAACAGAGCCAACCTCGTGATCCGGGTGAGGAGCATCGAGTCAGGAACACCGTTCGGACGCGCGTTCACCGGTGCGGAGGTGTCGCGATCGCACGGCTTCAGTATCGCTTCTCGGGGTGGTCGTGACTGCGAATCCTCAGCTGGCTTGACGAACTGCGGCCGAGTCGCCGTCGACGATCCGCGTTTGACAGAAGATCCAGGTGCTCAGCGCGATCGCAAGGACGACGTGAGCGGCGACCAGAACAAGGATCGGCGCTGGTTCGGGCTGCCATTGCACGGATCCGCTCAAGTCCCACGTGCTCTGGCCGGGCACGGCGTATCGCCGAAGCTGTTGGTAGAAGCCGAGGAGGTGCACGATCCCGGCAAGGCCGAGCATGATGACCACGGCGCGGCGGGGGAACATGTGGGGAACCTGTGGCGACGCCAACGAGAGCCCGGCGAGTATCGGCACGCCGATAGCCGCGGGCAATGCGTACCGCCCCTGGAAGTACGGGAATACCTGGGCTCCGAAATACACGATGAGCGACGCAATGATCGTCAGGAGCGCGGCGAGCGCGACCGCGTGCCGCCACCTCGCTATCGAGAAGGCGCCGACAAGCAGGGCACCTGCGGCGAGATACCACAGGTGATACGCGGCGCCTGGCAGCGGCGTATCGAGCCAACCCAACACGCCGATCATCTCTCCGAGGTACGCCAAGAGATGTCCGAACGCGCCGCTAGCGGAGCCGCTACTACTCGTGCCGGCGACGAAGCTCGACGCATAGTGGCCGCCGCTGGCGGCCGCAATCACTGCGCAGCCGCTCGCGGCGGCGGCCCACACCCAGCTATGGCGTGAGCGTGCGAGCACGAGGATCCGGCGCACATCGATCAGGAACGCAAGCACGAGGACGATGACGGCGGACCAGATGAAGGAGTCGCGCCGCACGATCAGCAAGAGGCACAGCGGAAGCCCAAACCGCCACACCAGCTTCGACGGCGGAGTCTGCTGGTCAGTGACCAACCGATGACCGCCCACCCACGTTGCGAATCCGGCGGCGATCGCTGTCGACGATGGCGTCGCCGACGCGCCGAGGAACCACACCATGGGCGTCGCAGCCACCGACAGGCCGAGGTACGCACTCGCACGGCGGGAACTTGGCGGAATGTTCGCGAAGGCGAGGGCCACGAGAGCAGAGAAGATGAGCGCGCTGACGGCACGCATGGCATAGAGCGACGACGCACCTTGTGTGAGCAACGTGGGCCAGCCGACGAGGAGGTAGTACGACGGGGGATATGACACAGCAGACGATGGCAGCTGCTTCTCGCGGCTCCCGGCGCGCAGCTCGAGACAGCTAGCGGCGCGCTCGCGGATGCCTGCGTAGCAGACGTTGCCGGACGGTGGAGCCAGCTCCGGAGCGATGTATCCCGGATCCAGCACCTCTATGGCGCGATACCGCACTTCTCCCGCGACGACCTGCCCCGCGAGGTCGCCCCGAACCGCTGCGGCGGCCCTGACCATGTGTGAGACCTCATCCGGTACGCCGAACATCGGCGTCGCCGCGGCCCAAACGAGCGTCAAGCCGAAGATGAGGGTCCACGGCACAAGGAAGCCGCCGAACGTGCCAGCCATGCGATGTGCAGCTGTGACGGGTCGCCCCCTGTTCGCACCGTCGGCTCGCACGCGTCGGCGGGATCGCGGCCCGTCCGCCATGCTCATCTCCGCGACTGATGCTTCCTCACCCTGCGCCTGACGGCGCGCAACGCTCGAAGGACGGCGTGTGACTCCCACCGCTCGAGCATCCGCTGTGTCTGGTCGAGCTGTTCGTACACAGTCGCCAACTCGCGCTCGAGGGCCGCTATTCGATCGTCACGAGCCACGAGTCGAGCTTCGTAGCGCCGCGCCAGGTCTCGCGACACCGCGTCGGTGACCTCCCTCGTGATCTCAGCTTCACGTTGCGCCGCTCGGTCGTCGCCAGCCTGTGGCGGTCCGCCCCGGTCGTGGTCCGCCGCGCTCACCGGCGTGCGTCCATGCGGGCGAGCGTAGCCTCGGACGACGGCCCGGAAGTCACCATTCGGCGAGGATCCGGCGGAGGCGATCGAATCCCTTCGGCTGGTGGCGGAGCCAGTCGGCCAGCCGATCTGCATCGGACGCCCACAGCGTCGCGCGCGTCTCGAGGTCCGACAGATCAGCCGCCCTCCGCGGTGACCGACAGAACGAGGTCATCGGCTCCAGGACCTGCGGCCAGTGGAACCGCTCGCGAACACCTTCGATGTTCGCACGACAACGCGTTGCAAAGGCGTCGTCTTCGAGAATGCGGAGGAGCGCCGCTTCTACCGACACAACATCGATGGCTGGGACGGTCAAACCTAGCTGCTCCGCTTCGATGAAGTCGGCGAACCAGTCGCCCTTCGTGGCCACTATGGGAACCGCAGCCCAGATGTAATCGAGAATCCTCGTGCGGAATGAGAACTCCGTCTCGACGTGATCAAGGTGTGTGCTCACGCCGATCGACGCCTCGAGCAGGAAGTTCTGTCGGTCCTCGTACGGCACCCAGCCTTCGTTGAAGAACACGTACTGGTCCGTCAGGCGCAGCTCGCGCGCAAGACGTCGAGCCTCCGTCGACACGCGCATCTCACTGACCTCTGGGTTCGGATGACGAAGTCCCATGAAGAAGAGCCGCACCTCAGGCACCCTGTCCTTCACGCGGTCGATCGCTCTGATCAGCGTCAGCGGGTCGAACCAGTTGTAGATGCCCCCAGCCCAGAGCACGACCTTGTCGTTGTCTCCGATCCCGGGTGTGACCCTCTTGATGGCCGCTCCCGTCTTCACCGGCGGCGCGTCGGGAACACCGAACGGAACCGTCGCGACCAGTCGTTCGAAACGTGCCCCGTCGTCGTAGGTGCGATGGTTGAGCCGCCCCAGAGCCGCGAGCTGGCCTAGCCAGAAGTCGCGTTGCTTCGAACTCGCGCACACGAAGAAGTCACCGCGAACCAGTTGCTCGTTCAACACGCGAGTTGCCTCACGAACGGTCACCCGCCGCTTCTCGGCGGTCTCGTCGCGGAAGAGCTCCAGCTGCTCGAGGTGGAGCGGGTCGTAGATGTCGACGATCACGACCTTGTCCTCCGCCTTGAGGTAGGGCCGTCCCTCCATCGCGAACCCTTGTGCGACGACGACGGTGGCGTCCTTCGCAATGCGGCGGAGGCCGTGATCGTCCGGCGCGACGACGTCGAATCGCGGCGACGTCACCTCACAGATCGACGCGGTCGAAGCGAGTGTCACCACATGGCGGTCTGCCAGTGCTTCGGCGATCTGCCACGCACGGATAGCTGGTCCTGCCATCCGCGTCGTGAAGATGTCGGGCGTGACGACGAGAACTCGCTGACGCTCTTCGAAGAGGGTGTGCAGACGCTGGCGCTCCACCACGTCGCGGTACCTGTGTTCGCCCCCGCGGTCGAAGCGCGGAGGCTCGAGCGCAGCTAACAACAGCGGGAGGATGTCACTGTCATCGACCGCGCGTGCTCGCTGCACCGCGTCGCGCTTGCTGCGCAACTCGCCGAACCGCTCGAGGAACCGGTCGACCGGTTTGGTCGCCGATCCGCTCGCGTCGTCGCCGGCCGCGACTACGAACGCAGCGGGGAGAACGAGCTCGAGGGCGTCTTCGCCGAGGCAGGTGTAGACGAGCTCGAGGCCGGCATACGGGTCGCCCTGACACCGGCAGGTCGCAGACCCGCTGATGGCGGGGTCAAGCACCGAGCGGCGACCTAGGAGCCGAAGCCGCCATGCCGCGCCCACGACGGCATGCGGCCACGGGAGATCACGATCGAACCCATCGATGTCGTCGATCGCCGAACGGCGAAAGATCGCGAGCTCCGGAAGCGGGAAGAGGACATCGTGGACCCGTGTCGCCGCGGGATGGAACTGTCCCACCGAACCCGTGAACGAGAGCGTCGGCTCGCCGACACCCTCGATCGCGCCGGTTACCGCCACCACGTCGCCGTCGGCGGACTGACGAACTACGGCGTCGATCCAGCCGCGCGACAACTCGGCACGCGCGTCAACGAAGGCGACGATCGGTGCGTCGGTCGCCTGAGCGCCGACGATCCTCAACTCAGTGCTAGAGAGCTCAGCAGCGCCCGTCACGACCCGAACCCTCGAGTCGCCGAGCCACGCGCGTCCGTGCGTGGTTCGCGCATCGACGACCACGACCTGCACGCCCTCACCGGCGGCGAGCACATCATCGAGGGTGGTCGGCGAGACCGGATGGTCGTCGACGTCCACAAGTACGACTGCTACCGGTGAGGCGGCTGGCACGGGAGCGGTAGCGTAGACGGCCGTCGACGGGACACGAGGTCCATGCCGGTACGATCACCGCGCCGTGCGAATCCTCGTGGTGTCAGCGCACTACCCACCGAACTTCATAAGCGGGGGAACCCTCGGCCCCCAGCGCCTCGCTCGGGGACTTCGCGACAAGGGCCACGAGGTGTCCGTCTACGCCGGCTGGGTCGGCGCACGAGACCCGCTCGCGACGTGGACCGACGTCGACGAGACGGGCATCACGGTGCGATGGATCGTGATCACGCCGTGGACGCACTGGTGGGAGCGCCGCAACTTCGACAACCCCGACGTCACGACCCACTTCCGACTACATCTCGAGGAGACCAAACCCGACCTCGTCCACGTGCACTCGCTGCAGACCCTCGGTCGCGGCGTGATCGACGCGTGCGCCGACGCAGGCGTCCGCGTCGTCGTGACGATGCATGACTTTTGGTGGATCTGCGCCAGGCAGTTCCTGTCGAACCGCGCGCAGCAACTGTGCAGCGCAGTGGTCAGTTGCGGAATGTGTCACTGCCAGGAGAATCGAGAGTGGTTGGAGGAGCGGAACGCGCTCCTGGCAGCGACGCTTCGACGCGTCGACCTCGTGCTCGCGGTGTCCCGGTCGCAGGCGGACGTACTGCGCGCGAACGGGATCGGCATCGACGCCTTCGGACCAGAGGTCGCCCTCGACGAGAACGGTTTGCCGCCGCTGCCTGAACCTGGCCGGCCGAGGCTCGCAGGCGACGAGACGGTGTTCCTGTACACGGGTGGCGGCGAGGTGCTGAAGGGCGCGAAGGTGCTCCTCGACGCTGCATCGAAGCTCGCGGACGTGCCGGGGTGGCGGCTCGATACCTACGGGATGCAGGAATACCTCGAAGCGTTCGGGCTCGAAGCACCGCCCCACGTCCGCGTTCACCCGCGGTTCGCCCCCGAGGGCGCAGACGCCGTTTTCGACGCGGCGGACGTCCTGATTCTCCCGTCGGTGGTGCGAGAGTCGCACTCGTTGGTCACTCGTGAGGCGCTTGCGCGTGGAATGCCGGTGATCACGAGCGACACGCTCGGCCCCGAGGAGGTAGTGAGCGATCGACAGAACGGGCTGGTGGTTCCGGCCGGCAGCGCGCGCGTGCTCGCCGCTGCGATGCGGACGGTGATCGACGACGCGAGCTTACGGGCACGTATCGCGGCCGGCGCGCGCTCGGCTGTTCCGATCCGACCGCTCGACGACCAGATCAACGAGCTCGACGAGCGGTTCAGGTCGTTGGTGGCGAAGCCGAAGCAGGCGACGCCGCTCGACGGCAACGCCCGTCGACAGATCCGACGGGTCCTGTTCGTCGTCGGCATCCAAGGAGCGCCGCTTCGGTACCGCGCTCAGTTCGCGGCCGAGGCGCTGGAGCTTCACGGGGTCGCATGCGATGTCCGCCACTACCGGTCGCCGGAGACCGTTGCCCTGGCAACACTCGCCGACGCGGTCGTGGTGTATCGCGTTCCAGCGACGCATCAGGTGCTCGCGTTGATCGACGCTGCACGCGGTCGCGGGGTCCCCGTCTTCTTCGATGTCGACGACCTGATCTTCGAACCTGATGTCGCTGTGACCCTCCCTTCGGTGCACGCCCTGGACGCGCCGGAGCGGGAGCTCTACCTGCAGGGCGTCCGCCGCTATCGCACGACAATGGAGGCGTGCGACGCCTACATCGGCTCGACGCGTCTCCTGGTCGACATCGTTCGCGACGTCGTCGGGCTGGAGTCGTACCGATGGGCGAACGGTGTCGGCATTGGTCCCGCCCGCTGCTCTGACATCGCCGTCGCCCACCCGCGGACCAAGGGGCCGCTCCGCATCGGGTACATGAGCGGTACGAGCACCCACGATCACGATTGGCGCTGGGTCGAGCCCGCGATCGTCGAGGTGCTGCGCACGCGGCGCGACGTCGAGCTGTGGCTCGGCGGGCTCGTCAGTCCGACCGCCGCAATCGATGCGTTCGGAGACCGAGTGAAGCGCATTCCGCTCAAGCCCTGGTGGGAACTCCCTTGGGTCCTCCGCGACGTCGATGTGAACCTCGCGCCGCTGGAACCAGCGAGTCGGTTCAACGAGGCGAAGAGCGCCATCAAGTGGCTCGAAGCGGCTCTTACCGAGACACCGACCGTCGCGAGCCCGACGGAGCCCTTCAGAGAGGTGATCGTCGACGGACGCAACGGACGACTGGCGTCGACGATCGGCGAGTTCGCGTCGAGCGTCCTCGAGTTGCTCGAAGACGACCTCCGTCGCTCACAGATGGGTCGCCTCGCTCGCCGTGACGTCCTTCTGGGTTGGAGCCCACATCTCCAGGGACGGCGCTACCTCGACATCCTTCAAGAGGGTGCCTTGGGACGCCGGGAGCGGTCGTCGTGGAGCGCAGTCGAGGCTCTCGACGAGCCCTGGGCCGACGTGCGAGTCGAGGAGTACATCGCGCCCGACCCCATGGTGCTCGCGCCGATCGACCCGATCGTCGTCGACGAGGACGAGCCCGGAGAGGCGCCCTCCGCATCGTTCGACCTGAAGAGTGTCCTCCTGCGCCCGACGCGCGCCCTCCGCCGTGTCCTTGGCTAGCGCCTGAAGTCCGGTCGGATCCCGCCCTGCGGTGGCGACAGAACCCGCAGCCCTGCAGCCACCGCCATAGACGCAGCCAGCGGACGGGGCACGCCGTTACCCTTACCTCGTCGACCACAGCCGCCTGGCCGCGGCACGGCGTTCCGACGGAGCGCCGTTACCTACAGGTCGGCCCGGCAGCGAATTGCCGGCGCGCCGCCTGCTGACGCGCTGGGGCGAGCGTGTCGATCGCCACCACGAGCGCAGCGATCGAAAGCACCCGGCCAAGGATCGCGACAGGACTCATCAATCGCCCGAGGTCGGTCGATGACAGCCACCAGACGGCGTAGTACGTGAAGATCGCGGCGGCGAAGAACCAACCGATGAGCACCGCCTCGCGTCGCCGCGACCGAATCCGCGCCGGTAGCGCCGTGAGGGACGCGGCGAGCGGTAGGGCGACCCAGACGACGAGGTTCGTCCGGGTCATGTCACCCGACAGGTTCGCAACCTGGTGAGGAAGCACCTGGCGGGCGGGCGAGTAGAGGATCGCGCCGGCGAGCAGGTGCGGCGCCTGCCGCAGCGGCGCCATCCACGTCTCCTCGTGTTGGGTTAGCAGCCACTTCGCGTAGGTGCCGGTCCACTTGGTCTCGATCCACTCGTACACAACGCGGCTGTTCAGAACTGCGGGAGCGTTCGGCGCGTAGTTGCCTACGAACGGTCGCAGTTCCGCAGGAACGTCGAGACCCCGCTCGGCGACGAGTTCCTGCCCCTCCTCCTTCGTCAGGACCCTGTCGAACAGGAGGCCAGTCGAGTTGTACGTCGTGATGTAGGACTCGGCAAAGAACGCGCGACCGCCCCAGAGGACGATGACGATGCTCAACAACGTGTACGCCGCCATCAACTTCCGGTGCTCACGCGTCCGAAACGTGACTCCCACCAACACAGGAAGCGACGCGGCGAGCACAGCGATGTTGATGTGGCGTGCGAACGCCCACAGCAGCGTGGCAACAGCGAGCGCCGCGAACCTCAACCGGGTCGGACGGGCCGCCGCCGCAGCGGCGGCCGTCAACAGGAACATGCTCAGTGACGTCGAAAGCGACTCAGATAGCACCGCCAGGTGCCAGACAGTCGTCAGCGGCGATGCGCCAATGAGCAGCACCGCCACGAAGGCAAGAAGTCGAAGGACACGTGAACGCGCCCACGATGCGACCGTCCCCGCGGCAGCGAGCCACGCGACGATCGCGACCGCCGTCTGCATCGCGATGCGGGCGCCATCGGTGGAGAACCGCGTGTAGAAGAGCGGCACCGTCCACAGCCGGAGCGAGTTCCCGGAGAAGTCGACTTCGAGATACGACAGGAAGTCGTTGAGACAGCCGGCGCCTTGTTCGACGTGGTTCGCGTGACGGCGATCGCGAAGACGAGTGATATCGCGACGAACGCCGCGGCCCCGAGAGCCTGACGCCAGCGCGACTCCCCCCGTTGAAGCGCTCGTCGCATCTGCACCAACTGTACGCGTGCACGTCGATACGATTCGGCCGCCGTGTCGACGAACAACAGTGTCGCAGCCGGAGGTCGTAGGCGCGGCCGCGTCCTCGTCGCATCGACAGGTCGCCGCGCATGACCGCCCGAGTGTCCATCATCACGCCGGAGTCGATCGAGGAGCGGATGGCCGGCCCGGCGATCCGGGCGTGGAACATGGCGGACGTACTGGCCGACCACGGCCACGAGGTCCGACTTGTTTCCACCGTCGGCGCATCTCGGACCGCGCGATCGTTTGACGTCCGCTATGCATCTACGGAGGCGATGCCCCGTGAACGTGACTGGGCCGATGTGGTCGTCACCCACCCCGGCGTGTTGCGGACCCATCCCGTCGCCCGGTACCACGAGGGGTGCGTCATCGTCGACGTATACGACCCGTTCCACCTCGAGAACCTCGAGGCGGGGGCGACGCCAGCGGAAGAGCGGACGCGCACGCTGTCGCACCTCAACTCGGTGGTCAACGAGTCCCTCGTGCGGGGCGACTTCTTCCTTTGCGCTAGCGAGCGCCAACGCGACTTCTGGGTCGGCAGCCTCACGGCGCTCGGGCGGGTGAACGCGGCGACGTATGACGACGACGCGTCATTGCGCCGCCTGATCGACGTCGCTCCGTTCGGGATCCCGACGCGGCCGCCGCAGCACCGGCGGAGGGTGCTCCGGGGCGTCGTGCCTGGCATCGAGCCAAACGACTTCGTGCTCCTGTGGGCGGGCGGCGTCTACAACTGGTTCGATCCGCTGACGCTGGTCGAAGCCGTGGCGGCTGCGCGAAGGCACGTCCCGAACGTCCGGCTCTTCTTCTTGGGGATGGGGCACCCGAACCCGGCAGTACCCACGATGCGAGTCGCGACCGAACTGCGGGAGCGAGCGCGGTCGCTCGACCTCACGGGCACGCACGTTTTCTTCAACGAGGGTTGGGTGCCCTACGACGAGCGCGAGAACTACTTGCTCGAAGCCGACGCCGGAGTGAGCACGCACCTGCTCCACGTCGAGACGACGTTCGCGTTCCGCACACGAGTGCTCGACTACCTGTGGGCCGGTCTTCCGGTGGTGCTGTCGGACGGCGACGTGTTCGCTGACCTCGTCCGAGAAGAAGGCTTCGGGCTGGTCGTCGATCCTGGGAATGTCGATGATCTGGCAGCTGCAATCGTCACGCTGTCGCAGGGCGAACGATCTCCCTTCAGGCGGCGGGCCAGGAAGGTCGCTGAGCGCTTCTTCTGGCCGGCGGCGCTGGCGCCACTAGTAGCGTTCTGCGAAGCGCCACGCCTCGCGCCGGACCGAGGCGTGATCCACCAGCCAGAAGTTGCGGCGGCCACACCCGATGTGGCGGCGCGGTCGCGCCGCCTGCGCTGGTTCCGCAGGTAGTAGACGGTCCTACAACCCCAACAGCGGTGCCAAAAACTGGCCGGTGTAAGACTCGGGCGTCTTGGCGACCGTCTCGGGCGTTCCCTCCACGAGCACGGTTCCGCCGCCGGAACCGCCCTCGGGGCCGAGGTCGATGATCCAGTCGGCGGTCTTGATGACGTCGAGGTTGTGCTCGATCACCAGCACCGTGTTGCCCTGATCGACCAACCTCGACAGCACGGTCAACAACCGCCGGATGTCTTCGAAGTGCAGGCCCGTCGTCGGCTCGTCGAGGATGTAGATCGTGTGGCCGGTCCCACGCTTCGACAGCTCCGACGCCAGCTTCACCCGCTGGGCTTCACCACCAGACAGCGTCGTCGCCGGCTGACCCAAGCGCACGTACCCCAGCCCGACGTCGACGATCGTCTGCATGTGGCGGGCAATGACCGGCTGGTTCTCGAAGAACGTCGCCGCCTCCTCGCACGGCATGTCGAGGACCTCGGCGATGTTCTTGCCCTTGAACAGGATGTCGAGCGTGTCGCGGTTGTAGCGGGCGCCCTTGCACACCTCGCACGGCACGTAGACGTCCGGCAGGAAGTGCATCTCGATCTTGATCGTCCCGTCGCCGGAGCACGCCTCGCAGCGTCCGCCCTTGACGTTGAACGAGAACCGGCCCGGCTGGTAGCCCCGGACCTTCGCTTCCTGGGTCGTGGCGAACAGCTTGCGGATGTGGTCGAACACGCCCGTGTACGTCGCTGGGTTCGACCGGGGCGTCCGCCCGATCGGTGACTGGTCGATGTTGATGACCTTGTCGAGGAACTCCGTGCCCTCGATCTTCTTGTGCTTCCCTGGGACGGTCTTCGACTTGTAGACCTTCTGCATCAACGCCCGGTAGAGGATGTCGTTGACGAGCGTCGACTTGCCCGACCCGGACACGCCGGTCACGGCGACGAAGCAACCGAGCGGGAACTCGACGTCGATGTCGCGCAGGTTGTGCTCCCGCGCGCCCCGCACGACCAACCACTCCTCACGCGGCTCGCGGCGGATCGCGGGAACAGGGATCGACCGCCTCCCCGACACGTACTGGCCAGTGACGGAGTCCTTCGACTTCAGGAGGTCCTTCACGGGCCCGGACACGACGACCGCACCGCCGTGCTCACCTGCACCGGGGCCGATGTCGACCACCCAATCGGCGACGCGGATCGTGTCTTCGTCGTGCTCGACGACGACCACCGTGTTCCCGAGGTCGCGCAACCGGAGCATCGTGTCGATCAGCTTCTTGTTGTCGCGCTGGTGCAGGCCGATCGACGGCTCGTCGAGCACGTACAGCACCCCCACGAGCCCGGAACCGATCTGCGACGCCAGCCGAATCCGCTGCGCCTCACCCCCGGCGAGGGTGCCCGCGTTCCGATTCAGCGTCAGGTAATCGAGACCGACGTCGAGCAGGAACTGCATCCGGGCGTTGATCTCCTTGACCACCCGCTCCGCGATGAGCTTGTCGCGCTCCGACAGCTCCATCGCGAGCAGCGTCGACGCCGCGTCACGGATCGACAGGTTGCACAGCTCGAAGATGTTCCGGCCGCCGACGGTGACGGCGAGCGAGTCGGGCTTCAGACGGGCGCCGACGCACTCGGCGCACGGCACCTCCCGCATGTAGCCCTCCATCTGCTCCCGGATGAAGTCGCTCTCCGTGTCGACGTGGCGCCTCTGAAGGTGAGGGACGACGCCCTCGTAGTGCGTCGAGTACGTGCGCACGCGCCCGTAGCGGTTCTTGAACGACACGTCGATCTTCTTCGTGCCCGTGCCGAACAGCAGGATCTTCTGGTGCGCCTTCGACAGCTTCTTCCACGGCACGGACGTCGAGAACCCGTGCGCCTGCGCGACCGCGGTGAGCACCCGCTGGAACCATTCGCTGTTGCCGCCCGCCCAAGGAGCGATGGCGCCCTCGTCGATGGACAGGTCGACGTTCGGCACGACGAGCTCAGGGTCGACCTCGTACTTCGTCCCGAGGCCCGCGCAGTGGGGGCATGCGCCGTACGGAGAGTTGAACGAGAAGTTCCTCGGCGCGAGCTCGTCGAACGACAGCCCGCAGTTCGTGCACGCGAGGTGCTGCGAGAAGACGAGCGTCTCCCCCTCGTCGGCCTCGCCCTCCGACGTCCGGGAGACGAGCTGCACCTCGGCGACGCCCTCGGCGAGTCGAAGCGCGGTCTCGAGTGAATCGGTGAGCCGCCGCTCGATGCCGGCCCGGTTCACGAGCCGGTCGACGACGACTTCGATCGTGTGGTTCTCGTAGCGGGCGAGCTTGGGCAGGTCGCCGCCACCGAGCTCGTGCAGCTCACCGTCGATGCGGGCACGGGCGAAGCCCTGCTTGGCGAGGTCTTCCAGCAGAGACTCGTACTCGCCCTTGCGTCCGCGCACGACCGGCGCCAGCACCTGGAACCTCGTCCCTTCCGGGAGCTCGAGGATGCGGTCGACGATCTGCTGCGGCGTCTGCCGGCTGACCACCCGCCCGCAGTTCGGGCAGTGGGGGATGCCCACGCGGGCGTAGAGCAACCGCAGGTAGTCGTAGATCTCCGTGATGGTCCCGACGGTGGATCGCGGGTTGCGAGAGGCCGACTTCTGATCGATCGAGATCGCCGGGGACAGCCCCTCGATGAAGTCGACGTCGGGCTTGTCCATCTGCCCGAGGAACTGGCGGGCATAGGCGGACAGCGACTCGACGTAACGGCGCTGCCCTTCGGCGTAGATGGTGTCGAAGGCGAGGGACGACTTGCCCGAACCCGAAAGACCGGTGAAGACGATGAGCTTGTCGCGCGGCAGCTCGAGCGAGATGTTCTTGAGGTTGTGCTCGCGTGCACCGCGGATGACGATCTTGTCGTGCTGGGCGCCGGGGCCGACCTTGGTGGCGGACTTCGTTCCGGAGCTCTTCGATCCGGCGGAGGTGGATCGGGACGACATCGGTGTAAGTCTACTGAGAGAACGTGTGTTCGGTTCGCTGCCACGTCGACAGACGCAGGTGAACGCCGCTGAACAGCCTCAGCCGCTCAGACCGGCCGATCGGACGCCACCCATCGGTGGCCTCGAACGGCTTGTACGCGTCGGCCAGCTCCACCAGCACCAGCTGATCCTCGCCCGCCGCCGCGACGACGTCGAGCGCCTCATGAAAGAGGCCGGTGTCGATCGCGGTGAGCCACCGTCGCTCGCCGTACGTCGCTCCCCCCTCGCGAGCCAGATGAGCGATCCGAGACACGATCACCGGCTCCGGACGGGCCTCGATGGCACCGATCGTGCGGTCGACGTCGTGGCTGCGGACGGCGAGCCACCCGCACCCGGCGAGCGTCACGGCGACGGCGGCCACGATGATCGCCCGCTGCACCAACCGCGGCAGTGCGAGCACGCACACGAGCCCCACCGCGGCCAGCAGCAACCCGCTCGTCAGCACGTACCGTCCGGCCCACTGAGGCGCCGCACCTCCGCGGAACTGCGTCGCGACGACGACCGGCAACGCGGCTGCGCCGACCCACAACGGGAACCGGCGATGACCAGCAACGGCGATTGCGGCGACCGCGACAGGCCAGGCGACGAAGAGCCCAGGGACGAACCCGAGTCCGTCGCCGAACCGGAGCGCTATGACACCGACGGCGCCGGCGACGACCGCGACGCCGAACCACTCGTCGGTGCGGCCTCGGACCACGCCCCACGCGAGCAACGCGACCGCGGTCGAGCCCAGGAGGACGCCGGACGTCGAGCCGCCTGCCCCCAGCAACGTGTACGCGGCCTCGGTGATCCGGTCCGCTGGAGCATCACCCGCCAGCGATGCGACGCCGGTCGCACGCGCGCCGCGGATCCCCTGGTCGAGCACACGTCGCTCGAGGAGGTCGTTGGCGAAGGCCACGGCTCCGAACGCGCCCATCGCTGCGACGGCGGCCGAGGCCGCACGTGCGGCGACGACCCGAGCGCCATCCCGTTGCTCACGCGTCAAGCGGACGCCCAGCATCGCCGCCGCGATCGCGCCGGTCACGGCGACGTACACAAGCGTCTCGGTCCGCATCGTGAACGAGAGGCCCAACAACGCACCGGCGACAGCCGCTCGTCCCCACCGCCGGCCGTCCGCCTCCACGACATCCCAGACGAGCACCACGCCCCACGCCATCAGCGCGACGCCCCACGAGTGCTCCCAGAAGTCGAGCGCGTAGATCGTCAGTGGAGAGGCGAGCCCGATGAGCCAGAACGCTCCCCATCCCGCACGCTCGTCAGCACCCAGCCGCCGAACCAGCGCCCGAGTCGCGAACGCCGCTGCGACGGCGCCCATCATCGGCAGCAACAGCGCGAGGCGGTACCCGCCGACGTCGTACAACGGCGCGGCTGCGAACAGCATCGGCAGCGTCGTCACGTTCACCCATCGCCGGCCGATGTGGGCGGTGAAGTAGATGGGGTAGACGGAGCCGTCAGAATCCCACCGCTCGGCCCAGTACCCGAGGTCGGGATCGAACGTGATCCCCTCCCCCCTGGTCATGACCTCGAGCGTCGCCACCTTGCCGCCGGTGTCGGTTCCGAGGAACCCCCGCGGCGAGTTCAAGAACGAGAGACCGACGTAGGCGCACAGCAGCACGACGCCGGCGACGACAGGGCGGCGCCACACCGCCGCCGACGTTACGGCTACGGCGCGGTGCCGGTGGCGGACGACGGCAGGTACGTCTCGTCGCCGCCGTAGCGAACCCCGACGGCGTCCCCCCGCTTCAGCCGGACGGTGGCCGAGGCGACACCGGAGACGGCGGTGATCCGGGTGGCGACGATGCGGTCGTTCACGAGGAACTCGACGGCGGCCCCGGTCACTGCCGCGCCGTCGTCGTCGACGAGCCGCGCCGTCAGCGTCGCCGACGGCCGGCGCCCGCTGATCACCAGTTCGAGAACCGATGCTTCGCGCACCGCGTCGACGACGGTCTCGGCCGTGGATCCCGTGTACCTGGCGTCACCTGCGTAGCTCGCGGTGACGCTGCGCCGACCGGTGGCGCCCGACGCGACGAACGTCGCCACGCCCCGACCATCCCCGTCGACCGTGACGGTGCGGCTCTGGTCCGCGAACGACACCTCGACCCGTGAGCCGGAAGGCGCACGGGCGAGATCGACCACGACGTCGAACTCGTCCGTCAGCTGCACCGACGCGGGCGCGGTCAGCGACAGAGACGTCTGCGTCATCGGCTCCGACGGCTGCTGGGTGGCGACGGCGACCAGCGGCGTCCGCACCTCCATCGAGTAGCGGTGCCCGACGTTCGTCGGCGCTGCCGTCGGCACGACGAACTGCCACTGCTGCGCGTCGACCTCGTTCACCGGCACGGGCGACGGGAGAAAGGCGTTGTCGGTGTCGCCGGTCACGAAGAAGTGGACGCCGTGGCTTCCGAACGCGCCTTGGCGGTCGGTGCAGGCGAGCTGGTCGTAGGGCTTGCCGGCGTGCGCGGCGTACGCAGCCTTCACCCGTGGGTCCGACGACGCCTCCCCCGGGAACGGGCGCGGCACCGGGTTGTCGCCCGTCCCGTCGTCGAGGCACGCGTCGTCCCGGTAGTAGGGCACGACCGTCGGCTCGGTGACCGACGTCGGTCCCTTGTTCTCGAGCACGTACACGAGAGACCCGTGGTCACCGGCACCCGACACCTGTTCCCAGGTGAGGAGCGAGATCGGCACGTTGAGCGTCGCATCGGGCGCGTCGAAGAACGCCGGGAACTCCGCGTTGCCATCCACGTTCGTGTCGACCCCGTCGACGTTCCCGTAGACCTCGTCGTTCACCCCGTCGATGTCGACGCCGCCCGGCTTCGTCGGCGTGTAGTACTTCGCCGCGATGCCTCTGTTGTAGTCCCACGCCGGTCGATCAGGTCGGCGCCGTAGGTGCCCTTGAACCCCGGCTTCGTCACGCGCAGGCCGCGGACCATCCACCGCCCCGTGGCGCGCCACTCGTAGGTGTCGGTGCTGACCGTCACGCCGTCGCGCGGAAAGCGGTCTGACGACGCCTTGGCCGAGGCAGGGGTCCCGTCGGGGCAGACCGTGCCGGACAGGTTCGGGCCGTAGCCGGTGTTGCTCGTACCGAGCTGCTCCGGATCACCGTTCTTCTCGTCGAAGAACGTCCGGTCGATCCACTGGTCGGCGTTGGCGTCACGCTCGTAACGGACGTGCCAGTCCGACTCGCCCAACGAGGAGCCGGCCGCACGGGTGAACAGGTAGACGTAGCGATGCGCCCCGGGAGCGAGCGGATCGGCGATCACGATCTCCTGGCGCGTCGTGCCCGTGCCGGCCGGACCGCGTGCAGCAGCCGGCGCTTGCTCCGGTCCCGCGTCGCTCGGCATGAACACGAGCTCGTCGTCGTCGTCGAAACCACGAACGGGATCCTCCGCCCTCGTCTGCTCCGCCGGATACTGGGCGGTGCAGACACCGGCCGTCCGCTTCCAGCTCTCGACGTCCCATTCGTAGCTCAGCTCGACGTCGCTGCGGGAGTACATCCCGAAGTCCGAGCTGGCGTTGGCGAGGAAGTAGGGGAAGCGCTCGTCGACCTGCACGGGCACCTCGATCCAGCGGCCACCCTCGTAACGGAACGCCACCACGGTCTCGGGGTCGACGCCGGTGCGCGGGTCGGCGGGCGGCACCTCCACGCGGCCTGCGTGCGCGTTCCTGGCCGGGCCCTGGAGCGACGAGCCGAAGTCGCCGTGCACGGCCACCGCCGGCAGCTGCGACCACTGCGGCAGCTGCGCGCCGGTGAACACGATCGGCGCCACGTTCGGCCGCTCGAAGACGTCGCTGCCCACCCCGAGCGGTGCGAGACGATCGTCGAGTGGACCGGCGACGGCCGGCCACGGAACGAGACCCGCCAGCAGGCCGGCGACGGCCACACCGATCAGGCCCAGGCGCGAACGACGAGAGGTGAGAACCCCGGGCATGTGTCAGGCATTCGACAGAAACACCGCGCGCTCCTGTCGCTGACCTACCTCCGGAAGCCCCGGCGCCCGGTCAAGCCTTCGCCGTCTCGAGCTCCTTCTTGAGGTCGGCGATCTCGTCGCGCAGCTTCGCCGCGTACTCGAACCGGAGATCGGTCGACGCCTCCCGCATCTCCTCCTCCAGGGTCCGGATGAGGCGGGCCAACTCGTCCTTCGGCAGGTTCGAAAAATCGGAACGGTCACGCTTGCGCGAGCGCTTGTCCTTCCCCGGGACAGGTGCGGTGCCGTCACCGCGGCCGAGCAGGCTCAGGATGTCGGACACCGCCTTGCGGATCGTCTGCGGGTCGATGCCGTGCTCCTCGTTGTACTTCTGCTGGAGCATCCGCCGGCGTTGCGTCTCCGAGATCGCGCGCTGCATCGAGTCGGTGATGGTGTCGGCGTACATGATCACCTGACCGCCGACGTTGCGCGCGGCTCGGCCGATCGTCTGGATGAGCGACGTCTCCGACCGGAGGAAGCCCTCCTTGTCGGCGTCGAGGATCGCGACCAGCGACACCTCCGGCAGGTCGAGCCCTTCTCGGAGGAGGTTGATGCCGACGAGGACGTCGAACTCGCCGAGGCGCAGGTCGCGGATGATCTCGATCCGCTGGATCGTGTCGACCTCCGAGTGGAGGTACCTCACCTTGATGCCCATCTCGAGCAGGTAGTCGGTGAGATCTTCGGCCATCTTCTTCGTCAGCGTCGTCACGAGCACTCGGGCGTCGTCGGCGACCCGCTTCTGGATCTCGTCCATGAGGTCGTCGATCTGGCCCTTGGTGGGCTTGACGATCACCTCGGGGTCGACGAGGCCCGTCGGACGGACGATCTGCTCGACGACCTGCGTCGACTGCGACAGCTCGTACGCGCTCGGCGTCGCCGACAGGAAGATGCACTGGTTGATCCGCTCGTAGAACTCGTCGAAGCGGAGCGGCCGGTTGTCGGCGGCGGATGGGAGCCGGAACCCGTGGTCGATCAGCGTCTCCTTGCGCGACCGGTCGCCCTCGTACTGCCCGTGGAGCTGCGGGACGGTCACGTGCGACTCGTCGATGACGAGCAGGAAGTCCTTCGGGAAGAAGTCGATGAGCGTGTGCGGTGGGACCCCGGGCTCACGCCCGTCGATCGGAGCCGAGTAGTTCTCTATGCCGTTGCAGTAGCCGACCTCCTGAATCATCTCGAGGTCGTACTGCGTGCGCATCCGTAGACGTTGCGCCTCGAGCAGCTTGCCGTGGGCCTCGAACCACGCGAGCCGCTCCTGGAGCTCCTTCTCGATGCGCGCTATGCCCGACCGCAGGCGCTCCTCGCCGGCGACGTAGTGGGTCGCCGGGAAGATCGTGATCTCCTCGAAGTCGCCCAGCGTCTCGCCGGTCAAGGTGTCGACTCGGGCGATCCGCTCGATCTCGTCACCGAAGAACTCGATCCGGTAGGCGAACTCCTCGTACGCGGGATGGATCTCGACGGTGTCGCCCCGGACGCGGAACTTCGAACGGATGAGGTTTTGGTCGTTGCGCTCGTACTGCATGTCGACCAGCTGGCGGAGCAGCGACCGCTGGTCGTGCTCCTCCCCCACCCGGAGGAAGCAGATCTGCTTCGCGTACTCGTCGGGAGAGCCGAGGCCGTAGATGCAGGAGACGGAGGCGACGACGATGACGTCGCGCCGGTGCAGGAGCGCCGACGTGCACGCGTGGCGGAGACGGTCGATCTCGTCGTTGATCGACGAGTCCTTCTCGATGTAGGTGTCGCTCGAGGGGAGGTACGCCTCGGGCTGGTAGTAGTCGTAATACGAGACGAAGTACTCGACCCGGTTGTTCGGGAAGAACCCCCGCATCTCGCTCGCGAGCTGGGCGGCGAGCGACTTGTTGGGGGCGATGATCAGCGTCGGCCGCTGGACCGCCTCGATCGTCCAGGCGATGGTGGCCGATTTGCCCGATCCGGTGATGCCGAGGAGGGTCTGGAACCGGTCACCCCGGTTGATCCCCTCCGTCAGCGCGGCGATCGCTTTCGGCTGGTCTCCGGCGGGCGCGAACTCGGAGACGACCTCGAACTTCTGCACGGTGCAAGTGTACGAACCACTTCGGACAAGAAGTCCGGGGCACCTACTGCGCGTTGGCCCGGAGCTCTTCCAGCCAGGCCCAACAGGCGTCGAGCTGGCCGTCGAGGGCGTCGACGGGACCGGAGTTGTCGACGACGAAGTCGGCGATGGCCACCCGCTCCTCCCGAGAGATCTGGGCGGACACCCGGGCCCGGGCGTCGGCCTCGGAGAACCCGCGGAACTCGACGAGGCGGCGCACGGCCTCGTCGACGGGGCAGTCGACGACGATCACACCGGCGACGCCGTAGGCCTCACGCCCCCGCTCGGCGAGCAGTGGGATGTCGAGGATCACGATGTTGTTCGTCTGCGCGTTCGCGGCGATCCGCTCGGCCATCACCTGACCCACGAGCGGGTGGGTGATCTTGTTCATGTCGAGGCGAGCGGCCTCGTCGTTGAAGATGATCGCCGCGAGCGCCGGTCGGTCGAGCGTGCCGTCGGCAGCCACGACACCTTGGCCGAAGCGGTCGATGATCGCCTGATAGGCAAGGCCGCCGGGCGCCTGGATCTCCCGGACGATCGCGTCGGCGTCGATGACCACCGCTCCGCGCTCCGCGAGCTTCGACGAGACGGTCGACTTCCCCGAGCCGATCCCCCCGGTGAGTCCCACCAGCAGCACGGGCGCCGACCGTAGCATCGGCCCATAAGCACCCCGTCGCCCCAGCCGCCGGCGCCGTCGACCCGAGCCGACCTGCTGGCGTCGTTCGGGCCGCTCGTCACGCTCATCCGATGGGGCACCGTCGCGTTGGGGCTGGCGCTGGCCGCCGTCGACGACGCCGAGCGTGCCCGCTCGTTGGCGTGGGGCGTCCCGTTGGTCGCGTACGCCGCCCTGCGGACGGTCCGCCCCCTGCGGTACGTGTCGGCGCGGATCGAGTCGCTCGTGCAGGTGCTCGCCGAGGTCGGGCTCACCCTCGCCGTCGTCGTCGCCACCGGGTACTGGGAATCCCCCTACGTGTTCGCACTCGCGACGGCGATCCTCGCAGCCGGCTTCGCTCGCGGGTTCGGGTTCGCGCTGCGGACGGCAGCGACGGCGATCACCGCGGTCGCCATCCCGTTCCATGTCCAGGCAGCCGACGCCCGCTTCCTCGTCACGGTGCAGTGGGCGACCGAGCTCCTCCTCGTGGCGATCGTCGCCGGCTACGCGAGGAGGCTGTTCGGCGAGGCCGAGGAGCAGACCGTCCTGGCCAGGCAGGCCAACGACCTGCTCGCGCAGCTGCACGACATCGCGCAGACCCTCCCGTCGTCGCTCGACCTCGACGAGACGGTCGCCGACACCGTCCGCGAGATCCGGCAGCTCCTCGCGCCGAACGCCGTCGCCGTGCTCCTCGCCGACACGACCGGGGCGGGATGGACGGTTGCGCTCGCAGAGGGGTTCCGTCTCGGAGCAACCGTCGCCGACCCCTCAGCCATCGTGTCGGACGCCCGCCTCGACCTCGTCGCCCGGAGCCGCACGGTCGGGGTCGTCCTCCTCGGGTGGGACGGCACGCCACCACGACGCGGTCTCACCGATCCGGACATCGAGGCGCTCGTCCATCGCAGCGCGCTTGCCATCGACAACGCCCGGTGGTTCACGCTCCTCCGACGAGTAGGCGCCGACGAGGAACGCACGCGCATCGCACGCGATCTCCACGACCGGGTCGGCCAGTCGCTCGCGTTCGTCGGGTTCGAGCTCGACCGCATCAGCCGCGCCGCCAGCGGCACCGACGTGGAGCCGGAACTGGCGGAGCTGCGGGAAGACGTCCGGCGCGTCGTCACCGAGGTTCGCGACACCTTGTACGACCTGCGGACCGACGTGACCGAGGAGCAGGGGCTGGTGCCGACGCTGTCGACGTATCTCGATCGGGTGGCGGATCGAACCGGCCTCGACGTCGACCTCGACACCGAGGAGACGACCCGCCTCCCCCTCCGCAAGGAGCGCGAGGTGTGGCGCATCGCGCAGGAAGCCGTGGCGAACGCCGTGCGCCACGCGGGCGCGTCGATGCTGGCTGTGCGCTGGTACCACGACGATCGCGGCGGGCTGCTCGAGGTTCGTGACGACGGGCGCGGTCTTCCGGAGGAAGGCGCCGTCCGGCCCGACGCCTACGGTGTTCGAGGTATGCGGGAACGAGCTGCGGCGATAGGTGGCCGTCTGACGGTCGGACCGGCCGAGGGCGGCGGCACGCTCGTGCGGTGTGAGGTGCGACGGTGACGATCCGCATCCTCCTCGTCGACGATCACACGATGGTCCGCCAGAGCATGCGCCGGGCCATGGAAGCCGAAGGCTTCGAGATCGTCGCCGAGGCTGGCGACGGCGACGAAGGCGTCCGTCTCGCCGGCGAGCACGCGCCGGACGTCGTGTTGATGGACGTGTCGATGCCGGTGCTCGACGGCGTCGAAGCGACCCGCCGCATCCGCGAGCGGTCGAGCGCAACGCAGGTCGTCATGCTCACGATGCACGCCGACGCCGACGTCGTCCGCAATGCGCTCGCGGCCGGTGCGGTCGGCTACCTCACCAAGGACTGCTCGATCGACGAGGTAGCGGAGGCGGTCCGCCTTGCGGCCGACGGCGAGGGCGCCGTCTCGCCTGCGCTGGCCGCGGCGATGCTCCGTGAGGCCGACCGGGCCGCCGAAGCCGCAGCCCCCCCGATCCTCAGCTCGAGGGAGGCCGAGGTCCTCCAGCTGGTCGCCGAGGGCAAGAGCCCGCCCGAGGTGGCGGCGGAGCTGTTCATCAGCGCCAAAACGGTCAAGAACCACCTTTCGAGCATCTACGAGAAGCTGGAAGCTCGCGACCGGACGCAGGCGGTGTTGAAGGGCCTTCGAATGGGCGTCATCCGGCTCGATTGACCGCGAAACGTGGCGGACGATGACGCAATGAGCCGATCGGCCTATCGAACCCCGGTCGGGCCACGCCGATACCTTTCCTGCACTGACGTGGGTGGTCTGCGCACAAAGGAGAAGCAGTGAGCCTCAAGTCCTACCTCGAGCTCGTCGTCTCGCCGATGCTCCGAGCGCATCTGGGGATCCGCGACGACCGTGGCGCCAGCCTCGTCGAGTACGCGCTCCTCGTGGCGCTGATCGCCGTGGTCTGCATCCTCGCGATCACCTTCATCGGCAACAACGCGAACTCGAAGTTCTCCGAGGTGAGCTCGAATCTCAACAAGTAGGGGTGACGAGGGGGCGTCTCTCGTCGAATATGCCCTTCTCCTCGCGTTGATCGCCCTCGTGGCGTTCCTCTCGCTCCGCTACTTCGGAGAGGCTCGCGACAACAGCTTGTCGACGAGCGGCTCGGCGATCGCCGGCCTCGTGCTCGTCACACTCCCCTGACGTAGACCACCCAGTCGCCGTCTGCGAAGGCTCGCCGCCAGTCCCGGTTCCGGCCGAGGATGGCGGCGAGTTCCGCGTCTCGGGGCCAGATCACCGCGTCCGCCCGGTAGCGGTCGAGGATCTGCAGGCTGCGTCCGCCGCCGTCGCGCAGCACCAGGTAGTCGTCGATGACCTGCTCCGGATACAGGTCGTAGCGGTCGTCGATGAAGACGTCGGCGCCCCGCCCCTCCCGAAGGATGCGGTAACAGCCGACGACGTCGGTCGTGATGATCCGGTCGGCGCCGGCCGCGGCGTCGAACGCCCGCCGTGGGGGGTACGCGTCGAGGTCGAGCGGGTCGCCAACGGCAGCGGCGGCGACGAACACGGCGGCGGCGACCACGATGACCGCGGCGATCGCCCGGTGGATCGGTGGTCGGTGCAGGTCGGCGTGGGCCGACTCGGCACGCGGTCGAAGCGCACGTCCGAGAACGGGCGCCACGACGACAGCGGCCGCGGCGAGGTTCCGCTGGGAGAGCAGTCCCATCGCCATGAACACGGCGCTCGGGACCAGGTCGAGAAGGCGCACCCGGTGGCGGACGACCGCCGTGGCCAGCACCACGACCACCACAACCACCGAGACGACGGCGATCACCACGAACGGGTTGCGCGGCGGAAACGGCGGGCGCCACTCGACGACCTGGGCGAAGCTCGCCCGCTTCTCGACGACGACGAACGGGAACAGCAGCAGCCGAGGACCGATCGGGTTCACGGCACCGAACGCCACGCCGCCGGCGAACCAGGCGAGGTACCGAACGAGGTGCCGGCGGTCCGCGTTCGACGCCGCGACGATCACGAGCACGAGCCAGACGCCACCGAGCACGAACGACCCGTGGCTGTTCACCCAGATCCACGCCACCGGCACGAGGATCCACGGGGCCAGCCTCCGCTCCACGGCGAGCACGGTCACCCCCATCGCCAGCAGGCCGACCACGAGCGGGCGCGGTGACCAGTAGGCGACGCCGACGCCGACGGCGAGCAGAGCAGCGGCCGCGGTGCGCATCGGCGTCGCTGCACGGGCGAGGGTCCCGAGCAGCCATCCCAGCGCGGCGTAGAGGACGCCGTGGAGGATCACGAGCCCGGCGGCTCCGGCGATCCGGTCGGTGATGCCGTAGAGAACCGACACGAGCCAGCTCTGCACGACCCACGGGTCACCCGCGGCGGTGAACGAATAGGGGTCGCGCCGGGGGACCCCAAGGCCGTCGACGATGTCGATGCCGGTACGGAGGTGGACGAACGTCGAGTTGTCACCGATCGGGCGGAGACCGAGCCTCAGCCCGAGGAGCGCGATCACCGCGACGAACAACGTCTCCAGCGTCGGTGTCGCCGCTACCGAGCGGCCGCCGTCTCCGGCCGAGGCCGGTGCCATCGTCAGAAGCCGCTGCGGACGAAGTTCAGCATCGCCGGGCCGATGAGCACGACGAAGATGCCGGGAAAGACGCAGAGCACCATCGGGAAGAGCATCTTCACCGGCGCCTTCTGCGCTTCCTCCTGCGCGAGCTGACGCCGCTTGATGCGCATCTCCTCCGACTGCGCCCGGAGGATGCGACCGATCGACACTCCGAAGGTCTCCGCCTGTATCAGCGCGAGGAGGAACGAGTGCAGCTCGGGGACGTCGGTGCGGTCGTCGAGGTTGCGCAGCGCGTCGACCCGACCGGCGCCGGCGCGCAGCTCGCCGAGCATCCGTCCGAACTCCTCCGACAGCGGGCCGGGAACGGCCGCGACCGTGCGGGCAAGGGCCTGGTCGAACCCCAGGCCGGCCTCCACCGAGATCGTCAGGAGATCGATGACATCGGGCAGGCGGTGGCGGATCTCCACCCGCCGCTCCTCCACCTGGCGGTTCAACACGGCGTCGGGCCCGACGATCAAGGCGAACGCGGCGAACCCGAAGAGGAGGAGCTTGTCGCGTGTCTGACCGGGGACCATCACGACGGCAACGGCGAGAACCGGCACTGCGGCGACCGTCAGGACGCGCACCAAGCGGAACCGGTCGAGCTCGGTCGGCCCGGGCCTCCCCGCGTAGGTGAGCTTCTTGCGCACGCCCTCCATGTAGCCCTCGGGCATGAACCCGCGACCCATCGCGACGAGCGTGCGGCCCACCGGCTGGAAGACCCGCTGGACGATCGGCACCTCGAGCTCGCGCTGGCGCAGATCGGTCTGCTCGTACTCCTCGAGGTTGCGCAGGCCGGCCTTGACCGTGCGCTTCTCCTCGGCGTCGGTGAGGAAGGCGTACACGCCGAGGGCGACGCCGACGAACAGCGCGGCCACGGCGACGAAGAGCAGCGGGTCAGACGTCAATGGTGATGACCTTCTTCATCCACGCGAACCCGGCGCAGGTGAGCCCGACGCCGCCGAGGATCATCGCCTTGCCGATCGTCGACGCGAACAGCGGCGCGAGGTAGGCGGGGTTCATCACCATGAGCACGGCACCGATCACGAACGGCAGCGCGCCGACGATGATCGCCGAGAGCCGGCCCTCGGCGGTCAGCGCGCTCACCTCGCGGCGGAGCCGCTCGCGCGAGATCATCGTCTCCGATACCGAGCTGAGGAGCTCCGCCAGGTTGCCGCCGATCTCGCGCTGGATCCGGATCGCGATGACGACCCAGTCGAAGTCCGGGCTGTTCATCCGGCGGGCGGTGTCGTCGAGCGCCACCTCCATGTCGCGGCCGAGGCGCGTCTCGAGGACGGCTCGCCGGAGCTCCCGTCCCATCGGGTCCTCGACCTCGTTCGCGACGGCTTCGAGTCCCTGCACCAGGGAGTAGCCCGCCCGCAGCGAGCTGGCCAGCAACTGCAGAGCATCGGGCAGCTGCGCGGTGAACTGCCGGCGCCGGCGCTCCGACAGCAGGTTGAGAACGGCGATCGGCCCCAGCGCGCCCACGATGGCTGCCGCGAGCGCGAGCATCCCTCCTGCGGCGACGCCGACGACACCAGCCAGGGCGACGAGCCCCACGAGGTAGAAGACGACGAACTCCTGCGGCGTCACCTTGACGTCGGCCGCGTCGAGCTTCGCCTCGAGGCGGTCGAGCAGACCGCCGCCGCCGGTCATCCTCGCGGTCGCCTCGACGGCACGCCGCACGGCGTCGGGAACGAGATCGCGGTCTTCCTGAACCGGCGCCGCCGCACCCTGGCCGCGGGTGTACGCGTCGACGATCGACAGCGGCGTCTTGTCCCGCACCACCGACGACGCGACGAGCCACCCGAACAGCCCGGCCGCAGCCGCCGCGAGGACGGCGACGGCGACGCGCCCGGCGGCGGAGTCGAGAGGCCCCGGCGTCCGCGGGATCTCGACGGTCCTCGGCTGCGCGACCTGACCGACGCCGACGGCGTTCACGGGCGTCGTCGCCGTCGCGATGGCGTCGCCCAGCTTCAACGAGACGTCGAGGTTCCCGGAGGACGCGCCCAGTGCCGACGTCCACGAGATCTCGTACTGGTTCTGGAGCACTCGTTGGACGTTCTGGTAGAGCGCGTCGAGCCGGGAGGCGTCGGTGGTCTCGGCGAACGTTCCACCGCTCGCGTCGGCGAGCCGGCGGAGTGCTTCGACGTCGGACTCGCCCCGGCCGGTCAGCGCGATGGGGAACACGCCGGCACCGGTCGAGGCGACCGCGCCGAGCGCCTGATCGGCGGTGGTGGTCGAGACCGTGTCGGCGCCGTCGGAGAGCACGATCAGGTACGGCAGGAGGTCGCCGCGTTCGGTGAACAGACCCGACGCGGTCCGGATCGCGTCCCACAGCGCGGTCTCCCCCGCCGGCTGCAGCCCCTCGATCGCGCCGAGCAGGAGCGACGGATCGGCCGTGAAGTTGACCGCGATGCGGGCGGCGTTGTCGAACGCGACCAGCGCCACCTCGTCGGTCGGCGCCTTCGTCTCGACGAAACGACGCGCGGCCTCCTTGGCCCGGGCGAGCTTGCCGCTCGCCGCCATCGATCCTGAGGTGTCGACGACCAGCACGACGCCGACCGGACGAGTCGACTCGGCCACGGGCACGACATCGATGTCGGGCACGACGCGGCCGTTCTCGCGGACCACGACGGCGCCGAGGTCCGGACGTTCGCCCGCGAAGAGGGCGCTGACGCGCACGATCGGGAACTCACGCGTGTCGATCGCCCGGATGCTGACGAGGTCCGCGGCACCCGCCGGTGAGGCGGCAGCCACCGTCAGTCCGACCATCGTCAGTCCGACCATGGCCAGGACTGCCATCGCCCACGCGGCAACGGCGGCGACGACCGCGCGCACGCGCATCGCCGCTACCGCCCGACGACCTGCCGCGCGAACGCCTCGGCCTCGAACAGCTCGTCGTCGAGCTGGATACCGTGGTCGCGCAGGCGGTCGGCGAACGCCGGGCGCGCCCCGGTCGCCTTGAGGTGGCCGCGGAAGCGGCCTTCCTCGTCGACACCCATGCCGAAGTCGAACAGGAACAGGTCCTGGGTGACGATCGACTCGCCGTCCATCCCCTGCACCTCGGTCACGTGGGTGACCCGGCGCGTGCCGTCACGCAGCCTCGACAGGTGCACCACGAGGTCGAGCGCGGAGGCCATCTGCTCGCGGATGGCCCTCACGGGCAGGTCGAATCCGGCCATCAACGTCATCGTCTCGATGCGCGCGAGGACGTCACGAGGGCTGTTCGCGTGGATCGTCGTGAGCGAGCCGTCGTGGCCGGTGTTCATCGCCTGGAGCATGTCGAGGGCCTCACCGGCTCGGCACTCGCCGACGACGATGCGATCCGGCCGCATGCGCAGCGCGTTGCGGACGAGGTCGCGGATGGTGATCTCACCGCGACCCTCGATGTTCGGTGGACGCGCCTCCAGCGGCAGCACGTGCGTCTGCGCGAGCTGCAGCTCCTTGGCGTCTTCCACCGTCACGATCCGCTCGTCGTGGGGGATGAACGACGAGAGCACGTTGAGCGTCGTCGTCTTTCCGGTGCCGGTACCGCCGCTGACCACCACGTTGAGCCGGCCGCGCACGCAGGCCTCGAGGAACTGCGCGAGCTGCTGCGAGAACGTCGACATCGCGACGAGATCACGCACCGTGTACGGGTCGGCGGAGAACTTCCGGATGGTGAGGAACGGCCCGCCGATCGCCAGCGGGTGGACCACGGCGTTCACGCGGGAGCCGTCAGGAAGCCGGGCGTCCACCATCGGCGTCGCCTCGTCGATGCGGCGACCGACCTGACCGACGATCTTGTCGATGATCCGGCGCAGATGCGCCTCGTCGATGAAGGTCGTACCGGTGGCCTCGATCCGGCCGCTGCGCTCGACGTACACCCGCGACGGGCCGTTCACCATGACCTCGGTGACCGTGGCGTCGTGGAGGTGACGGTCGATCGGTCCGTAGCCGAGGATGTCGTCGGAGACGTCACGAAGGAGCTGCGCCCGGTCGGCCGCCGAGATGGGTGCGGTCTCCCGGGCGAGCGCCTGCTGCAACGACTCCTGGACGCGTTCGCGGAGGTCGTCCTCCGACAGGCGCTTGTCGTAGAGGACCGCGCCGAGCTCGTCGATCAGCTGGGCGTGGATCTTCTGGCGGAGCTCGTCGAGCAGCGGGTTGCCCGATCCCGCCGCTGCTTGGGAGTGCAGCCTCTCGTAGAGCGACACCGCTACCTCCCGCCGGCGCTCTCTTCAGAGAGGGCGGGAAAGAGATCGGCGAGGCGCTCGAGGTTGCGCGACACGCCGGAGCGGGGGGCGTCGATGACGACGGGCACGCCCTTGTTGATCGACTGGGGAACCGCGATCTCGCTCGGCAGCAGGCAGTCGGCCTTCATCTGCAACGTGCGTTCGACGTCCGCGATGTCGAGCTTGACCTTCGAGTTCGCTCGGTTCAGGGTCAGCTTCACCTTCGAGCTCGGGATGTGCAGGAGCCGCAGGGTCTGGAGACCGATCTTGGTGTTCTTGATGTGCGGGATGTCCATCCCCGCCATGAGCACGATGTCGTCGGTGGCCTCGAGCACCCCGAGGACGATGTCGTCGAAGCGTGCCGGCGTGTCGATGATCACGTAGGAGCAGAACGACGAGAGGACCTCGATGATCCTCTGCAGGTGCTGAAGGCTGACGGAGTCAGCGAAGGCGGGCTCGATCGGCGCGGGCAGCACGAACACGCCGGTCGCGTCGTGCTTGATCAGCATGCTCTTCAGGAGCGACTCGTCGAGGCGGTCGATCTGGTTGACCGCGTCGATGATCGTGTGCTGCGGAACGAGCCCGAGCATCACCGCGACGTCGCCGAACTGGAGGTCGGCGTCGACGACCACGACTGGCTTGTCGTTCCGCCGCGCCAGCACCGCCGCCAGGTTGATCGCGACGAACGACTTGCCGGCGCCGCCCTTCGTGCTGAACACCGTGATCGTGCGAGCGCGATCGGTGCCTGCGCCCCCGGGGACGGCGACCAGGTTCGGGGCGCTCGGCGGCGCCTGGAGCGTCTCGCCGGTGCGTGCGATCGCCTCGAGGAGCTGATCGGCATCACCCGACATCGGCACGACGTCGCGGATGCCTGATCGGAGCGCCAGCTGCAGCACGTCGGTGGAGATCTCCGGCACCACGAGCACCGCACCGAGATCGGGGCGTCCCCTCGTCAGCCGCGCGACCTCGCCGAGTGCATCGGCATCGACGTAGGAGGGACCCAGCACCAGCACCGTTGCGGTCGTCGCCCCCCGCTGGTCGACCGCGTTGAGCGAGGCGTACGCCGCAGCACGCGCCGACTCTCCCAACTGCATCGCGAGTCGGGTGCGCAGCTTCGGGTCGTCGTCGACGACGGCGACCGAGTACGGAGCTTCGTGGAGGTCGACGGACGAGACGCTACCCATCACGGCGTCCTGTTCCCGGGAAAGAGGTTGCCGGCGTTGATCGGCGGGATGTCGACGGCCTGGTTGTCCTGCGGCACCAGTGTGAGGTAGAGGCCGCCGCCCTGGGATGCCGCGAACGCGATGCGCGACGCGGCCTCGGGCGGAACGGCGAACGTGATCAGCCCGCTGCCGGGGTTCTGCACCTCCGCGGTGTCGCCCGGCTGGGGCGCAGCGGTCGTTCCGATCGCGATGATCGGGACGTTCTGGTAGAGCACCCGCTGGGAGCCGCCGTCGGCGACGAGGATGTTCACCTTGTCGCCCGGCACCAAGAGGCCGGCGACACCCCGCACCTGGTCGACCGAGACGGTGATGGCGACGTTTCCGGCCGGGATGCGCTGGCTGAAGGTCACCTGCGCGGTCCGGGGATCGACGAACTGGCCCTCGACGAGCACGGTGTTCGGCGACAGCGACGACAGCGCGACCTTGCCGAGGATGGCATCGAGGCTGGTGAGCGCGTTCCCCGGGCGGAACTTCGCAGGGATGCGGTCGGCCTTGACCGCACCGGCGGCGGCCGCCTCGCCCGGCGTTCCCTTCGGGATCTCGGCGGTCACGACGAAGACCTCGACGAGCTGCGTGTCGCCGTAGGCGCGCGACTCGATGCCCCGCACGTAGGCGAACGTCGCCACGGCGGCAACCGCGGCGAGCACCACCGCCGCAAGCACCATGACACCTCGTCGAGAGCCCAACGATCGCGCCTTCCTCCACGCATCCCGACCGCGCCGGCAGCGACGCGCGATCGTTCAGCTCCTCCAGTTCGCGAAAAGCATCGGCACGAATCGGGCCGAAGGCAAGCATCTTCGTGAGAAAACTTCAGCAAGTGGTGAGAAGGCCGATACTTCACAACATGGCTGGAGCCGGACGCGCGCGGGGCCGTTTCGCCGCGCGAGGGCGCGGTGAGTCCGGCGCGTCGCTGGTCGAGTTCGCGCTGGTCCTGCCGGTCTTCTTCATGGTCGTTCTCGGCCTGTTCACCGGCGGTCTCGCGTACACCCGCCGGTTGGCCATCACCGACGCGGTCCGGGAGAGCGCCCGGTACGGCGCCACGCTCCCGCTCTCGACCGAGGCGACCCTCGACGCATGGCTCCAGCGGGTCGGCTCGGTGGTCGTCGCCACGGCCGACGGCGAGCTCGATCCTGGCGAGTCGGGATCACGCATCTGCATCGCCTACGTCCCCGGAAGCGGCACCGCGCGCCGGATGGAGCGCGTCGGCACGGCGTCGCCCGTGTTCACCAACGGCGACTGCTTCAGCGACGGCCGATCGGGCGAATCTCGAGTGCAAGTGATCGGTCGTCGCACGTCGCGGTTCGAACTGCTCGTGTGGTCGGACGACCTGAACCTGTCGTCGGAAGCGGTCGCCCGCTTCGAAGCAGGCTGACGACGTGATCAGCCGGACCTCGCAGATCCGACCCCGCGTCGTGCGGGACGACGCCGGTGCGTACCTCGTCGTCTACGCCCTCCTCGCCGTGGGGATCTTCGCAGCCGTCGCGCTCGTGCTCGACATCGCCGCTCTTCGACACGGACGCCGGGCCGATCGCGCTGCCACTGACCTCGCGGTGACCGCAGCGGCGTCCGTGCTCGATCCGATCGATCCACCATCGGCCGCACCCGCCTGCCAGGCCGCATGGGACTACGTCGTGCTGAACCGCGACGATGCCGAAGGCGCCGTCTCGCCGCCCGACTGCGCGGCGATCTTCTCTGCTGGGGTGTGCGACCCCACGACGCCGGTCACGGCCACGGGCACGTACGGGCCGCTGACGGTGTCGATCACCCATCCGGTGCCCGACGGCGACCCCCTCATGCGGAGCGAACTGATCGGCGGGGACCGCGACCAGCCGATCGACCCCGGCCGCGACGGTCTCCCGTGCCAGCGCATGGCCGTTCGAGTCGAACGCGATCGAACCTTCCTGTTCGGCGCGTTCGTCGGCACCGAGAGCAGTCGCACCGACGTCCACTCCGTGGCGCGGCGGATCTTCCAGACCGGGCCCGACGTACCGGCGATCGTCGCCCTCGAGCCGGCGGGCTGCGACGGGATCCGAGCGACCGCCGCGCCGCTGTCGGTCGTTCCGCTGGCAGCGAACGAGCCCGACTCGATCGTCGTCGACACCGACCTCTCGGCTTGCGCCACGGGCTTCGCGATCGACGCCGCGGTCCCCGGCGCGGTGACGGCCGGCCGCATCGAGGCCCATGCGCTCGCGGGACCGTCGTTCGCGCGCACGGCGAACGGTGTCGTCGCCCCCGCGCCCACACCCGCGCCGGCTCGCCTCGGACGCGGGTTCCTCGACGTCCGCTACAACTGCGGCGCACCGTGCGGACAACCCGCCGGCGCGCTCGACGCACTGCGGGCCCGGGAAGGAGGTCCGGCCGCCCCGGTCGGGCTTCCCGTCGTGACGCCCGGAGCGGTCGGATGCACCGTTTCGCCCGGCGAGACGCTCACCGTCACCGGCGACGTCTACGTCGACTGCGACGAGCTGCGGATCGAAGGGCGAGTGACCTTCACCGGCCAACGGGCGGTCGTCAGGGGCAACGTCGTCATCACCGACTCCGGCTGCGCGGCCGTGAACGACTCCGCCTGTGGCGGTGTCATCGGCGCCGGCCATTCCGCCGTCACCGTCTTCGTTCGCGGCTCGGTGGTGAAGGAGCCGCAGGCCACCCTCGCCCTCACCCGCACGTTCCTCCACACCGGCGGCTTCAGCGCGGTCGCGCCGGCGGCGCCGGGTTCGAGCCAGTTGCGCGTGTCTGCCCCGGCGAGCGGACCGTTCGAGGACCTGCTCCTGTGGACCGACGGCTCGGGCGACGTGCGCATCGGTGAGCAGCAGGTGTTCCAGGTCGAGGGGACGGTCGCGGCGCCGAACGCAGCCGTGGTCCTCGAAGGCACCACGGCAGGTCTCGGCGTCTTCAACAGCCAGATCGTCGCCCGGCGCATCGAGACCGCGGGCACAGAGCCCATCGTGGTGAGCCCGAGCGCGGGACGGGCCACCGGAAGGGTGGCCCGTCAGGTGAAGCTTCTGCGCTGACCGCCGTCGGCGGTCGCCGGGTCAAGCCTCGGGCGCGGCCTCCGCACCCTCTTCGCCGTGCGCGTACTCCTCGGCGAGATCGGCCCACGCGGCCTGCGACTCCGTCTCCGGCTCGAAGGCGGTGTAGTCGATGCTGCCGACGTAGTTGCCGCTCTCGTCGAAGGCGTGCTCGCCGAAGTGCTCGCGGTACTCGGCCGCGACCTCGCCACCTTCCGCGGCCTGCTTGATCGACAGGCTGATGCGGCGGCGCTGCAGGTCGAGGTCGATGATCTTCACCCACAGCTCCTCGCCGGGGGTGACGACCTGATCGGGGGCCTCGACGTGGTGAGCGGCCATCTCCGAGATGTGCACCAGACCCTCGATGCCCTCGCCCACCTGGACGAACGCTCCGAACGGCACGAGCTTCGTGACCCGGCCGTAGACCAGCTCGCCGACCCGGTGGGTGGAGGCGAACTCGTTCCACGGATCCTGCTGGGTCGCCTTGAGCGACAGGGCGATGCGCTCGCGATCCATGTCGACGTCGATGACCTTGACCTCGACCTCGTCGCCGACCGTGACGACGGACGACGGGTGGTCGACGTGCTTCCACGACAGCTCGGAGACGTGGATGAGTCCGTCCATGCCGCCGATGTCGACGAAGGCACCGAAGTTGACGATGCTCGACACGACGCCGCGGCGGGTCTCGCCGACCTTGAGGTTGGTGAGGAACTCGTCGCGCTGTTCCTTCTGCGTCTCCTCGAGCCAGGCACGGCGGGAGAGGACGACGTTGTTCCGGTTCTTGTCGAGCTCGATGATCTTCGCCTGGAGGACCTTGCCCACGTAGGGCTGGAGGTCGCGGACGCGGCGCAGCTCCACGAGGCTCGCGGGAAGGAAGCCGCGGAGGCCGATGTCGAGGATGAGACCACCCTTGACGACCTCGATCACGGGCCCTTCGACGACGCCCTCGTTCTCCTTGATCTTCTCGATCGTCCCCCACGCGCGCTCGTACTGCGCGCGCTTCTTCGAGAGGACGAGACGGCCTTCCTTGTCTTCCTTCTGGAGGACCAGGGCCTCGACCTCGTCACCGAGGCTGACGACCTCGGAGGGGTCGATGTCGTTGCGGATCGACAGCTCGCGGGCGGGGATGACGCCTTCGGACTTGTAGCCGATGTCGAGAAGGACCTCGTCCTTGTCGACCTTGACGATCGTGCCCTTGACGATGTCGCCATCGTCGAAATCGACCATCGTCTGTGCGATGGCATCCTCGAAAGAGACGTCGAGGTCGTCCTCCACCACCGTCTTGAAGACGTAGTCGTCTTCGTCGGTGATGGGCTCGGTGATGTCGGTCATGGAGAAGTTGCTGCGCCTTGTTGGGTTCGTGATCCGCGGCCTGTCCGCAGACGCGACCTACAAGCGTACTGCCACCGTGAGGAACTCCGGCGAGTCGGTGGTCGGGCGGGCCTTTCCGTAGGCGCCGGGGGTGACCGACCAGACGTGCCGAGGCTCGAGCCCGGCCTGCCTGCAGAGGAGCCGCAGCTCGCGTGGCGTGAAGCAACTCGTGTGCAACTGGGCGCTGCGCGTCGCGCCGGCGCTGTTTCGTAGCTCGGTGGTCTCGGTGTTCACGCCCCGATCGGCATCGAAGGTGTCGTGGTCTTCGAGGTACCGGATCATGAAGTAGGCGGAGAAGGCACTGAAGGCCACTCGCCCCCCTGCGGAATTGACGGCCCTGGCCATGCCGGCGAGCACGTCGCCGTCGTCGTCGCCGACGAGGCCGAACCCGCCCTGACAGAGGCTGATGGCGGCGTCGAACTCGCCGTCGAAGGTGAGCTGCCGGGCGTCGGCGACCTCGAACGTGGCGCCGCGCGGCGCGTCGGCTCGTGCGAGGTCGACGAACGTTTCGCTGATGTCGACGCCGTGAACCTCGAATCCGCGCCTCGCCAGCGCATGGGCGTGGCGGCCCGGCCCGCACCCGACGTCGAGGATCCGGTAAGCGCCCGGCTCCAGACCGAGCGCGTCGACGAGGAAGCCGACCTCCTGCTCGGTCCCCTTGGTGAACGAGTACCGCAAGTAGGCCGGCCCGAGGAAGTCGGCGACCTCGGTGAACCAGGTGCCTCCCGGATCATTGGTCACGAAGGTCGCCTCAGCCGGCCTTCGTGACCAATCGTCGCTTCCGGGCACGGGCTAGGCAAGTCTCGCCATTTCAACAATGGGTACCGCTCCGGCGCCGCAAGCCGACGTCCGCGGGGTACTCCTGTCTCTGACGCATCGGCATCGACCTGGAGGGGGACGCCAATGCTCGTGACGGAGACCCGCACGGAGTTCGCACGCCGGATGGCGACGCTGCCCTCGACTCGCGAACCGGCTGCCGCCGACGACGACGACCGCATCATCGACCTGCGCGACGGCGTTCGTGACGGCAGCCGGCTCGCGTTGCGCTCGGCGGTCGTCATGCCGACACTCGCCGCAGCGACCTGGGTGGCGGCGCACCTCGCCGGCAGTCTGTTCTGACGGCCGCCGGCATCGTCGCTGCTACTCCTTGCCCTCGGCCCAGGAGTGGCCCCACGAGACGTTGACGTCGAGCGGCACGTTCAGTGACGCCGCCCCACGCATCGCCTCCAGCGTGAGCTCCTGGGCGCGGTCGCGCTCGTCGGCGGGGACCTCGAGGATCACCTCGTCGTGGACCTGGAGGATGAGGCGCGACTGCAGGCCCTCGTTCTCGAGCGCCTGGTCGAGGCGGACGATCGCCAGCTTGAAGATGTCGGCCGCGAGACCTTGGATGCCGGCGTTCATGGCCTGACGCTCCCCCGCCTGACGGATGCGGAAGTTCGACGAGGACAGCTCGGGGATCTGACGCCGGCGCCCGAACAACGTCTCGGTGTAGCCCCGATCACGCGCCTCGGCCACGGTGCGCACCATGTACTGCTTCACGTTCGGGAACGCCTCGAAGTACGCGTTGAGGATCTCGGCCGCCTCGTCGACGGCGATGTTCAGCCGCTGCGAGAGGCCGTACGCCTCCATGCCGTAGGCCAGGCCGTACGACACCATCTTCGCCTTCGACCGCTGCCCGATCGACACGTCTTCCGGCTCGACGCCATAGATGCGGGCCGCCGTCGCCGTGTGGATGTCGCGCCCACTGGTGAACGCATCGATCAGCCCAGGGTCCTCCGCGAGGTGCGCGATGACGCGCAGCTCGATCTGGTTGTAGTCCGCGATCAGCAGCCACCAGCCATCGTCCGGCACGAACGCCCGTCGGAACCGGCGACCTTCTTCGGTGCGGATCGGGATGTTGTGGAGGTTCGGCTGGTCGGACGACAGGCGCCCGGTGCGGGCCACCGTCTGGTTGAACGTCGCGTGGATGCGCCCGTCGGAGCCGACGTGCTCGAGCAGGCCCTCGCCGTAGGTGGACCGCAGCTTCTCGACCTCGCGGTAGCGGAGCAGCTTCTCGATGATCGGATGCTGGCCGAGCAGCTTCTCGAGCGACGCGGCGTCGGTGGAGAACCCGGTCTTCGTCTTCTTCTGCGGCTGGAGGCCGAGCTCGTCGAAGAGCACCGTGCGCAGCTGCTTCGTGGAGTTGACGACGAACGGGTGACCGGCGAGCTCCTGGATCTCGGCGTCGAGGCGCTCTGTCTCCTCGGTGAACTCCGCCTGCAGCGACTCGAGGTACCCCTTGTCGACCCGCACGCCGACGAGCTCCATCCGCACGAGGGCACGGACGAGCGGACGTTCGATCTCCTCGTAGAGGCGGGTGAGACCGCGCGCGTCCATCACCTCCGCCATCACCGGGGCGAGGCGTGCGATGACCGCCGCGCGCCGGCCGGCGTCTTCGGAGATGTCGGGAGCGGAACCGGTGAGGTCGAGCTGCCCCTCGGGCGGTGCATCGGGAGATCGCACCTCGAGCCCGGTGTACCGAAGCGCCACCGCGTCGAGCAGGTAGGTCTGCTCGGCCGGGTCGACGAGGTACGCGGCGAGCGCGGTGTCGACACCGAGGTTCTTCGCGTCGATGCCGTAGCCGTGCAGTCCGCGCAGGAGCTCCTTGGTGTTGTGACCGTGGAAGAGGCGAACCCAGAAGAGGGCCTCGATCTGCTTCGCCACGGCCGCATCGCGCAGCAGGTCGTCGTCGACCCAGATCGCGACGTCGCTCTCGAGCGCGAGCGCGAGACCCGAGATGGCACTGCGGCCGGGGACGCCGTGCCACATCGGTTCGACCGCGACCCACGCTTCGGGTCCCGCGCTGCACAACTCCCCGAGCACCTCGACCGCCTCGCCGGCGGTCCGCAGCCGGCGCACCTCGACCTCGAGCGGCTCGGCCTCGGGGATCGCGGGCGCGGCGCCGCCGGCGTTCGCGGTCTCGATGCCGACCGCCTCGGTGAGCAGGTCCCACATCCGGCGGAACTCGAGGAAGGCGAAGAGCTTGCGTACCTCGTCGGCGTCCCACCCGCCGATCCGCATGTCGTCGACGTCGCAGGAGATGGGCACGTCACGGACGAGCGGCGTCGCCTTCGCGTTCTCCCGCACCTGCGCCTCGTGCTCGGCGAGGTTCTGTCGCAGCTTCGGCGTGAGCTTGTCGAGGTTGGCGAAGATGCCGTCGAGGTCGCCGTAGTCGTTGATGAGCTTCGCCGCGGTCTTCTCGCCGACACCCGGAACACCGGGGAGGTTGTCGGACGGATCGCCCCGAAGCGCGGCGTACATCGGGTAGTCGACGGGGGTGACGCCGGTGCGTTCCTTGATGCCGGCCTCGTCGTAGTTGGCGTAGTCGGTGACGCCACGCTTGTTGTAGATGACCCGGATGTGGGGATCTTCGACGAGCTGGTAGGCGTCGCGGTCGCCCGTGACGATCAGGACGTCGTCGCCTCGGTCCCTCGCCTGCGTCGCGAGCGTCGCGATGACGTCGTCGGCCTCGTACCCGGAGATCTCCAGGACCGGGAAGCGCAAGGTGTCGCACACCTGGCGGACGAGGCCCATCTGCTGGCGGAGGATGTCGGGAGCCTCCTGCCTGCCCGCCTTGTACTCCTTCACCATCTCGTGGCGGAACGTGGGCTCCGGACGGTCGAACGCCACCGCCAACCCGTCGGGCCGGTGCTCGCGCAGCAGGTAGATCACCATCGACGTGAAGCCGTAGACGGCGTTCGTGACCTGCCCGCTCGCCGTGGCCATGTCGGTCGGGAGGGCGAAGAACGCCCGGTAGGTGAGGGAGTTCCCGTCGAGGAGCATCAGCTTCGCCATGGCGGGTCCACAGTAGGTCTCGGGTGGGACGAACCAGGTGGGGTTAGGCGCGCCTAACCCGGTAGGATCGGGCTCGTGACAGCCGACGGTTTCCACCCGCCGTTGGAGGAGTACCTGGAGACGATCCTCGAGCTGGAGGAAGAGGGCGTCTCCATCATCCAGGCGCGCCTGGCAGAGCGCCTGGGCCACTCCGCGCCGTCGGTGTCGGAGATGATCCGCCGCCTGCGGACCGACGGGTGGATCGAGCCGAAGGGCAAGGAGGTCGTCCTCACCGAGAAGGGCCGGCGCCGGGCCGAGAGCGTCGTCCGCAAGCACCGCTTGGCCGAGCGGCTCCTCACCGACGTCATCGGGCTCGAGTGGCACAAGGCCCATCTCGAGGCCTGCCGCTGGGAGCACGTGATCTCCGACGACGTCGAGGCTCGCCTCATCGAGCTGCTCGAGCACCCGCAGACGTGTCCCCACGGCAACCCCATCCCCGGTCTCGGTGAGGCCCGTCAGGGTCTGGTGGCGCTCACCGATGTCGACCTCGGCGACAAGGTCACCCTCGCCCGCATCACCGAGCAGGTCGAGCTCGACACCGCATCGCTGACGTACCTCAGCGAGCACAACTTCACGCCCGGTGCCGACGCGCAGGTCCGGTCGAAGGCGCCCGACGGCACGCTCACGCTCGACCTCGACGAGGGCTCGATCGCCCTCGGCCCCGCGCTCGCGGCGCAGCTGTACGTGAGTAGGTAAGCGCCTCGTCCCCTACGGGCGAAGCGAGCCGTCGATCACCTTCTCGGCGATCGACTTCATGGTGACGCGCTGCTGCATCGCGGTCTTCTGGATGAACGAGAAGGCGTCGTTCTCCTTCATCGAGTGCTCGTCCATGAGGATGCCCTTGGCCCGGTCGACCTTCCGGCGAGTCTCGAGCTGATCCTCGAGCCCCTGCACCTCGTCGCGCAGCGCCTTCATCTCCTGGAAGCGGCCGAGCGCGACCTCGATCGCAGGCACGAGCTCGCTCCGCTGGAACGGCTTGATCAGGTACGCCAGAGCGCCGGCGTCGCGAGCCTCCTCGATGAGGTTCCGCTGCGAGAAGGCGGTGAGGATCAACACGGCCGACGTCTGCGCGCTGCTGATCTCACGTGCAGCGGCCAGGCCGTCCATGCCGGGCATCTTGATGTCGAGGATCGCGAGATCCGGCTCGAGCTCGCGCACGAGCTTCACCGCCTCGTCGCCGCGACCGGTCTCCCCGACGACGTCGTAGCCCTCTTCCTCGAGGATCTCCTTGAGGTCGAGACGGACAATCGCCTCATCCTCGGCAATTACGACGCGGACGCCCACACTCACTCCTGATGTCGAACGACGGCGCCCCTGGAGGCGCCCCGGCGAGTCTAGGAGCGCGCTCGGCGACCCTTACACTCGACCGGTGCATCCCCTGGTCGCGGCCGACGAGCTCGCCACGCTGCTCGACGAGGACCGAGCCATCGCTGCCGACGTGCGGTGGTACCTCGACGGCCGCAGCGGACGCGACGCCTACCACAGCGGGCACATCCCTGGGGCGGTGTTCGTCGACCTCGACACCGTGCTGGCCGCGCCGGTCGGTGCAGGTCCGGGACGCCACCCGCTCCCCCGCCCGGAGGCGTTCGCCGACGCGATGGTCGCGCTAGCGATCGGTGACGACGATCTGGTGGTCGCCTACGACGACGCGGGCGGCTCCATCGCTGCACGCCTGTGGTGGATGCTCGACGTCACCGGCCACCGAGCGGCGGTGCTCGACGGCGGGCTCGGCGCGTGGACGGGAGCCCTCGAGATCGGCGATCCGCCGCCGCGACGACACGCGACCTTCACCGCGAAGGAGTGGCCGGCGAGCGCCGTGGCCGATGCAGGCGACGTAGCCGCCCTGCTGGATCGAGGCGACGGGGTCGTCCTCGACGCGCGAGCTTCCGAGCGCTACCGAGGCGACGTCGAGCCGATCGACGCTCGCGCTGGTCACATCCCGGGAGCGCGCAACGCGCCGTGGATGGGCAACCTCGCGCCGGACGGCCGCTTCCTCACCCCCGCAGACCTCGGCGCCCGCTTCGAAGCGGTGGGTGTCTCGGAGGAGACAGAGGTGATCGCGTACTGCGGTTCCGGGGTTACCGCGTGCCACGACGTGCTCGCGCTCCGGATCGCAGGGGTCGACGCACGCCTCTACGAAGGCTCGTGGTCCGACTGGAGCAGCGATCCCGTGCAACCCGTCGCGACCGGCGACGAACCGGGCTGATGAAGCGGATCGCGCTCCTGGCCGTCATCTGGGGATGGTCGTTCCTGTTCATCAAGGTGGCCGTCGAGGGCATGACCCCCACCGCCGTCGCCGGTGCCCGGATCACGCTCGGCGCGCTGGTGATGACGGCGGTGCTGCGAGCACGCGGCACCGTGATCCCGAGGGACCGCGCGCTCCTCGGCCACTTCGCGATCCAGGGGGTCGTGGCGAGCGCCATCCCGTTCACGCTCCTCGCGTGGGGCGAGCAGTACGTGAGCTCGGCGCTGACCGCGGTGCTCAACGCATCCACGCCGCTGTTCGCCGCCGGCTTCGCAGCGGGTGTGCTCGGTGAACGACTGCGCCGCCCGCAGCTCGCCGGGCTCGTACTCGGCTTCGTCGGCGTCGGGATCGCCGCGGGAGTGGGCGGCGGCGACCTCGCCTCCTCCTCCGTCGGCGGGTCGCTGGCGGCGGTGGGTGCCGCCGCGTGCTACGGGCTCAGCTTCGCCTACGCCCGCCGCTTCCTCGCCGGCATCCCGCCGCTCGTCGCGGCGACGGGCCAGCTGATCGGCGCCACGGTGTTCATCGCCCCCGTCGGGATCGCCACGACGTTGAGCGACGGCATCGAGCTCACACCGACGCGCATCGCGTCGATCCTGATCCTCGGCGTGATCGGGACAGGGTTCGCGTACCTCTTGAACTACCAGTCGATCGCTGCGGTCGGGCCGACCCGCGCCTCCATCGTCACGCAGCTGGTTCCGGTCGTCGCTGTGGCGGTAGGTGTCGCCTTCCTGGACGAGCACTTCCACCTTCGGCTGATCGCGGGTGGCGCGCTCACGCTGTTCGGGATCGCCCTGCTGAACGAGCGCGTCCGCCGGTTCCGGCCGGTGCCCGTCGCGGTCTGACAGCCGATGATCAACCGCCGAGGCTGCGCCACCGCAACCTCATCGTGGCAACGAGCGGCGCGCCCGGCTCGACCGCCTGCGCCAGCCCGAGGTTCACCGCGTCGGGCGGCGCCGACTGGGGTTCGACGCAGACCGCATGCGACGGTTCGGTGAACACCACCACGTAGTCGCACGGCGACTCGATGTCGAGCGCCAGCGCCTCCGGCCACACGATGGAAGGCGCGGCGGTGAGGTCGGTGAAGCAGTCGTCCCACGGCCCGTCACGCACGTCGACGAGGCGACCCGTCGGCACCTTCTCGTCGTCGCGCTCGAACATCGTCTCCGCCGGGAGATCGAGTTGTGCCCTCGCGCCGCGGCCCAGCCGCCGGCGGAACCACGGATGCCATCCGACCCACGCCGGCATCGGCTCGTCCGCCTCGACCGTGAGGGTCAAGGTCAACCCGTCGTCGTGCAACGCGACGTCGTGGCGAACCCGCCCCCGGAAGGGCCACGGTTCCGTGAGATCCACCTCCATCGACGCGTCGTCGACGAGGCGCCACTCGCGGGTCAAAAGCGTGCCGTGGATCGCATGGGGCGGAAGCGTGAGCGGGAGCTGGACCGAGCGTCCGATCCAGTCGAGGCGGCCGTGGCGGATCCGGCCCGCGAACGGAGCCATCGGGAAGAGGCCCCAGTCGATCGGACGATCGGCGTCGGTGACGAGCAGCTCGAGGCCGTCGACGGTTATCGACGCGACTCGGCCGCCGAGCTCTGGCCGCAACACGACCGTCGCGCCGGACGCAGCGAGCTCGACCATGGCGCCTAGTCTCGCCGCTTCGCCGTCTGTAGAGCGGAGGAAGACGTGATCATCGAGGGACTGCAGCTCTGGCTCGCGGCAACCAACTGTTGGATCGTCGCGCCGAACGGACCCGGTGGCGAGTGCGTCCTCATCGACGCTCCGCCCGATCCGGCGACGATCCTCGAGCGACTGAAGCACCACGACCTCAAGCTCGTAGCGCTCCTCTCCACCCACGGCCACGTCGACCACATCGGTGGCGTCACCGAGGTCGTCAAGGCGCACGAGCACGACGTCCCGGTGCGCATCCACGACCACGACCGCCACATGCTCCTCGACCCCGTCGGCACCAGCGGTGGCTTCGGGCAATACCTTGCGCAGGCCGGGCTCGACACGTCGCCCCCGGAACTGATCGAAGGGATCGACGACGGCGACCGCATCAAGGGTGCGGGGATGACGTTCACCGCGATCCACACACCGGGCCACACGCGGGGCTCGGTGTGCTTCCGCCTCGACGTCGAAGGTGAGCGCCCGATCCTGTTCAGCGGCGACCACCTGTTCAAGGGGTCGATCGGTCGCTTCGACCTTCCGGGCGGGTCGTACGAGGAGTTGATGGCGTCGATGGCCGAGAAGATCCTTCCGCTCGACGACGAGATCGCGGTGCTGCCGGGCCACGGCGAAACGACCACGATCGGGTGGGAGCGCCGCACGAATCCGTTCCTCCAGGAGCTGCAGCACGACCGCTGAGCCGGCGCGTCGGGTTTCCAGCGGTCAGCCGCTGGGGAGCCTGGAGACGTGGAAGTAGCGGAGCGACTTCGAGAGACGCGAGCGCGCCAGCGGTCGTCGCAATGGCCGTCGTGGATCGGACGCGCCGGCCTCATCGGTCGAGGCGTCCTGTATCTCATGATCGGGTGGCTGGCGATCCGGGTCGGTTCCGGGGACACGAACGCGAACCCCGACCAGAAGGGCGCCCTCGCAGCCATCGCGGCACAGCCCTTCGGACGGTGGCTCGTCATCGCGATGGCGGTGATGTTCCTCGCGTACGCGCTGTACAGGTTCGCGGAGGCCTCGCTCGACCCCGACGACGCCGGGGCAGTCGAGCGCGTCGCGATGCTCGGACGCGGCATCGTCTACCTCGCGTTCACGGCCCTCGCCGTGTCACTCGCGTCCGGCGGTCGCAGCTCCGGAGGTTCGGGTAGCGCGCCGCGCGACGTGACGCTGAAGGTGCTCGAGATGCCCGCAGGCCGGTGGCTCGTCGTGATGGGAGGCCTCGGAGTGATGGCGATCGGCGTGTGGCAGGGCTACGAGGTGCTGAGCGGACGCTTCAAGGACGACCTCAAGCGGGCGGAGATCCCGCGCGAGGTCGAACGACCCGTTCTCGCCATCGGGGCCGCAGGTTCACTCGCTCGGATGGTGACGTTCTTCCTCGTGGGCGCCTTCCTGGCCCGTGCCGGCTGGGCGTTCGACCCGTCGTCGCCCGTAGGGCTCGACGAGTCGCTGAGCCGCGTCCGGTCCGGCACCTGGGGCAGCCTGGCGCTCTACGTCGTCGGTGTCGGGTTGCTCGCGTTCGGCGTCTTCGGGCTCGTCCGCGCTCGTTACCAGCGCGTCATGGGGCGCTAGCGCGCCGGATCTGGTCAGCGTGGTCGTGCGCGTGAGCGGCGTAGATCCGGAGCCAGTCTTCGACGGAGTACGAACCGTGCTCCGGATGGCTGCCGGTGCGCGACCAGTCGTCGCTGTCGAGGAGCGAGAGCAGCTGGGCTGACGTCCCCCGTGCGGCTTCGAACGCCTTCAACGCCGGACCGACGTCACGCAGGTCGTACCGCAGCCGCCGCGCGAACTCCTCTTCGTCGTAGGCCGCGATGTCGGCGGCGTCTTCGACCAGGAGCCGCCGCAACCTGATCGCCGACGTCATCTCGCTGTCGGCCAAGTGGTGCAGCACCATCCGCGCCGTCCACCCACCGTCGCTCGGCGTGCGGTCGAGATCGTCGTCGGTGATGTCGACGATGGCGTCGTGCACCGCACGGACGCCGTCTCGGTAACGGTCGATCAGGCGTTCGCGTTCGGCGGCATCCATGGGCGGAGGATGCGCAGACACGTCGACCGACGACAAGGCGGGCTCATGCCACTCGCCGCTCGGTTCCTGCCACCGCTACGACTGGTTGAGCAGTCGCTCCCGCACCGGGTGGTCGTCGACGAACTCGAGTTCCTTGTAGAGGTTGACGATCGTTCCCTCACACGGCTCCGACACGAAGCTCACGCGGTCGACCAGCGCGTGCATGAGGCTGATTCCGCGGCCTTCTTCGGCCGTGAGGTCTACGACGCGGTCGCTCGTGGTGTCGAAGCCGGCGCCTTCGTCCTTCACCTGGATCGTGCACCGCTGCTCGTCGAGGAGGAGCTGGACCTCGTACTGGTGACCGTCCGCGGAGTGGTCGATGACGTTGGTGCACGCCTCGGTGAGCGCGAGCAGGATGTCGCCCCGGCATCCCGCTGCCACGCCGAGCTCCTGCATCGCGGAGCTGCAGAGGTGGCGCACGACGGGGACCGTGACTTCGTCGCGTGGAAGCGACAGGGTGACGTTCAGCTCCAGCGGCACGGTAGGTACGTTCCCGCATCGCTTCCGGTCGACACGCCGCAAGCCGACGTTTTGGGCGATTTTCTCCTGGTCACGGCCGGTTCCGCCACGACCCGTGACGGCCGACGCACCCGCTGTACGATGGCCCCGCTGCGGCGGTGATGGAAGGGCAGACATGGCGCACTCAAAATGCGCTGCCCGCAAGGGCGTGTGGGTTCGAATCCCACCCGCCGCACGAGACCGGGTCCGGCGGCCGGCGGCGTAGGGTGCGGCCCATGGCCATCCTTCGTCGCCGCCGGAGCGCCCGCGCGCATCGCTCCCCCGCCCGCCGCCGCATCCGGCGGATGACGCTCCTCACCGCGCTCGCCGCCGGCGCTGCCGCGATCCGCAACAAGAAGATCGAGGAGAACCGGCGGCGGTTCAACCTGCCGTGACCGTCGACTGCCCTGGCGGATGACATGCCGCTGAGTCGCGTCTGCGTCTTCTGCGGGTCGTCGTCCGGGTTCGACGCGAGGTATCGAGCCGCCGCGGCCGGCGTCGCGAGCGCTCTCGTGGCGCGAGGAATCGAGGTGGTGTACGGCGGTGGCCGTGTCGGGCTGATGGGCGTCGTCGCCGACACCGCGCTCGAGCGCGGCGGCTCGGTGACCGGTGTGATCCCAAAGGGCCTCTTCGCCCGCGAGGTCGGCCACACCGGGCTGACGACGCTCCACGAGGTGGCGTCGATGCACGAACGCAAGACGCTGATGTACGACCTGTCTGACGCGTTCATCGCGCTGCCGGGCGGGTTCGGCACGCTGGAGGAGCTGGCCGAGGTCACCACCTGGGCCCAGATCGGCCTCCATCAGAAGCCGGTGGCGCTCCTCGACGTCGACGGCTTCTGGGACGGTCTGGTGACGCAGCTCGACCGCATGGTCACCGAGGGGTTCCTGCGGGTCGAGAACCGCCGGCTCGTGGCGACGTACGACGACATCGAGTCGATGCTCGATGGTCTCGAGTCCTGGATCCCGTCGCCGGCCGAGAAGTGGATCGACGACGACGAGCGCTGATCAGCCCTCCGCGGGCACGGAGCGGACGAGCCCTCCCGGCTCGACCTCCCGCTCGCCGAGCAGGTCGCTGATGATGCCCCGAGCCGCGGTCAGCGTCTTGCGGAGCCCGTCGACCGCCTCGCTGTCGCCGAGCTCGTCGAGCTCCAGCCGCATGAGCGCCGTGACGACCCCCTGGACGACGTTGTCGTTGATCTCGAGCGCTTGCTTCCGAGCGTGCTCCGCGTCTCGCAACTGCCTCGCGAGCTCCTCCGACCGGCGCCGCTCGCTGACATCCCGTACGAACGCGATCACGATGCGTCCGTGCCCGTCGAGGTCGGGAACGGTCCCCAGCGCGACGTCGACCGGGATCTCCGACCCGTCCTTCTTCCGGGCGAACAGGTCGAGCCCGATGCCCATCGACCGCGGGTGCGGGTCGCCGGCGAAGCGCTGGCGATGCCCGACGTGGACCTCGCGGTACCGCTCGGGCAGGAGCAGTTCGAGTGGCTGCTCGATCAGCTCCTCCCGCTCGTAGCCCAACACGTCACGAACCTGTCGGTTCGCGTCCTGTATCCGTCCGTCGGTGCCGACGACGAGCAGCGCGTCTGGTGTGGAGTCGACGATCGCCGCGAGCAACGCGGCGTCGTTCAGGGTCGGCCGCTGATCGCTCACAGCGCGAGTTTGGCGTAGCTCAGGCGGCCAGCGCGGCGAGGAGCTTGGTCGGGGTGTCCTTGGGTGAGATCTTGTACCACGCCTCGGCGATCTTCCCCTTCTCGTCGATCAGGAACGCAGAGCGGATGATCCCCATGTACTTCTTGCCGTACATCGACCGCTCACCCCAGACATCGAACGCCTCGGCGACCGCGTGGTCTTCGTCGGAGAGCAGCGGGAACCCGAGCCCGTACTTGTCGTCGAATTTCTTCTGCTTCTCGGGCTTGTCAGGGCTGATGCCGATGATCGCGGTGTCGCCGGCGTCCTGCAGGACGTCGCGCAGGCCGCACGCCTGGGTCGTGCAGCCCGGGGTGTCAGCCTTCGGGTAGAAGTAGATCAAATGCCATACCTTCCGCTCCTTGAGTGACTTCTTGAGCGAGAAGGACTGCCCGTGCTGATCGAGCAGGGTGAAGTCCGGAGCTTTGTCACCAGGCTTGAGCGGCATGGTGTCCACCGTAGGCGGCAGCACCCAGCTCGGGATCCAATCCCCGACGTCGCCTCAACGCTGCCATGGCACCCTGAAGGCGTGGCGAAGTTCGTCTACATCGACGAGACCGGATCATCGGGGAAGGCGGCGAAGCGGCAGCCGCACCTTACGGTGGCCGCAGCGATCGTCGACGAGACGATGGTGCAGCCACTGCGCGAGGCGCTGCACGCCGTTGCATGGAAGCACCTCGGGTGGCTGCCAGCCGACCTCGAGTTCCACGGGCAAGAGATCTGGAACGGCACCGGCTACTGGTCCGGCAAGTCCTACGACGATTTGATCGCCGCCTACGAGGACGCGATGCAGGTGCTCGACACTTGCGACATTGACGTCGCCCACGCGTCCATTCACAAGGCGCGGCTGCACGATCGGTACGACGGCGCAGCCGACATGAACGCATATCGCCTTGCCCTGCAGTTCCTCCTCGAGAAGGTGGACACCTACAGCTCGTCCTTGAAGATCCTGATCGCTGACGAGACGAAGGAGCAGCAGATCCCCGCCCTGAAGATGGTCCAAGGCATGCAGAACTGGACCTGGGGCGGCGAGGTGCCAGGCCGGCAGCTCAAGACGATCATCGACACGCTGCACTTCGTGTCGTCACACGACAGCGCAGGAGTGCAGCATGGCCGACCTCATCGCGTTCGTCATCCAACGGCGGCGCCGCACGGAGGGGCACCCGAACGCGCAGGCCGCGATCGATCGGCTCTCGAACCTCGTGAGCGCGCACACTCGGACGTGGCGCGAGCCGTGGCCGTGACACGCAGCCTTGCCACCGGCCGGTCACGCGATGATCGTTCTGAATGACCGACTCGTACGTCTTTCCAGAGCGCTGGAGCGACCTTCGCGGACGTGACCCCGCTGACGAGCGCGATCGGGATCGTCTCGAGGCAGAACTCGCCCGCGAGGTCGCCACTAGCCACCCACTGAGCGGCCTTCGTGCCTCAGCCATCGCCGCGTGCTCGCATTGTGATGACGTGATCTACGAACTCCCCGACGGTGGCTATGCCGTCGTACATCTGTCCTGGCCCAAGTCGGCACCTGATCGACCGCCGTGGCCAGTGCACAAACGCGTGGCGGATTGGGCAGCGCTCATGTCCTACATCGATGACCACGAGGACGCGTAGGCCGTGCCGCCACCCCTGAAACCTGTGATCGACGCCTTCAGCGCAAGTGCGCGGTCCGTCTTGGAAGCAGACGGCTGGCGCAAGCGACGCGGCGACATCTACACGTTGGGCGACGGAGACTTTCTCGGTTGGCTCGGATTGAACCGGGCCACGAAGTACGCGCCGATGAAGGTGAACCCCGTCGTCGGAGTCCGGCATCAACCGACCGAATTGACCGTCGCCCAGCTGCTCGGGGAGTCGCCACACGCATACCTGCCGCCGACGATCTCATCGCCGATCGGTTACCTCCGCCCTGAGAGCAAGTACTGCGAGCTGACGGTGGAGAGCCCGGGCGATGCCGACCGCGCGGCGGGCGAGCTCGGCGAGCTCCTGCGGGCGTATGCGGTCCCCTTCATTCAGCAGCACTCGACCACAACAGCCCTCGCCGCTGCCCTGCGGAGACGCCTCACGGCAAATCCGCCCGAGTACCGGGCTCCGATCGCTGTCGCACTCTCGGGGGACCTCGAGGCGGCGCGGTCCGAGATCGAGGCGGCCCTGGAAGCGCGGACGACGCGATTCGATGCCGAAGCGGAGCGGTATCGAGCGTTCGCGAGGGCAGCGCAGACCTGGCTCGACAAGCTCAGCAACCGCGATTCTCAGGAGGGGTGATGCAGAACGCTGAGGGTCCGTCATCGCGACGACTGGACCTGCTCCCCGAGCCGACAGAACTGTCACGACGTTGCCAAGCCCTCGCGCTGCTTGAAGCGGGCTTGAACTCCAATCCCTCGACAAGGTGGCACAACGTCACCTCGACAGACGGAGTTCGCGTGTGCCGCGTGAGTGATGGTTCAGGAAACGAGGCGCTGCACTGGTTCAACGGTGAGGACGCCGTCGTCCGCGGGTTCGATCACGAGAGCCCGATCTCGCCGTGGGCACAGGAGCCGATGGCGTTGTGGCCAGGAATGTACGAAGGGGCGCCGGCCTTCGTCAGCTCGGCGCCGACCATCGAGGTGGCCGGTGTCGAGAGCGTCACCTTCTGTTTCTGGTGGGCTGATGGTGCTTGGAGACGAGGGCCCGTCGAGTTTCCTCCGTCAGTCCACGCGGACCCTGACGGGTCGGAATACATCCTGAAGCCGATCGCGAGCATCGACGAGGGGACCGACTTCCAGAGTAGCTACTACGTGACAGCGGACATCGGATAATCCCGGTGGGCGGACACGAAAGTCCTGGCTGACGGACACGAGATTTCCTGGTCGGCGGACACGGGTTCTCCCGGTCTCTTGTTGTTGATCCACCGCGGCGGCGCC
>Ga0247719_1000076_pt1 | contig 67233 bp, 59 predicted proteins | sample 41E_DmetaG_FD_189046 | JGI IMG/M metagenome (GOLD analysis project Ga0247719, IMG submission 189046) | Soil microbial communities from hillslope of Landscape Evolution Observatory, University of Arizona, Oracle, AZ, United States - 4-1-E_D | ecosystem: Engineered > Artificial ecosystem >...
CCGCCGACGAGCGCACCGAGACCGACGACGACGCCGATGTACACCGCCGACACGAAGCCGGCGAGCACGGAGTACACGAGGGTCCGGCTGATGAGGCGGTCGATGTCCCACAGCCGGTACCGGAGGATGCCCACGAACAGGGCGACCGGGATCACCGCGAAGACCGGCTGGAAGACCCGGAAGATGGCAACGGGCAACTCGAAGAGATCGCGGCCCTCGAACTCCGGCCCGGTCGAGTTCTGCGAGGCGTACACGAGCGCGAACAGGCCGACGATGAGCGCGGGCGCGAGCGCCCAGAACACCAGGCGGGCCTGCTGGCGTTCGAGCGCGTTGTCGGCCCGGCGGTACCGGTAGAGCTGCGCCGCCACGCCGACGGCAGGGGTCATGACACCGAAGGCCATGACGAGGCCGACGGTGAGACCGCTACCGCGGACCAGCAGAGCGAGCGGACCGATCGCCACCGACACCGCAGCGTGGAACGCGAGGGCCTTGGCTCGGCTCCAGCGCGGCACGAGGCGACCGTCGGGGAAGAGCACCATCGCCGCGAGGTACGACAACGACGCGATCAGGTGGAACGCGTCATGGGTCAGCTCCTCGAGCGCGGACGGCGAGAGGATCTCATAGACAGCCTGCGCCTGGAGGTTGAAGATCGCCGCGGTGCCGACCATGCCGATGGCGAGGAGACGGGCGGTCCGCTCGTGGCGGCGGAGCCACACGAGCACGGTCGCCAGGGCGAGGTTGAACAGGCTGAACCCGTAGTCGAGCGCCAGCGCCGGCAGTGACTCGGCCCGGTGGGACGAGTCGGCCATCCGCAGCGAGATGCGCCCCCACGTCGAATCGGTGAGCCCCCACTCGTGGAGGCTGTCGTGGAGACCGAGGTTGTGCTTCGCGGCCACCGCACCGACACCCATAGCCAGCACGCCGATGGCGAACCCTGCGTAGAGGGCGAAGAACGCGAGGAAGGCGGCGTTGCCGACCCTCTCGACCATGGTCGGCGGCGCGACCTCGGTCTTGCCGCCCTCGGCGGCACGCGGCACCGCGACGCCGGTGGTCGAAGGCGAAGGCGCGACAGCCGTCATTCCGACACCACGACCTTCCCGACCATGGCCGGGTGGAGCAGACATGCGAAGGGGTAATCGCCCGGCTTGGTGAACGTGAGACTGAAGGTATCGAACGTCTTGCCGTACGGGCCGCCGAAGTCCCAACTCGTCGAGCGCAGGCCGCCGGATCCGTCCCACTCTCCGGCGTCGATGTGCACCGCCGTTGGTGGGTTCGTCTGCTCCGGCCGCTCGGGCCACCCGATCGCCTTCCACGCCTGCGCGTTGAAGGAGACGAATCCGTCGTCACGAACCTCGAACACCGGGAAGAACTTCGGCACGTTGAAGCTCAGCGTGTGACCGCCGTAGAAGCTCCACGTGACGGGTTCACCCACCTTGGCGTCGACGGTGCTCGGGACGTACTCGTTGAGGAACGCGGTGAACAGCGGCCGGTCTTCGGGATAGCCGCCGACGACGGGGAGCGGCGCGATGTCCTGACCGCTGCGCTGGCGCTCGAGCACGCCAGCCAGGTCGCGGACGAGCACGCCTGCCTCGGTACGGGCCTTCCGGTTGATGGCGATCTGGTCGTCGACCGGTTCGCCGTCGTCGACGACCTCGATCGCGCCGCTCATCGTCGGGCCGTGGTAGTTGCAGTAGTAGTTGTACGTCCCCGGGAGGATGTCGTCGCTGAGCGGGACCGTGAAGACGCCGGGCTCCTCACCCTCGTTCGGGATGAAGCCGCTGCTGTAGTACGCCTGACGCCCGGTGAACTTCGGCTGCTCCCGCTTCGGGCACGGCTCGTCGATGTCACGGACGTCGGGGACCCAGGTGTCGCGGTAACAGGGCTGGGCCGCGGCCTGCACGATCCGCTCGAAGTCGTCGACCTCGAGCATCGTCGGCAGCTGCTTGAACCCCGGCGCTTCCGGTGGGTTGCGAACGTCGACGTTCTCGCCCGCACGGTGGTCTCGGAGGAACTCCCAGTACGGCTTGCCGAGGGTGTCGACGAGAGTCCCCATCGTGACCGTGTGCGGCTCGCCCGTCCACTGCTGGCGGAACTCGATGGTGTCGCCCGGACGGGCCCGCACCGTCCGGGGGAAGTAGTTGAGGAACGAGGCCGAGAACTCGTCGTGCTTGTAGTCGACGAGGACTCGACGGGTCGTGCCGCCGCCACTCAGGAACGGGACCGATCCGCACGACACGCTGATGAGGGCAAGCGCGCTCAGGAGAACGAGCGCGCGAGGACGGCGCACGGACTGCCGTTCGGCAGCTCTCGTGACGAAGTGAGGCGTAACCGGTGTTCTCGCCGTTCGCGACCTAGTTGCGAACTTCGACCGTTCCGACCATCTGCGGATGGAGGACGCACGCGTACGGGTACGTGCCCTGCTTCGTGAAGGTGATCGTGAACTTGTCGCCCGGATAGAGCTCACCCGACGACAAGAACCCGCCCTTGCCGTTCCACTCGCCCGCGTCGACCTCGAGCGAGGGTGGATCTTCATCGGGCGGCCCCTCCTCTCGTTCCGGCACCTCGACCCCTACCGGTTCGTACGCGTTGGGGTTGCGGAACACGGTTCCGTCCTTGCGGACGTCGAAGATCGGGAAGTACTTCGGCACGTTGAAGCTGACCGTGTGCGCGGCGCCGTCGAAGGTCCACGTCACCGGCTCGCCCACCTTGGCGCCGGCGTTCTTCGGCAGGAACTCGTTGATGATCACGGCGAAGTCCTCGTCGGCCTGCCGGCCGGCGAGCGGAACCTCCAGGTCGCCGATCTTCGATCCGCCCTTGGTCTTGCGGGCCTCGCGCACCTGCTGGAGCGGGAGCTTCGCGTCCTCGAGCACCTCGCGGCGGGCCTGGCTGCTCACCTCCGACTGCGAGGGGATGGCTGAACCCTTGTCGACGACCTCGATCTGTCCGGACATCTGCAGCCAGTGGTAGTTGCAGAAGTACATGTAGGTACCCGGCTCGAGATCGTCCGCCAGCGGGACGTCGAAGACGTTGCCCTTCTCGCCGGTGTACGGAATGAAGCCGCTGTTGTAGAGGCCCTGCCCGTTGAAGGCGGGGAGGGGCTCGCCGAGGTTCGGGCACGTGGCGTCGGGATCGATCTCGTCGTCGGGTGTGGTGAACGCCGGCACGTCGTCGAGGTCGTCGATCGCGCAGGTCTGGGCTCCCTGCTGGTAGACCTCGCCCGCTTCCCACTCGAGCATCCCCGGAATCCGGGCCATCGTCCGTAGGACGTCGTCGACCGTCTCCTGGGAGACACCGTCGGCGAGGGCCTCCTCCTCCGAGTCGTACTTCTGGAGCAGCTCTGCGTACCCGAAGACCTTGTCGACGACCTGGCCCATGGTCACGCTGTGGGGCTCGCCGGTCCACTGCTGCTTGAAGCGAACGGTGTCGCCGGGTCGGACCGTCACCTTCTCCGGGTAGTAGCGGAGGAAGGCCGACGCGAACTCATCGTGCTGGTAGTCGACGAGCACGGTGCGAACCTCGCCGCCCCCGGCCGTCGACGTGTCACCGCTGCCGCACCCGGCCAACAGCGACACGGCCAAGACCATCACCAGAACTACCCGCCGCATTCCCTCTCCCCGTCCGAAGCCCCCTCGGGCTGCGCGCCCGAGCGTACCGGCGGAACGCGCCTCAGCGGTCGAAGTACCCCGAGTGGATGTACACGCACGGCACGCCTTCGGCTCGGAACATCTCGACGTTGCGCGGGTCGTCCTCGAACGAGAGCCGCAGGTCGAAGCCGTACCGGCGGAAGTCGGAGATGCACCACCGCTTGAACTCGCGTGCGGCCGAGTAGTCGCCCCAGTCGCGCATCACGAGCAGGTCCCACCGCAGGTCCCAGTGGCGCAGCCAAGCCAGTGTCTGCGGTTGCACCCGAACCGGGCGGCCGGTCAGCAAGATGATGCGCAGGTCGTCGTCGAGAAGCTCGAGGAGGCGCCCGACCTCGTCGATGAGCGGGTCTTCACCGCAGGCTTCGAAGAAGGCGTCCCAGTCGCGCCGCCGGCCCGTTCCGCCCTCGATGAAGTGCTGGCGCCCGGCCGCGTCGGAGAGCACGCCGTCGATGTCGAAGACGACGGTCGGGCCTCCGTCGACGGGTCCCTGCCGCCAGACCCAGTTGTCGGGATCGATGCGCCCCGTGCCCGGCGACGTCACTCCTCGGTGGGGCTCTGGCTGGCCCGACGCTTGATCTCCTCGACGACGTTCGCGTCGGCGAGGGTGGTGGTGTCGCCGAGCGCGCGTCCCTCGGCGACGTCGCGAAGCAGCCGGCGCATGATCTTCCCGGAGCGGGTCTTCGGGAGATCGTCGGTGAAGATCACCGTCTTCGGCCTCGCGATCGCACCGATCTTCTTGGCGACGTGCTGGCGCAGCTCCTGACCGAGCTCTTCCGTCGTCTCGTTCCCGCCCTTCACGGTGACGTAGGCGATGATGGCCTGGCCCGTCGTGGCGTCGTTCGCTCCGACGACCGCTGCTTCGGCGACCTTGTGGTGGTCGACCAGGGCCGACTCGACCTCGGTGGTCGACACCCGGTGGCCCGATACGTTCATGACGTCGTCGACGCGGCCGAGCAGCCACAGGTAACCGTCGTCGTCGAGCTTGGCGCCGTCACCGGCGAAGTAGCGACCCTCGAAGCGCGACCAGTACGTCTCGCGATATCGCTGCGGATCGCCGTAGATGCCACGCAGCATCGACGGCCACGGCCGGGTGAGGGTGAGGTAGCCGCCGCCGACCTCGACCTTCTGCCCCTGGTCGTCGACGACCTCGGCGCCGATGCCCGGGAGGGGGAACGTCGCGCTCCCCGGCTTCGTCGTCGTGAGGCCCGGGAGCGGGCTGATCATGATCGCTCCGGTCTCGGTCTGCCACCACGTGTCGACGATCGGGCAGCGCTCGCCGCCGATGTTCTGGTGGTACCAGACCCACGCCTCGGGGTTGATCGGCTCGCCGACGCTGCCGAGCAGCCGCAGCGACGACATGTCGTGCTTCGCGGGGTAGTCGGTGCCCCACTTCATGAACGTCCGGATCGCCGTCGGAGCGGTGTAGAAGATCGTGACCTTGTAGCGCTCGACGATGTCCCAGAAGCGGTCCTTGTCGGGCGTGTCGGGGGTGCCCTCGTAGATCACGCTCGTCGCCCCGTTCGCGAGCGGCCCGTAGACGATGTAGCTGTGGCCCGTGACCCAGCCGATGTCGGCCGTGCACCAGTAGATGTCGGTGTCCGGCTTGAGGTCGAACACGTAGCGGTGGGTGAACGCGCACTGGAGCAGGTAGCCGCCGCTCGAGTGCATGATCCCCTTCGGCTTCCCGGTCGTGCCCGACGTGTAGAGCAGGTAGAGCAGGTCTTCGGAGTCCATCGGCTCCGCTGGGCACTCGGGGTCGGCGGTCTCCATGAGGTCGTGCCACCAGTGGTCCCGTCCGTCCTGCATGTCGACGTCGCTGTTCGTGCGGCGCACGACGACGACGTGCTGGATGCTCGGCGTCTCCGCGCATGCGAGATCGGCGTTCGGCTTCAACAGGCTCGGCGCGCCGCGGCGGTAGCCGCCGTCGGCGGTGACGAGGACCTTCGCTTCGGCGTCGAGGATCCGGTCGCGGAGCGCCTCCGCGGAGAAGCCCCCGAACACGACGCTGTGGGGGGCGCCGATGCGCGCGCAGGCGAGCATGGCGACGATCGCTTCCGGGATCATCGGCATGTAGATGTTGACCCGGTCGCCCTTGGCGACGCCGAGGTTCTTGAGGACGTTGGCGAACCGCTGGACGTCGCCGAGGAGCTCGTCGTAGGTGATCGTGCGGGTGTCGCCGGGCTCGCCTTCCCAGTGGAACGCGACCTTGTCGCCCCTGCCGGCCTCGACGTGGCGGTCGAGGCAGTTGTACGACACGTTGAGCTTGCCGTTGAGGAACCAGCGAGCGAACGGAAGGTCCCACTCGAGCACCTTCTCCCACCGCTCGTTCCAATCGAGGAGCTCCTCGGCCTGCTCGGCCCAGAACGTCTCCCAGCCGGCGTCGGCGCGCTCGTGAAGGGACCAGTCGTTGAGGTTGGCTGCGCTGGCGAACTCGGGCGGCGGCGGGAAGGTGCGGTCTTCCAGGTAGTACGCCTCGATCGTGGGTTCGGGCGTGCGATCGCTCGGAGCCATGTTTCGGGACCTTAGCGAGGGACCGTTCTCATAGGCTCCGCGGATGGGCAGCTGGCGGAGAACGCTCTTCAACCTTCGGAGAACGGTGGCCTTGGCCGCGCTCGCCGTGCTGGTGCTGACGGTGATCGGCGCGTTCTTCGTCTACGTCGTCCGGTCGTCGCGCGACGCCGGCGACTACGCGATGCGTTCGCTCGCGCTGTTCGCTGCGCTGTTCTTGGTCACCGTCGTGCTCCGGTTGCTCGGCCGGCCGCTGCCGAAGCGGATCGTGCTCGAGGTCGACCTGTCGTCGATCCCGCCGGAGTCGCACGGCGACAACCCCCTCGCCGCCCTGACCGCGTCGCGCACGCTGACGCTGCGGGAGGTCGTGGAGACGATCGACCGCGCCGCCGGCGACGAACGGGTGCGGACGCTCATCGGCTACATCACCTTCGACGCAGGTGCGCTCGCGTCGATCCAGGAGATCCGTGACGCGGTGCTGCGGTTCCGCGCGGCGGGCAAGAAGGCGATCGCGTTCGCCGACTCGTTCGGTCAGCTGGGTGGCGGGAACGGGTCGTACTACCTGGCGTCGGCGTTCGACGAGATCGTCGTCCAGCCGAGCGGCGAGGTCGGACTCGTGGGGCTGCATCGCGACGTCAACTTCGTGAAGCGTGCGCTCGATCGCCTCGGGATCGACGTCACCGTCGAGGGGCGCTACGAATACAAGAACGCGGCGAACCAACTGGTCGAGACGGGGTTCACGCCGGCGCATCGCGAGGCGCTCGAGCGGTTGCTCGAATCGCAGTGGGAGCAGATCGTGGCGGGAGTGGCGTCGGCCCGTTCCCTGCCTGCTGCCGACGTGCAGGCCGCGGCCGATCGAGCCCCGTTGTTCGCGCACGAGGCGCTCGATGCCGGGTTGATCGATGTCGTCGGGTTCCGGGACGAGGCCGTCGAACGAGCGAAGGCGTTGGCCGGCGACGGTGCCGAGCTGCGCTGGCTCCCGCGGTACCGGCGGTTCGCCGTACGCAGCGGCGGGCTGACCTCGCTGGGCCAGCCTGTGGTCGCCGTGATCACGGCCGTCGGCGCGATCGAGCGGACGAAGGTGCCGATCAACCCGCTGTCGCCGTCGGCGTCGATCGCCGCCGACCGCGTCGCGTCGACGATCCGCAAAGCCGTCGCCGACAAGAAGGTGAAGGCGATCCTCCTCCGGGTGAGCAGCCCGGGCGGGTCGGCCGTCGGCAGCGAGACGATGTGGCGCGAGGTCGTACGCGCCGGTGAGGCCGGCAAGCCGGTCGTCGCCTCGATGGGCGACGTGGCTGCTTCCGGTGGCTACTACATGTCGATGGCCGCGTCCCGCATCGTCGCCCAACCGGGCACCGTCACCGGCTCGATCGGCGTCGTGGCGCAGAAGCCGGTGATCGCTCGGGCGAAGGACAAGATCGGCTTCGACGTCGAGTCGCTGTCGACCGCAGCGCACGCGGGGATGCTCTCGCTGAACAAGGAGTTCGACGAGTCGGAGCGGGCGACGTTCTCCGGGTGGCTCGACCACATCTACGCCGACTTCACGGGCAAGGTCGCGGCCGGGCGGTCGATGACGCGCGACGAGGTGCGCGAGGTCGCGCGCGGGCGGGTCTGGACCGGTGCCGATGCCGTCGAGCGAGGCCTCGTCGACGAACTCGGCGGGTTCCACACCGCCCTCCGGCACGTGCGCGAGGTCGCCGGTCTCGACGCCGAGGCCGCCGTGCGGTTGGTCGACTACCCGAAGACGTCGAAGGTGGGCGCTCTGCGCTCGTCCGCCGGCCGCAACAGCGAAGACCCCAAGGGCGTTCTTGCGGTGTTGCGCTCGCTGTCCCCCGTCTTCGCGGCCCTCGGCCTCGGGCGCGAGCGAGGCGTCCTCCACTGCGGCCTCGACCGCGACGACTGGACCATCCGCTAACCGCCTCGGTCCTCCTCAGCCCGCACGTCGTCCACCTGCGCGACGAACCCCACCCGGAGAGGGGGATCTGTCGCGCAGGTCACCTCTTGAACCCGCGCAGGCCGTGTGCGAACGTCGGTCGCCTCGCGGCCGTCGCCGCCGGATGCATCTCGAGTCCGGAGGTTCTGGTGACGGAGGAACAGGACGCGGCGATCGTGACCATCGCGATGGCTCAGCATGGGGTGTTCTCCCGTGCGCAGGCGAAGGAGCGCGGGTTCACGCCGCGCCAGATCGAGCGGAAGCTCGCGAGACGACGCTGGATCCTCGTGGCGCCGAACGTCTACGCGCTGCCCCAGTGGGAGCGGACGTTCGAACAGCGAGCGTTCACCGCTCAGTTGTACGCCGGCGACGGCTCCTTCGTCAGCCACAGATGCGCCGCCATGCTGCGAGAACTCGACGGCGTCAAGAGGGCAGGGATCGACGTGACCACGTCCCGCCGGGTCCGCCCGCTGAAGGGCGTCACGATCCACTACTCGACGGATGCCACCGGCGACGAATGGGTGGACGACGCCGGGCTGCGGATCGCCACGGTCACGCGGATCCTGCTCGACCTCGCCGCGACCGGTACGAGCCTGAAGGTGTTGGAGCGGGTGTACGAGTGCGGCGTCCGACGGGGAGAGACCGATCTTCCGTCGCTCGCGGCTCTGTGCGAGCGCGTCGCACGGCGGGGCAAGCGTACGTCTCGACTCGCCCAACTCGTCGAGCGCGTCGTGCGGGACGGGAGGCGCAACGGGAGCGACGCCGAGACGTTGTTCTTCCAGATCCTGCGAGACGCGGGGTTGCCGCTCCCGACTCGACAGCGACAGGTGCTGCGGGAAGACGTCTCGTTCGCCTACAGCGACTACGCGTACGACGATGTCGACGCGGTGCTCGAGGTGCTCGGGTACCGATGGCACTCGAGCCGCAACTCGCTCGACCGCGATGCCGAGCGGAACAACGACCTCAACCTCTCGGGCAAGACCCTGCTCGAGTTCACGTGGACCCACCTCACAGAAGACCGCGACTACATCGTCCGCACGGTGGAACGGCTCCTCGAGGGCCGTCGCGCCGCCTGATCGCGACCTGCGCGACGAACGAACGCCTGAGGGCAGCGGATGTCGCGCAGGTCACGCAAACGCGCGCCCGTGGGGCTACGAGTAGACGATGACGGGGGTGCCCATGGGGAGGGCGTTGGTGTCCCAGATCCAGTTCATCGCGGCGTTCGAGAGGCGGACGCAGCCGTGCGACGCCGGATACGGCGGGATGCTCGGCGAGCCGTGGAAGGCGTACCCGCCGGTGAAGTACTTGGGCCGCCAGAGCTCGCCGAGCTCGGAGATCCGGAGTCCGTTGATCTGGTTGTAGATGCGGAACGTGCCCTCGGGGGTGCGGGCGATCTCGTAACCGCTGCCCGACCGGTAGCGCTCACCGTTGCCGGTCGAGGTGTTGAAGACCTTGAGCACGCGCCCGTTGCTGACGAGCATGACGATCTGGCGGGTCTTGTCGACCTCCGCCACGTAGCCGGACGTCGACCGCGGCGTCGGTACGAAGTTGCTGTCGAGGACGCGCTGCGTCGCAGCGTCGAACTGACCGGTGCGGGCGATGCCCGCCGACTTCTGGATCGCGTAGAGCGCCTGGGTGGTCAGCGTCCCGAACCGACCGTCGACCGGCACCCAGTAGCCGAGCGCGTCGAGGCGGGCCTGCAGGTTCGCGACCGCTGAGCCAGACGAGCCCGCTGCCAGAGGCGGCACACCGGCTGCGAGCCAGTAGCCGTTGCCCGACGGCGTGCGCTGGATCCCGAACACGGAGCGGCCAGCAGGAACCGATCCGGAGCCGGAGCCGGCGAAGGGCGCGCTGCCGAACGTGAACACGCCGCCGTTCTGGTCGACGAGCCAGTAGCCCTGGCCGTCGCGAGCGCCGGCGATGCCGGTCACGAACGCGTGGCCGGGCGCGTTGCCGAGGTAGGGCGCATCGCCGAAGGCGTAGACGGCGCCGTCGCCGGCGACCATCCAGTAGCCGCCCCCGGTGGGGGTGGCGGCGAACCCGACCATCGGCCGCCCGAGGCGCAGATTCGCGGCCGACCCGTGGAAGGCCGCATCGCCGAAGGTGAACACCCCGCCGTCGGATGCCACGAGCCAGTAGCCGTTGCCGGTCGGCGTCGGCTGGATCCCGATGATCGGTCGAGCGAGACGGATGCTGCCGGTCGACCCGTGGAACGCGGCGTCGCCGAACGTGAACACGCCGCCGTCGGAGGCCACCAACCAGTAGCCGTTGCCGCTGCGGGTCGGCGCCATCGACACGATCGGCTGGTTGAGTCGGATGTTTCCGGTCGACCCGAAGAACCGGGCCGAGCCGAACGAGAAGATGCCGCCGTCGCGGCCGAGCAGCCAGTAGCCCTGCCCGTCGCTCGCGGCAGCGAAGCCCACGAGCGGCTGGTTGAGCGACATCGACGACGTCGAGCCGGCGAACGGCGCGTCGCCGAACGCGAGCACGGTGTCGTCGCCAGCGGCCGCGGCCGGAGACGCGCCGAGCGCGATCGGCACGACGCCGAGGAGGGAGACGACCAGGACCAGGAGCAACCGCCGCATAACGACGGGAACTGTAGAGGCGGTCACCGAGGTTGCCGGAACCGGCACGCGACGCCGCACACGTCGTCGTCGCCATCACGGAGGACCTCGACGTCGGTGAACCCGCGTGACGCCACGACGCGAGTGACGACGTCCACCTGCGGCGCGCCGAGCTCGACGACGAGCGATCCACCCTCGCGCAGCCACGCCGGTGACGTCTCGACGACACGGCGGATGACCGCGAGGCCGTCGCCGCCACCGTCGAGCGCCACGCGTGGCTCCGGCGTCGGCGCCAGCTTGGCGAGGTGGTCGGTAGGCACGTACGGCGGAACCGCCACGACGACGTCGACCGTTCCCCGCCACGCAGCGCCGACGGGGCCGAACAGGTCTCCCGGACGTGCATCCACGCCGTTCGATCGGGCGCACGCGACGGCACGATCGTCGAGGTCCGTCGCGACGACCTCCGAGGCGGGAACACGCCGTGTGAGCACCTTCGCCACCGCCCCCGAACCGCAGCACAGGTCGACCGCGCGACCGCCGTCGCGGAGGCGTGACGCGGCCTCGAGCGCCACGACCTCCGACTGCCACCGAGGCACGTACACGCCGGGCGCCACCGTCACGTTCATGCCGCAGAAGGTGACGGCGCCGGTGATCCACGCGAGCGGCTCACCCCCGACACGCCGAGCGATCATTGCGTCGAGGTGCTCGCCGTTGCGCGCCATCGCGACGAGCTCGGCTGCCTCCTCGTCGGCCGCCACGCACCCGGCCGCACGGAGCCGCCGCGCCACATCGCGGACAGCAGCACCGTCCATGTGCCACCGTGGTCGCGAACCCGGCGGGAGGTCAAGCCATGGAACAGCAGCACGACGTCGTCATCGTCGGTGCAGGGATAGGCGGGTCGGCTCTTGCCGCGCAGCTCGCGAGCGCAGGGCTGTCGGTGCTGGTGCTCGAGCAGCAGGTCACCTACAAGGACCGCGTGCGAGGCGAGACGATCGTCCCGTGGGGCGTCCGCGAGGTGCAGCAGCTGCGCATCGAAGAGGTCCTTCTCGCCACGGGCGGCGCCTACATCACCGAGTACCCGCAGTACGACGAGCTCACGCCGCCGGAGGAGGCGGAGGCCACCGCGTTCCAGGCGTCGATGGTCGCTCCGGACGTGCCCGGCCAGCTCGACGTCGGACATCCCGAAGCGTGCGAGGCGCTGTCGCAGCACGCCGAGCGGTCGGGTGCCGTCGTGATGCGCGGCATCGCCGATGTCCACATCGAGCCGGGCGATCGGCCCGCCGTGAGCTGGTCGCACGGGGGCGTTCGTCAGGAGGCGCGGCCGCGACTCGTCGTCGGTGCCGACGGCCGGCAGTCGACGGTCCGCAAGCAGGTCGGCATCGCTCTCGAGGAGCGACCGGCTCGGACGTACGGCGCCGGCCTGCTCGTCCGGGCCGCCGCCGGTTTCGACGGGAAGGGAACGCTCGGCACCGCAGGGCAGAACCTGTTCCTCGCCTTCCCCCGGCAGCACGACCTGGCTCGGCTGTACCTCCTCGTCGACATCGCCCGGCAGCCCGAGTTCACCGGAGCCGGACGCACCGAGACCTTCCTGTCGCAGTTCCGGACGTCGTGCTTCCCCGCGTCCGAGGCCTACGCCGACGGCGAGGCGGCCGGTCCGTGCGGCGGGTCGCCGATGACGGACTCGTGGACGGTCGGTCCGCCCGTTGCGCCCGGCGTGGTGCTCATCGGCGATGCCGCGGGTTGGAACGACCCGATCATCGGTCAGGGCCTGTCGATCGCACTGCGAGACGCGCGCATGGTGTCGGAGATCCTGCTGTCGTCCTCCGACTGGTCGCCGGACGCGTTCAAGGGGTTCGTCGAGGAGCGGGCCGACCGGATGTGGCGCCTGGCGACCTGTGCCGCGATCAACACCGAGATGCGTTGCACGTTCACACCCGAAGGCGCAGAGCGCCGGCGGCGGTGGCGCTCTGCGCTCCTCACGAACCCGACGTTGCTGATGCAGGTCGCGGGCTTCCTGATGGGTCCGGAGCACGTGCCGGCCGACGTCTTCTCCGACGAAGCGGTGGCGGCGACCTACTCGCTCTGAGGCACGGTCCACTCGAGCACGCGGAACGCGCCGAGCCCGGTCGGATCCGTCAGCGCACCGGCCTCCGACACGCGGCTCTTCGCCTTCAACGATTCCAGCGACCCTGTGGCCGCACCGTGCTCCCACTGCGCGCGTGCGGCGGCAACGAGATCGTCGAGGCCGTGTGCGGCCAGGAACTGCGCCTGCGACCGGTTCTCGGCAGGCGCCGCGACCGCGCTGAGCTGGTCGATGCAGACCTCACAGGTGATGTCCTGCTCCCCGGGGCGGTCGAGCGGCGAGCCGCCCCGCGCGCCTGAGCGATAGGTCCGCACCCACTCGCCGACCGGGCGCGACGCGAGGTCCGCCGTCGCGTCCACCGCGTAGTCGACGACGACGACCCGGCCACGGCTGAGCGTGCGCAGCGCGATCCGCAGCCAGTCGGCCGCTCTGGCCTGGATCGGTATGCGCGCCCCCGGCGACGCGGTCGGCGCGAGCAGCTCGGCTCGCGCCGCGAGCGCGGGCGAGGCGGGGACGGTGGTCTCCGCGAGGTCCGCGGTCACTCGCACCTCGAGCCAGCCGGCGTCCGGCCCGCCGCGTTCGAGCAACGCGAAGGGGATGTTGTCGAGGAGCTCGTTCGCGATCACGACACCGACGAGGGGGCCTGCCGGTAGATCGGGCAGCGACGCCACCCGTGGCCCACCTCCGGGAAGCACGCGGGCCCCCTCGTCGTCCTCCTCGTCCGACGGCGCGACCGGGCCGAGCACGTGGGCCGCCGGCTCCACCGGAAGATGCGCCGGCTGGAGCGCACGCAACCGCTCCGACCTCTCGACGAGCAAGTAGCGCAGCGCCGGGAGGCACGCAGGCGACGCGGCCAGCACCGCCCGGCACAGATCGCCCGACGACGCCGCGGCTTCGATCACGACGAACGAGTCCGGTCGGCCGAGCGTCTCCCACCACGAGTCGAGGGCGCGGGCGAGCACGGCACCGAAGAGAGGGCCGATCGATGGCGAGGTGAGGAAATCGCCGCCTCGCGCGTCGCCACCCGCGGCGCCACCCGACTCGTAGAACCCGACCTCGGGCGCGTAGAGCGCGAGCTCGACGAACTCGTCGAACGGGATGGGGCCGAACCGGTTCGCCCGCTCGCGGACGAGCTCGGCGACGGTCGGCATGACGGCTCGGTCAGCGACCGGAGACGAGGGTGGCAGCGTCGCCGAGGTCGGCGACGACGCCGGGCACCGCGCCGAGCACCAGGGTGAGCACCGCGGTGATCGCGAGCGCGGTGGTGAGCGCGGCGGGGATCCGGATCGGCGTGCGATCGTCGTCGGGAACCGGACGCATCCACATCTCGCGCGCGATGCTCAGGTAGTAGAACGCCGCGATCACCGCGTTGAGCGCGGCGATCACGCCCAGCACGACCGCCCACTCGGTGCCCGCGTCGAGCACCGCGCGGAAGACGATGAACTTCGCGAACCAGCCGGCGGCAGGCAGGACCCCCGCGAGGGAGGCGAGGAACACCGTCATCGCCACCGTCAGGCCCGGCGCGTACTCGAACAGACCGCCGAACGACGAGATCTCACCGCTCTTCGTCTTCCGCGACACCGCCATCACGACGGCGAACGCTCCGAGGTTCGTGAGGCCGTAGATGAGGAGGTACACGACGGTCGCGGTCTGGGCCGTCTGCAGCGCGTTGATGTTGGCGCCGGCGACCGCGAACGGTACGAGGATGTAGCCGGCCTGGGCGACCGACGAGTACGCGAGCAGCCGCACGATGTTCGTCTGGCGGAGGGCGATCAGGTTGCCGACCGTCATCGTCAAGGCGGCGAGGACCCAGAACGCAGGTCCCCAGACGTCGTACTGGCTGAGGAAGCCGATGTAGACGAGCGTCATCAACGCGACGAAGCCCGCGGCCTTCGACGCCACCGACAGGAACGCGGTGATCGGGGTCGGCGCACCTTCGTAGGTGTCGGGAGCCCAGAAGTGGAACGGAACCGCGGAGACCTTGAACGCGAAGCCCGCGATCACGAAGAAGACGCCGACGATGGTGATCGACTCGAACTGCGAGTTGCTCGCGAGGTCGCGACCGATGCGCTCGAGGATCGTGGTGCCCGTCGCTCCGAACACGAGCGACATCCCGTAGAGCATGACCGCCGACGCGAGGACGCCGAGCAGGTAGTACTTGAGCGACGCCTCGTTGCTCTTCAGATCACGCTTCCGCCAGCCCGCGAGCAGGTACGCCGGGATCGACAGCAGCTCGAGGGCGACGAAGATCCCGATCAGGTCGCGCGCCGAGCACATGACGACCATGCCGAGGAGCGACGAAAGGAGCAGCGTGTAGTACTCGCCGCGGTGGTAGTCGCCCTCCTCGATGTAGCGGTTCGACATCAAGAGGACGAGGTAGCCCGACGCGAGGAAGAGCCCCTTGAGGACGAGGGCGAAGTCGTCGGAGACGTACGCGCCGCCGAACATCGTCCGCACGTCGTCGCCCTCGAGCGCGAGCGAGATGAGCGGGAGCATCGCGCCGAGGACACCGAAGGCGGCGATCGACGGGATGAGGAACTTCCGGGTCTCGTCGGCGAAGAGGTCGAAGAGCACGACCACCACGAGCACGCCGACGAGGATGATCTCGGGCGCGAGAGCGTGGAAGTCGAGCGTCGGTGAGATGAACTCCGACCCCTTCTGGGCAGCGGCGAGAAGCGTTGCGAGCATGAGGGCTCCGGTCTCGACCTACTGGTCGATCGACGCGACGTCGCCGGCGGAGCGGAACACGTCTGCCACGCCCTGGACCGCGTCGTCGGTCACGTTGAAGAGCAGGAACGGGAAGATGCCCAGCACGACGATGAGCACGAGCATCGGCGCCCACGCCAGCCACTCCGGCGTGTGGACGTCGTGGATGTGGGCGTCTTCGAACTCGGCGGTCGGCGTGCCGAACGCGACCCGCTGGTACATCCACAGCAGGTACGCCGCGGCGAGCACGGTGCCGATGGCGGCGACGACCATGTAGCCCCGGAAGAGGCCGAGGTAGTCGTCGTGCAGGACCTCGGCCGGGTTGTAGGCCGAGAGGATCGCCGGGAACTCACCCCAGAAGCCGGCGAGGCCCGGCAGCCCGAGCGAGGCGAAGGCGGTGAAGCCGAGGATCCAGCCGAGGTGGGGCGCCTGCTTGAGCACGCCACCGAGACGATCCATGTCGCGGGTGTGGTAGCGCTCGTGGATCGACCCGGCGAGGAAGAAGAGCATGCCGGTGATGAGGCCGTGGGCCACCATGCCGAAGATGGCGGCGTTGATGCCGTAGTCGGTGAGCGTCGAGATGCCGAGCATCACGAAGCCCATGTGCGCGACCGACGAGAACGCGATGAGCCGTTTCATGTCGCGCTGGGCCAGACAGCCGAGCGCGCCGTAGATGATGCCGATGACGGCGAGCAGGCCGATCCACGGCGCCCACGCCTGCGCGCCCTCGGGGAGGATCGGCAGGGCGATGCGGATGAAGCCGTAGGTGCCGAGCTTCAGGAGGACCGCGGCCAGGATCACGGAGCCGACCGTCGGCGCCTCGGTGTGCGCGTCGGGCAGCCACGTGTGGAACGGGAACATCGGGACCTTGATCGCGAAGCCCATGAAGAGACCGGCGAAGATCAGCGTCTGGGTGCCCCGGGTGAGCGCGGGTGCGGTCTCCATCAACTGCGGGATGTCGAAGGTGTTCCCGGCCTTGAAGTAGAGAGCCAGGAAGCTGAGGATCATCAGCGCGGAGCCGAAGAGCGTGTAGAGGAAGAACTTGATCGAGGCGTACTGCCGGTTCTCGCCGCCCCAGACGCCGATCATGAAGTACATCGGCAGCAGGACGAGCTCGAAGAAGACGAAGAAGAGGATCAGGTCTTCGGCGGCGAAGGTGCCGTTCATGCCGGTCTCCAGGACCAGCATCAGCATGAGGAACGCCTTCGGGTTGTGCGGCTCGGGGAAGTGGTCCCAGCTGTAGATGACGCAGAGCACCGTCACGAAGGCCGAGAGCACGAGCAGCGGCAACGACATCCCGTCGATGAAGATGTGGTACCGGCTGTTGATCACCTCGATCCAGGTCTTGTCGACCTCGAACTGCGGTGACCCGGCGTTGCCGTAGTCGAAGCGGGCGGCGATCCCGATGGTGATGGCGAACGTCGCCACCGTCGTGACGAGCGCGGTGAGCTTGTGCAGCCCCTCGCTCTCACGCGGGATGAACGCCAGGACGGCGACACCGACAAGCGGCAGGAACACCGCCAGCGTCAACGCCCAGTCGTCGAACCAGTCCACAGTCTCTCCCTTGAGCCCTTAGACGAACACCACGAGGAGTCCGGCGAACGCGATCACGCCGATGAACATGGCGACCGCGTACTGCTGGACCTTGCCGGTCTGGACAACTCGGAGACCGGCGCCGGCGCCCTCGGACGCGTATCCGGTTCCGTTGACGATGCCGTCGACCACCTTCTGGTCGAGGATCTCGTAGACGAAGCGGGCGAGGCCGCGGGCGGTGACGCCTGCGCCGTTGACCACTCCGTCGAGCACCTTCTGGTTGATCCAGTAGGCGGCGCGGGCGACGGGCCCGCTGACGCCCGCGACGACGCCCTTCTCGTAGAGGTCGTCGAGGTAGTACTTGTTGCCGAGGAAGCGGTAGATCGACCCGCTGATGCCCTGGTCGTACTTGAGCACGCCGACCCGGAAGCCCTTCCAGTAGTAGGCGTAGGCGGTCAGGATGCCGCCGAGGCCGACGACCACCGAGAAGAGCGCGGTGATGATCGAGAAGTCGTGGTGCTCCATCCCCGCGGTGATGACGGTGATGTTGTCGGTCCACTCGGTGAACTTGAGGATCCCGGGAGCGTTGAGCAGGCCGGCGAACACCGAGAGCACGGCGAGGATGATCAGCGGGATCGTGATCGTCGACGGCGACTCGTGCGGGTGGTGGTGGGCCGCGGCACCTCGAGGCTCGCCGAAGAAGGTGAGGTAGACGCAGCGGGTCATGTACGCCGCGGTCATGAAGGCGCCGACGAGGCCGACGACGAGGAAGAACGTGTAGCCGTTCTCGCCCGCTCCGAGGAGGATCTCGTCCTTCGACCAGAAGCCCGCGAGCGGGGGCACGCCGGCGAGCGCGAGCGTGGCGGTGGCGAAGGTCCAGAACGTCTTCGGCATGTACTTCTTCAGGCCGCCCATGTCGGCGACCATGTCGAAGCTGTGGTGCGAGCCCGAGTGGCTGACCGAGCCGGCGCCGAGGAAGAGGCACGCCTTGAAGAAGGCGTGGGTGAAGAGGTGGAAGATCGCCGCGGTCCACGCGCCGACGCCCAAGGCCATCACCATGAAGCCGAGCTGGCTGACGGTCGAGTAGGCGAGGACCTTCTTGATGTCGCGCTGGACGAAGGCGAGCGCGGCGGCGATGAGGATCGTGATGCCGCCGACGATCGCGATGGCGTTGAACCCGCCGTCGGCGATGTCGAAGGCCTCCCAGAAGACGCCGTACAGACGCGCGATGAGGTAGACGCCCGCGACGACCATCGTGGCCGCGTGGATGAGCGCGGAGACCGGCGTCGGGCCGGCCATGGCGTCCGGCAGCCAGGTGTGGAGGGGGAACTGCGCGCTCTTCCCGATGACGGCGACGAGCAACGCCGCGGCAGCTGCGATGAGCACGCCGTCGGGGATCTCACCGGCGATGGCGGCCGCGTTCGTCGACGCGATGTCGAACGTCTCGCCTGCGGCGAAGAACAGGATCGAGATACCGACGAGGAGGCCGACGTCACCCGTACGGGTGGTGAAGAACGCCTTCAACGCAGCGCGGGCGTTCGGGTACTGCTCCCACCAGTGGCCGATGAGGCCGAAGGAGCAGAGACCCATGAGCTCCCAGCCGAACAACGCCTGCAGGGTGTTGCTCGCGGTGACGAGCACGAACATGCCCGTCGTGAAGAGGCTCAGGAACGCGAAGTAGTGCGTGAAGCGCTCGTCGCCGTGGACGTAGCTCGTCGAGAAGATGTGGACGAGCAGCGAGATCGTCGAGACGACGAACAGCAGCGCGACGGCGAGGCCGTCGATGTGGATGCCGGCCTTGATGTCGATCTGGCCGTTCGAGAACCAGGTCCACTCCTTCTGGACCGGCTCCCGGATGATGTAGCTGTGGTGGCCGCCCTCGCCACCCTCGGCCGCGCCCATCACGAGCGGTGCCGGTGACGGCAGCACGAGGCGATGGTCGCCGCCGCCGCCATGGTCGCCGGAGGAGTCGCTCTCGCCGCCGTGATCGTCGGTCTTCGACCCGTGCTCGCCGGTCTCGACCGTCTTGTGCGCTTCGACCTCCAGGTCGGCAGTGCGCGAGATCCACGCGCCCGAGAGGGCGACCGACAGCACGAAGCACATGACCAACGCGCCGATGCCGACCTCGGCGCCCTTCATCGGGAGCTTCTTGCCGAAGAGGAGGATGATCCAGAACGACGTGAAGGTGATGGCGGGGACGACCCAGGCGTACTCGAGCATCCGCGTCAGCCCTTCATCTCCGCGACCTGCGAGAGGTCGACGGACTGCCGGTTCCGGTAGATGAGCAGGACGATCGCGAGCCCGACGCCGACCTCGGCCGCGGCGACCGCGATGATGAAGAGCGAGAACACCGAGGCGATGATCTGCTCCTCGAAGCCGCGCCATGCCCCCAGCGCGACGAGGTTGATGTTCACCGAGTTGAGGATCAACTCGATCGACATCAGCACCAGCACCGCGTTCTTCCGTGCGATCACGCCGTAGATGCCGACGCAGAACAGGAACGCGGCGAGCAGAAGGAACTGTGTGAGATACATCAATCCCTCCGTGCGATGACGACGGCGCCGATGAGGGCGGCGGTGAGCAGGATCGAGATGACCTCGAAGGGGATCACGTAGTCCTGGAAGATCGACAGGGCGACGTCGCTCGACGTGACCACGCCGGTCGGCTCGACCTTCGAGTCGCTGAAGGCGTCGACCAGGATCGCACCGAGGAAGCCGAACAGGGCGAGGGCGACGAGCGCGCTGAGGCCGCGCTGGCCGGCCGGGTTGTCGAGGTCGGGCGTGCGGCCGATCGGCGCGCGCGTGAGCATCGTTCCGAAGAGGAACAGGACGAGGATGGCGCCGATGTAGACGAGCACCTGCACGACGGCCAGGAACTCGGCCGCCAGGAGGATGAAGATCCCGGCGACACCGGCGAACACGAGGACGAGGTAGAGCGCGGCGTGCACCACGTTCTTCACCGTGACGACCCGGATGGCCGAGACGCCCATGACCAGGGCGAGGATCCCGAAGAAGACGTTCTGAGCGACCATCGACTCGCTACGCGTTCTTCGCTCGGGCCGCCGCGGGCGAGGCGTACTTCTTCGCCTTCACCTGTGCGCCGGACTCGTAGGCCGGGGGCTCGGGGACGGTCTCGAACCACTCGCCGAGGCGCTGCTTGTCGTGCAGGAGGTCGGCGATGCTCAGCTCGCTGTACTCGTACTCGGGGGTCCAGAACAGCGCGTCGAAGGGGCAGACCTCGACGCAGATCCCGCAGTACATGCACAGCGAGAAGTCGATGTCGAACCGGTCGAGCACGTTGATCGTGCGCGGCTTGCCACCCTCACGCCGGGGCGGCGCCTTGTCGTTGTGACCCTCGATGTAGATGCACCAGTCGGGGCACTCGCGGGCGCACAGCATGCACACGGTGCAGTTCTCTTCGAGCAGGGCGATGACGCCACGGGCCCGGGTCGGCGGTGCCTCCCGCTCGTGCGGGTACTGCACCGTGACGGGCTTCGTGAGCATCGTCTTGAACGTGACGCCCAGGCCCTTGATGACGCCGGGGAGCTCCGGCTTCTTGGGAGGCATCTAGAAGACCACCTTGAGGATGCCGGTCACGAGGATGTTGACGAGCGAGATCGGGATCAGCGCCTTCCAGGCGAACGACTGCAGCTGATCCTCACGGAACCGCGGGTAGGTGAAGCGGATCCAGAAGATGAAGAACGCGACCAGCAGCATCTTCCCGAAGAGGATCAGCGGACCGACGATGTTCATGTAGTTGGCGTCGAGGGAGAGGCCGGGCAGGTACCAGCCACCGAGGAACAGCGTGGCGACGACGGCGGAGAAGGCGCCTGCGGTGGCGAACTCGCCGATGAAGAAGAGCAGGAACCGCATGCCGGTGTACTCGGTCATGTAGCCGGTGACGATCTCCGACTCGGCGATCGGCATGTCGAACGGCGCCTGGGTCAGCTCGGCCTGCATGGCGATCATGAAGAGGACGAAGCCCACGAACTGGGTGAGGATGAACGGGTTGCCGAAGGCACCGAAGCCGAAGATCTCGCCCTCGGCCTGCGCTCGCACGATCTGCTGCAGGTTGAGCGTTCCGGCCTGGATCACGACGCCGACGACCGCGAGCACCATCGGGATCTCGTAGGCGATCAGCTGGCCTGCGGCTCGGATGCCGCCGGTGAGCGAGTACTTGTTGGCCGACGCCCACCCCGCGACGAGGATCCCGAGCACCGAGAGCGACGACACCGCGAGGATGTAGAAGATCCCGGAGTCGAGGTCGGTGAACCACGCGTCGGGGCCGAAGGGCACCGCGACGTAGACCAGGAGCACCGAGATGAGGACGATGTAGGGCGCCATCTTGAAGAGACGGCGGTCGGCGCCCTCGGGCGCGAGGTCTTCCTTCTGGAGGAACTTGCCGACCTCGGCGAGCAGCTGCAACGAGCCGTACGGTCCGGCCTCCATGGGCCCGAGCCGGCTCTGCATGCGGCTCATCATCTTGAAGAGGAACAGGTAGACGAACCCGCCGGCCGGCAGGATGACCGCGAGCAGCACGCCGAGGACGCGCAGCAGCGTCTCCTGCCAGTAGGCGAGAGCGAGGAGCGAACCGCCGAGGCTCACCGGTCGATGTCCCCCAGGATGAAGTAGAGGCTCGCGAGGATCGCGACGACGTCGGGCACGTAGGTGCCGCGCAACAGCCACGGCAGGATCGAGATGTTGTTGAACGAGGGCGTCCGGATCTTGCAGCGGAACGGGCCGCTCGGGCCGCCGTCGGAGACGACGTAGTAACCCATCTCCCCGAGCGGGTTCTCGGTGTGGACCCACGCCTCGCCCTTCGGCACCCGGAGGCGCGCGGGCATCTTCGCCATGATCGGGCCCGACGGCAGGCCGTCGATCAGCTGGGTGACGATCTTCGCCGCCTCGCGCGTCTCCTGCAGGCGGACCCAGTAGCGCGCGAACGAATCGCCCGCAGTGTGGGTGATGACCTTCCAGTCGGCATGCTTCCACGCGAGCGGCGAGGGCTCGTCGCGGCGGATGTCCCAGTCGACCCCGGTGGAGCGCAGGTTCGCTCCGGACAGGCCGTACTCGAGGGCGACCTTCTGCGGGACGACGCCGATGCCGCGGGTGCGCTTCTCGAAGATCTCGTTGCCGACCAAGAGGTTCTCCATCTGGTCGCAGAACTCCTCGACCTTGCGCATCACGGCCTTGGTCTCGTCGCCCCACCCCTTCGGCAGGTCGTCCTTGAGGCCGCCGACGCGGTCGAAGTTCGGGTGGAAGCGTCCGCCGGTGACCGCCTCCATGAGGTTGAGCACGTGCTCGCGGTCGCGGAAGGCGTAGAAGACCGGGGTGATGGCACCCAGCTGCACGCCCATGTCGCCCAGGAACAGGGTGATGTTCGCAATGCGCGCCATCTCGAAGAAGATCGTGCGCAACCACTGTGCCCGCTCGGGCGCCTCGACCTCGTAGAGCCGCTCGACGGCGAGGATGAACGGCACCTCGTTGGCGAAGTGGCCGAGCCAGTCGATGCGGTTGATGAGGGTCGTGACCTGCTGGTACTTGCGGGCCTCGACGAGCTTCTCGTAGCCGCGGTGCATGTAGCCGCAGACGGGATCGGCCCACACCACCTGCTCGCCGTCGAGGCGGCAGACGATGCGCAGCGTGCCGTGGGTGGCGGGGTGCTGCGGGCCGATGTTGAGGGTCATCCCCTCGGTCTCGAGCTCGAAGCGGACGCGAGCTTCCGCGGCCTGGCTCGCGATGTACGAGACCTGCTGCTGCTCCGTGAGCGTCACGCGTTGGCCTCCTCTTCTTCGTCTTCGCCCGGGATCGGCTCCTTGTCGACGAGGCCGGGCCACGGCTTCACCGCACGGGCGAGGAGCGGGAAGTCCTTGCGCAGCGGGAAACCCTCGAACTCCGTGGGCAGGTAGATGTGGCGCAACGCCGGATGTCCGGTGAAGTCGAAACCGAACATCTCCCAGGTCTCGCGCTCGTGCCAGTCGGCACCGCGGAAGACCGCGATCAGCGTCTCGACCGCGGGGTTGGCGTCGTCGAGGTCGGCCTTCACGGTGATGCCGAGCTTCGTCCGGAGGTTCTGCAGGCGGAGGAAGACGGTGAAACGGCCGTCCCCTCCTCCGACTCGGTCGCCGAGGAAGGGGCTCGGGTCGCCGTCGCTCGCGGCCTCTTCGCCCTCGATCGCGCCGTAGACCTGCTCGTAGCGGGTCTCGAGCTCGGGGCTCTTCAGCCAGTCGATGCCGGACAGGAAGCAGAAGTACTCGAAGCCGTGGCGGATCTTGAGGGTCTCGGCGACGCGGCGCCACGCGGTCCGGTCGACCCGGATCACCAGGTCTTCCGGGATGATCTGGGCGTCGAGGAGCGCGTCGCCGAGATCGGCCCGCAGCGCCTCGAGGAGCGCCTCCCGCTCGGGATCGGGCGGCGGCCCTGCCGGCTGCGCTGCCTCTTCCGTCTCCGCGGGTGCGTCAGACGGCGTGTCGCTCATCGAACCGGACTCTGATTCCGTTCGCCACGGGAGGCGGCTCCGACGACCACGGGTTCGTTCGACTTCGCGGAGCCGCCGGTCGCGCGGCCGGGGTTCGGCTCGCGAGCGGTCAGCTGGGCCACACCCTGCTCGTCGCCCTTCGTCCAGCGGTCGACCATGTCTTCGCCCTGGATCATCTTCTGGAGGAGGACGATGCCCTCCAGCAGCGCCTCCGGGCGGGGCGGACAGCCCGGCACGTAGACGTCGACGGGGATCAGCTGGTCGACGCCCTTGGTGACGGAGTAGCTGTCCCAGTAAGGGCCTCCGCAGTTCGCGCACGAGCCCATCGAGATGACGTACTTCGGCTCGGGCATCTGCTCGTAGAGCCGCCGGATCGGCACGGCCATCTTGTCGGTGACGGTGCCGGAGATGACGACGAGGTCGGCCTGACGGGCCGAGGCCGGGAACGGGATCACCCCGAGGCGCATGACGTCGTAGCGAGGCGAGCCGAACGCCGCGCCCATCTCGATCGCGCAGCAGGCGAGCCCCCACTGGTACACCCACAGGGAGTACTTCCGGGCGGTGTTCAGCACCTTGGTGAGGGGCTTCGGCACCCACCCCTTCTCGACTAGACCCACCGCAGGACTCCCTTTCGCCAGGCGTAGACGAGGCCGAGGGCGAGGATGCCGATGAAGATGAACATCTCGATCAGGCCGAACACCTGGAGCGTCTCGAGCTCCGTCGCCCACGGGAAGATGAAGACCGCCTCGATGTCGAACATGACGAAGAGGAGCGCGAACACGTAGTAACGGATCTGGCTCTGCGACCAGCCGGTGCCGACCGGATCGACACCCGACTCGTACGCGATGACCTTCTGGGGGGTCGGCCGACGGGGGCGCAGCAGGCTGCCGATGCCCAGGAGCAGGGCCGCGAGCAGCACAGCGACGCCTCCGAAGATCGCCACCGTGAGGTAGCTCCGGAGGAAGTCCGACATCGGCGGGCGAGCCTAGTGATCGCCCTCACAAGTCGCCAAAGTAGGAACGGCGCAGGAGCCGGGCTCAAGCCGGCGGGTCGTCCGACCGAGAACTAGTCATCGTTCACCTGGTGTGACTAGTCCTGGGGAGGACCTTTGACGAGCGTGACCGTAGCCGGAGGCAGCTTCGACGTCCCGGAACGATCGAAGGCGAAGGTCAGGGTCGTCAGCCGCGCCTCGACCCAGCCGCCGAAGTGGCTCCAGTACGGCATCGGCGTGTCGATCGCGGGGCTCCTGGCCGCGAACGGCCTCACCTTGGCGTCGATGCTGGGGGGCGAGACGGCGGGTGACGCCGACCGAGGCACCGTCTCTGCGGCGTCGGCGGCGGGATCGACGTCATCGTCCGCAGCGGTCGACTTCGGCGGCGAAGGCTTCGCGTCGTTCGACATCCCGGCCGACCTCGCTGACCACGCGCTGGCTTCGTTCGGCGCGGGAACGCCCGCGAACGCTGCGCCGTCGCCGGCGTCCACCGAGTCGCCCGCGATGGGCGCGCTGCCCGCGGTCGCCGTTCCGGCCCCGACCGCGCCGCGGGTCGGTTCGTCACCGGCATCGACGCTGCCGGCGCGGAGCGGGATCCCGAGCTCCAACGACGGCGCGATCGCGCCGGCGCCTCCGACTCCCGTGACGAGCCTGCTCGAGCCGGTGACCTCGGTGGTCGCCGAGGTGCCGGTGATCGGACCGACGGCGGCAGAGGTGGTCACCCAGGTGGTCGCTCCGGTCGAGTCGGCGGTCGCGCCGGTCGTCACGCCGGTCGTCGACGCCGTCACCGCTCCCACGTCGTCGTCCACCGGGACGACGACCGGGGTCACCAACGTCGGCGACACCACGTCGACGGCACTGCGCCCGTAGGACCTCGGGTCGTACGCTTGGCGCCGTGGCGCCGAGCTACCACCGGCTGGGGGACGTGCCGCGCAAGCGACACGTCGCCGTTCGCGACGAATCGGGAGGCTTGCGGGCGGAGGAGGTCGTCGGTCTCGAGGGCTTCAGCGGCCGCTACTCGATCCTCTACCACCGGTACGCGCCGACGCGGGTGCTGCGGGTTCGGGCGTACGAGGGGACGGGCGTCGCCGCGCCCGCTCCGTCCGCCGAGACGGGCCTGCTCCGCCACCACCTGCTGCGCACGGCCGGGAAGGCACCGGTCGCCGCGAACGAGCTCGATGGGCGCACTCCCCTGTTCTTCAACGGTGACATCGTCGTCGGGCTGAGCGCGTTCGAAGCGGGCGATGGCCCGTTCGTCCGCAACGGCGGCACCGACGAGCTCCACTTCGTCCAGGAGGGTTCGGGACGGCTGGAGTCGGTGTTCGGCGTCGTCGACTACCGGCCGGGCGATTACGTGGTGGTGCCCAAGGGCACGACGCACCGCTGGGTCAGCGCCGATCGGAACCTCCACCTCACGGTCGATGTCACAGGTTCGATCCGCCTGCCGAAGCGGTACCAGAACGCCGAGGGACAGCTGCTCGAGCACGCCCCGTACTGGGAGCGCGACTTCCGCAGGCCGACCGAACTGCTCGACTGCGACGAGCGGGGCGAGTTCGACGTGATCGTGCGGGCCGACGGTCGGGCATCGGTGCTGACGCTCGACCATCACCCGTTCGACGTCGTGGGATGGGACGGCCACCTCTACCCGTACGCGTTCTCGATCCACGACTTCGAACCGATCAGCGGCCGCCAGCACATGCCGCCGCCCGTCCACCAGACGTTCGAGATCGACGGGGCGGTGGTGTGCTCCTTCGTCCCCCGTCGCCTCGACGACGGGCCGGACGTGGTCACGGCGCCGTACAACCACGCGAACCTCGACTCCGACGAGCTCCTCTTCTACGTCGACGGCGACTTCTTCAGCCGGAAGGGCATCGAACCTGCGGCGATCACGTGGCACCCCAAGGGCATCCCGCACGGGCCGGCGCCGGGTGTCGCGGAGGCGTCGATCGGCAAGACGCACACCGAGGAGGTCGCGGTGATGATCGACACGTTCCGGCCCCTGACGATGACCGCGGCGGCGGACGCCTTCGACGACCCGTCGTACCCGCTCAGCTGGACCGCGGGCTGAGTCAGCCCGAGGGGAAGAGGGCGACGACCGGCATGGCCGCGGGTGGTGCCCAGGTGCCGCCGATGTCAGCCGCCGCAGGACGGTGGATCGCGACGGGCTCGCCGAGGCCGTAGAGGACCATCGACACCTTCGTCTGACAACCGCCCGCGTCGGATTCGAGGTCGACCCGGCGGAGGACGTCGTCGGTGCCGACCGCGGCGTGCACCCGATAGGTGGGCCCGCTCCGGGGGGTGACCTCGAAGCGGAAGAGGCGGAGCTCGTCGGTCGATGCGACGAGTTCCAGGTCGGCCTTGGGCAAGCGGAGCAGCTGGAGGACGGAACCCGCGTCGAGCACGACCGGGGCCAGCGCGCCGACGCGCTCGCGCACGTGGAACCAGGTGCCGTCGGCGCGCCGGGTCCAGGTGTCCGGGCCGATCGTCGTGAGCTCGTACGGGACGATGACGTCGGCGAAGCGGGCGACGCCGCGGTAGTGGGTCCGGTCGGCCGAGAGCTCGCCGACGCCGCCGAAGCCGATGCGGACGCGGGTGCCGTCGGCGGTGGCGACCGTCGCCACGCCTTCTAGCCGGAGCCGCGCGCTGCCGGCCGCCTCGGTCTGCTCGGCCGACACCAGAAGAGCGTCGGAGAGATCGACGTCCTCGCCGCCCGGCGCCGAGCCGTCGTCGGACGCGACGAGCACCCCGAACAGCACGATCACCGCCGCCGCGATCGCGAGGCGGGGAAGGAGCACGTGGGCGACGCGCCGGCGCCTGGTGGTGCGGTAGGCGTCGGTTCGCCGGAGCGACGCGACGAGCCGGTCGCCGAGGTCGGCCGGCACCGGCGCGGTGCCGAGCGTCGGCGCGAGACGCCGCACGGTGGCGACCCGCACCGCCAACTCCGCGCACTCGGTGCAGTCGGCGAGGTGCTGGGCGAGATCGGCGTTCGCGTCGGGACCCGGGTCGCCGGCGAGCACCGCGTCGCGCCATGCCGCGTGGAAGTCGGTCACGCCCGCCCCTCACGTCGCTCATCGGCGTCGGTCAGCGCGTCGGCGAGCCGCTCGCGGGCGCGGGTGACCCGGGAGCGCATCGTCGACGCCGGCACCCCGACGATCACGGCAGCGTCCTCACGCGAGTGCCCGAGGACGTCGACGAGAACGAACGCCTCCCGCTCGACGTCCGGGAGCTCGGCCACGGCTTGCTCGATCGCCACCCGGAGCGCGGCATCCGTGACCGCAGCACGTTCCCGCCTCGCCTCGTCGAGCGACACGACCTCCGCCCGCTTCAGCCGGAGGCGGTCGATGCAGACGCGCCTGGTGATGGAGAGGAGCCAGGTGGAGAAGGCCGCGTCGCCCCGGAAGGTGTGGAGCGAGCGATGGGCCTTCACGAACGCGTCCTGGACCGCCTCGTCGGCCGCGAAGGCATCGCGGAGGAGGGTGTTGGCCAGCCGCCAGGCGGCGGGCGCGTGACGGCGGACGAGCAGCTCGAACGCTGCTTCGTCGCCACCGTTCGCGCGCTTCACCAGCTCGACGTCGTCCATCCAGTTCCTTCGACGTGATGAGGCCGTCGGTTCGACGACGCCTCTCTCGATTGTCCTACAGGTGTCCGCTGTTCACGTCGACACAACACCATGCGGAGCGTGCACGATCTTCGGGGTGCGGGGTGGTTCGTCGGGGACGACGTCTCGCTTCCCAACGCTGCGATCGACCACGTGCTGGTTGGGCCGGCAGGTGTGCTCGCGGTGCAGGTGATGTGGTCGAACCAGCGCGACGAGCGCGGCCGCGCCGACATCCGCGCCCGCATCGGCGCCCGCCAGCTCCAACACCACCTCGCGGTCCGGGAGCTCTCGGTCGAGGTGGTGCCTGCGGTTCTCGCCTGTGGTCCTGGTCAGCCCGAAGTAGCCGGCGGTGTCCGTGTCGTCGACGGGGTCGCCTTCCTGTTCGACGATCTCTCCGACGAGTGGACGGAGCAGCTGCGGTCGCGCGCCCTGCTGCCGGAATCCGTCGTCGACGCGATCCGCGACGAGGTGTGCACGCTGCTCGAGCAGCAGTTCGCCGTCGCGTAGCTGTCCCACCCACCTCCTACCCTCGGAGGTGTGGAAGCGGCGGCGATCGACGAGGTGCGGGCGGCCATCGCGTCCGCACGCGCCGTTGACCCGTTCGCTCCCGTCGTCGTGCTCGTGCCGACCGCGGCGGCGGGCGTGTCCCTCAGGCGACGCCTCGCCTCCGGTGGCGCGCTCTTCGATGTCCGAGCGCTGACGGTCAGCGGCCTCGCCGAGTTCCTCGCCGGCCCTTCGCTCGCGTCCCCGGGCCGCGGCTCGTTGTCGAGTGCCGTGCGGCGGCGGGCGATCGCACTGGCCGTCTCCGACGCGGCTGCGGAAGGGGCGCACCTCGGTGAGGCCTCGACCCACCCCGCGACGATCGCAGCGCTCGACGCACGGTTCCGCGAGCTCCGACGCTGCGCTCCTGCGTCGCTCGCGTCGCTGCGGTCGAGCGACGACAGCGCCACCCTGCTCGCCGTCTTCGATCGCTACCGCGAACGCGTCGCCGCGTCGTGGTTCGACGACGTCGACGTCGTCGAGGAGGCCGCTCGCGCGGTCGCCTCGGGTTCCGGACCGGTCACGGTCCCGCACGTCGTCGTGTCACCGTCGCTCGAGCTCTCGCATCCGGAACAACGGCTGATCGACGCGCTCGTCACGAAGGGCGCGGTGACATCCGCCGCGTCCGCGTCGACGCCAGCCGAACCGCTTCGAGCGAGCCGCGTGGCGATCGCGCCCGACCCTGAGGCCGAGGTGCGCGTCGCCATCCGAGAGGTGCTGCGTCTCGCGCGAGACGGGCTGCCCTTCCATCGCATCGCGATCGCGTACCCGGGCGAGCCGTACGTCCGGCTGCTCCGCGAGCTCCTCGACGCGGCCGGGGTGCCGTGGAGCGGCCGCGGCGTCGACACGCTCGCCACGACCGCGACGGGCCGCGCTCTTCGTGCCCTGCTCGCGCTGCCCGAGCTCGAGTTCTCGCGGGCAGCGATGGCCGAGCTGTTCGCGGCCGCGCCGATCGTGGATCCGTCGACGGGTTCCGGCGTGCCTTCCGCCCGATGGGACCGGCTGGCCCGTGAGGCGAACGTGGTCGCCCGGCCCGCGCAGTGGCGGGTCCGACTCGAGCGCCTGTCGTCGTCGGTCCCGGCGGCGGCCCCGTCCGCGGAACGCCTCGCTCGATTCGTCGAGGGTCTGGTGCGGGCCCTCGATCCGCCCGCGGTCGGCTCGTGGTCGACGCACGTCGAGTGGGTGATCGGCCTGCTCGACACGTACGTGGCGACGGTCGACGACATCGAACGCGAGGCCGTCGTCGACGGGCTGCGTTCGCTCGCTGGGCTCGATGCGCTCGGCAGTGCCGGACCATCCGACGTCGCGGTGTTCGTCGAGGCCGTCGAGGCGCAGCTCTCCATCGGCTTCGGCCGCCGCCCGATGGGCACGGGCGTCCTTCTCGGCACCGTGCGCGAGCTCGCGGGCGCAGCCACCGATGCCGTGATCGTCGTCGGCATGAACGAGGGCACCTTCCCACCGCGGCGCCGCGACGATCCGCTGCTCCCCGACGTCGTCCGGTCGAAGACGAGCGGAGACCTGCCGACGAGGCGCGAGCGGCGGGCGGCCGACCGGCGCCAGCTCGAGCAGCTGCTCCGCAGCGCCGAGCACCGGATCCTCCTGGCGGCGCGTGCCGACCAGCGGGCGCAGCAGCAGCGGAACCCCTCGCGCTGGCTGCTCGAGTGGGCGCCCACACCCGATGGCCGGCCCGCACGGCGATCGACCGACATCGCGCCCGTGGCCAGCTTCTCCGCCGTCGTGCTCGGCGACGTCCCGGCGTCGGCTCAGGAAGCGGTCGTTCACGCGCTGGCTGCAGGCGCCTCGTTCGCCCACGCCGGCATCGGGCGCAGCGCGGAAGCGGTGCGCGCTCGCCACTCGAGCTCGCTCTCGGAATGGGACGGTTTGGTCGGGCGCCATCCGGCGCTGTCCGTCGACTCCCGGGTGTTGTCCCCGACGGCGGTCGAGACGTGGGCCTCGTGTCCGTTCCAGCACTTCCTGCACTCCGTGCTGAGGGTCGATGCCACCCACACTCCCGAAGACCGCGTCGGCACCGACCCCCTCGAGCGCGGCACGCTCGTCCACGAGGTGCTCGAACGGCTCGTCGAGTGGCGTATCGCGCGCGGCCGACCGGCCCCGCTCGACGAAGAGCTCGAGGTGCTCGACCGGTTGATCGACGAGGTGTGCGAAGCGTTCGAGTCCGCCGGACGCGTCGGACGTGCGGTCCCGTGGACGCTCGAACGTCGGTCGCTGCGCGCCGATCTGGCCGCGATCGTCGCGCTCGACGCGGCGGATGTCCGGGAGCGCGGATTGCGCCCGGTGCAGGCCGAGGCGGCGTTCGGCATGTCCGACGGCGGCGACGACCTCGGCGTCGTGGCAGTCGCTCTGCCCGACGGCCGGACGATGCGGTTCCGGGGGAAGATCGACCGGGTCGACGCGTCGTCCGATGGTCACCGGGTTCGGGTGACCGACTACAAGACCGGCCGGTCGGAGTACTACCGCCGCGATCTCGTCGGGAAGAAGGGCGAGCCGCCGACCGACCCGACCGCGGCCGGACGCCGCCTGCAACTTCCGGTCTACGCGCTGGCGCTTGCACCATCGTTCCCCGACGCGTCGATCTCGGCCGAGTACTGGTTCGTCACCGACGCGGCGAAGGGGTACCCGCGGGTGGAGGTGGCTCTCGACGACGCCACCCGCCGGCGTTTCCTCGACGTGCTCACCCAGATCGCCGACGCGATCGACGACGGCATCTTTCCCGGCCATCCCGGCGAGCCGGTGCTCGACAGCTGGGGCAACTGCCGGAACTGCGACTACGACCGCGTGTGCCCGTCGCGCCGGGGCGAGGCGTTCGAACGGAAGCAGGGTGACGATGCGATCGTCCGCTTCCTCGGGCTCAAGGTGGCGGAGTGACGACGCGCAGATCGCCGGGTGCGCCCCGCGCGACGACCAAGGCGGTCGCAGCCGACGAAGACGTGCGGCGGCGACTGTCGAAGGAGCTCGACCGGACGTTCTTCGTCGAAGCCGGTGCCGGCGCCGGGAAGACCTCCACGCTCGTCGACCGCGTCTGCGGGCTGGTCGAGCGCGGAGCACCGATCACCAAGATCGCCGCGATCACCTTCACGGAAGCGGCGGCAGGCGAGCTGCGCGAGCGGGTGCGGGCCGAGCTCGAAGACCGCGCCGACGAGGGGCGGCCGCACTGCGACGCGGCACTCGACGACGTCGACGACGCGCCGCTCCTCACGCTCCACGCGTTCGCGCAACGGATCCTCGCTGCCCACGCGATCGACGCCGGTCTGCCGCCGGTGGTCGAGGTGCTAGACGACATCGAGGCGACCATCTCCTTCGACCGGACGTGGGCCGCGTTCTTCGACTCGCTGGCGTCCGATCCCGTGCTCGTGCCCACCTTCGGCGCGGCGATGGTGCTCGGCATCCAGGAGCGTCACCTGCGAGCGCTCGCACGAGCGCTCCACGACCACTGGGACCTGCTGCTCGACGCCGAGTTCTCTCCGGTCCGCCTGCGCGGCGTCAGTTTGCCACCCATGGTCGGCGACGCCGATCGCCTGGTGGCGCTCGCCGGCGAAGCAACCGCTGCGCGCCGCGGATGTCGCGCCGCTGACGACAAGCTGCTCATCCACCTCGACGATGTCGTCGAACCCTTCGCGCGGCGCCTCGCCGCCGCTCGATCGTCGTCCGGTGCAGCCGACGACCTCGCAGTGCTGGAGGTGCTCGTCGGCGCGCCCGACCTCCACTGCGGCAACGGCCAGAAGAACAACTGGATCGGGCCGACGAAGGCCGACGTCGCCGAGCTCCTCTCCCGACTCGAGGAGCAGCGCCAGCAGGTGCTCGCGGGCGTGCGCTCGGTGCTGCTGCCGGTGCTGTGCGAGGAGGTCCGAGGCCTCGTCCTCGATCGTGTCGCGGAGCGGCGTCGCGCGGGCCGCCTCGAGTTCCACGACCTGCTCGTCCTCGCTCGCGACCTCCTCGAACGGAAGCCGCGGGTGCTCGCCGCAGTACGGGCGTCGTACGACCACCTGCTCATCGACGAGTTCCAGGACACCGACCCGATCCAGGCGCAGCTCGCGATGCTCCTCGGCTCCGACGATCGCGACGTCGTTCCCGGGAAGCTGTTCTTCGTCGGCGATCCGAAGCAGTCGATCTACCGCTTCCGCCGCGCCGACATCGCCGTCTACTCAGCGCTGCGCGGTCGCTTCCAACGCGACCTGGTGCCCCTGGCGAGGAACTTCCGGTCCGTCGAGCCCCTCATCGCCTGGGTGAACCGGGTGTTCGCCGAGCTGCTCGCGCCCGTCGACGGGCAGGCCCCGTGGTCGCGCCTGCTGCCGGATCGCGACATGCGGGCCGACGCCGGGCCAGCGGTCGTGACGTTCGGCGGGCCGACGACGGAGAAGACGACGGTCGGCGCCCTTCGGGAGCGGGAAGCGGCCGACATCGTCGAGGTCGTGCAGCGGGTGCTCGACGATCCGTGGCTCGTGGCCGACAAGCGGGCTGACGCGGAGCAGTGGCGCCCGGCGAGGCTCGACGACATCGCCATCCTGTTGCCCACGCGCACGGCCCTACCGACGATCGAGCGGGCGCTCGACGCCGCCGGCATCGCGACGCGCATCGAGAGCCGGTCGCTGATCTGGTCGACCCAGGAGGCGCGCGACCTGCTGTCGATCCTCCGGGCGATCGACGATCCGAGTGACCAGGTCGCGCTGGTCGCGGCGCTGCGGACACCGGCGCTCGCGTGCACCGATCGCGACCTGCTCGACGCCGTCGCCGCCGGGCTGCGATGGTCGTCTCCGGATCTCGCGTTGCTGGCCGACGACGCTCCCGTCGCCGTCGCTCTTCGTCGCATCGACGGGTTCCGAGACCTCCGCTGGACGACGTCGTTCACCGCGATCGTCGAGACCGTGGTGCGAGACCTCCGGTTGCTCGAGGTCGCGATGGCAGGCCCACGGCGCCGCGAGTCGTGGAACCGGGTCCGGTTCGTGGTCGATCAGGCGAGGGCGTTCGCCGATCGAGGCATCGGCGCGACCCTTCGCGCCTTCGTCGACTGGGCCGATCGTCAGGCCGAGGAGCGAGCCCGCGCACTCGAAACGGTCGTGCCCGAGTCCGACCACCTCGCGGTGCGCATCACCACGGTGCACGCCGCGAAGGGGCGGGAGTTCCCGATCGTGATCGTCGCCGGCCTGTCGGTGGAGGGCGAGCCTCACCGTGAGGCGAGCGTGCTGTGGCACGACTCCTCCGCTCCGCCCGAGGTGCGGGTCGGCGCGTGGCCGCTCGGGTGGCGCACGTCGGGTTACGTCGACGCCAAGGCCACCGACGAGATGCTCGACCAGCACGAGGCCGACCGGCTCCTGTACGTCGCCTGCACCCGCGCTCGCGACCACCTCGTGGTGAGCCTGCACCACCGCGCCGACGGCAAGCCGAGCCACGCGTCCCGGCTTCACGGCGCAGCCGATGCCGCGGGTGCGCTCCACGACCTCTCGGAGCTGCCGCCGGTGCTCCCGCTGGCGCCCGACCCGCCTCGTGATCTCGTTCCTGCGTCGATCGACGTCGAGGTGTGGCGGGCTGAACACGAGGCGCTGATCGACCGGGCGTCGCAACCCGCGTCGGTGGCCGCGTCGGCTCTCGGAGCGGAGCCCATCGCGGGCTTCGACGAAGACCCGCTCGTCAGGGCCGCGGAACACGCGGACGCCGCTCGTTCGGCACACCCGGGCGCGGCTCGGGGCCGCGCCGTGCACGCGGTGCTCGAGCGCGTCGACTTCGACGATCCTCGACGCGACCTCGATGTGCTCGTCGGCGCAGCCGCCGCGCGCGAAGGCCTCGCTGGGCGCGAGGAGGAGATCGCCTCGCTGGTGCGGTCGGTGCTCGCGTCGCCCGCAGTCGCAGCAGCGCGCACCGCGCGGCGCCGGTGGCGCGAGGTGTACGTCGCCGCCGATCCCGCCGGGGCGGGCACCGTCGTCGAGGGGTTCCTCGACCTCCTCTACGAGGACGACGCCGGGCTGGTGATCGTCGACTTCAAGACCGACGCGCTCGACCCCGACAAGGGCGCCGCCGACCTCGTCGCGCGCTACCGCCTCCAGCTCGGCGCGTACGCTCTCGCCCTTCGAGAAGCCCTGCCCGGGCTGGTCGTGCATCGCTCGGTGCTCGTAGTCGCCGGCGCGACCCGGGCGGTCGAGGTCGAGCTCTCAGCCGCCGAGCTCGCCGCGGCCATCGCCGAGGTGGAAGCGCTGGTTCGCCGTCCGATGACGCGCCCGTAGCGCCATTCGTGCCACCATCCGAGGCGATGCCGGCCGACGACGTCGCCTCAGAAGGCGCTGCTGCACCCCTCCAGGTCGAGGCGGTGCTCGACGTCGTCCTCAGCGCGGCCGGGCGACTCCTTCTCGGAGAAGGCGGCTCAATGATGCTCCTCGTGGCACCGGAGGAGCTCGAGGTGGTGTGCGCTCCGGAGAACCCCGCCGCGCTCGGCGCTCGCGTCCGGTTCGGCGAAGGTGTCGCGGGCAAGGTCGCCGAGACGTGCGACCCGGTCCTGGTCAGCGGCCGCGCCGGCCAGCGGTCGAAGCCGGTCGACAGCGCGATGTCGGTGCCGCTGGTCCACGGCGGTCGCATCTTCGGCGTGCTGAACATCAACGCGCGTCCGGGCCACTCGTTCACCGAGCACGACCTCCAAGCCGCGACCGATTTCGGCGCGCACGCCGCCGACGCGCTGGCCGAGGCCCGACTCTACGAAGTCGAGCGTCGAGACGGCGCCGCCAATCCCGAGCGCCACCTCGAGCAGATGCTGGTTCACCTAGCGAATGCCGCTGGCGTCGACTTCGTCGAGCCCCGACCCGCGGTGCTCGTCGACGTGGCCAAGGTCGCCCGGGACGTCGCCGAGGCGACCACCGCCGAAGGCCGCGCGACCGACGTGCGCGGCCCAGCGTCGGTTCCGGCGCTGGCCGACGCACGCCACCTGCGCCGCGCGCTGACGGAGCTCGTCGACAACGGCCACCTCCACGGCGACCCTCCGGTGCGCATCGTGCTGGAGGCCGACGACGACAGCGCCACGCTCACCATCGCCGACGGCGGGGGCGGGGTTCCGGAGCGCGACCGCCCGAGGGTGTTCGAGCCGTTCGCCCGCCTCGACGACTCGGGGTCTCACCCGGGCCTCGGGCTCGGGCTGACCATCGCCCGGCGGCTGCTCGATTCGTTCGGCGGAGCGGTGTCGCTCGAGGAGACGCCAGTGGGGGGCGCGGCCGTGCGGGTCACGATCCCCCGCCGATGACCGACGGCTGATGGCCATGGCGCGCGGGTGGAAGGTGCTGATGGTGACGTCGGTCGCCGTCTACCTGGTGTCGCTCGACGTCACCGTCGTCAACATCGCCTTCCCGACGATCCTCGAGGAGTTCGAGGGCACGTCGAGGACGTTCCTCAGCTGGTCGCTGTCCGGCTACAACATCGGCTTTGCCGCCGCGCTGCTCACCGCCGGCCGCCTCGCCGACCGCTTCGGCCGCAAACGGATCTTCCTCATCGGCCTGACCGGCTTCTCGGTCGCGTCGATGCTGTGCGGGATCGCGCCGACGCCCGGCACGCTCATCGCCGCACGCGTCCTGCAGGCGTTGGCCGGCGCGCTCGTGATGCCGAGCTCACTCGCGCTGGTGCTGCCCGAGTTCCCGCCGAACCGACGCTCGGCGGCGATCGGGGTGTGGGGAGCCGTCGGCGGCATCGCCGCGGCGACCGGCCCGAGCCTCGGCAGCGTGCTCGTCGAGAACATCAGCTGGCGAGCCGTCTTCTTCATCAACGTCCCGCTCTGCATCGCGACCTGGATCTTCGGCCGGCCGATCCTGCAGGAATCACGCGACGAGAACGCCCGGGGCATGCCCGATGTGCTGGGGTCGTTTCTCGGCATCGGCGCCGTTGGCATGCTCACGCTCGCGATCGTCCAGGGCGACGACTGGGGCTACGACGACTCACGGGTGATCGCCGCGCTGGTGCTCGCGGCGGCGCTCCTCCCGCTGTTCCTCCTCCGCTGCCATCGGCGCACCGACCCGATCCTCGACCTCGGGCTCCTCAAGGAGCGCTACTTCACCGTGGCGAACCTCGCCGCGTTCCTCTTCTCGCTCGGCTTCTTCGCCATGCTCTTCACCAACGTCCAGTACCTCGTCGGCGTGTGGCAGTACTCGACCCTCGGCGCCGGGCTCGCGATGACCCCCGGGCCGCTCTTCGCGGCCATGACGTCGGCACCTGCGGGCCGGCTCGCCGATCGCTACGGCCATCGGGTCGTGATCGTCCCCGGGACGGCGATCTTCGCCATCGGCATGGTGCTGCTCGTCGTCGGCATGGGCCCCGAGCCGCAGTACTGGACGCGCCTGTTCCCCGCCAGCGTCTTCACCGGGGTCGGGGTCGGGTTCACGATCTCCACCGTCGGCAGCGCCGCGAACGCCTTCCTCCCGCCGGCCCGCTTCGCGATGGGCAGCGCGTTCAACGCGACGGTGCGTCAGATCGGCGCCGCGCTCGGCTTCGCCACCGCGGTCGCGATCCTCGGCACGGCCGATCGCGTCGGTCCGGCTGCGGCATTCGATCGCGCATGGGGGATGATGGCGGCGTGCTCGCTGAGCGCCGGGCTGTTGATGCTCGTCGCCTACCGCCGCCCGCTGGCTGCGCCTCAGCCGGACGTCTCGGCCGCTCCCGGGATCCCCGCCGTCGCGGCCGACTGATCGTCGCCGGTCCCGCCCTCACGCACATCGGCCAGTAGCGGCAACACCAGAGCGACCGCAGCGCCGATGAGAACGACCGTCGTCACCGACGTCGCCTCGGCTACCCACCCGAACACGAGCAACCCGATCGGGACGGTGCCGCCGAACCCCATGATCCACAGCGCCATCACCCGCCCCCGCACGTCTTCGGTCAGGTGCTGTTGGAGCACCGTCGACAGCGACGTCACGGTCCCGAAGTAGAAGAGGCCGACGAGCAGCACCACCGGATACGCGGGCAGCGGCTGCCGGAGCAGACCGAACACCGCGAGCATCACCGCGAAGATCACGAGGCCCGCTCGAACCGCCTTGGCCTTGTTCCGCCCGACGAGGAGGGTGCCGACGGCGACCGCGCCCGCGGCCGCGCCCAGCCCGAAGCACGCGTAGAGCACGCCGTAGCCGGTCCCCTTCACGTCGATGCCGAGGTTCTCCGATGCCAGCACCGGCATGAGCCCGATGAACGGCAGGCAGAAGAACGAGATCGACGCGATCGTCAGCAGGCAGCGGCGGACGAGACGGTCACGACGAGCGACGGCGAACCCGCCGACGAGCCGGCGCAGTCCCTGCTCGCCGTGCTGCGGATACGGCCGGGGGATCGACACCATCAGCAGCGTGACGATCGCGAACACGTACGTGATGCCGTTGACGACGAACACGCCCGCGGCGCCGATCACCGGCAGCACCAGCCCGCCTATGGCCGGACCGACGACTCGCGACAGGTTCAGCTGCACCGACTGGAGCGAGACCGCACCCACCAGGTCGCGCTTGCCGACGAGCTGGGGGAGCACGGCGGAGAACGTCGGTGCGTTGAGCGCGTTGCCGATGCCGATCGCCAGGACGCAGACCAGGATCGCGCCGCGTGAAGGCTCGTCCTGCGCGACCACGAAGGCGAGCACGAAGGAGAGGATCATCTGCTCGACCTGGCACGCGACCAGCAGGAGGCGGCGGTCGATGGTGTCGGCCAGCAGGCCGCCCACGATCGACAGCGCGAGCAGCGGCCCGAGCTGAGCGAAGCCGAGCATCGCCACGTAGCCCGACGACTTCGTCAGCTCGTAGGCGAAGGCACCCAAGGCGACGTTCTGCATCCACGTGCCGATGTTCGAGGCCATCGACCCCATCCACACGAGGCGGAACGGACGGTGCGCGAGGGCAGCACGAGCGCTGCCTGCCGCGTACGGGACGTCCCCTTCGAGGACGGCGTCTTCCGTCTCCTCGAGGTTCGGTTCGCGTGGCCGCAGGAACGGCAGTCGTCGCATGGGTGGCGTCGAATCCTAGGGTTGGCGGATGGCGTTGCGAATCGGACTCAGTGGTGGTGCGGCGAACGTCGACCGCATGGTCGACCAGGTCGTCGAGGCGGAAGCGGACGGCTTCACGAGCATGTGGTACGCCGGAGCGATCGGCACCGACCCGTTGGTCCTGCTGCCCGTGCTCGGCCGCGCGACGTCGACCATCGAGCTCGGCACGTCGATCGTCCAGACCTACCCCCGCCACCCCGTGCTGATGGCCCAGCAGGCGAGCGCGGTCGCGATGGCGGTCGGCGGCGGGCGCTTCACCCTCGGCATCGGCGTCTCCCACCGACCTGCCATCGAGATGACCTACGGGCTCGACTACGACCGCAACGCCGAGCACCTGCGCGAGTACCTCGAGGTGCTCGGGCCGATGCTGACCGAAGGAAAGGTCGCGTTCGAGGGCGGCGAGTACACCGCACGCGCCGAGCTGCGCATGCGGCCCGACGCGCCGGTTCCGGTCGTGGTCGCCGCGCTCGCGTCGAAGGCGCTGCGATCGGCGGGCTCACTGGCCGACGGAACGATCACGTGGATGGCGAACCGCCGGGCGATCGAGTCGCACGTCGCGCCGAAGATCAACGCGGCTGCCAGCGAGGCCGGTCGTCCTGCTCCTCGCGTGATCGTCGGGTTACCGGTCGCCGTGACCGACGACGTCGACGCCGGGCGACAGGCCGCCGCCGAGCAGTTCGCCGGCTACGGGATGCTCCCCAACTACCAGCGGATCCTCGCCCGCGGCGGCATCTCGTCGCCCGCCGATGCCGCGATCGTCGGCAACGAAGCGGCCGTGGCGGCCGAGCTCGAGGCGCTCGCCGCTGCCGGCGCCACCGACATCTGGGCCGCGATCTTCCCCGTCGGCGACGACCGCCGTGCGTCTCGCGATCGCACGAAGAACCTCTTGCGCGACCTCGTCGCGGGGTGATCGACTCAGGCCCTGCTGCTGCGTCCGCATCGCATGCGGCCGTGCGCACTCGGAGCTCTCGCTCCCTCGACTGCCTCCGTCGAAGGAGCATCCCGTGGAGCATCCGACCCCGATCCTGCCCGAACCCGACCTGTTCGAGCGGCTCGTCACCCTCGTCGACAGCGCCGTCGCGGCGCGTGGCTGGTACGGGCCACACGTCCTGATCAAGGTCGTCGAAGGCGACGAGCCCGACGCGTTCGACCTCGGCCTGAAAGACCTGCCCGACGGGTGCCATCCCGTCGACGAGCTCTGGGGGTTCGTCGCGCCGCCGGGGTGGATCGCGATGGGTGTCGTCACGATGGGGTGGGCGTCGCCGCTGTCGGATGTGCGGCCCTCGCTCCACCCCGACCGCACGCGGGTCCGGGCGACGATCCTCGTGACCCGCGACGGCCGGCAGGTCACCACGGCGTCGTTCGAGAACGGCACCGCCATCGACGAGCCGGGTGAGGGGCTGATCGAAGACGTGCTGCGCCGTTGCCTCGGCGTGCCCACCGCGCCTCCTCCGCCGCTCGAGGAGATGGCCGTGCGCATGTGGTTGAAGCTCGTGGTCGAGGAGGCCGAGCACCGGCGGGTGACGTGGCCGACCGTCGAGTCGCTGTACCACCCCCCGACCGGCCGGGCCTCGACGTGGGCGCAGGTGCGGGAGATCGCCGCGAGAACCGGCCGGTGGCCCGGAGCGGTCGATTGGATGGACGACGGCTTCTTCGCCCGTCACCTGCTCTCGACGATGGCGGGCATCGACGAGTTGCTGGAGATCGTCGACGACCGCCTCCCGCGAGCGACCGCTCGGAAGGTCCGCGCGATGGTCGACGCGCTGCTCATCTGACCGCGGCGGTCTCCTCGTCGCGCTGACGGACGTCGTCGGCCCGCTCGACGAGGTCGATGACGTCGGTCGAGTCGGATTCCCAGATGCCGTAGCGGAGATGGAACCGGCGCAGCGAGCGGGGCGCCCACCAGTTGGCCCGGCCCGCCAGCTTCATGAACGCCGGCACGAGCGTCATCCGAACGAGGAACGCGTCGACGACCACAGCGAGGGTGAGGCCGACACCGAACACCTTCACCACCGCGACCTCTGCCGTGGCGAACGCGACGAACACGATGGAGAGGAGGAGGGCGGCCGCGGTCACGATGCCACCCGTCTTCTCGAGCCCGACCGCCACCGACTCCTCGTTGCCGTGCCCGAGGTCGTACTCCTCCTTGATGCGCGAGAGGAGGAAGACCTCGTAGTCCATCGACAGGCCGAAGGCGATGCAGAACAGGAGGATCGGCGTGTACACGGCGATCGTGCCGGTCGGCGTGAAGCCGAGGAACCCGGCCAGGTGCCCCTCCTGGAACACCCACACGAGCGCACCGAACGTCGCGGACAGCGAGAGAAGGTTGAGCACGAGGGCCTTGAGCGGCACCACGACGCTCCCGGTCATCAGGAACAGCAGCAGGAACGTGGCGATCGTGATCAGCGCCAGCGCGGCGGGCAGTCGGCCGAACAACGACGTCTTCAGATCGACGACCTGCGCCGACGGGCCGCCGACGGCCACGTCGAACGGCGCCGGGGTCGCGCGCACGGCGGCGACGACCGCTTCACCTTCCGTTGAGATCGGCTCCACTGCCGGCACCACCGACAGCCACGTCGAGTCGCCAGCGGTGAACCGCGTCGAGAGCGCATCGGCTGCGAGTACCCGCTTCCCGTCGAGGTAGTAGCCGGTAGATGCGTCGACGCGCGCGACGCCGTCGATCGAAGAGAGCGCCGCGGCGTAGGCGTCGAGATCGGCGATGGACGTCCCGCCGATGCCGTCGGTGGCGACGACGGTGACGGCCGCGGCCTCGTTGCTCGAGAAGTTCTTCCGCAGTTCGTCGTGCACCTGGCGGACGGGAGCGTCTGCCGGCAGCACCCGATCGTCCGACTGCCCGGCGCGGAACGACAGGAACGGCAGCCCGAGCACGACGAGCACCGCGGTGACGCCGATGGCGATCGGGATCGGGCGTCGCATGACGGCGTGGGCTCGCCGGTACCAGAAGCCCCCTGCCGCCGGCGTCGACGGCGACGCCGTCACGGGCTGAGCCGGCCTGCGTCTGCGCCCGATGCGGCCCTTCTCGACCCGCGGCCCGAGGACGGCGAGCAGTGCGGGCAACACGACGACCGCGCCGATCGCGGCGAGCGCGACGACACCGACGCCGGCGTAGGCGAACGATCGCAAGAACGGCAATGGGAAGACGAGCAGCGCCGCGAGTGAGATCGCGACGGTGAAGGCGCTGAAGGCGACGGTGCGGCCGGCCGTCTGCATCGCCCGGAGCAGCGCCGCTTCCGGTGTGCGACCGGCTCCGAGCTCCTCTCGGTACCGCGAGACGATGAAGAGGCTGTAGTCGATGGCCAGCCCGAGGCCCATCGCGGTCGTGAGGTTGAGCGCGAACGTCGACACCTGGGTGAAGGCGGTGAAGGCGGTCAGCACGACGAACGTGCCGACGACGGCGATCGCGCCGACCAGCAGCGGCAGCGACGCGGCGACGGCACTGCCGAACACGACGAGCAGGAGGAGGAGGGTGATCGGCATCGAGAGCGCCTCGGCCTTGGTGAGGTCGGCCTCGGCTTGGTGCGTGATCTGGAGGAACACCTCGCCGGCGCCGCCAACGCGGACGTCGACGACGTCGTTGCTGCGGGTGAGCGCCGGGCCGATGCGCTCCGCGACCTCCTTGACGGCGTCTTCATCACCAGGAACCCGGCCGAGCACGAGCGCCTGGCGGCCTTCGTCGCCCTTCAGCGGGGGCGGCGACCCGAGCGACCAGTACGACGTCGCCTGCGCCACGCCCTCGATGGCACCGAGCTCCGCGGTCAGCGCGTTGCCGGCCTCGACGACCGCCGGGTCGTCGACCGTGCCCTGCTTCGCGGTCACGAGCACGAGCACGTTGGGCGAACCCTGCTCGAACACGTCCTCCAGCAGCTGGCGCGCCTGGGTCGATGGCGCCGAGGGGTCGTCGAAGCCACCCGACGAGAGCCGGCCCTTCACCCCGCCGCCGACGGCACCGCTGACGATGACGAACACGATCGTCGCCCCCAGCACGACCCAGCGCCACCGGGTGACGACCCGCCCCAATCGCCGCATGAACATGGGAGCGACCATACGGACGACAGACCGGACGAACTGTCACCAGATGGACAGATGGGACCAGCTTTCGCAGGCGATACTCGGGGCCATGAAGCAGGCAACGCTCGTGCAGCACCTCGCTGACGTGCCGCTGTTCGCGGCGTGCTCGAAGAACGACCTCAAGATCGTGGCCCGCCATGCGGTGGAGGTCGACGCGCCAGCTGACACCGTCCTCGTGGAGGAGGGCGAGCACGCCGACACGTTCTTCGTCCTGCTGACCGGGGAGGCGACGGTGCGCCGGCGTGGCAACGGCACCCGCAGCCGCAAGGTGTCGACGCTCCAGCCCGGCGCGTGGTTCGGCGAGCTCGCCGTGCTCGACCCTGCGCCCCGAAACGCCACGGTGTCGGCGGCGTCACCGGTCACCCTCGCCGCGATCAGCGCTCGGTCGTTCCGCGCCCTGCTGCGCGAGGTGCCGGCGCTGAACGAACGGCTGCTGGCGGGGCTCGCCCGCCGCCTCCGGGAACAGGACGCTGCCCTCGCGACGCAGTGAGTCGAGCGTCGCTCGCGCCGCTCGCTCCCCTTCGGCGACGAACTCGTCGATGCGGGTGAAGTCGAAGCTGTAGTTCGCGGCGACGCGGGGCCGGATCACGACGTCGGCCAGCGGCAGCTGCGCCTTCAGGAGCTCGCGCTCCATCAAGTTGATCATCCGCAGCATCGTCTGCATCACGCCCGGGGTCTCCGCGAGCTCGGACGCCGGCTCGTCGAGCTCGGCCTTGCCTGCGACGTTCGACGCCACGACGATGGCTGCACCGCGATCGCGCACGACGGTGGTCGGGAGCGGGTCGACGACGGCGCCGTCGATGGCGGGCCGCCCGGCGACGACCCACGGATCGAACACCCCGGGAATCGACAGGCTGGCGCGGATCGCGTCGGCGACGGGGCCGGAGTCGATGATCACTTCGGCGCCGGTGGCGAGGTCGGTGGCGACGACGCACGCGGGTAGCAGCAGGTCGTCGAACGTCCGGCCTTCGAACCAGCGGTCTATGGCGTCGCGGAGGCGGCGACCCTTGATGACGCCGGTACGGGGCGGGACGTTGACGTCCCACCGCCGAACGTTCAGGAGGTCGGCCAGCTCACCGAGGTTGCGCACCATCGTCTCCCGGCCGATGCCAGCGGCGACAGCGACCGCCACCAGCGATCCGCCTGACGACCCGGCGACGACATCGACCGGCACGTCCGACTGGCGCAGCACGTCGACGGCGCCGATGTGGGCGACGGTCTTGCTGCCCCCGCTCGAGAGCGCGAGCCCGACCGACCTTCCGGCGACGATGCGCGCCGCACGCGCCAGCGACACCTTCCCGTCGCAGCGCACGACCCGCCAGCCGGAGTGGCGGCGAACGACCCACTCCGGCGGCGACTGCAGACACACGACGTGGGCGGCCCGGCGCAGGACCGTTCGCGCCTCGCGCCCGCCAGCCGCGTCGACGAGCGCGAGCACGTGCGGTGTCTCGGCGGCTGCCGCCGGGAGGGACTCGCCGGGGCGGACGAGGGCCGGAGGACGGCCGAGGACCGCGGCGAGTTCGTCGACGAAGTGCCCGAGCCGTTGCTCGCCCCAGACCGCGGTGACCGTGGGCGGCACGTCGGCGGCCCCGATGCGGCTTGTCGTCGCGGCCAGCCGAGCCGACAGCTGCCGGCTCAGCTCCACGACGAGGTCCGGGTGCTCCGAAAGCAGGCGGCTGACGGCTTCCTTCTCGAGCGACCAGAGCGCGACCTCGCTCGCGGCTCGCAGGTCGGCGCTGCGCACCTCGTCGAGGAGCAGGCCCATCTCGCCGACGAAGCTGCCGGGCCCGAGCATCGCGACGGTCACACCACCACGCATGACCTCGACGTGCCCCTCGTCGACGAGGAAGAGCGCGTCGGCCGGATCACCGAGGCGGAAGACGACGTCGCCGGCGGCGAACGACACCGGCACGAGCGCCTCAGCGAGCTCCGTCAGGCGGTCGGCGGGCAGGGTGCGGAACAGCGGCACCGCACGCAACCGCTCCTCCAGCACGGGCGGTGAGGTTAGGGCTAGAGCACCTCGTCGGCGAAGCCGAGCGTGACGGCTTCCTCCGCGTCGAGCCACCACTCCTTCCGGACCCATCGCCGGGCGATCTGCTGTTCCGTCAGGGTCGATCGGTCGGCGAGGATCGCCTGAAGACGCTTCTGGAGCTTGCGGGTGAAGTCGACGCCGTCCTCCAGCTCGCTCACCTTGCCCGCGCTCGCGTTGGAGACCTCGTGGATGAGCAGGAAGGCGTTGGCGCCGATCATGCGACGATCGCCGGCCTGGAGGAGCACCGCTCCCATCGACGCGGCGCGCCCGAGCGCAACCGTGGTGACGTGGTGCCCCGTCGTCCGGAGCCGGCGCAGGTAGTCGAACAGCGCGAGGCCGTCGAGCACCGATCCGCCCGGAGAGTTGAAGATGATCGTGATGGGCGAGCCCGGCTCCCGCCGGCTCCACTGCCCGAGCTCGGCGAGGCAGGCGGCCACCGACTCCGCGTCGACGGGTGCGTAGAACGTGTAGACGTGGGCCTCGCTTGCATCAGCCCGCGCGTCACGTTCGCGTCGACGGGCCGAGGCGAGGTCGAGGCGCGTGCGCTCCGTCTCGAGCTGGAGCTTCTTGACCTCGAGCCAGGTGCGCTGATCGGTCAGGTTCTCCGGAACGGGTCCCGACGGCAGGACGACGTCGTCATCGGGGACGTCGGTGAAGACCTGCGTCAGATCGGACGCGGCGACGGCACGCAGCTTCTTCGTGGCCACGTAGGTGCATTCGGCACCCGCAGCCAGTTCTGGAGGAACTCAGGACGCGTATGCGTTCAACTGCTCGAGGCTGCGGTGCGCAGCCTTCATCGCGGCACGAACGGCCGACCCGTCGATGCCGTACGCGGCGATGGAGTTCGCGAAGCGCCCGTACGGACGGTTCCCGACCACGAGCGCCTCGGTCTCGACCAGCGCGTCGAGCGCCGCCCGGTCTCGACGGATGTCGAACACCAGCCGCAGCGACTCGGCTCGTTCGTCGCAGCACGCACGGAGCTCGATCCCGACGAGTGCCGACTGGGGGCGGCGGACCGAACGCCAATCGATCGACGCCGCGTCGCAGCACCGCCGCCAGCCGGCGAGGAAGTTCGCGACGTCGGGGCGAGCCTTCGCGTCGACCTCGACGTACAGGCAGTCGAGCGTCTGCTCGCGTTCACCGAATGTCAGCGCCGTCCGGGCGGCGGAGACGATCGGCGCAGCGACGAGCGTGCTGACGGCAGGGCGAGGGTTCATGGCGTGTTCGGAGCATCGGTACCCGAAACGCCGTTCCTCAACCGCGGAGAGTGGTCTTCAGGAAAGCTTCAGCAACTTCAGAAGATCAACGTCGCATCTCGGGCGAACTCGAAGAACGCGCCGGAGGCCACGGGAAACCCGGCCAGGAGCGTGAACACGACCGTTGCCGCGATGGCGATGCCGGCGGAGAACGGAACCGGCAGGCGCGATGTGGTGGCGCCGGCTGCATCCTCGGCGCCGTCGGTCGAGTACATCACCAGCACGAGGCGCAGGTAGAAGAACGCGGCGACGACGGCGGCAAGCATCGCGATCAGCGCGATGGCGTACGACTCGCGTTCGACAGCCGCGCTGATCACGTAGAACTTGGCGAGGAAGCCCGATGTGAACGGAACGCCGGCCTGGGCGAGCAGCAGGACGGTCATGGCGATTGCCAGCGCCGGCCGGCGTTGCGCAAGGCCGCGGAAGTCGTCGAGCTTCGTGGCGTTGTCGCCCTTCCGCGCGACCAGCGTCACCACCGCGAACGAACCCATGACCATGAACGTGTACGCGAGCAGGTAGAAGAGCGCGCCGGCCACGCCGCGCTCGTTCGCCGCCTCGAGGCCGACGAGCACGTACCCGGCGTGGCTGATCGAGCTGTAGGCGAGCATGCGTTTGACGTCGGTCTGGACGATGGCCAGCACCGAGCCGACGAGCAGGCTGAGCACCGCGAGCCCCCACACGAGCGGACGCCAATCGACCTCGATCGTGTGGAACGTCGAGAAGAAGACCCGGAGGAACGCCGCGAAGCCCGCAGCCTTCGATGCGCCCGCCATGAACGCGGTGACCGGCGTCGGCGATCCCTGGTACACGTCGGGCGTCCAGGTGTGGAACGGCACCGCCGCGACCTTGAACCCGAAGCCGACGACGAGCAGCGCCACGCCGACGAGGAGCAGACCCGAGTCGAAGGCGACGTTCGCCGCCAGCCATTGCGCGATGCCGGCGAGGTTCGTGGTGCCGGTCGCGCCGTAGGTGAGGGCGATGCCGTACAGCAGGAACGCGGACGAGAACGCAGACAGCACGAAGTACTTCATCGCCGCTTCGCCGGACGCAGCCCGGCGGCGGTGGAAGCCCGCGAGCACGAACAACGAGATCGTCAGCGTCTCCAGACCGAGGAACACCACGATCAGGTCGTTCGCGCTGGCCATGAGCATCCCGCCCGCTCCGGACAGCAGCGCGAGGACGTAGAACTCCGGGCCGTCGAGCGACTCGCGATCGAGATATCCCTCGGCCAGAAGTGCTGCCAGCGCGATCGCCAGCGCGATCACGACGTAGAAGAAGACGGCGAAGCCGTCGACCGCGACCATGTTGGCGAACGCGAAGCGGGCACCCTCGTCCTGCACGTCGAACCAGAGCCAGGCGGCGGACGCGAGCGCGACGGCGCAGGTGACGAGGGTGAACAGCGCGTAGAACCCACGGCCGGGGCGGCTGCGCACCAACGAGGCGATCGTCAGCAGTGCCAGCGCGCCGACGGTGAGCACGATCATCGGGCCGATGTCGGAGTAGACGACCTCCGGCATCGTCAGCGGCCCGAGGCCGCCGCCCTGCTGGGCGAGCAGGCGGGTCACTCGCCTTCACCTCCAGAAGCCACGCCGGGCTGTTCGAAGTCGCTGTGCTGCTCGACGTGGGCGATGAGCCGCTCGACCGACGGCTCGATGCGCTCGATGACCGGCTTCGGGTACACGCCGAGGAACACGATCATCAGCAGGAGCGGCGCCATGACGGCCCGCTCCTTCCACGTCATGTCGGGGATGGTGGCGTTCTCGCCCTCCGGCTCGCCGTGGAACACCCGCTGGTAGGCCCACAGCAGGTAGAGCGCGGCGAGGATCACCCCGGTGGTGCCGACGACGGCCCACCAACGATGGGTGACGAAGGTGCCGATGAGGATGAGGAACTCGCCCACGAACCCGTTGAGCAGAGGAAGGCCGATCGAGCTCAGCATCACGACCGTGAAGACGGCGGCCAGCACGGGTGCCGGGCGCTGCAGGCCGCCGAGCTCGTCGATCTGGCGGGTGTGGCGTCGCTCGTAGATCATCCCGACGAGCAGGAAGAGCGCACCGGTAGAGATGCCGTGGTTGACCATCTGGAGCACGCCACCGGTGATCGCCTGGTTGGTGAAGGCGAACGTGCCGAGGACGATGAAGCCCAGGTGCGCGACCGACGAGTACGCGACGAGCCGCTTGAGGTCCTTCTGCATCGTCGCCACCACCGCGCCGTACACGATGCCGATCACCGCGAGGGTGAGCATGAGCGGCGCCAGGTCGACCGCGGCCTCGGGAAACAGGTAGAGCCCGAAGCGGACGAGGCCGTACGTGCCGAGCTTCAGCAGCACGCCGGCCAGGATCACCGAACCAGCGGTGGGCGCCTGGGTGTGCGCATCGGGCAGCCACGTGTGGACGGGGAACAGCGGCACCTTCACCGCGAAGGCCAAGGAGAAGGCGAGGAAGATCCATCGCGCGGTCGACGACGCGATCGACTGGCTCTCGGCCAGCTCGACGACGTCGAAGGTGATGGTGCCGGTGGCCCGCTGGTGGAGGAAGGCGAGGGCGACCATCCCGACGAGCAGGAACGCCGAGCCGAAGAGGGTGTAGAGGAAGAACTTCAGCGACGCGTACTGGCGACCCTCGTATCCCCAGCCCGCGATGAGGAAGTACATCGGGACGAGCACGAGCTCGAAGAAGAAGAAGAACACCAGCAGGTCGAGGGCGACGAACACGCCCATGCAACCGGCTTCGAGCAACAGCAGCCAGGCCGTGTAGCTCTTCACGTCCTTGTGCACGTTCGGCCCGACGAGCGCGATCGGGAAGAGGATGCCGGTGAGCACGACGAGCCACAGCGAGATGCCGTCGACACCGAGCTTCCACTGCACGCCGAGTTCGGGGATCCACTCGTGCTGCGAGAGGAACTGGAACGTCTCGCCGTGGGCCTCGAACGAGGTGGCGAGGATGACGCTGAGGACGCCGGTGGCGAGGGCGAACCCGAAGCCCGCGAGCTTGAGCAGCGACTCCTGCTCACGGGGGATGAGCGCGAGCAGCAGCGCGCCGATCGCGGGCAGGAGGATGAGTGCGGTGAGGAGCGGGAACTCGGGCGACGACGACCCGTGAGCCTCGGCGACAGCGAGGAGCGCGTGCATCAGATCGTCCTCACCAACGTGTAGGCGAGCAGGACCACGACGCCGGCTGCGATGCCGACGGCGTAGTTGCGGACGTAGCCGGTCTGGACCTTGCGGAGCTGGTCACCGCCGCCCCGCACCAGCGTGGCGACACCGTTGACCGCACCGTCGATCACGCCCTTGTCGACGACGTACGCCGTCTTGTCGGCGATCCAGCGCCCGGGGCCTCCCATGAGGGCGGAGTACCCGGCATCGACGTACCACGCCTTCTTCAGCGGCTCGGGCTCGAGGTTGGCGAGCTCCTCGGGGCGGCGGCGGTACCACGTCGAGTACGCGAGGAAGATGCCGCCGGCCGCGGCCGCGGTCGCGGCCAGTGCGAGGAACCACTGCGTGTACCCCTCGAACTCGTGCGGGTGGAGCGCGTCGCCGAAGCTCGGTTCGAGCCAGTGCTCGAGGAACATCACCGACTTGGCGAACGGCAGGTTGAGCGCGCCGCCCACGACGGAGAGCGCAGCCAGTACGACGAGCGGGACGGTCATCACCCACGGCGATTCGTGGGGCTGGCCGGCACCGTGGTCGTCGGCGTGACCGCCGACCGACTTCTCGGCGTGCGTGAGCTCCTCCTTGTCGTGCTCACCTGCGTGCTCCGGCGACCGCCACCGCTCCTCGCCGTAGAAGACGAGGAAGACCTGACGGCTCATGTAGTACGCGGTGAGGAACGCCGTCGCGAGCCCGACCAGCCAGAGCAGCTTGTTGTCGAGGAACGCGCCGGCGAGGATCTCGTCCTTCGACCAGAAGCCGGCGAAGGGAGGCACGCCGGAGATGGCGAGCCAGCCGACCATGAAGGTCGACCACGTGATCGGCATCCACTTCGCGAGGGCACCCATCCGCTTCATGTCCTGCTCCTCGTGCAGGCCGTGGATCACCGACCCGGCACCGAGGAACATCAGCGCCTTGAAGAACGCATGGGTGACCATGTGGAAGATGGCGGCGACGAAGCTGCCCGTACCGACCGCGAGCACCATGTAGCCGAGCTGGCTGACGGTCGAGTAGGCGAGCACCTTCTTGATGTCGTCCTGCGCGCAGGCCACGGTCGCGGCGAACAACGCGGTGAGCGCGCCCACCGACGCGATGATCGTCATCGCCATCGGATCCGCGTGCTCGAGGATCGGAGCGACGCGGCACAGCAGGTAGACACCCGCGGTGACCATGGTCGCGGCATGGATGAGGGCGGAGACCGGAGTCGGGCCCTCCATCGCGTCGGGCAACCACACGTAGAGCGGAAGCTGGGCCGACTTGCCGCACGCGCCGACGAACAAGAGGAGCGCGACGGCGGTGGCGGTGGTCTCGGTCATCCTCTCGACGCCTTCGCCGAGCACCGTCGCGTAGTCGAGTGACCCGACGGTGGCGAAGATCAGGAACATCGCGACCATGAACCCGAAGTCACCGACCCGGTTGGTGACGAACGCCTTCTTGCCCGCGACGGCCGCGCTGTTCCGGGTGAACCAGAACGAGATGAGGAAGTACGAGCAGGCGCCCACACCCTCCCACCCGAGGAAGCTGAGGAGGAAGTTGTCGGCCAGCACCAGCGTGAGCATCGAGAACACGAACAGGTTCAGGTAGGTGAAGAACCTGGGGAAGTCGCGATCGCCGTGCATGTAGCCGATCGAGTACAGGTGGATCAGGCTGCCGATCCCGGTGACGAACAGCGCCATCGTGATGCTGAGCGGGTCCGCGAGGAAGGCGAAGTCGACGTGCAGGCCGCCGACGGGGATCCACGTGAACAGCGTCGTCACGTGGTGGCGGTCGTGACCGTCGACCGCGACGAGGGCGAAGAACATCGCCACCGTCGCCACGAAGGCGCTGCCGCACATCGCCGTCGCCAGCCATCCCGCCCATGGGTCGCCCAGGCGGCGCCCGGCGACGAGCAGCGTCAGGAACCCGACCAGCGGGAAGGCAGGGATCAGCCAGGTGAGATCGAGAGCTTCCAAGAGGTCAGCCTCTGAGGTAGTGGAGGTCGTCGGCGGTGGCGCCGGAGCGGCGGCGGTAGATGGCGACGATGATCCCGAGGCCGACCACGACCTCGGCTGCAGCCACCACCAGGACGAAGAAGACGACGACCTGCCCGCCGATGTCGTTGAGCATGCGGGCGAAGGTCACGAACGAGAGGTTCACCGCGTTGAGCATCAGCTCGACGCACATGAACATCACCAGCACGTTCCGACGGATCATCAGGCCGATCGCGCCGATCGTGAACAGCAACGCGGAGAGGATGAGGTACCACTCGCCGGGAACGCTCACGACTCCCCTTCCCGGTTGGCCGCTCCGGCCGCTTCGATCTCGTCGGACTGCGACGCCTTGCGGCTGGAGGCCAGCTCGGCCTCCGACTCGGCCCGGAACCGCTCCTCCTCCTCGCGCATCGCGATGAGCTCGGCTCGCGGCGGCCGGCGGGCGAGCACGACGGCGCCGACGACGGCGATCACCAGCAGCACCGCGGTGACCTCGAACGGCAGCAGGAAGTCGGTGAAGAGGCTGCGGCCGAGGAGCTCGACGTTCTCACCCGGCGCGTCGGCGGCACCGCGTGCGGCCCGCTGACCGGTTGCCCAATTCGCGCGGCCACCGATCACGAGGACGAGCAGTGCGATGAGGAGCCCGAAACCGATGGCCAGCGGCCGCTGCCCCCGCAGAGGCTCGAGCGTCGGGTCCTCTTCGCGATCGACGCCGAGCAGCATGATCACGAAGAGGAACAGCACGACGATCGCGCCGGCGTACACCATCACCTGCACCGCGGCGAGGAAGTGCGCCTCTTGGGCGACGAACAGCACCGCGACGCCGAACAGGGTGGCGACGAGGCAGAGCGCCGAGTGCACCGCGTTGCGGGCGAAGATCACGCCGAGGGCGCCTGCGAGCACGATCACGGCGGAGACGACGAAGACGCCGACGTCCGGGATGGAAGCGGCGAGGAGCGAGCTCATACGCCGCCCCGGTTCCGGGCGATGAACTCCCACGGCTCGCCCGTCTCCTCGTCGCGCTCGGCCTGGGCCGGCTCCGGTGCACGGACGCCGTAGCCGAGCTCACCCGACCACTGGACGCGGCCCTCGAACTCGGCGTTCCCGTGCGGCGCCGTGGCGCGAGCCCACGCCGAGGTGTGCTCGTCGTCGCCTTCGATCCAGTGCTCCCAGGGCAGCTGCTGCGGCTTGCCGTCGTCCGCTACGACGAGCTCGTCCTTCGTGTAGATCGCGTCCTGCCGGTTGGTGAACGAGAACTCGAACAGCTTCGACTCGGTGATGGCCTCCGTCGGGCAGGCCTCGACGCAGAGGTCGCAGTGGATGCAACGGAGGTAGTTGATCTCGTAGACGAAGCCGTAGCGCTCGCCCGGCGACACCGGCGCCTCGGGCGGGTTGTCGGCGCCGCGCACGTAGATGCATCGGGCAGGGCACACACCGGCGCACAGCTCGCAGCCGATGCACTTCTCCATCCCGTCCTCGTAGCGGTTGAGGACGTGACGGCCGTGGTGCCGCTCGGGCTTCGGTCGCTTCTCGTGCGGGTACTCGGTCGTGACGCGCGGCAGGAACATCTGCTTGAACGTCACGCGGAAGCCGTCGAGGCTACCCATGGAGATCTTCCTCCAGGACGGTGTCGCGGCCGAGCTGCAGCGACCGGATGAGCATGACCGCGCACAGGAGCCCTGCGCCGAACGCCGCGGCGACGATGAGGAAGCGCTGCAGCGCGGTCTCGGTGTCGACCATGCGGATCGCGGCGATGACGAGCAGCCACGCGAGGGCGAGCGGGATCAGGACCTTCCACCCGAGGTCCATCAGCTGGTCGTAGCGGAGCCGGGGAAGCGTGGCGCGGAACCAGACGTAGGTGAACAGGAACACCAGCACCTTCAGGAGGAACCACACCGGCGAGACGCTGGTGAAGAACGGGACGTCCCACGGGATCGTCGGCCCGCCGAAGAAGAGGGTGACGATCACGGCCGACATCGTCACCGTGTTCATGAACTCGGCGAGGAAGAAGAGCGCGAAGCGGATCGACGAGTACTCGGTGTGGAAGCCTCCGACGAGCTCCTGCTCCGCCTCGACGAGATCGAACGGCGGCCGGTTCAGCTCGGCCGTCGCGGCGATCAGGAAGATGATGAACGGAACGATGCCGAGGCGGATCAGGTTCCAGTCGAGGATGTTGCCGCTCTGGGAGAACACGATGTCGCTCGTGTAGAGCGAGCCCGTCACGAGCACGACCGTCACCACGCTCAGACCGAGAGCCGCTTCGTAGGACACCATCTGCGCGCTCGCTCGCACCGAGCCCAGCAGCGGGTACTTCGAGCCCGACGCCCAGCCGGCCAGCATCACGCCGTAGACCGCGACGGCCGACATGGCGAGCAGGAAGAGGATGCCGACCGGCGGGTCGGCCAGCTGCAGGCGCGTCTCCCGCCCGAACAGCTCGATGGTGCCGCCGAGAGGGACGATGGCGAAGCTGAGGAACGCCGGCACCATCGCCAGGTAGGGCGCGATCTTGAAGACGAGGCGGTCGGCACGGTCGGGGATCAGGTCTTCCTTGAAGAAGAACTTGATGCCGTCCGCGAGCGTCTGGAGGATGCCCCACGGACCGGCCCGGTTCGGTCCGATCCGGTTCTGCATGTCGGCGATGACCTTGCGCTCGAACCAGATCATCAACATCACCGCGACCAGCAGCAGCGCGAACGTGAAGACGGTCTTCCCGATCACGATCGCGATCGCGGTGAAGTCGATCTCCTGGTTGAGCAGAGGATCGCCCATCGCGCCCAGCACCGCCGTGCCCAGCACCGACGTCACGGGGTCTCGATCCCGATCTGGTTCGCGGGCGCGCCCACGTCGATCAAGGAGCCGGCGTCGATGCCGGGGACGTTGAACGGCAGCGCGGCCGAACCACGGGGCTGGTGCTCGTCGGCCTCGACGACCACGTTCGCGGTGACCTTGTTGCTGCGCAGCCGGACGGTGCCACCGCTCTTGATGCCCAGACGATCGAGGTCGTGCGGGTTCACCTTGAGCACGGGGTCCGCGGTCAGCTGCGAGAGCGCAGGCGACATGCTGACGGTGATGCCGTCGTCGTAGAGCTTGCGCACCGCGACGAGCCGGAGCGCGTAGGCGTCCGGCTTCACGTCTCGAACGACGGGCGCGTCGCGGTCCCACTCGAACAGCGGCACATCTGGGAACGCTTTCGCCGGGATCTCGGCGGAATCGTTCCCAGAACCGGCGTCGGCACCGGGACCAGGCTCGGCAAGATCGGGCTGGCCCTCGAGGATCGTCTCGCCCTGGGTCTCGGCGTGGAGGACGCCGGGCGTCGACGTGGGGTCGGCCGAGGCGTCGATTTCCGCCGCGCCGCGCGGGGGTTCCGAACCGAGGGGCACGACCACGCCGTCGCGGTGGGCCCGCTGGTTCAGCACGCTGCGGGTGATGCCGGCGAACGCGGGCGCGGTGCGCTCGATCTCGTCCCAGACCTCGTCGAGGGTGAGGAAGCCCAGGTCGGCGTCGAGGCGGGCCGCGAGCTCCACCGCGATCATCCAGTCGGGCCACGCGACGTCGGGTGCGGTCACCTTGGCGCCGAGACGGGTGACCCGTCCCTCGAGGTTCGTGGTCGTGCCAGGACGCTCCGCGAACGTGGCCGCCGGGAGCACGACGTCGGCCTTCGCTACCGACTCGGTGAGGAAGCAGTCGACCGCGACGACGAAGGTCGCCCGGTCGAGCGCGCGGGTGGCGAGCTCACGGTCGGGGAAGTCGCCGAGCGGGTCGGCGCCGAGCAGCACGAGGCCGTGGATCTTGCCGTCCGCGGCTGCGCGCAGGATGCCTTCGGTGTCGAGACCGCGTTCGGCTGGTGCGTTGCCCCAGGCGTCGACGAAGTGCGATCGCCCGGCGGCGAGGGTGACGCGACCGGGCAGGAGGCCGGGGGTGAGGCCCATGTCGAGCGCGCCGTGGACGTTCCCACGGCGAAGCCCCGACAGGAAGCGCACACCGGGCACCTCGGAGAGAGCGGCAGCAGCCGCGACGATCGAGTCGGCTGGCTCCGCGACCGAGGGACGCCCGAGCACGACGACGGGGTTGGCACCGAGCTTCGAGCGGAGGTCGCCGTCGAGCAGCGACCGCACCGCGGTGTGGGCCTCGCCGGGGAGGTACGGCACGACGTCGGTCGCGTAGCGGGTCATCCCCGTGCGCCGTGCGGCGACCTCGATGAGCGGGATCTTCTTGTCGAGCACCGCGCCGCGGAGGCGCAGGTAGAGCACCGGCAGCTCTTCCTTGATGTCGCCGGTGAGGAGGATCACCGCGGAGGCGGAGCAGACGTCGTCGATCGTGGCCTTCGGGAGGCCGAGCACGACGTCGGCCGGCAGGCCATCGCCGAGTTGCGCGTCGACGTTGTCGGTGCCGAGCACGCCCTTGGCCAGCTTGGCCCACGCGTACTGGTCTTCGTTCGGGAGGCGGGCGCCGCCGATCACCGCGACTGCGGCAGGCCCGTACGCCTTCGCCGCGTCGGACAGCCCCTGCGCGGCGGCGTCGAGCGCGTCGGCCCACTTCGACGGCTCGAGCTGGTCGGCCCGGCGCTGCATCGGCTGCCGGAGACGATCACCGCTGTTGACGGCCTCGTACGAGTAGCGGCCCTTGTCGCACAGCCAGCCGTGGTTGACGGGGTCGCTGTCGAGACCCAGGTAGCGGGTGAGGTCGTCCTGCGACGACTGCACGGCGATTCGGCAGCCGACCGAGCACACCGTGCACGTCGACTCGACCTGTTCGAGGTCCCACGGGCGCGCCTTGAAACGGTACGGCCGCGAGAGGAGAGCGCCGACCGGACAGATCTGCACCGTGTTGCCGGAGAAGTACGACGCGAACGGCTGGTCGGGGAACGTGTTGACCTCGGTCTTCGCACCCCGGCCGATGAACTCGATCAGCGGGTCGCCGGCCACCTCGTCGGCGAAGCGGGTGCAGCGGTCGCACTGGATGCAGCGCTCGCGGTCGATGTAGACGAGGTCGGAGAGTGCGATCGGCTTCTCCCAGTGACGCTTCTCCTCGACGAAGCGCGTCTCGCCGGGGCCGTAGGTGAAGGTCTGGTCCTGCAGCGGGCACTCGCCGCCCTTGTCGCAGACGGGGCAGTCGAGCGGGTGGTTGACGAGGAGGAACTCGAGGATGCCGTCCTGGGCCTTCTTCACCTCGGGCGAGTTGGTGATGACCTCTTGTCCCTCGGCGACCGGGACGAAGCACGCGGGCTGGAGGGCGAAACCGCGCGGGCCCTTCACCTGGACGAGGCACATGCGGCACATGCCGACCGGCCGCATGCGCGGGTGGTAGCAGAAGCGCGGGATGTAGACGCCGGCCCGCTCAGCGGCGGCGATGATCATCTCGCCGGGCTTGGCGGCGACCTCCTGGCCGTCGACGAGGATCGTGACGGTGTCGTTCACGACGTCAGTCATACGGACAGGCACCGTCCTTGATGTGGGTGAGGAACTCGTCGCGGAACATCTCGATGGCCGAGATGATGGGCATCGTCGCCGACGGTCCGAGGAAGCAGATCGTGGTCATCGGATACGGCCACGAGAGGCCGGGCGCGATGTTGTCGGAGATGTCGTAGAGCACGTCGAGGTCTTCCGGGCGGCCGTTGCCGGACTCGATCCGGAACATGATCTTGGACAGCCAGCCCGTGCCCTCGCGGCACGGCGTGCACTGCCCGCACGACTCACGTTCGAAGAAGCGGCACACCCGCCACGCGGCGCGAACGGGGCAGGTCGTCTCGTCCATGACGATCACCGAACCGGAACCGAGCATGGAACCGCCGCCGCCGGGCATGACGCCCTTCGCGCTCGATACCTCCTGCGCGCCGAGCGGCACGTCGAGATGCTGCGGCCCGAACCACGGCGACGAAGCGCCGCCGGGGATGAAGGCCTTGATCTCGTTGCCGTTGCGGATGCCGCCGCCCAGCTGGGTGTCGTAGATGAGATCGCGGAAGGTGTTCTTCACCATCTCGATCTCGTAGTTCCCGGGGCGGTTGACGTGACCGGACAGGGCGAAGATGCGCGTGCCGGTGGAGCCGTTGGCGCCGAGGGCGGCGAAGGCGTCGCCGCCGTTGAGGATGATCCACGGTACGTTCGACATCGTCTCGACGTTGTTGACGATCGTCGGTGCGCCGTAGAGGCCGATGGCCGCCGGGTAGTAGGGCGGCTTGATGCGGGGGAAGCCACGCTTGCCCTCGAGCGACTCGAGCAGCGCGGTCTCGTCACCGCAGATGTAGGCGCCGGCGCCCATGTGCACGACGGCGTCGACCGACCAGCCGCTGCCGAAGATGTTCTCCCCGACAGCGCCGTACTCGTAGGCCTCGTTGAGCGCCTGGGTCATCCGCTCGATCGCGAGGGCGAACTCGCCGCGGCAGTAGAGGAAGACCCGGTCGGCGCCGATGGCGTAGGCCGTGATCAGCGCGCCCTCGATCACCTGATGGGGGTCCTCCTCCATCAGCATGTGGTCCTTGAAGGTCGACGGCTCGCTCTCGTCGCCGTTCACGACGAGGTAGCAGGGGTCGGCTTGGCGGCGCATCGACCACTTGCGCCCGGCGGGGAACCCGGCGCCTCCGCGGCCGAGCAGGTTGGCCTTGTCGACCTCGGCCGTGACCTCTTCGCGCGTCATGGTGACGGCGCGGCGGAGGGCCTCGTAGCCACCGTTGTCGACGTAGGTGTTGAGCGTCCAGGAGTTGTCGATGCCGATGCGGCGGGTGACTATCGGCTTCGCGTCGAGTACAGCCATGCGGGTTACTGCCTCTCTCCGGTGCCGCGTTCGCTGGCGGTGTCGCCCTTCTCCTTCACCTGCTGCACGTCCTTCGCTGCACGACGCACATCGCGAGCCGAATCCGGCTGGTCGCCCGCGGGCTTGGCCGCTTCACGTCCGGCCTCGGCGCCTTCGGCACCGACGACGGGACCGGGAGCGGAAGGTCCACCGGCACCGACCTTCAGCCCGAACGTGCGGCGAACTCGTGAGAGCGTGCCGTGGGGCGGGATCGTGTCGTCGAGGCGCCCGGCCCGCAGGTCGTCGGCGAGCGAGTCGAAGTCGTCGTTCGTCACGTCGCCGAAGAAGCGCCAGTTCACCGTGAGGCACGGCGCGTTCGCGCACAAGCCGATGCACTCGACCTCTTCGAGGGTGAACATGCCATCGGGGGTGGAGCCGCCCGAACTGCAGCCGAGCTTCTCCTCCGCGTGCTCGAGCAGCTCGTAGCCGCCGTTGAGCATGCAGGCGATGTTCGTGCACACCGACACCAGGTACTTGCCGACCGGGTGGGTGAAGAACATGTCGTAGAAGCTGGCCGTGCCGTACACCTCGGCCGCCGTCAGGTCGAGCAGCTCGGCGACGTGCTCGATGCCCTCCTTGGTCAGGTAGCCGTTCTGCTCCTGCACGAGATGGAGCAGCGGGATCATCGCCGACCGCTTCTGCGGATACAGCGAGATCGTGAGCCGCGCTCGCTCGACGTTGTCCTTGGTGAGGCGGGACATCTAGCGGTCGACCTCCCCCATCACCGGATCGACCGACGAGATGATCGCGACGGCGTCGGCGACGAGGCCGCCGCGGAGCATCACCGGAAGCGTCTGCAGGTTCACGAACGACGGCCCCCGGATGTGCATGCGGTACGGCTTCGCCGATCCGTCGGACACGAGGTAGCACCCGACCTCGCCGCGCGGCGACTCGATGCCGACGTACACCTCGCCCTCCGGGACGCGGAAGCCCTCGGTGAAGATCTTGAAGTGGTGGATCAACGCCTCCATCGACTCGTCGATGCGAGCGCGGGGCGGCGGCGTGACCTTCTTGTCCTGGACCTTGTAGTCGCCGGCCGGCATGACCTCGACGATCTGGCGGACGAGCTTGATCGACTCGCGGATCTCGTTGAGGCGGATCGCGTAACGATCGAACGCGTCGCCGTACTGGCCGATGATGACGTCGAAGTCGAGTTGCTCGTAGTACTGGTACGGGAGGTCCTTGCGGAGGTCCCATGCGGTGCCGGTGGAGCGCAGGATCGGGCCGGTCGCGCCGAGTGCGATCGCCTGCTCGGGGGTGATGACGCCGACGCCCTCCGTCCGCTGGCGGAAGATCGGCTGGCCCGTCAGGAGCTCGTCGTACTCGTCGAGGCGAGGGCCGATGAGGTCGCAGAGCTCGAGGACGTCGTCGCGCCACCCCGGCGGGAGGTCGGCCGCCACGCCACCCGGGCGGATGTAGGCGTGGTTCATGCGCAGCCCGGTGACCTTCTCGAAGAAGGCGAGGACCATCTCGCGCTCGCGCCAGCCGTAGATCATCATCGACACCGCGCCGAGGTCCATGCCGTTGGTGGCCATGAACAGCAGGTGCGACGACATCCGGTTGAGCTCGCACATGAGCATGCGGATCCAGGTCGCGCGAGCCGGGACCTCGATCTCGAGCAGCTTCTCGACCGCGAGCGAGAACACGCACTCGGTGAAGAGCGGCGAGAGGTAGTCCATGCGGGTGACGTTCGTCGGACCCTGCAGGTACGTCAGGTCTTCGCCGATCTTCTCCATGCCGGTGTGCAGGTAGCCGATCACCGGCTTCGAGCGCAGGACGGTCTCGCCCTCGAGCTCCAACATGACGCGCAGCACACCGTGGGTGCTGGGGTGCTGCGGCCCCATGTTGATGATCATCGTCTCGTCTTCGGTGACCTCGATCGCCACGTCGTCGGGGGTGAGCGCGGGCCCCTCGGGGAGGCGGAGGATCGCGCCCTGCTCGCGGAGCAGCTCGAGCGGATCGGTGTCGCTCCGCGGACGGAGCTCCTGGCCGCCCTCGCTCGTGTCGGTCTCCATGGGGGTCCACGACTGGGTCATCGCGCACCTCCGGTGCTCGGCTGGTTGGGCGCCTTGAATTGCACCGGCACGCGTCCCTGCGCGAAGTCCTTGCGGAGGGGATGGCCTTCCCAGTCTTCCGGCATGAGGATGCGGCTGAGATCGGGATGGTCGACGAAGGCGATGCCGAGCATGTCCCACGCCTCGCGCTCCATTGCTTCGCTGCCGGGCCAGAGCCGGAAGAGCGTGGGCACAGTCGGGTCGCTCTCGGGCACCTGCACCCGCACCCGGATGCGACGCTTCTGCGACAGCGACAGCAGGTTCACGACGACCTCGAAGCGCTCACGCACGATCCCGTCGGGCAGCGAGCGGTCGGGGTTCTGGAGGTGGTCGACGCCGCAGAGGTCGACGCACATCTCGTAGCCGTCGTCCTTGAGCGCCTTCATCACATCCAGGTAGGCGCTGCGCTCCGGAAACACCACCGTCTGGCCGTTGCGCTCCTCGACGAGCGCGCCGTGGACGCGCGCCGGTTCGGGCGGCGCCTCGGGCGCGGTGGTCTCGTCGGTCGTCTCGACGTCGCTCATGTCAGCTGCTCTTCGAGGTGGCGAGGCGGACGCGGACGTTGTCGCCCGCGGGGGTCACGTTGTCGCCGACGTGGATCGCGGCACCCGCACCCGTCTGGTTCCGGCGCTGCGTGATCTCACCGGTCTTGATCTTGTTGTGGAGCGCGAGGATGCCGTGAAGCAGCGTCTCGGGGTTCGGCGGGCATCCGGGCACGTAGATGTCGACCGGAACGATCTGGTCGACGCCCTGGACGATGGCGTAGTTGTTGAACATGCCGCCGGAGCTGGCGCACACGCCCATGGAGATGACCCACTTGGGCTCCATCATCTGGTCGTAGACCTGACGGAGCACCGGCGCCATCTTCTGGCTCACCCGGCCGGCGACGATCATCAGGTCGGCCTGACGGGGCGAGGCGCGGAACGTCTCCATGCCGAACCGGCTGATGTCGTAGTTGGCCGCGCCGGTCGCCATCATCTCGATCGCGCAGCAGGCCAAGCCGAACGTGGCCGGCATCACGCTGTTGCGGCGCGCCCACTTCACCAGCTCCTCGAGCGTGCCGGTGAGGAAGTTGTGCTTGAGTTCTTCGAGTCCGGGCACGGTTATGCAGCCTCCTCGCGTGAGGACACCCGCCGGATCGTTCCCGACGTCGTGCGGCCGGTCGGGATGTCGTCGCTCGCCGATACGCGGAGCCGGCGGCGCGGGCCCCATTCGAGGCCGCCCATGGCGATCTCGTAGAGGAGCGAGATGAACACGATGCCCGCGAACACCACCATCGCCACGAGGCCGAACGTCCCCAACGCCCCGGACGCGACGGCCCACGGATAGAGGAAGATGATCTCGATGTCGAAGATGATGAAGAGCATCGCGACGACGTAGAAGCGCACCGGGAACCGGGTCGCCGGCTCGTGCGTCGGGATGATTCCCGACTCATACGGGAGCGCCTTGGCGATCGTCGGCCGGCGAGGCGCGAGCAGCGACGACGCGACGAACGACAGCGCGGCGAACAGCGTCGCCAGCACCAGCATGGTGAGGATCGGCAGGTACTGGCTCACGAGTCGGCCTTCCCCCGGCTCAGGCGGCGGCCGGTGCCGTCGACCCGGCAGCGCGCGTCGCCATGATCTGCTTGTCGCGACGGTGGAGCAGCACGCAGAACACGATGAAGAGGATGGTGTTGGCCAGGCCGAACAGGGCCGAAGGCTGCCGCAGGTTGCCGAGGTTGCGCTCCATCACGACGCTGGTGATCGGCGCGTCCGGATCGACGACCGGCTCCGCCGGTGCCGATCCCTCCTCGTCCTCGTCGGGCGGGATCGTCGCCTGCACCTGGATCACCGTGTAGTGCGGCTGGTGCAGCCAGCCGCGGAACGGGGTCTGGTTGCGCTCGAGGTAGCCACCCGGGATCCAGTAGTCCTCGCCTCCGGTGCGGTAGCCGGCGATCTGGACGTACTGCTCCGGCGCTTCGAACACCGCTGGAAAGGCGGGTGCAGCCGCAACCTCGCCGCCGCCGTGCCCGCCTTCGCCGCTCTCGCCGGTGAGCACCGCGTCGGCCGTCGCCGTGGCGTCGCCGAGGATCGGGTTGCCCTGCTCGAGCTTCTCCCAGCCGTTCGGGAAGTTCTTCGTCTTGTCGACGGCGGAGTTCGCGGCGACGTCGCCGGTGATGACCTCCTTGACCTCCCAGTGGGGGTCGTCACCGCGGATGCCGATGCCGTAGATCACCCAGATCCAGCCCATCAGCGCGCACCAACCGAAGAGGCCGGCGCCGGCGATCAGGAACCCGAGCCGCGCGCCGGTGTTCGTCGCGACGAGCAGGTACACGCTGCCGCAGAGGATCACGAACGACGTGAGGAAGATCAGGAAGCCGCGAACCTGCGGATCCCACGAGAGGGCGGCGAGCAGGTTCGAGGCGAGCGCGGCCGCCGTCATCACAGTCCTCTCACGTAGTCGACGATCGCTTCGATCTGGGCCTGGGTGAGCACGCCCTTCGTGGCGAGCTGGCCGTCGGCTTCGTCGGCATCCTGCTTGCCGAAGCCCGGCATGCCGCCGCCCTCGTTGCCCCCCATGCCGCGCACGCCGTACGGACGCCCGTACTTCGTGCCCTGCTGGATGAACTGGATCAGGTCCTCACGGTCGGGGAACTGGCGGAGCGCCGCACCGTTCGTGAGGTTGGGGCCGAAGGCGCCGCCGCCCATCTCCTCCGGCTCGCCGTAGGCCCATCCCTGGGTGTGGCAGCGCGCGCAGTTGGTGCGGAAGAGTGTCTCGCCCGACGTCGTGGTCAACCCACTGCTCTTGGCCTCTGCGCTCGCTTCTTCGACCGCGATCCTCTGGGCTTCGGCGTCGGAGACCTGGATGCTCTGGATGTAGTTGACGAGGTCGTCGATCTGCTGCGCGTTCATCGGGCCGCCACCTTCGACGCCCCACGCCGGCATCGGCGTGTTCACGCGGCCGTAGATCAGGATCTGCCGGACCTCTTCCCGGCTGAACTTCTTCAACACGGTGTCGAGGCGAGGCGCCGCCCACTTCACCCGGCGGAGCGTCCCGTCGGCCTCTTCGAGGGTGTAGTCGGCGACGCCGCCCGCCGCGGCCATGCCGCCGTGACAGTCGGCGCAGCCGAAGTGGGCGCCGTGTTCGGGCGAGTCGGTCGGCAGGAAGAGCTGACGACCCCGCTCGATCGACTTGTCGCGGAAGTTCTCGACGGCCCCGGCCTGCCGGCTCGGCTCGTTCAGCCAGTAGATCATCGGCCCGACTGCGCAGATGATCAGCAGCACGAGCGCCCAGCCGAGGAAGCGCTCGAGGCGCGGGCCCTCGAGAGCCTCGTCGTCGTAGTAGGGACGGCGGTTCGGCGCGAGCTCGATCTCGGAGCCGGGCGGCTCCTGTGGATCACGGTTCTTGATCGCGACGATCGCGTAGGCGACGAAGCCGACGACGACGGCGATCGCGATGCCGATGCCGATGCGCTCAGCGGTGCCCGAGGTCGCCTCGGCGCCTGCCGGCGACGTGTTCGACCCGCTGCCCGCAGCGGTGGCGAGGAGATTGACGATTGCTGCGATCATGCGCAGTGCGGACCCTCCGCTTGCTGGCCAGTGGTGTCGACGCCCACCGGGGGACCCTGCGAGAGCGCACCGGTGTCGACGACGACGGCGCCACCCTCGACGCTGACCGGGAACCGGTCGAGGCCGCGAGGAGCGGGGCCGCCGGTCTTCTCACCGACGCGGTTGTAGCGAGATCCGTGGCAGGGGCACTCGAACCACTGCGAGGCCTTGCACCACGGCACACGGCATCCGAGATGGACGCACTTCTGATAGAGGGCGACGAAGCCCTGCTCCATGCCCTCGAGCACGCCACCGGAGTAGTGCTGTGCTGCCTTCTGCACGTCGCCCTTCGGATACGGGGTGACGTAGAAGCGGCCTTCCGGCACGTAGAACGGCTCGCGGGAGTCGTTGATCTGGCTGAGGATGTCGCTCGCCGAACCGGCGCGGATCTTCGACCCGAAGCCGCCCGAGAGCGACGGCCAGAGGAACGCGATCACGGTCGTGCCGAAACCGGCGAGACCGAGGGCGAACATGGTGGTGATGCTCCGGTTGAAGAACTGCCGGCGGGTGACGCCGTAGGCCTCGGGATCGAGGGGCTCGCGAGGAGCGGGCGGCGCCGGTCGGGTGTCGACGAGGACACGCGCCTCGGCCCGCTCGAGCTCACGGCCTGTGCGACGGCTGGTGTCTTCCGCGCGGATCGCCTCGGAACCCTTGTCCTTCTTGCGGGTCTCCCGCGACAGCGCGCCGACGGCCGACTGCCGGTCGCGCGCACGCGTCGTCACGAACGCGAACACGCCGGCGAGGATCACCAGCACCGCGAAGGCGATGGCGAGGATGGCTCCGGTTTCCATGATCGGGCCTCCGTTCCTACAGGTCGAAGATCTCGTGGACGCCCTGGCGCCACGGATAGATGAAGTTGAAGCCCTCGCCTCGGAAGAACGAGCCGATGATGACGAGCACGGCCCAGAACATGAGGAAGAGCGTCATGAGGACGATCGCGAGCTTGCGGTCTTCGGGCTTGTTCGACGGGTTGCGGTCGATGTAGCCGGCCGCGCCGAGGATGATGAGGCCGATGCCCGGGATGGTCACGCCGGCGACCATCGGATGGAACATCGTCAGGAGCTCCTGCAGACCCAGGAAGTACCAGGGCGCCTTCGACGGGTTCGGCGTGAGGTTGAAGTTCGCCATCCCGAGCAGCGGCGCGTTCACGAACGTCGAGAAGATGAGCAGGAACGCGGTGCACACCAGGGCGGAGACGAACTCGGCCACGAGCAGGTGGGGCCAGGTGTGGACCTTGTCGGTCGGGACGGCCTTGACGTCCTGGATCGACCCGGCCTTGACGACGGTCAGGAGACGCTGGGTGTGGCCGGCCGGCCCGACGGCGCCACCGGCGGGAGCGCCCGTCGCTGCGGCAGGGCGGGTGGCGACCGCGGTGCCGCCGCCCTGGGCCTGACCGCCCTCGCCGGTCAGCAGGCGCGCGGGGATCTTGTCGGGGTCGTCGTCGGGACCTGCGCCGGCCCCGCCGCCGCCGTTGCCGCCGTCACCGGCCCCGCCGCCGTCTTCCTTCTTCTCCGCACGCGCCCGCTGCGAGCGCTTGAGGAGGTGTTCGGGGATCTCGGTCATGTGGTGTGGTGTCTCCCCTTCGACCTAGAGCGGACCCGAGATGCCGCCGTCCTTGCGCACCCGCCAGAAGTGGATCGCCATGAAGATGACGATCACGAACGGGAGCATCAGGACGTGCAGGACGTACCAACGGAGCAGGGTGTCGGTGCCGATCTCGACGCCGCCCAGCAGCACGAAGCGGACCTGCTCACCGAAGACCGGGGTGTAGCCCATCATGTTCGTACCGACGGTGACCGCCCAGAGCGCCAGCTGATCCCAGGGCAGCAGGTAGCCGGTGAACGAGAGCAGCAGGGTGAGCTGCAGCAGCATGATGCCGATCACCCAGTTGAACTCACGAGGCGGCTTGTAGGCGCCGTGGTAGAAGACCCGCGCCATGTGCAGGAACACCGAGAGCACCATGAGGTGGGCTGCCCACCGGTGCATGTTCCTCACGAGCAGACCGAACGTCACCGCCGTCTGGAGGTTCGCGATGTCGTCCCACGCCTGCGCCGCGGTCGGCCGGTAGAAGAACATCAGGAAGATGCCGGTGACCGTCAGCATGATGAAGAGGAAGAAGCTCAGGCCACCGAGGCAGAGCGTGTAGCTGACCTTGACCGCGTGCCTCTTCACCTTCACCGGGTGCAGGTGGTAGAGGACCGAGTTCATGATGACGTAGGACCGGTTGCGGGGGCTGTCGGTGTAGCCCTTCCGGAAGATCGACCCCGGTCGGAAGACGGACGTCCAGAACTGCGATCCCTGGAGCCAGTCGGCCATGGCCTGAGGCTTCGGGAGACGGTCCCGGATCGACATGCGCTTCGCCACTGTTCTCCTAGAACCTCATGCCGTAGGCGTAGCCGTGCTTGTTGTCGCGCTGGTGAGGGTCGCCCTCGCGGGGCGCGACTCCCGCCTTGCCCATGATGATCACGCCCGTCGGGCAGCGGTCGACGCAGAGGCCGCACCTGGTGCAGACGTCTTCGTCGACCACGAAGATCACGTGGTCGTCGGGATCGACGCCCGGTTGCTCGGTCTGGACGGCCTCGGCCACCGTGTCGGCGTCGAGCATGTGGATGCACTTCCACGGGCAGATGTCGACGCAGCCCTCGCACATGATGCACTCGGCCTGGTCGATGTGGAGGAACTGCTTCGGCTTGACCGACTTCGCGAGGTCGTCGGGTGCGATCTCCGTGAGGACGTAGTCGCCGGGGAACTCCGGGAGCGGCGGGTTCGCGTCAGTACGAGCCATGTCAGTTGCTCTTCCCGATCACGACGCGCCGCGCACGAGCGGGCGTCCGTAGGCCGACGTGAGCTCCGGTTTCTCGGCCGCCTTCTGGCCCCGCTTCTGCCACTGGAGCCACATCACGATCTGGGCGACGAGGAAGACGATGTAGATGCCCGAGGCGATGATGTCGCGGAGCACCTGCGCGGTGATGACGAAGGTGCCGTTCGGGAGCGGGACGCCCTCGGGGAACAGCACGTTGCCCTCGGCGGAGAAGATGCGGTTCTCGGTGTCGCCGAACGCCTTGCCGATGGGCCCGATCGGGATGCCGATCTTGTCGGAGCGCCAGGCGAGGTCGTTGTCGGCGAGGGTCAGGAACTGATGCGGAACGATGCCGTAGATCAGGAACATCAGGAAGAAGAGCCACGCGCCGGCGACGAAGGCCTCGCCCCACGTGAGCGGCGTGCCGGGCTTGCGACGCTTGCCGACCCAGACGATCGCGCCGGTCATGGCGGCGGTGGCAATCAGCGATGCGAGAAACGCGACCACGTTGGCGTGCCTGTGCCCTTCTCTCCGGTTCTTTCCTCGGGCCCGAGCGGCTCGTGAAACCCTTCACATTCTAGGTCGGGCCCTGTCGCTCGACCTCCCGGTGCAACGGCGAAACGTTCTAGCACGGGGGTTCTCGGACTTCCTATTCGCGCCAGAAGGCGTCAGACGGCCGTCCGGCTACTTGGTGATTTCGTGCACGAAGCGCCTACAGTTCGGCCCGTGACGGAGGTCCCCGAACACCTTCTTCGGCGCTCTCGGGAGCGGAAGGCGCAGGCGAGCGGCAACGCCGAGTCCGAAGCGCCCGCGACCGACGCCGCGGCCAAGTCTTCCGCGGTCGAACCGGCGTCCGGTGGCGCGGCACCCGCGCCGGCCGGAGGCGGCGGCGGAGCGCCGGCGAAGCCTGCGCAGCCGTCGTACG
>Ga0247719_1000077_pt1 | contig 67168 bp, 66 predicted proteins | sample 41E_DmetaG_FD_189046 | JGI IMG/M metagenome (GOLD analysis project Ga0247719, IMG submission 189046) | Soil microbial communities from hillslope of Landscape Evolution Observatory, University of Arizona, Oracle, AZ, United States - 4-1-E_D | ecosystem: Engineered > Artificial ecosystem >...
GAGGCGCCGCCGCGGTGGATCAACAACAAGAGACCGGGAGAACCCGTGTCCGCCGACCAGGAAATCTCGTGTCCGTCAGCCAGGACTTTCGTGTCCGCCCACCGGGATTATCCGATGTCCGCTGTCAGCGGGTGCACGCTGCGACCGTTGAGGTGTGGCGGGGCCGGCAGCGCACGCGCTGCGCAGCGGTCGTCGAAGGGACGCTCGTCGTCGCGAGGCACCCGGCGCGCTCCAGCGTCCACCTCGTCGTCGAGGCGACTCTCGAGCTCGACCCGCGACCCACCGTCCGGAACGTCGCGTTCGAGTTCCGTTCGTCCTCGATGTCAGGCGACGCCCGAGCAGGGGTCGTTCGCGGTGAGCTCAGCACCGGAACGTCGCGTCGCCGCGTCGAGTTCGACGTCGAGTTCGCGGGCGCTGTCGTCGACTCGCTCGGCCGCGGCCACGCGATCTTCAACGGCGACGTCCCTGTTGATGCCCTCGTTCCTGGGCGGCGCGAGTGGCTCCACCTCGACGTCGACTTCGTCCTACACACCAGCGGCTGAGGCGCGCCGCATGCTCCTCCGCCCGCCACCCAGCACGCGGAGAAAGGCTGATCATGAAGCAGCTCACGCTCGTCGAACCAGGCACGTTGGAATGGCAGGCAGTCGCCGCGCCGGTGGTGTCGTCACCGACGGGTGCCGTCGTTCGTCCCGTCGCCGCGGCGACGTGCGACTTCGATCACCTGCTCGTCTCTGGAGCCATGCCCCTACCGATGCCGATCGCGGTCGGCCACGAGTTCGTGGCCGAGGTCGTCGAGGTCGGCTCCGGAGTCGGTGCTGTGGAAGTGGGCGACGTCGTCGTCGTCTCCTTCCAGGCGTCGTGCGGAACCTGCGACAACTGCCGGCGCGGCCTCACGAGCGCCTGCGGCAACGTGACATGGCTCTCCGCGTACGGCCTGGGGGTCCTGGGCGGCGATCGCGGCGGAGCGATGTCCGACCTCGTCGTGGTGCCCTGGGCAGACGCGATGTTGCGAAAGCTTCCTCCCTCGATCACCCCACATGACGTCGCGGCCGCGAGCTGCAACATCCCCGACGCGTACCGTGCCGTGGCGCCCCATCTCGACGAGCGCCCCGGAGCGCAGGTCTTCATCGTCGGAGGCGCGTTCGGGAACATCAGCCACTACAGCGTCCTCATCGCGAAGGCTCTCGGAGCCGGATCCGTCGACTACTTCAGTCCGGACGCAGAGCAGGCCGCGAAGGCCGAGAGGCTCGGCGCGCGAGTCGTCGGAAGCCCCGTCGAGGTCGCCAGCGAGACCTACGAGGTCGTCGTCGACAACAGCCAGAACCCGGATCTCCTCGCTCTCGCTGTGCGGGCGGCCGCGTCGGCGGGTGTCGTGACGGCAACCACGATGTATCCCGACGCACGCACCCCGGTGCCTCTGATGGACATGTTCGCTCGGTGTGTCACGTTCTCGACGGGGCAGCCGCATGTCGCCGCGCTCCTCGATGACGTCCTCGGACTGATCGCGACGGGTCGGCTCGACCCAGCGCAGGTCGTGGACGAGGTGGCGCCGTGGGATGCGGGACCCGACGTGTTCCGGCGAGGCAGCGGCAAGGCCGTCTGCGTGAGGTGACCCTCCGGCTCGTGGACTGGTCGCAGGGTCCCGCACGACGAGGCTGCTGACGGATCACTCGCACGCGGACGCGTCCGCAGCAACTCGCTCGCTCGCTACGGAAGCTCCTCCTGGCGATCGACGACTCCGGACGCTGACGCATCCAGGCGCCGCGGCCGACGGCGGTCCAGCGAGCGCCGAGCGCTCGTTCTCGGAGCTTCCGCGCAGCGCCCTCGGAAGGATTCGAACCTTCGCACCCGGCTCCGGAGGCCATGCTCTTTTGTAGGGAACTCCCAGGTCAGAGCACCTGTCGCAACGCTGTGGTAAGCCTCGTCCCATGGTGGTCCCAAACAGGACGGTCACGGCGCCGCCGGTGCCGGACGTCGCGGTCTATGGCGTGCAGCAGCGCAAGCGAGACAAACAACACCGTCCGTGGATCGTCCGGTGGTCGGTAGGCCGGCGGCAGCGAAGCAAGTCGTTCAGGACTCGTAACGAGGCGGAGCGGTACCGTGCCGGCCTCCTCGTAGCGGTGCAGAACGGCCTGTCCTTCGACGCCCAGTCCGGCGAGCCTGCCGCATGGCAGCCGGCGCCCGAGGACGTTGCCGTCTACCGATGGTCGCAGCAGTGGTTGGCAGAGCAGTGGCCCGAGTGGGCACCGCGCACGCGGGACTCGGCCGTTGAAGCGATCGCTCGCTTCGTGGCTCTTCTCGCGCGGCCACTGGCGCCCCCGCCGCCCAGCGGGCTCCGGCGTCACCTGATGATGAGCCTTCGCCCCGGCGGGGAGTGCCCTGACCTGGACGCGGAGCGATGGCTGGAGAAGTGGTCACTGCCATTGAACCAACTCAGCCGACCGTTGCTGGCCTCCGTTGACAGCAGACTCGGCCTGCGCGATGACGGCGGCGCGCTCGCGCCCTCTACCGCCTCACGTTTCCGCAAAGTATCTCGCGCGTGCGTCCGACGCGCTGTGGACCTCGGGGTGCTCGACGTGGACCCGTGGCCACCCCCGCCGAGGGGACGTTCGAAGCGCAAGGCGGCGCGCGTACGCCACACGGTCAACGTCCGAGTTCTGCCTGACCCGTCGACGATGGAGCGCATCATCGACGCCCTCGCGTCGTCGCAACCCGCCAGTCGTACGTATCGCGTCATGACTGCCGTCGTGTACTACGCCGGATTACGACCATCCGAGGTGGTAATGCTCCGACAAGGAGCGTTGGTCCTACCGAAGCGCGGGTGGGGCCGTATCGAGGTCACGGAGGCAGACATCGACTTCGATGTGCCGGGAGAACCAAAGACCGGACCTCGGTCGGTGCCCATCCCTCCGCAGCTCGTGAAGATCCTTGCCGAGTGGGTTGACGCCCATCAGTTCGGAGCCGGAGACCTTCTCTTCCGGACGCGGACTGGGCGCCGTCCGGCCAGGTCGAACTGGTCGCGCGCTCTTCAGCGCGCGACCGCGGCCTCCGGCGCCCACCCGATGCGCGTATATGACTGTCGGCACGCCGCAGCTACGACCTGGCTCCGGGCGGGTGTCCCGCTTGGCGAAGTGGCCAAGCGACTCGGCCACAGCGTCGAGACGCTTGTCTCGACGTACGTCGGAGCGCTAGAGGGCGACGAGGTACTCGCGAATGATCGAATTGAACAAGCGCTGACGCCACCGCCGAAGGAGACCGCAAGGAGTCGAAGCAAGATAGAACGGTCACCGTGAATCTGGGCGCGCGTTCGGCTCGGCTCGGTTCACGCCGAACGCCGATTACGGGCGGTCGATGTCAACGGCTAGAGATGAAACCCCGGTGGTTGACGGAGGTGAGGTGCGGCGGACTTTGTGGTCCGAACGGCCTGCAGAGTTGGTAGCCACTCATAAAAAAGCTGCTTCGCGGACAAGAGCTCGACGCCGAACTGGTCAAGCCGGCGCAACCCGTGTTGGTGCGCTGGCCCAGGTGAGAACGTGGCGTCGACGACTACCGCGACGCGGTGACCATGGGCTGCGAGTCCAATTGCAGAGTGAGCAACGCAGACGTCTGTCTCCATCCCGACGAGGACAGCGGTCTGCCGTCCGAGTGCGGCTACGGCGGCGTGGATGTCGGCCTGGGCTGCAAGGTCGAAGGTGTGCTTCTCGTAGACTGTTTGAGTTCCCGCCGCAGCGATCACGGCGTCCGCTGGCGGTCCGTTGCGATCGGGGCGCTCTGCGGTGAGGATCGTCGGGACCTGCAGAGCCCGCGCCAGATGGGTGACCCATACGACGGAGTCGATGAAGGTGGAGAAGATGTCTGGATCGACGTCTGGGCGTTCCCGATAGAAGCCCGGTTGGGCGTCGATCACCGCGACGAAGCTCTCCGGAGCGCTCAGGAGCGAGGCCGCCACTACGCCGCGTTCTCGATGCGCCATCGTCGTTCTCCGTCGATCAGGAGGTTCGGTCTTGGCCATTCCTGTGGTGGGCGCCAGTCTTGCCAGGCCTCGTTGAACGGCCACGCTCGTCGCTCGACGCGCTCGATCATGCGCTCGGCCTCTGCTAGGGCGGTGGCTCGTTCAGCCTTGGTCAAGAGCCCGAGGTTGCAGGCGGCCTCGAACTCGTCGCGGTCCTTCCATGCCCACGTGAGGTCTGGCTCCACCTTGAGGTCCAGGTAGTAATCACCGCGGCACCCGCGCCCGATTGCGATCCCGACCGGCGTGCGCTCGTATGGTGATTGCAGGTTGATGTACCACCCGAAGAAACGCCAGTCCGGCCACCAGAACGCCCAGAAAGAGTGGTGCGTGGCGTGCGGATTTAGCGTGAGCACGTGAAACCTGACGGGTCGCTCCTCAAGCGGCTGCGGCTCGGTGAGTTCGTACACCCGCATCCGCTCGTCGAGTGGGATTGAGGGCCTCCGCGGCATGGTTCCGTCCACCCGAGTGCTTCCGGCACGGGTGTAGAGCGAGAGATAGCCCTCGCAGTCCTCAGCGACGACCACCGGGAAGGCGGTTATGAGGTGGCCAGCGTAATAATTCTCTTGAACCACGACGTCGCCGGGGCTCCACGCAATCGAAGGACTCCAGCACGCCTCGGGCACGCTTGAACTATCGCAAACCGGACGCAGAATCGCACAGCGCGCGTGGCCACGGAACGCGTGCGCGACGGAGGGAACGCCGGACCGGGGTGCGAGTCCAGCCAGCTCTTGAAAAACTGGGTGTGACAACGGCGAGCGAGTTCTGGCGGAAGCGAGTGATCGCACTCGCCCCGGGGCGCCGGTCTGGTATGGCTCAGCTCGCTCGCTCGATCTGCTGATGAATTGCGTGGCGAAGTCTCCGGGCGACGACGTAGGATCGGCGGCTTCCGTTAGCCATCGGACCACGACGAACCTCCGCGCGCCGGCCTCCGCCATCGGGGCGACAGTGTCGGGTCGAACGTTGCCCGTGACGAAGATCGGCGTAGCGACTCGCGCGGCGGCGTCAGCGACGACCGAGAGCCGCACGGGGTCGCGGGTTGGATGAGTATCGGTGCGCATCACCGGACCGACGGAGACATAGTCGACCGGCTGATCTGCAGCCTTTGACAGCTGGGCGCCTCCGCGCGTCGAGAGGCCGATGATGGCGCTGGGGCCAAGGATGCGGCGGGCGAGACCAGGCGGAGCGTCGCGCTGTCCGACATGCACGCCGTCGGCGCCAATCTCGAGGGCGAGGTCCGGACGGTCGTTGAGTAGAAACGGGACCCCGAGGTCTTGGCACACCCGGAAGGCCACACGGCCGCGCTCGACGAGCGAGCGGGGGTCGAGTTGTTTGTCCCGTAGCTGAACGACGTCGACGCCGCCGCGAACGCACGCCGCAATGAAGCGTTCTAGGTCGGGCCGATCGGGCGTACACAGGTAGAGAACGCGGTTCGTGAGTCGACTCAATGTCATCGTCCTCCTACGGCACCCCGACCAATCAAATCAACTTCGTCGGCCGACACCTCATCAGCCTCGCAGCCGTCAACGAAGTAGCGGTGTGGGATCCGGCGTCGGAGCGCGGCAAAAGCGCCGCACGAAAGCGGTCCGACCAGCCGACGGCGCACATACCGACGGGTCCGCGCGCGGTTGTACCGCGACCTATCGCGCTGGAGATGCGTCGCGACGATCTCCGTCGACAAGCGAAAAGCGTGCTGCCGTAGCGTCGGCGGTCGATGACGACGCGCACGTCGGTTCAGGGTCTTCTTGAGGAGTTCGTTTCTGCGCTGAATGTTGCCGGTCTCAGCGCGCAGCTCACGCCCGATCCTGTGCGGGCCGAGGAGATCGTCGCCGCCCTCGCCGAGCCGGCTACAGATCCAGATCACCGGATCGACTGGATCGTCATCAACAACCGACGCGTGGACGCCACCGTCGTGTCGGGCGACCGCGAGTGGCGCATCGCGTGTTCGATCGATGGTGAAGGTGTTCACTCGGCGTCCGCCTTCGCGCGACCGGCTCCCTTCCAGGGCGTCGCCGGCGGTCGTGCCGTGATCATCACCGGTCCCTCGAGCGCTGGAAAGACGACCGTTATGCGGGCTGTGGTCGACACAGCGCTCACACCGTGGGTGATGTTCGACGAGCTGTTCTTCGGAACGGTGGCCTGGCCGTTCCTGATTTGGCCTGACCAGTCGCCGACCCTGAGACGCGGGTTCATCGCCGGGATCGCGGCCCTGGCGTCTGCAGGCAATCAGGTCATCCTCACGAGCGGTGCCGCCAGCCCAGAGGAGCTGGACCCAATCGTCAGATCCGTCCCGACGGTGATCGTCGGGCTCGACTGCCCGCTGGAGGTCCGGATCGCTCGCCAGCAGGCGCGCGCCGACAGGTGGGGCGGCCTCACCGAAGAGTCCGACGACTCTCATGCCGGCTGGGTCCTGGACGCCCGTTTCGATACCGACAGACTCTCCTCTCTCGAGGTCGCTGGCGCCATCCTCGAACTCGTCGGCGAACCGTGACGGCAGCCGACCCGAACGACGGCTACGCGCTGTCCGAAGTCGCGACAGATTGCTCCTGTCGGCTACAAGACGTTGGCCGCTCTCCAGGCTGCGACGACCTGCAAGAACTCCTCTGTCTCCTCCACGTACGGAGTGTGACCCGACCGCTTGAACAGGTGGAGCGTCGCAGCTGGCGGCGCGACTTCGGCCGTCCATGCGCCCGGCGGAGCGACGAAGTCGTACTCCCCGAACGCCAAGAGCACCGGCTGCTGGAGCCGCCGAAAGAGGCTCTGCCAGTCGACCGCCTTTCCACTCTCGAAGATTGATGAGACCCAGTTTCCGTTGAGCGTCGCCAGTGCGTCGAGCTCCGTCGGATCGAACTCGAGGTCGTACCACTGGCGGAGTCGGGATTCCGACTGGAGGCGTGCCCGGTCTTCATCGCTAGTTGCCGCCTCGTGGGCCTTGATGATCTCGTTCGCGCGGCGCCGACGGTCGGGCTCAGCGTGGCTCTCCCAGTACGCGGCCACGGCTGCTTGATCGGGCGGGAGTGACGATGGCGGGGTCACGGCGATGACACCGCTGCAGGCTTCGGTCGATGCCGCTGCGAACGCAAGGCAGCCGTTCATCGAATGGCCGAAGAGGACGGGCTTCTCGCCGATGCGCTCGACCACATCGTGCACGGCGTCCACTACCGCATCGATGGTTGAGGCGCCGGCCGGGGAAACGGCACTTCCTCCGCCGGGCAGCTCGACGAGATTGACCGTGAACAGGTCGCAGAGTTCGGCGGGTAGCGCGGCAACCATCCACTCGGCCATGGGCGTGATCACGAGGAGCGCCGTCTCGGCTTGGCCCGCCTTCGACAAACGGATCTCGCCGACCCGCGTCTCGACCGTCGCTGCGGTGTGCACCTGTAGCGCCATGTGCTCGAGCCAAGCACGCTCGCCGAGCTGACGGCGAGCAGAGTGCCTGCCTGGCGGTCGCTCGCGAACGCCATCCGACCGGAACGACGGATAGTGGCCGTCAAGAGGGCGCGACGGAACCCCGCAGTCCAGCCCCATCGATCCACTCCGCGAACTCGTCGGCGGCTTCGAGCTGCGGTCGAGGGTCCGACCGCTCCGACCACACCCGGTCGTACAACGAGATCGCTTCAGAGGGGATGCCGAGGTGCTGCATCACTCGGCGAACCCACTTCAGCCCGGGGTAGTAGTGCCCATGGACGGCGAACAGCGCGACGAGCTGCACGGCGATCGACTGGGCAAGCACGTACGCGAAGACGAGGTGGTCACCGCGGTCCGCCGCCTTCGCGAGCTCGGTCTTGGCATATGCCCAGTCATTGCGTGCCCGCCGGCACGCTTCTGCCACCGCGGTCTCGGGCACCGATGCGGTCGCTTGTCGGTAGCCGGCGGCGGCGCCGTCCTCATCGACGACGACCGAGCCTCGGAGAAACCCTGATCGCACCTGGAGCGTGGTGAGGTCGTTCGCGAGCCGTCGCCCATCAGCGTCCGCAGCCATCCGGCGCGCAAAGGCGTCGCCAGCGTGGTGACCGAGGTTGAACTCCTGGTCGTGCCGCCACAGCCGATCGATCGCGAGGTCCGAGGCGTCGTAGGTGAACAACTCCACCGAGGGATCGTCGTGAAGTTCGCTGAGCCATGTCCGCTGCAGCGGGATGTCGTGTTGCCACACGACAACGACGTCGAGGTCGGCTTCCTCAGTGAATCCCGAGGCCAGCGATCCCTGGACGTAGCAGAGGTGCACGTCGCCATGCGCTTGGAGGACGGGCAGGACATCGCTGCGAAGCAGCTCCAGCGATCGCGCCAGCGCGTTCATCGGTACAGCATTCTGATCCGGTGGTCCGGTCGCAAACCCTCAGCGTCAACGGTGGCTGCCGAACGCGACACATCGAGGCTCGGCGCGCGTGTGGCACAGATGCCCGCGCGGCTACTCCGGGTCAAACCCTGGTGCCCAAGCGAACTCCCATCGGTTGCCCTCGACATCGGCGACATAGCCCGAGTAGCCGCCCCACTCGCGCTCGACGGGATCTCCGACAGCAGAGCCTCCGACAGCGACGGCGTCCGCGATGGCACGATCAACGTCTGCTCGCGACGTGAAGTTGATGGAGAACGTCACGCCGTTCCAACCATCGCGCTCACGCGTGAGCGCATTGGTGGCAGCTTCGTCGGCGAGGCGATCGATCGGAAAGATCGCAAGGACGACAGATCCCACCCGGAACGAGACGTAGTCGTCGGATCCACCTTCGTTCTCGCGCCAGCCCCAGTGGCGGTAGAAGTCGCGCAGCGCGCTCACCGACCAAGCGCCGATGGTCACGAAGTTCAGGCGCTGCGGCACGGGCATGACGTCAGCCTTGCGTACGGAGACGGATGCGTGCGCTGGTCTGGCGCGACGTAATGCGCAGCGGGCCGTGAACCCTCACGCCGACTCGGTACGGCTTGACGACTACTGCTCCGAGAGGAGTTCGGTCCTGAAGTCCGCGAGCCATGCTCCTGAGCGCGATACCAACAGGATGGCCACGGCTCCCAGCGCTACGAATAGGGCCGCGACCACGACGTGGGTCCACCTGCCACCGCGAAGTGAAACCCAAGCCGTGCGGACTGCTCCCCCGACGCTCGCGGCTGCGAGCATGTAGCCGACTACAGCGAGGGCGGGCGACTGCCAGGACCACTGCCAGTTGGCGCGCGTCGTCAGCGGATAGGTGCCACCAGTGACGACGAGGGCAATGCACGCCAGGCCAAGTGCTGTAGCGGCCGCGCCGGGAGTAGTCAGGTGAAAGCGCACACCGACATTGTTCCTTGGAACGACGCGGCACTGCAGTCGTCAGAGCCGCGAGCGCGCCATCCACACCCCGCGCGCTGAACCAGCGGGTCGCTGCGCCACAATCACGCGGTGAAGACTGTCCGACTCGCCGTGGTGGTGGTGGTTGCTGCCGTGGCGTTCGTGGCCGCGGCCGCGCTGGTTGCCGCGAACGCCCGGCCCGAGCCTGGGCCGTGCAACGACACTGCCATCGTCGAGTTGCAGACCGGCAGCCGACAAGTAGGGCGGAGTCAGACAGCGCCGATCTGTGCTGCCCCGGAGGCGCCAGGATGGTTGGTCGTCGCCGGAGGGGCGGTTGCAGCGGGCGCGGTTGTCGCCGGTTACGTGCTGCTGGCTCGAGGGCGATCGGGCGGGCGACGCCGCGTCGAACTGGTGGCGTAGACGCCGGCGCGCCCCGGCTCGGACGGGCGGGGCCCGGGACGGAACGCACCGGTCAACGGCGCGCCACAACGACGGGCGAGAACGATGGCAGGGACGGGCAAGCTGGGAGCATGTGGCGAGGACTTTTCCGCTTCTCATCCTCAAGGCCGATCAGCGCGCCGTCGGACCATGACGTCGCCGCGGTCCTCAGCGAGCTCCTCGCACAGGGCTCACAACCGATCGCAGTCTTCGTCAACGACACTGGTCGTGAAGTCTCAGTGGTCGTTCAGGCCGAGCACCCCGGCCCAGACGCGGGGGCTCTTGGGCTGCGCGAAGTCGGAGGGCTTCGCCTGACTGAGCGCCTCGATCACGACGACGCCCCCCAGTCCACATCGACCCCACAACAGTGGAGGTTGGCGCAACGGAGGTCGGGATTGCGGTCGCTGCGTGAGACCGACTGGTCCGCCCTAGCGATCACCGGCAAGAAGGCTTTCGTGACCTTCTCCAGAGGGCCACGCGAGCACCTCCACGACGCCACCGCCGCGTTCGATGAGCGCGGCCGTTTGCGTGTGACCGTGATCGTCGGCACACCACCGGACGACAACGGTGGGGTCGTCCCAGCTGTCGCCGTCATCGACCGTGCCGTAATCGAGCTCCCATTTGAGGTCGTCGGTTCGCGGTAGAGCGACTCCCCGCCGCTCGCGCGGTTCTCCGAGTGGGCGTACGGAACGACGGTTCCCGTCCGCACGGCGGTACACCAGAATCGCGGGTGTGGCTGACGGTGGCGTCCGCTTCAGGCTGGCGGGTGAGCTCCCGCGGGAAGCGCTGATGGCGATGCGTGAAGGGACGACCGTCGACGCTTGTGACGCTCGGCTATCGAACGCCGTGGCTGGAGCGAGCGAGTGGCTCGTGGTTGTGGATGGCACGAGGCCAGAGGGCTGGCTGCTCATCGAGTGGAACGGGAAGCCCTCGAAGCCCGATCACCCCGACATCGCGGATGTCTTTGTCCGCGAGGGGGCAAGGGGCAGAGGCCTCGGCACGCTCTTGGTGCTCGAGGCGGAGCGCCGCGTCCGTGAGCGCGGGCATTCGCGAGTCGGCCTTTCGGTCAACCCGGAAGAGAACGTTGCTGCGCGGCGCCTCTACGAGCGCCTCGGGTACCACCACGACGGAGGAGAGCCATACCTCGATGGTGTCTACGACGGTGTCGAGGACTGGGTGATCGACCTTGTAAAGGATCTGGGATAGGACACGTCACCGGGCGGCATGACCTCGGGCTCCGCGCATCCGTCGCCCCAGCTCCCGTCCCTCCGCGCGAAATGAACGTGCAGGCGCCTTTGTCGTCGCCGAAGCTGGCGGGATGATCCCCGGTCCGGCTGGTCCGCACGTCATCACGCAGTTGCTCCGCTGGCTGAAGGACAAGTGGCCCGAGCCACGGCAGTGTGCGATATGCGACGCCGACAACTGGAGCTACGGGCACTTCATCCAAGAGAGCATCCAGTTGCTCGATGACTTGGCTCTTGAAGACCTCGTCGACAACCCCGATGATGCGCAACCGGCCGTTACTGCCTACTGCGCCGCTACGTGCCTCACGTGCGCCCACACGATCTTCTTCAACGCTCACCTCATCGGCGTCATCAGCACGGTGCAGGTTGAGCAGCGCTCCGGCCGAGTGCGCGTGCAGGCCCTCACCACGAGCTGACGGACGGTTGACTGCAGCGCATCGGACGACCATATCGACAGTGATAATCCACCAGTAGCGGTTCCCCGCCACGTAGAAGGTTGGCGGCGCCCCGCTCACTCGGTCTGACTCGCATATCGACCGACTCCGTCTGGATGTCCTTGAGCCGATCGGTCGGCCGAGTGAGCAGGACGCCGCCGGCACAACCGGTCGGTCGAACGTGACCTGATAGGAGCTCGTGCGAGGAGCCCCGTCACTGTCCTGTCCGTCTTCGCGGCCGTGCGTGCCACCCACGACCAGCCAACGAGAAGGGATGGCGAGAACACGATGTCAGATCCGTCGCGCTCGATCACCGGAGGCGTCGACACCCACAAGGACTTCTACGTTGCCGCCGCGATCGACGGGCTCGGCCGCATCCTCGGCACCGAGCAGTTCCCCACGACGCCACGCGGCTATCGCCGGCTACTGCGCTGGCTGCGCCGCTTCGGGGACGTCGTCGCTGTCGGCGTTGAGGGCACCGGCGCGTGGGGCGCTGGTCTTGCGCGCTACCTGACGGCCGAGGGCGTGCGGGTGGTGGAGGTCGACCGCCCGAACCGCCAGCGGCGTAGGCGGCGCGGCAAGTCCGATCCCGCCGATGCCGAGGCCGCCGCTCGAGCAGTGCTGGCGGGCGATCAGACCGGAACCCCGAAGGCCGCGACCGGCATGGTCGAGGCGATTCGCCTGGTGCGCGTCGCCCGCCGCAGCGCCATGAAGGCCCGCACGCAGGCAGCAAACCAGATCCACTCGGTGATCGACACTGCGCCGGAGGAGCTGCGCGGCCAGCTGCTCGGACTTCGCGAGAACGAGAGGATCGCCAAATGCTCGCGCCTGCGCGCCACCGATCCGACGACGCCAGCCGGTGCTGCGAAGCTGACCCTCTCGACACTCGCTCGGCGGTGGCTGGCCCTCAGTGATGAGATCAAGACGCTCGACGCCCAGCTCGAGCGGCTGGTCGAGGCCACGGCTCCCTCGCTCGTCGCCGCGAAGGGAATCGGCACCGAGACAGCGTCGATGTTGCTCACCACCGCCGGCGACAACCCCGGCCGGCTCAGCAGCGAGCGGTCGTTCGCCGCCGTCTGCGGATCATCACCCGTCGATGCGTCCTCCGGCAGGCAACAGCGCCACCGTCTCAACCGCGGCGGCGACCGGCAAGCGAACTGTGCGCTCTACCTGATCGTCTTGAACCGGCTGTCGTGGGACCCGAGGACGAAGGCCTACATGCAACGACGACTCGCGGAGGGGAAGACGAAGAAGGAAGTCATCCGCTGCCTCAAGCGCTACGTCGCACGCGAGGTCTACAACCTCATCGCCAAGGACCTTGCGGGGCGTTCCGAAGCCGCGCAGCGACGTGTTCAACTCGCTGCTTGACACCTATAGGAGCTTCGGCTCGGCGTGCGCGATCTCGCGACCGAACGCCTGGCCTGATTCGGCGCAGCGCTACTGCGTCGCCAGATCGAGGACCGCCAGGCATGGTCCCAGGCCGAGGATCTCGATGTCGTTGCGGCGGTGTGCCTCCCACATCTCCCTGGTCATTACGTACCGATGCATGAGCGCCATGCCGCTGGGGCGCGCAGCGAGCATGGTTCCGTTCGGCTGGTAGCCGAGCGAGCGTGACACGCCGTTTGACTCAACGTTGTCAGCGAACGCTTCGCTCTCCGCTCGCAGAGCACCCAGCCCCCCAAACGCGAGGTGGAGAACCGCCGATCGCATCTCCTTGCCGATTCCTTTGCCGTGGTGTTCGAGCAACAGCACGGAGAACGAGCTGACGGTGCGCAACACCTTGAAGCTGTCGGCGGTGATGTTCTGCTGTCCGACGACGACGCCGTCCACCAGGACCGCGAACGACAGGTGCCACCACTCCGGAGACGTGCGGGAGCGAGCGCGCCACTCGCCCGTGAGCGCGGCCCACTCCGCCTTCGGGGAAACCATGTAGAACGACGACTCACCGTCGACCCACTCGTAGCCCGCGCGCGCGACGTCTCTGCTTCGAAAGCGCGCGAGCTCGCTCAGGAGGCCGTCGTCGGCGTATCGCAGGGTGACCGCCGGGGTCCGGACTTCGAGGTTGAAGAAGGGCCAAACGTTGACGTCTGTCTCTGTCACGTCTCCAGCCTCCCCACACGTCGGCGCCCTCACCAGTGAATAGCTGGAGGGTGTCCCCGAACGACGGATCGGGTCTCCATCATGCGCGACAGAACTGCGAGCGAGGTGTACAGGGCGGGCAACGCTCTCTACGCCTCGCATGTACAGCCTGGCCAGGGATTGGTGCCTGGCTGTCGGGGAGCAAGAGGGGAGCGGATGCGAGCCGCCGAACCGCCGAGCAGGGGTGCCCTCGTAGCCGACTTCCAGGCAGTGGACGGGGCTATTCAGTGGGCGAAGTATCGGGCTGTTCGCTGCCTCTTTATCGTCTCGAGGCGGTGACTGCGACCCATGCGAGGGCGACCGTTGGCGCGAAGAAGATGCCAACCGACATGAGAGCAAGGGCGGTGACGCCGGTGAGGCTGGCTGCCGTGACAATGGTCGACCACTCAGAGGCCACGATCACGGACAGCAGCGCGACCAGAGCCGGTACCGCGAGGATGAACAGCACCGCTCGGCCCTCCGTCGAGACGAGTGAGACTTGGGTCGAAGGATGATGGTTCGGTCGAGCAGCTGTTCACCGGGGGCGACGCGGCGATCGATGCAGGCACGATCAGGTCTCGCTGGACGTGTGTTCGATGAGGCCCAAGGTGATGTCGTCAGGGGTGGTGACCGTCGCGACCTTGGTGCCCGGAGCCACCTGCGTCGGCTCGCTCGCGAGGGTGGCACCGGCCCGCCGGACCTCGGTGAGCGCTGCTCTGAGATCGGGCACGTGGATGTGGGCGACGGCACCGACCGACGAGTGGGGCCTCTGTGGTGTGAGGCCGATCTCGAACCCTGCGACGTTGAAGCCGACGTAGTAGGGCTGGTCGGTGTGAGGTTCGACACCGAGGAGGGCGATGTGGATCGCCTTGGCGGTCGCGATGTCGGTGACGGTGTAGACGATGTTCTCGACGTTGTTCATGCCCTTGTGACGTGTGCCGGCGGAGCGATGTGACGGTCGCTATCCCGTGTCACGATCGGGGCGTGGCGAACGTCAGCAGGGTGTGACCGAGATGGACCTTTCCGCACTCGAAGACGAGCGTCCCCGGCTGGTCGCCCTCGCGACGCGGATCCTCGGCTCCGCAGCGGAGGCCGACGACGTGGTCCAGGAGGCTTCGCTGCGCCTGTCCGCGACGGACGGGATCGACGACCCGCCGGCGTGGCTGACCACGGTCGTCACCCGGCTGTGCCTGGATCTGCTCCGCAAGCAGGCGACTCGGTCGAGGTATGAAGCGACTGCGTCCTCGGCGGCCGGTCGCGATCCGCTCGACCCCGAGGCCGATGCCCTGGTCGCTGATCGCGTGGGGACGGCGATGACGGTGGTGCTCGACACCCTCGGGCCGGCCGAACGGGCGACGTTCGTCCTCCATGATGTGTTCGGCTACCCGTTCGACGAGATCAGTGCCGTGCTCGGCCGCTCCGATACGGCGGTGCGCCAGCTCGCCAGTCGAGCACGGCGCAAAGTGCAGGGCGCGTCCGAACCGCCCTCGGAGCGGGCCGGGCGGGCCGAGAACCAGCGGCTGGTGGGAGCGTTCCTCGACGCGGCCCGGGGTGGAGACGTGACGACGCTGCTGCAGCTGCTGGCGCCGGACGCTGTCATGCACGCCGATCGCGTCGGCCAGCAGATGGGCGCGCCATCCAGCTTCGACGGTGCGGCGGCCGTCGCGGCTCGGTTCGACGGAGCTCAGGGTGCGGCGCCGGCGACCATCGACGGCGAACCCGGAGCCGCTTGGATCGCCGGCTCGACGGTCAGGGTCGCCTTCGCGTTCCACGTCGAGGACGGGTTGGTGCGCGAGATCGAACTGATCGCCGACCCCGAGGTGCTCGCCACGATGGATGTCGTTGCGGTCCGGTGGAGCTGAGGGTGAGGTTCCGCGCCGAGGTTGAACCGAACGAGCCAATGAGGGGACTCGAGGTCCCTGCTGATGTCGTCGAGGCGCTCGGTGACGGCAAGCGACCGCGCGTCACCGTCACGCTCAACGGACACTCGTGGAGCACGAGGATCGCGATCATGCGCGGACGCCACCTGGTCGGGCTCAGCAACGCTCACCGCGCCGCCACTGGTGTCGTCGTGGGCGAGCATGTCGACGTCGAGGTCGAACTCGACACCGAGCCGGTGACCGTCGAGGAGCCTGCTGACCTTGCGAGCGCCCTCGCCACGGACCGACTCGCGCGAGCCGCCTATGACCGGCTCACCTCGAACCGGCGCAAGCAGCACGTGCGCATGATCGAGGACGCGAAGCGCCCAGAGACACGCGCTCGGCGGATCAACAAGCTCATGGATCAGCTACGACAAGACCACGCCGAACGCCCTTCGCCAGCGGACCCCGACCAGGGCTGACGCACAGGAGAATGCCGGATCTTCTGCGGCCTCGACCCGATCCGCGACGCGTCGGTGTCGCGGATCCGGTGATCCTGCGCGCTCCGCTGTGGAGCGCTCCCCGTGGCACCGCTCATGCAGGCGCCCCGGATGTTGTGTCAGCGGGAACGCCACCACGACACCGCCGCCACAACTGCGGCGAGTGGGACACCTGCGACCCATCCCCAGAGGAAGATGAGAGCCGAAGTGGAAGAGTCGTTGCTCGCGAAGGCGGTCCACATGCCAGCGATACCGGCAGCGAGAACGACACAGCAAACGACGACGGCGTGGCGCTGCATCGGACCGAGCGCCAGCACGAGGCACATCGGACCGAAGTACAGAAGCCCTAAGCCTGCTGCGTTGAGCGGATCGATCCTCGACCACGCATCTGAGAAGGTGGTCGCTGACACTCCGGCCGCCGTCGACGTGACGACGGCAACGGCAAAGTAGGCGGCCAGACGTGCGATACCCGGGACGGGCTTGGCGGGCGCGGCGAGGATCGTCATGCGGAGAAGGTGCTCCCCTGGGGCCGGCTGAGATATCCGGGGTTGCCCCCAAACCCCAGCCGGTGCGGAGTCTCGTTGAACCCACGCATCGGATCGACACGTCGCCGCTCTGTAGGGGGCTCGCAAGGCACCTGACAGAGTTGCGAAAGCGGCTGGTCAGTGTGTTGCCGCTCCGGTTCCTGGGAGCAGGACGGGAGCAGCTGATAACGCCGGATAGCGGCGGCGCCCGACTAACAACACGCCCCACATCCCTGGCCACAACCTGCTGCTCAGGCGCAGGTTCTGGCCAAAGATGGGACCACCGTGGCCCGTGTGCCGCACGCGCCGAACGGCGCGTCGCGAGCCGACGCGGCGATGATGCAGCCGTGGGAGTTCCGCGCTTCACCGGTTTCAGCATCGCCTCAACCGATCCCCACGCGACGGTTGAGTTCTATCGGGCGATGGGCTTCGAGGTTCAGGAAGACACCCACGGCGGCGGCCGTTCGTGCGTCGACGCACCGAACCAGCACTTCGATGTCGATGATGTTCAGGCCGTTCCGCAGTGGAACACCGGTAGCCGGGGTCCGGGCGTCTCGATCGGCTTCGAGGTCGACGGCCGCGACGAAGTCGATGAGCTGGTCGAGCGGCTTGCGTCGCTTGGACACCGCGTCCAGCAGCCGCCTTTCGATGCGCCTTGGGGACGCCGATTCGCGGTCGTCGAAGATCCCAACGGCACGCCCGTCGGACTGATGAGCGCTCACTAGCCACCCAGACTCCGGGTACCGAACGCGCGATCGCGACTCCATCGCGCAGGCGTCGTGGACGCGACAACAACTGCGCTCCGCGAGGCCCAGGCCGGTCCGGCTAGGTCGTCTCATTTGAGGGCGAGGACGTCGATCCACATCACGTGGCCCTGACGGTGGAGGAAGCTGTCGATGACGAACCCGGCGTCGATGAGTGCGGCGTGCAGAGCGTTCTCGTCGTGGTTGGCGAACCACCGGTCGAGCTGAGCGGAGCTCCTCGGTCCACGTTCGGGCGCGTACGGCACAACTTCAAGACCTTCGGTTCCTCCTGAAGAGGTGGTAAGGGCCAGCGCTCCTGCCGGCTCGAGAACGCGATGCCACTCGCGCAGCGTTGCGCCGAGCAGCGGCGATGGCACGTGCAGCAGCGATGCAGCGCTCCAGACTCCGCGGACCGATGAACTCGCGATTGGCAGCGATGTGAGGTCCGCCTCAACTGCGGGTCCCCGGGCGGCCGTCTTGGCAGCCATTGTTGGTGAGCGGTCGACCCCGACAGCGGTACAGCCTCGCGACCTGAACCAGGCGACGTCTCGGCCCGGCCCGCAGCCAAGGTCGAGGATGATGCCACCGCCATCGATGTGAGCGACGAGCCATTCGCGGAGCTGCGCGACAGCAGGTGAAGCGGTGAGAGTCGACTGCTCGTACTCGCTCGCGATGCGGTCGTACGTCTTCGCTGTCTGCTTCTGCAGATGCCAAGGATCCGTCACCTCATCAGTTTCGAGCGATGACTCCGGTCGCTCCAGTCCGCTCATATCGCACGCACCGAACCGCGTCCGGGTGCGACTTCATCGCCGCGCCGAACGGCGCGTCGGGAGCGCACGTTCTGTACGCCTCGGTGGTGCCCCGGATCGCCGACTCGGGCGCGCTCGCGGCCGCAAGCAGGACTCGCCCGAGCGTGGCACACAATTCGGCGCGTGTACGCGCCGCTCTGGCCAAGTCGGGCGCGGAGCGAAGCGGATACGGGAGTGACTGGTCGCAGCGTCGTAGCGTCCGGGCCTGTGGCCGTAGCGCACCTGGTTGTCGTCAGCGACGAAGGAGGTGTCGCAGTTGTTAATGGGCGACTACCGATGGTTCCGACTAGTGAACTGTTGTCTGCAGGCACGACTCTCGGGGTCCCCTTGGCGATCGTGCGCACGGTCAGCCGATTGGGCGACGATCGCGTCGTCCTGGCGGAGTGCGTCGGTTCTCCGGACAGCGATGACATCGATTGGGTTGACCCCTCCAGGGTTCGGGTCACCAGCGTCGACCTCGGTAGCGCGATCGCGGCAGCTTGCCGTCCGGACGATGACACGCCTCGCGCAGCATGGATGGTTCGCGGCTGGTTGAACAAGGCCCTGGACGAGGTCGCCGAGCAGCACGGTCGGGTCACGAGCTTTCGGCAGCTCAAGCACTGGGCGCTTTCGGCCGTCGTTCACGTCGTTACAGAGACTGCCGATGTAGTCCTGAAACAGGTCCCGCCGCAGCTTGCCGCCGAAGGTCCGGTGACGGCGCTGCTCGCGGACCTCGGCCCTGGTGCGGTCCCTACGGTCCTCACCGCCGACAGTGACCGATTCGTCATGGAGACCTTCGGCGGAACCGAGGGGTCGGTCGAGGCCGACGGACTCGAGGCGCTGGCCTCGCTCCAGCAGACCGCAACGGCGCACTGCGATCGGCTCTTTGCCGTGGGTTGCCGAACCCAGACGGCGAGCGCGCTCGCACTCGACATCGCAGCGCTGCTCGCCCGGGAGGACGTGCTCTTCGAAAGGACTTGGCAGCTGTCGACAACCGACGGTCGGCGGCCGACTCGATACCTAGAGCCCGAGGACGTCGCTCATCTCCGCGGGCAACTCGACCGGATCGCCGCCGACGCCCATCGTCTAGACCGGTCTGCCCCCACCACCATCGTCCATGGCGACTTCCACCCGTTCAACGTCGCCCGTGTCGACGATCGCACCGTCATCCTGGACTGGGGGGCCGCCTTTCTCGGCGACCCTCGCGCGGATCTGCCAACGTGGCGGCAGCTCGCCCCCAGCGACGCTGGCGTGGATGACTACCTTGCCAAGTGGAACACGAGCGTCGACGACTGGGACCAGGTTGTTTACGCCGCGTACCTGATGAACGCACTGACGTGCGCAACGCTTGCAGACGCCGTCCTCGACGAATCCGCACGCAAGGACTGGAGCGCCGGCGTCCAGAAGCGCCTCATTGAGGCTCTCGAGCTCATGGGGAGGTAGGGAACGAAGCGCGAGTCGCCGAGTCGCGCCTCATGCCACGCCCTTCCTGGGAGCCAGCGACCTTGTGTAACCATCCTCCGACTGCCTCATGCCGCTGACCGCACTCGCCCATAGCCGCGCCAGGACTGACGACGGCGTTGACCTCTGGACGGCGCGGTCCGGTGTGGGAACGAGAGCCGTCGTTCTCTGCCACGGAGGGCCCGGCTCTTGGGACCAGATGGAACCGGTCGCGGAGATGCTCGACGATCTTGCCGTCGTCATCCGGTGGGACCAACGGGGGTGTGGGCGATCCGAAGGGAACGGTCCATACACCTACGAACGCTTCATCGCCGATCTCGACACAGTCCGACGCCACTGGCAACTCAACTCGTTCGTCGTCGGCGGCCACAGCGGCGGCGCGTCGCTGGCGCTCTTCTACGCCGCATCGCACCCCGACCGCACCGCAGGAGTGATCTACATCTCCGGGACGGGTCTTAGCTGGACCGACAAGCACAGCCACGCGTACCGGCAGAACCGGCTCGCTCACCTCGGCACGCACCGCGACCGGTGGGAGCAACTGCGCCGCTCGACGGAACTCGACGAGAGCGAGCGACGCGAGCTCACCCTCCTCACCTTCGCGACGGACTTTGGCGACGTCACCCCACACACGCTCGAACTTGCCCGGCGGTGGCTAGATGAACGATTCGATGTGAATCGCGACTGCAACACCGAACTCGGCCGCGAGATGGGCGAACGAGAACGTTGGGTGGCGGGACGCCTCGGCAACATCAAGTGCCCGGTTCTGGTCCCACGGTCAACTCGACCCGAGGCCAGCGATCGCCGCCGAACAGCTCGCCGGAAAGCTTCCCAACGCATCGATGGCGCTCCTCGACGAGGTCGGCCATGTGCCATGGGCAGACCATCCCGAACATCTGCGAGCCGCGCTGCGCTCGTATCTCAGGCAACTCGGTGCATGAACGACTATCGGCCAGCGACAGGTCCGGTGCGCGAACGATCGGGGCGCCTATGCGCAGTCACGACGGCTCTTAGGGCTGCCTGTCCCGGGGTCACAACCCCACGTCCGAACCGATCTCGAGCAACGTGTAGGTCACGCCGGCGCTCGCGTAGCAGGCGGCAGTTCGCTCGTGCGCTTCGCCAGCGCGACCGAACGACGGGTCGGGATCGTCGTTGGTGTCGCAGATCACTCACGGACGGTGCGGTCCGCCGACGGGGGCGGCCCGCACCATCCGGCTAGCCCTGGTATAGCCAGATCCAGTTCCCGCTTGGGTCCTTGACCGCCGAGTTGCGCGGCATTCCTTCCGCGTCGCGTGGCGCGACCACTTCTCGCGCACCGGCGGCAACGGCTCTCTTGTGCGCCTCGGTGAGGTCTTCGACGAGCAGACCGAGTGTCGTTGCGCCAGGCCGGTCGGCTTGATCCGCGTCGGCGACGAGGTGCAGCAGGAAGAAGTCTTTCTCGCCGTACTTGCTGAACACGAAGCCGGAGTACTCGGCGTCTTCGGTACGCCGGGTGATGTCGTAGTGAAAGCCGAACGCCTTCTGGTAGAACGCGACGGCGGCGTCGACGTCCTCGACGTTGATCTTGATTTGCACGGGCCGCGCGCCTGTGACGGTTGACATGGTGAGTCCCTTCTCAAGGTAGTAGTCGATGTCGGCCACTCGAGCGGTCAGCGCGCGCTGCTGTCGCTCCAGCCGCCGACGTTGGGTGGAGAGGACGTCGCGGATCGTTTCCCCGGTCGGGTCAGCGACCGCGCGCTTGATGTCTTCGATCGGTAGGTCGAGCCAGCGCAACGCCTGGATCACGCGCGCCTCTCGAACCTGTGATCGTCGATAGCGGCGGTATCCCGTCGCCGCGTCGACCTCCGCAGGATTCAGCAGAGCGACGTCGTCGTAATGCCGCAGCGTGTGCGTCGACAGCCCACTGATCTCGGCGAACTTCCCGATCGTCAGCAACTCGTCCCCAGCCACGAACCGCATCGTGGGGCTTCGGGTAACCCGAAGGTCAAGACCCATCACCGGATTTCTAGAAAGAGATGCGTCGCCACCCGATCGACGGGGGATGCGTGTCCAGCGAGCGCGACAGAATTGCCCGCCGCTGCGCGTGCGATGGCTGGGGAGGCACCATGAGCGAAGTCGTGTTGGAGCCGACGCGGGATCCGGTTTCTGCGTCCCTCGGCGTGGGCGTCGCAATCAACATCAGCGCCCGCGACGCGAAGGCGCTCATCAGGTGGATGCAAGACGTGCTCGGGTTCAACCTCGTTGCCCTGTACCAGGATCTGGACGACGGGCACGTGCGCGCATCGCGTTTGGAGTTCGGCAACCACGCGGTCCACGTGTCGCAACGCGGACCCTCCGAGACCGCGCCGCGCTACGGCGTCGGTATCGGTGTGATCGCCGCTGACGAAGCCGCGGTCGACGCGCTGCACGCGCGGGCCTTGGCCGCTGGTGCGGAGGTCGTGACTGTTCCGGAACAGTCCTTCACCGGCTCGTACCGGTTCAGCGTGCGCGACCCTGAGGGTGACGTCTGGGGCGTGGGCACCACGTGGCACGACAAGCCAGCCTCGCTGAACCTCCCTGAGCGCGTGATCTGACGCGCTTCAACGACACGTCGAGACGCGGGCGCGACCCAGCGACGGTCGGCGCTCGTTCCGATGCGTCCGAAGTATCCGGCACCCGTGGCTCGTCGGTGCGGTACGGATCGCGAGCGTGTTCGCCGAGGTTCATCGCGCGGCTGCGCCTTCGTTCGTGGTGGCAAGCATTCCGCATGGCGGACGGCAGTGGCCGGAGAGCGCTGCGGAGGATCTAGTCGTGGCACCGGAGTCCGTTGTATCGGACTGGCACACGCCAGAGCTCTACTCGTTCCTCGCGGACGTAGGAGTGGACGCAGTCGAGAACAGAGCGAGCCGCTTCGTCGCTGACCCCAACAGGGATCCGTCCACGGGCTTTGGATCAATCAACAACCATGTTGTTGCCGACACCGACTTCCGAGGTACGCGGCTCTACCGACGCCATCTCACGCCCGGTGACGTCTCGGCCCGTGTAGCGCTGGCCCACGCCCCTTACCATGAGGCATTGGATCTGCTCGCCGGGGAGGCCGTCGCGCGGCACGGCCGAGTTCTGGTCCTTGACCTCCACTGTTTCGGTGCCGACGTTGACGCCGACATCGTGATCGGCGATGGGTGGGGCACGACCGCTTCGAGCGCAACCGTCGCAGCGGTCGAACACGTCCTCGAGCACCAAGGATTCCGCACCGTGCGCAACCAGAAGTTTCCCGGCGGGTGGATCGTGCGAAGGCATGGCCGTCCACCAGTGAGGGAAGCGATCCAGCTTGAACTCAATGCCCGCACCTATATCGATCCCGACACGGCACGGGGCGTGTTCGGTCTACCCCCATACGACGCCAGGTTTGAAGCTGTCCAACAACGGCTCCGCAGTGCGCTCGCGGCATTGCCGCAGCTCTTGAACTGAGTCGTTCGGCTTGCTAGCAGAAGCGGAGTAGTAGAGCCGACAGCGCCGGCCTTCGCCGGGGAGACGCTGTGCGCGTGGACGGCTCTTGTCGGACGCAGCCGCTACGTTCGGCGGATGGGGATTCTCGTCGTTGGTCTTGGTGGCACAACACGAGCGGACTCATCGACGGAGAAGGCCCTGCGAGCGAGTCTTGACGCTGTGGAGCGGTCCGGCGCGGAGACAGTGCTGTTCGGAGCGGTTGACCTGGATCTGCCGATGTATGCGCCGGAGCGTTCGGCCCGGACGCCGAACGCGCATCGTCTGATCGAGGCACTCCGTGCGAGCGCAGGAGTCATCGTCGCCTCCCCTGGCTACCACGGGACCCTGTCAGGTCTGGTGAAGAACGCCCTCGACTACATCGAGGACATGCGCGAGGACGATCCCCCATATCTCGACGGGCGAGCGGTGGGCACGATCGCCTGTGCCTACGGTTGGCCCGCGACAATTCATACCCTTGCCGCACTTCGCTCGGTGGCCCACGCGCTCCGCGGCTGGCCCACGCCAATGGGCGCTGGCGTCAACACGGCCGAGAACATCTTCGGCGATGACGGCACCGTGATCGATGACAAGAGTCGCTTTCAGCTGGAACTCGTCGGACGACAAGTCGTCGAGTTCGCGCAAATGCGCCGTACATGACGAGCAGGCGACCCGAACGACGGTTCGTGCGTGGTGGAGTTCGCGCCAGATCAGCGGCGGGTTCCGTGCCCGGCGCAAGTGGTCAGCTAGCAGCGGTCAGGTGCCGGACGACCTCTGGAAGGGCCGCTTCGTGCGCCGCATCGAGGGCTTCGGGTGTGCCGCCGTTGTCGAAGGGCGTCGGAGGCATCTGCCCCTTGGGCCAGGGGCGGATGATGACGTGTCCGCATTCGGGGAAGTGGAGCCGCTGCACGCCTTCGCTCCGCCCATGGGCGGCCATGCGGTCACAGATCATCTCGGCCATTAACGACGCCGGGCAGGCAGCGTCCTCGCCGCCCGACAACAACAACAGCGGCCCGTTCGCCCTTTCGACAGCGATGGCCGCCGCGGCGACTGCCTCCGACTGTTCGAGCGCCGCGAGGTAGACACCAACCGAGCGCAGCCCGAGGTCAGTGCGCTCGGGCAGAAGGCCGCGCACCGCCGGAACGAACGGCACGGGCTCGCCCCCGATGCTCCAGCTTGATCGAAACGACAGGCCCCGGACCCGCCCGCGGGGGTCGTAGCCGAACCACGCCACTGACTGGGGAGCGATGGCAACAACAGGGCCGAAGTGATCAGGAAACGTCGACGCCGCGAGGAGGCTGAGCTCGGCGCCCTTGGATCCGCCGATCAGGCCGACTCGCCCCTGTCGGATCTCCGGCCGTCGTCGGAGCCACTCGGCGGCAGCAACCACCGTCTCGACGGGGATCTCGCAGATCGCTGTCGGCAGCGGGTCGATGCCGAAGTAGGCGGCAGCGAGCACCGCTATGCCGTGGGGAGCCAACAGCGAACCCCACCAGCCCGGGATACCTCCACCTGAGCCGCTCAGCGCGACGACCGCGGGGTGAGGCCCTGGGCCATCCGGAACCCAGTACACCCCCGCCACCCCCGGCTCGCGCACCTCGATCTTCGTCGGCACCGACCTCAGTCTGCGCCGGACGGAGACATCGTCGCCATGCGTACGGATGGACGGCTGCGGGCGTGGGTCTTCGCGCCCGAAGTGCACTCGCCACCGCGCGTGCGGTAGCTACGACAGCGCCGTTACCGCTCGCTCGGCGATCGACGCGACGTCAACGCTTGCGTTGGTGCAGTACGAAACCGACACAGCATCGCCGATCCAGAGTTCGGCGTAGCCGCCAAAGCTGGCCCCGTTGTGCCACGCGAACGTCTGACCCCTGTACTCCCGAACCATGAACCCGAGGCCCATCCGCAGATCTGGCATCGGCATGCTCACTTGAGGATGTGTCGCCAGTACGACCGCGCTGTAATGCCTCTCGTCCGGGTCCGTCAGGGCAACTACCAGACGCTCTTGGTCGCGCGCTGAGAGCCACAGCCCACCAGCGGCGAGCGGCGGGTACATGTTCGGCGACGTATTCCACGCGCCATCAGCGCCCCGGTCGTAGCCGACGGCAGCGCCCGGCGGGCCGGGAGGCTCGAAGAACCCACCGTCTTCCACGCCAAGAGCCCGCACGAAGTGGTTCATGTAGTCGCCGAAGTCCACGTCGACGACGTCCTCGATGAGCTGTTGCAGCACGCCGTAGCCGTCATTGCTGTAAGCCCAGCTCTCACCGACGGGACCCAGGCAGGAGATTCGCCCATCGACGAGGTCTGCGAAGCGGCGGGGACAACCCACGAGACCTCGCGTCATGACGGCGGGCTCGAGAGGAGCCGTGTGGGTCAGGAGCGCGCGGATCGGAACCGCTGTCGCCGATCCGGATGCGTCGACGACCTCCAGGCTCCGAAGGTGTCGGTTTGCGTCGTCGTCTAGCTCGAAGCGGCCTTCGAGGTGCATCGCGACGATCGCCAGCGCGGTGAGTGGCTTCGAAACCGAGTACGCGCGGAAGGGAGTCGCCTCGGTCGCCACCCGACTCGCCAGCTCAGCCTCGCCAAGCGCAGCGGTAGCGACCTCGGCGCCACGTGCCGCCGCTCCAGCAAGCGACGGAACCTGGCCGCCCGCGATCGCTTCATCGAACAGGGACTCGATGATGCCCCTTACCGTCACAGCGGCAATGTAGGCAGGAGGGCGCTTCGAGCGCTGGGTCGGCCCGACCAGATCGACGGGAGCGTGCGCTTTCTCAACGCGACGGAACCACACCAGCACGCGTCCGCTGCGACACTGAGCGCGTGAGAGCGGTCGTGCTGGTCCACGCCCCACTGGTTGGTCCGTCGACATGGCGTTGGGTCGCCGAGGAGTTGCGGCGACACGGTCACGACGTCTTCGTGCCGGTTCTCCGCGATGACGCCGAGACGGGCGGGGAGCGGTTGCAGGATTCGCTGGTCGACCGTGCGGCTTCGGCCGTGCCTCCTGACAGCGACGTCGTTCTCGTGGGCCACAGCGGTGGCGGCATGCTGCTCCCGCTCATTGCCGATCGTTCGAGCGCCCGATCGGTGAGGTACGTCTTCGTCGACTCGGGGCTCTCGCCCGCCGAAGGAGCGTTGGAGCTCGCTGGTGACGAGTTCCGAGCGTCGCTTCAGAAGCGTGTCGAACCTGACGGACGCTTGCCGGGCTGGCACACGTGGTGGGGTGACGACGCGATGGATTGGATGGTGACGGACGCCGAGCGCCGAGCCGAGGTGATCGTGTACATCCCACGACTCGCGCTCGCCTACTTCGACGTTCAACGTCCGCTGCCCGCAGGATGGCGGTCGTCGCTATGCGGCTAGGTGCTCCTCAGCGAGGTGTACCGAGCATCGGCCAACGAGGCGAAGGCGGCGGGATGGCGCGTTCTCGAGGTTCTCGGCACACACCTTGAGTTGGTGAATCGTCCCGTCGCTGTCGCCGACGCGATCGTCGAGGTGGGTCGCTTGACCGCCCCGGAGTAGGGCGCGTTCTAAATCGAGACGGCGACCAGATCGACGGGTGCGGGAGCTGGGTGCCCGCAACAGATTCGCGGCGACGCCGCCGATTCCGGCCGCGTAAGGATGTGCGGGTGCCGTCGGATTCCTTCGCAGAGGTGGCTGCGGCGGGCTGCAGTGCGATTCTGGACGGCTCTCACGGGACAGAGGAGCCGCCTGAGCGAACGGGCCGTTGGGGCCCGTCCTTGGTCTTCCGCCCACGCGAAGAGCTGTCACTGGCGCTAGCCGCGCTCGCCACCGAAGCAGCGGTGCGCGCAGGCGCTCACCACTGGCGCTCCGGCGACATCGGTCGCAGTCACGTCACGATTCGCGCGCTCGAGCCCTACGTCGACGCGATCCCTGGAGATCGCCGGGAGCGCTACTTGGCTGCTGCTCGAAGGGCGGCCGCCGGCCTCGGTCCCGTCCAGTTCGCGTTCGATGGCGTGACGCTCTCGACTGGCAGCGTGATGGCGAGGGCGATACCCCTTGACGATCGCGCTGATCGTGTCCGCCAGCGGCTCGACGACGAGCTCGCTGACGACGGCTGGCTCGAGCGCCGGGTATTTCCCAACGGTCGAGATCCGATCTGGTACTGCTCCGTTCTCCACTTCGCCGGTCAGATCGCTGACCCACAGGCCCTCGTCGAGTGGGCAGAAGCGCAACACGGCGTCTCGCTCGGCGGTGCCAGCTTCACCGAACTCGACTTGTGCACCTGGGCGTTTGATGGCACGGCGATGACACCACGAGTCGTCGGTGTCGCTTCCACCGCTTGAACAGCGGTTTCGGTGCGTGGGTGCGTACGGAAGAACGGCTCGGTGGGCGGCTCACCGTACCGAACGACCCGCGTGCCGCCCGTGCCGACGTGCGCTCGGCGATCTTCGGCGCCTCGATGATCGCGTAGTCAGCCACTATGTGGTTGTGCATCCTTCGTGGCGGTATCGGCTCGTCGAGGTCGGGATGCTCACAACCGCATTTGTGGGGATCGGCATCCTCGTCTGGGCGGCGACGCTTGCCTTCCAGCGCAGGCCGCTCCCGACCTGGATGTGGATCGTGTTCGGCTTGGTGTGTGTCATCGCGGCCCCGTTGATGATCTTGCAGGGGCGCCAACACGAAAATCCCGAAGGGGCGTTACGCCATTCCTCGGGCGAGTTCGTCGTTCTTCACGGATACCGGGAGCGTCGTCAGCGGGGGACGAGGTTGGCGCTCAACTGGAGGTACAACGCGCGGACCTACATGTTCGTGCCGCTCGGTCTGGTGATGGCGGCGTCCGGAGGACTGACTCTCCTCACCGACGGCGCATGGTGGAAGGAGACCGCCGGTGCGGTCATCGTGATTCTGGTCCTTGTCGCTACTGGAGCTCTGGTCCGATGGCTGCTGCTGCCGGTCGACGCAGAATCCAAGGCCAGGCTCGAGGCCTACTACGAAGACATGCGGTGGGACTGGGGATGGATTCTCCGCAAAGGCAGGTCGTTGCGCGCACGACGCCGCCTGGGCTGAGGAGGTAAGGCCCGACACGATCGACGAGTTGCGACCCGAGCCGGCCCGCCGCGACCGATCGACGGGAGCGTGTGCTGATCGGGCGCGACCGAACGCTCAGCGAGTGGTGACCAGCACGCAGTGTCTGTCGCGAGGGTCCGGATGTCGTCCTGACGCCGGCGCAGGAAGGTGGTGCGAGACTCTGGCGGTGCAGCCCAGTGTTGTTGTGGTCTCGGGCCCGCCGGGCAGCGGGAAGACGTCGTTGGCGGCAGCCCTGTCGACGCGGCTCGGCTGGCCGGTCGTGTCCCGGGACGCAGTCAAGGCTGGAATGATCGATGCTGAGCGGCGCCAAGAACCACCGCCCCTCGGCGACCCGCTCGCGGTGAAGGCGTACGAGGTGATGTACGAGATCGCCCGGCGCCATGTGGAGTGCGGCGTGAGCGTCATCGTTGAGAGCGCCTTCCGTGTGGATCTCTCGAAGCCGGAACTCGAAGCGATGACGGAGGGCGCTGAGGTGCGTCAGATCGCGTGCTACTGCCCGATCGAGCTGCTGATCGAGCGCTTCGATGCCCGCCGCACAAGTGATGGTCGTCGGCGAGCGCATCCAGACGACGCGGTCCTGCAGCTGTTCCGTGATGCCAGCTTCGGTTGGCACCTGTACGAGCCAGTCGAGTTGGGCGCCCCCCTCTTACAGGTGGACACGACGGACGGCTACAACCCGTGCCTCGACGACATCGACTTCTTCGCACGAACGGCTTCTGTGCCGATCGCGAGAGCGGACGATCTGTAATTGGCGTTGAAGATCAACGCTCGCGTCCGAGCGCCGATTCCATGACACCGGTCATCGCTCCGGAGCGAGGAGTTTTGCCGCTCACCGTCTACGCGGTCGGCGTCCCTTCCTGGCGCGAATGACTCTTGCTCGTGATCCGTTGACGAGCACAGGCAGCGTCATCTCGCTGCGGAGGTTTCCCGCGTGGAGCAGGGCTTCGAGCGCTCGATCGGGTGCGCCGGTGAGCAGAACGACCGCGCCGCCCGGGCGCAGCCATTGTTGGGCTGCCGCTCCGAGGTCGCGATAGAAGCCGGCGGCGCCGTGCTTCATGTTCCAGTTCCGGCCCCACGGGGGATCGGTCACGAGGGCGTCGATCGACTGCGGTCGCACGCGAAGCTTGCGGAAGTCGCTGCGCGTCCACCTCACTCGTGGTGACGCGGCTATTGCAGAACCTGGCGGGTTTAGATCGTTGAGCCAAACCTTCGTCGCTCCGGCCTTGAGGCAAGCGTCGCCGATCGCGCCGCTACCGGCGAACGGGTCGAGAACGAGTTCGGCGTCTCGGAGAGGCTCCACCCGTGCGAGCGCGGCGCAGATCTCTGAGCGAAGCTGCCCGCGGGGCGGTCTGGGCCCGCCGGAACTGAGTCGTGCCGCCACCACCGCGGTGCGAAGGTCTGATCTGTGGAGGAGCCAGACCTCGTCAACCGTCGACCGTCCCGTCGCTGTCGGCCACCCGGCCGCGATCGCCGTCTCGAGGCCGCGGTATGCCGCGGAAGGAGAAATGAGTTTGCCGTCGATCGAGACGCGCAGCGGGGGCGGACCGGCGCGACCGAACTCGAGGGGCACGTTCACGGCCGCTAGTCGCTCGGCGAGGACGCCGGCCTCACTCTCGGCAGTCGTGCGAGGAAATTCAGCGAGCACGACGAAGGCGTTCGTCGCGCAAGGGAACGTTCGCAGCGCGGCGAGATCCGCTTCGGTAGACCCGCGGATCAGACCGCGCCCGGTGGCCGTTGGCGTGAACACGTCGAGCTCGCGCTCAGCGAACTCGGAGACGAGCTCCTCGAACCCCGGTGGGCACAGAACGACAACGTCGCGCACGGATCGGAGTCTTGCTCCCGTCGCGGAGCGCGATGGATCGACGGCGATGTGCACCTCCACGGCGGAACAGATCATCGGAGGGAGGGCCGTGTCCGCGACAGTGCAGAAGTGGCTCGGGTTGATCCGGAAGATGCATCTCGTGATCGCTGGATTGCCCTCTGCCACACCTTCGATCCCTCGGTCGGCTAACGCCGTCACGTTCTTCTCGCCGCCTTCGAGTCAGCGCGCGAGATGGAGGAGTTCGTTGCGGCTGAATCCGCCCGGTTGCAGTCGTGGAAGTCGACCGGCGAAGCGGACGCCCGAGACTGGTTGAGCGGACGGAAGCTTGAGCGTGGTAGGACTTACCCCACACCCCAGCCGCGACGTCGGTTTCCGTCGTGATGTCGCGCCGACGCGAGGCGTACCGATCGACGGTTCGTGGACTGGCGCGGACCGGAACCGACTGCGCGAGCGCGACGCGGTTGGTGTGTCGCAGGTTGGTCGGAACGTACCCTCTGGGCCGTGACGGAGATGACGGCCGCCGAGGTCATGTATCCGCGACCGGGCTTCGGTGAGCCGCATCCGTCGGTAGCGGCGTTCCTTGCGAGGCACCAGCCGCTGATCGAGACGGAGTTCGAGTGGCCCAACGGCAGCGTCGTGACGGCGCGTGCTTTTGATGTCCTCGATGATCTTCCAAGTGAGGTAGTGCAGTCCGTCCGCTGCCTCGTGTTCACTGACGACGAGCACGTGGTGATGTGCGAGAACGTTCGCGGGGTCCGCCATGTGTGGCCAGGTGGGCGACGCGAGGTTGGCGAGACGCTCGTGGAAACGGCGTGCCGCGAGGTACTCGAGGAGACGGGGTGGGTCCTCGATCCGGAGTCGCTGAAGCACATTGGATGGCTGCACTACGAGGCTGGGCCGCATCGAGGGCCAGACATCCCGTGGCCGCACCCGGACATCTTCCATGCGCTCTTTGCCGGCCGGGCCCGGTCGCTGCAGGCAGAAGGCTGGGTCGACACCGAGGGTTACGAGTTGTCGTCACGCGTGGTGTCTACGAAAGAGGTCGTGAGCGCCATCACCCCCGGGGACGCCGCGACGGCGCTCCTTGATGTGCTTCTCGAACGAGGTCCCCGCGATCTGTAGCACCCGCGCGCGGCCGGTGCATCGCGGCCCTTAGCGACCTACGGGTCGGGATGGACTGGCGACGCGACCGAACACCGCGACGGCTGATCGGGCCGACCGTCACGATGAGAACAGTCCTCGCTCCTGCGAGTTGCTGCGGGTTCTCTCGAGGGCCACGAGGGATGGCTCTGCCTGCGTCGGCCTCTTGAACACCACCACGTCCGCGGGTGGCGCGCGCTCAGCGAGCATTGCGACCGTCTTCGGCCGGTTCTCGGTGTTGTACCGCCACACCAATCGGATGAAGGCGAGGTCGAGCCGTTCGGGTCCGCCCGCTTGCGCGGGCTACTGACAAATCACTCGTGAACCGCATCCTCGGCGTTCTGTGCGAGTGGAGCCCGTAGCCACGACAACATCTCGCGGAGCGATTCGTACGCTTCGAGGCGCGCGTCGTCGCTTCCGCGGTGCTCGGCTGACTCGCAGGTCTCCCACATTCGCTCGACAACGGACGGCCCCATACTGAGCAGAGCCTCTGATCCCGCTGAGGCCCATCGCGCCAATGCGTACCGAACGACAGCCCCGACTGGCACGCCCACGCTCGCTGCTAGTGCATTGAACGTGTCCAGCGGGTCGACGTGCGAAAACAGAGCGATGTCACGTTTGAAGTTCGCGTCTGGATCGTCGCTCGAGACCTCACCGTCCCACCGCTCGAGGCGCACGATCGGGTCTGCGCTTCGCTTACCCATCGAGGGAGTCTTCCAGCTGGGTGCCTGATCGCACGGAACACCGCTCGGCGTGCTGGCTGAGCCGCACAGTCGCCGCGCTCATGAAAGCCGAGTCCGGATACGCCTAGGTCAGAGGCTATCGAGAGCGGCGCGCGCGTTGTCGGTGAGGGACGCTCGAGTTGCTCTCCAAGTTTGGCCGGAGGTGAGCGCGATGGCGTCGACTGAGACCACCCCCTCTTCGTACGCCAACAATCGTGTCGCGTCAGCTGATGCGAGCAGCTTCTGCTGCACTGCGTCGGACACAGCTGAGATCAGCTGTTCTTCGGAGGTGCGCTCGGCCGGCGCAACCGTGGTCGGAACCTCCTCGCTGGTCTCCGGTTCTGCGAGATACCTGGCGACGTGCTTCCGGGTATCAAGGGCGATGTTGGCCGCGATCCGCGCAGGCCGCTTGTCGAGGGGGTAGGTGGCGAGCCGCTCCCAGGCCGCGGCGATGATGGCGGCTTCGAGTTCGTCGAGCTCTGTCGCGAGAGATCGACGCTGGCGGGCGATGCTCTTCATGGTGGGTAGGAAGGCCTGGAGCAGGACACGCATGGCCGTCGGGTCAGGTCGAGCTCGAAGGAGTGCGGTGAGAATTGCGTCGTCCTCACCACGATCGTCGCTGTGGAGTTTGGCGACGACGGCGTCGGCTGTGCCGTGGTCAGCCAACCCATAGGTGGTGGCGACTCGATCGAAGTCACTGATCCATCTACGGCGGCGGACGAGTGCTGTCCATTCGCGTTCGATGCCCTGGAGGAGGCTGGGGCGGCTAGTCACGGCGGGATCCCGGCGCTGATGCGGCTTCAGGAAGCCGTTGGCCGGTGGCGGAGCGGTATTCCTCTTCGACGCGGCGTGCTCCGAGGTCGTCGCCGCCGGCAAGTCGTGCGTCGCGGTGCAGGCGGCTGAGAGTCGGGTCGAGCGGCACTGCGATGAGGCATCGGCGGGCTGTGCGCGCGGCGCGGTCGTATTGGCCTCGAGCGACGAGGTGGGGGATCACGATGGTGGCCGCATTGCGCACTGCGGCGATCGCATCCTCAACGAGGCCTTGACGGTGGGCCCACTCGTAGCCGTGGGAGCCGGTGAAGGGCCGGCCGTCTATGCCTTCCAGAGCGGAGGCAGCGGCTTCGATGTCGTCGTCCACGCTGCCAATGACCTGGAGATCCGTCGTCACGACCGGATTGACGTGGTAACGGCCGCCAGATCGATTCGGCAGGAGGGGAGCGCCCTCTGGTGTTGATCCGAGTGCTCGCCTTGCGTCGGAGACGACGTTGATGAATCGTCCCTTGGCGGGTCGTTCGTCCCAGACAGCGCTCTTGAGCTCTGACTCGGTGGCGCCGGCCGAGTGGGTGGCGAGGTAGGTGACGAGTTCGACCATCTTCGGCGTCAGCGTTCGCGCGCCGAGGCCGGTGATCTCGACGTGGCCTAGGACGTGAACACGAATGCGACGGTCGCTGTGCTTGGCGGCGGTAGCAGTGTCGGTGCTGCCCTCGGCACTGCATCGACCGTGGTCGTGGCGGAGGTCGTCTGTGAACGCTGGCGTGAGCGCGAGACCGAGCGGCTCGAGAGCCCATCCCTCGTCGGTTGACGTGAGCGCCCACCCACTCGAGTCCGTTCCGGCCGGACTGCCGGTATCGATGATGATGCGGGCTGCGGCGGGAACTGCGGGGAGTTCTCGGCTGGCGCGACCGTCGGCCACGAGAATGAGGGCACGGTCGGCGTTGTGGTGATGGCGGGTCATGGTGATGACGCCCGCATCGTCAGCGGTCGCCACCGCGATTTCCCAGTTCCAGCGCGCGGCCTCTTCTCGGAGCCAGGTCGTGGTGGACGGCATGTCGGCGGCGAGGTGCAGGTCTTGAACAGCTGCGAGGTCAACGACGAGCTCTCCCTCCTCTGTTCGGCCGATCGCGAGGGGTACGTGGAGGAGCTCTGCTGCAGCGAGGGGCTTGTCGGCCGGCAGCGTCCAGAGGCGGCCTTCTCCGTCTATGCCATCGGGAGGTGGAGTGGGATCTTCGAGGAGGAGTCGTTGGCCGTTGATGGTGGACTCGATTGCTACGACCCGAGCGCCGGAGTTCTTGACGATCTGCTCGATGGAGCGGTGCACCCCGATGTGGGGCGCACCGCTCCCTTCAGCCTCGTCGGCGTGGCCGGTCGGTCCTGTGGCTGGCCACAGGAGCAGCACGACGGCGACTGCTACTGCGACGGCGACGAGCAAGTGGAGGGTGGTGAGCTGCATCAGACCTGGGCCTTGTTGATGCTGCCGATCACCGCTCGTGCCTGGGTGATGTAGTGCTGGTCGACGCCGTCCTCCGCCGCCACGGCAGCGACGATCAGCTCCCTGTACTCGGTAACGGCGTAGACGATCTCGATGTAGCGGCCGTCGATGCTCCCTGCGAGTCGGCAGCCGTTGACGCCGGCGAAGGTGACCTGCTCTGCGGTGGCGAGGCGAGCCCCCGTCAGCCCAGCGTCGTTGAGGTAGTCCTCGAGGAACAGGTCAACCGCGACGGCGCCGAAGCCTGCGGGTAGCGATCCGATCGTGATGGCGATGTCGGTGTAGTCGTACGGCTTGAGGACGAACTGCGACGAGACCGCCGAGCCTTCGTCGGAGACGTGCCAGCCGTCGGGAACGGCGGCGGTGTAGGTGTCGCCGTACACGCGTAGCGGGGCGCGGTTCCAGCCGCTGGGAGCAGCGGGGAGTTGGGCACGTCCGCCGCGACACGAGGTGTTGGACTCGTCGCGGTCGGTTCGTGCCGCCGTTGCCTTGGCCGTGGGGGCCGCGGCTGTGACCGGCTTGGGTGCGGGCGCAGGGGTGGAATCGGACCCGCCGATGAGGGTGCTGCCGACGATGATGGCGCCGGCGCCGAGGACTCCGGCGGCGACGAGTCGAACCCTCTTGGTCTTCGCCGAGGTCGATCCGGAGGTGGTGGTTGAGGTGGTGTTGGTCATGGATGAGACGATGCGTTCTCATCCGGCGAGTGCCTAGACGGCGATGCCACCCATTGCCGTTAGGGGGGTCCCCAATCTCAGGTGTCGAGGCCGTGCTTGATCGCGTAGCGGGCGAGCTCGTCGCGGCGCGTCAGGTGCAGCTTGTGGAGTATGCGACGGGTGTGGTTCTCGACGGTCTTCGGCGAGATGAACAGCGACTCGCCGATCTGGCGGTAGGTGCGGCCCTTGGCGATCCCGACGAGCACTTCGCGTTCGCGGTCCGTCAACGATTGCGCGCTGTGGCTCTGTTGGCCAAGGCGTCGGAACTCGGCGAGAACCAGGCCGGCGAGGTCGGGGGAGAACACCCCGTCCCGCTTCGCTGCACGACGCATTGCGCTGCGCAGCTCATCGCCCGAGGTGGTCTTGAGCATGTAGCCGACCGCGCCGGCGACAACGCAGTCGAGCACGTCTCGTTCTGCTGCGCTGGAGGAGACCATCACGATGGGAGCCTCGGACGCGCATCGATGGACGACGCTGATCCCGCCCCCGTCGGGCATGAACACATCGCACGCGACGACGTCGGGTCGGGTCGCCTCGATGGCATCGATTGCTTCGACGGCGTTGGCTGCTTCGGCGACGATCTCGAAGCCCTCGCCGAGTTCGTGACGAAGACCGCTCCTCCAGACCGGGTGGTCGTCGGCGATTACGACGCGGAGGGTATCCACAAGCTCACCTCGGTGCCTTCGCCCGGTGTCGAGGAGATCTCGGCGATCCCTCCGACACGCTGCGCCCGCTCGATGATCGAAAGCCGCAATCCCTGTCCGTTGCCATTGACCCGCGTAGGGTCGAACCCGAGTCCGTCGTCACTCACGGTCACAGTCACGCCTGCGCTCACGTCACTGCCGACGCTGCGCTCTTCGGGCGCGGCGTAGATCACCACGCGGCGCGCCTGGGCGTGTTTCGCGACGTTGGCCAGCGCTTCGGCGACCATCCCCGTCACGGCGTCGGCCAGCTGAGGGCCAACGGATGGCAGGTCCGGAGCTAGCACGAACTGGGGATCGAGATCCGCCCGTCGGGCGAAGTCGAGCCCGGCTTCGCGGAGCCTGCCGGCGAGAGGTTCGGTTCGCTTGGCTGTTCCCGGCGAGGACCCGAACAGGAACGACCGAAGATCGCGTTCGGCCTCACGCGCAAGCCGTGCGTGGGTGGGATCGGAGGCCTTTGCGCCGATGAGAGCGAGCGTCTGGATCACGCCGTCGTGCAAGGCACGACTCACATCCTGGCGGGCTTGCACCGTCGCCAGTTCTGCCTCGGCGGCCCGAAGCCGCTGAGCGAGGTAGCCGACGCCCGCTCCGACCGTCACATACGTCGCAACCAACACGACGGACGGCACGAGGCGGGGCAGCTCACGCATCGGCATCAGCGTGAAGTACACGCCCGAGAGCATCTCCGGTGGGGCCAGGTCACTGAGCAACCGGGACAACCCAAGCGCGCCGCCGGCGGCGGCACCGAGGAGGGGCCCTCGACCGATCCCGACTGCGGCCGGCGTAGCGAGGACCCACAGCCCGCCGATCACCGGGATCTGCCAGGTGATGACGGGATGGACCGCCCATCCGTCGGCAGCGACGGCTCCCGCCGCAATCGTCAGTTCGATGATGAGCGCCAACGGGCGGAAAGCGTCGGCGGGGCGAACCGTCGCCGTGTAGGCCAGCCACCCGGTCCAACCGGCCATCGCTGCGAACGCCACGTAGGCCGCTTGGGGGCGAGCCATGGCCTCGTCGTAGCCCTCGACGATGACGAACAGCGCCACGGCCAACCCGACGATCCGAAGAGCCAGCAGCGCTCGCGCCAGCACGCCATCGGTCAACCGAACCGCCACGGCAGACGCCAACTCGACGTCAGCCCGCATCCCGACTCCAGCCCCAGCCCCCATGACCAAATCGTAAGGACTACGAGCAGCGGCTATCCACTCACGCTTGGTGCTTCAAGGCACCCCAGAATCACGGTCACACCGTTGCATCAGCAGATGCTGCGCGCGTTCGGCCGTCGCGAAGGGCTTTAGGTAGGTGTGTTGTCGATCGGAAAGCTCGGCGTTGGCCAGCAGCAGTACTACCTCGACGCTGTCGCCAAAGGCGCAGAGGACTACTACACCAACAGCGGCGAAGCCCCCGGCGCCTGGGTCGGCGCGGCCGCCGCCGAACTCGGCCTCGGCGGGACGGTGCATGACGTCGACCTCCACGCCGTCCTCTCAGGCCTCCACCCGCAAACGCTGGTCGGGCTCGTGCGCGCCAACCAGAAGGTGCCGGGCTTCGATCTGACCTTCTCCGCGCCGAAGAGCGTCTCGTTGCTCTGGGCGCTCACTCCCGATCGCGACGTCGCCCGAGTGGTGATGGCGGCGCACGACACCGCGGTGCGCGCCGCGGTCGGCTGGCTGGAGCGGCAGGCGACCTTCGTGCGCCGCGGCCGCAACGGCGTCCACCAGCTCGACGGCAGCGGCCTCGTCGCCGCAGCGTTCCGCCACCGACTCTCCCGGGCCGGCGACCCCCAGCTTCACACCCACGTCGTGGCCGCCAACATGACCCGAGGCGCCGACGGCAAGTGGTCAGCCCTTGACGCCCGCCACCTCTACTGGCAAGCCCGCACTGCGGGCGCCCTGTACCGTAGCGAGCTCCGCCGCCAGCTCTCGCAGGAACTCGGCGTCGCCTGGACGACCGCCGATGACCGCGGGTTCCACGAGATCGAAGGCATCACCGCCGCCCAGCGCCGCGAGTTCTCCCGCCGGCGGCAAGACATCGAACAGGTCCTCGCCGAACGCGGTATCGGCGGCGCCGAAGCCGCCCGCGTCGCCACCCTGCACTCCCGCCAAGCCAAGGACTACACCGTTAACGCGGACAACCTCCGCAGCGACTGGCAACAGCGAGCAACAAGCGTCGGCCTCACGGACGACAAGCTCCGCTCGCTTACCACCAGGGACAACGCCGCCAGCCCCGTCGCGTCTCCCGTGAACGCCGACGAGCTCGGGCGCGAACTCACCGAACACGACAGCACCTTCACCCGAAGCGACGTCCTCCAGGCCCTCGCCGCCCGACACACGGCTGGCGCAACGATCGACGCCCTCAACCGCGAAGCCGACGCCTTCCTGCGCGAGGCGCTCGTCGTGCGCCTCGCCGCCGACGCACGCGGCCCGCGGTACTCGACGAGAGAGCAGCTGGACCTCGAGAAGCACGTCCTCGAACTCGCAGAAGCCGGTAAGCACCGCCGAGTCGCCGTCGTCGACAAGGCCACCGCCGACGACGCCACGCGCAGACGGTCGCTGAGCCGCGAGCAGCAGCGCATGGTCGATCACCTCGTCACGAGCGGCAACGCCGTCGACGTCGTCGTCGGCGTCGCCGGCAGCGGCAAGACAACGGCACTCGCAGCCGCGCACGACGCGTGGCGATCGAACAACATCCCCGTCGTCGGGGCAGCGCTCGCCGCCCGCGCCGCCGCCGAGCTCCAAGCCGGCAGCGGCATCCCATCCACCACCCTCGCAAGCCTCCTCATCGCACTGGAAGGGCCGATCAACCGGCTACCAGCAGGCGGCGTTCTCGTCATCGACGAGGCGGGCATGGTCGGCACCAGAGACATCGCCCGCGTCCTCGACCTTGCCCACCGCGACGCGGCCAAGGTCGTCCTCGTCGGTGACCACCGGCAGCTTCCGGAGATAGAAGCCGGCGGAGCGTTCGCTGCACTCGCACAGCGCCTCGACGCCGTCGCGCTCAAAGAGAACCGACGACAACGCTCGCGGCACCATCGAGCGACGCTTCGGCACCTCCGCCACGGCAACGCAGCGACCGCGCTGAACCAACTTCGTGAGCGAGGTGACCTCGTCACGACCGAGACCCGTAGCGAGCTGCTCGACCGGATGATCGAGGACTGGAAGCACGCGCGGGCTCTAGGTGGGGACGTCCTGATGCTCGCAGCTCGGCGCAGCGTCGTAGCTGAGCTCAACGAGCGCGCCCGGCGGTACCGGCGCGAAGCCGGGGAAATCGGCCCCGACGCCGTCGTCGTCGACGGACGTGCGTTCGCTGTCGGCGACCGGGTGATCGCGCACCGAAACCTTCGAAGCAGCGGACTCATGAACGGGTCCCAGGGCACCGTGAACGCAAGCGTGGACGGCACCGTGAGCGTCGCGCTCGATGACGGAAGAACGGTTGTTGTTCCTCGCCGGTACCTGGACGCCGGGCACTTGACTCACGGATACGCGGCGACAATCCACAAGGCTCAAGGCTCGACCGTCGACCACGCTCTCGTCCTAGCGGACCTAGTGCTGGCGCGAGAGGGCGCGTACGTCGGTCTGTCTCGCGGCAAGCAGACGAACCGCCTGTACGCAACGGTGGTCGACGTCGCTGACGACACCGCTCTCGAGGTGGCGCACACGCGCAACACGTGGAACCTGCTCACCAGGCTGAGCCGGAGCGCAGCGAAGCACCTCGCCTCGGAACTGTCAGCGCGACGCGAGCAAGCGCCCCGCGGAGTCCGCGTCTAGAGGTGGAACGGTTGTGGGCTTGCACGGCACTTGCCGCCGGGACCACCCGTGCTGGTCATGGGCGTCGCACCGACGCGAGGGGAGGCTGCTCGAGCGCGGCGCGAGGGTGACGGCGTGCAGCGCGATAGGGGACCGGCGCGACGCGCATCTGCGTGATTCCCCCTCGGACGATTTCATCATCGAGGCTCGGCAGCTGCGCGGGTGCCTCGCCAGCTGTAGTCCCGGGTTTTCTACGACGCCTCGGAAATGCGACCAAGCCGGAAAGGGCCTGACGAGCCAACTAGTGCGACGAGGTCCAAGGTGACGGCGCTCTACTTTGCGCTCTCGTAAAGATCCTCAAGTTCGGCCTTCGTGGAGATCCTGACCGCTCTCTGACGGTTGCGCTCGTCGGAGAGGTTGATCCGCTTGATGCGGTCGCCCTTGACCATGACGAGTTCGATGCGTCCGAACGATGCGGAATGCTTCATGGCGAATTCCGCGAGACCAGCAGCTTTCGGCGGTGCATCAGCCAAGTCGATCCGATGTGGGTCAACGATGTCCACCACGAGGTCTGCCCCACTCTTTCGGATGATCAGGAAGTCTGGGTACAGCGACTTCCAGGCCCCTTCCATCTTGTAGGGGATGCGGAGCGACCAAGCCTGACGGTCTCGGTTCCTCAACCACCCCACGGTGTCCCGGCGAGCAAGCACCTCCTCGAGGACTGTCGTCTCCCAACTCGATTTGAAGTTCATGGGCAACTCGCCGGCATCGTTCACATAGAGGTGGCGCGCCCAGCCTCGGTCCGCTGAGCGGACCTCAACCGAGGCTGGGTACGAGAGACCACTCAATTCAGGATCAGATGCCATCGCCCGCACCTCGTCGTACAGGTCGCGTTGCGCGTCGCTCAGTTTGCGAATCCTCGTGTTGTACCGGTCGAGGAGGTACTGGACGCGCGCCTGCGCCACGTTCCGCACCTCGTCGATGAACCCGGTCGTCGAGACGAGAGCGAATAGCTCGAGCTTTGACTGCACCTTGCGCGACGAGTCCTTGACAACGACGGCGCGCCACCACTCCTTGTGCAGTCCCTCGCCAAGGCGCCGTCCCGCCCACGCGAAGAGGTCGTCGATGTTCTCGTCGGTCACATCGACAGTGGACACTCCGTCCTCATCGTCATCGCGCAGCTCGCCGAGAACATCCCAGACGACACCGCGGAGCTCGACCTTGCGCCGATCGTCAACTACCGACTTGAAGTCAGGTCGCCGCCGAGCCTTTGCCAGGGCGGAGTCGATCGTCTTGAGAATAAGAGCAGTCGACTCGTCTGGCGCGTCCTCGTCCAGACCGTCGTTCGAGAGGAGACGCGAAAGCTTGAACAACCTGCGAACAGGGTTCGCCGGTCTCGACGACGGGACGATGTAGGACGGGAGTGACTCCAGCGCAGCAAACATCCGGTCCGACCGAGGAGCTCGTGCCAGTTGGACGAAGTCGTCCTCCTCGATCTCTACGGGACCGACAGACGAATCTGAGTCCGGATCCGTCAGCTCTTTCACGACGGCCGCAAGCTGCTTACGGTCGTAGTGAGGCAGGAAGAGGTGCACGCCGTTGAGGAAGTCGTCTCCTTCAACCTGGCGAGCAAGGGGTGCCCTTACCATTCGTCCGACCAGCTGCGCGATCGCAGTCGAGTCGAGCGCCGTTCGAAACGACATCATCACTTCTGCGCGCGGGCAGTCCCAGCCGGTGTTTAGGCCCGTCTTGAAGAACACGACGCGCACATCGGGATCTGCATCGATGTCCGGAGGAGCGATATACCTGACGGAATAGCCGCCGACATCGATGGAGCGGCCCTCCTGGAACGAGTGTGCGACGGCGAGCGGACTGAGCGGTCCGATCACGTCGTTGATCTTGGACAAGGCGTGCCCGAGGTCACTGTTAGAGATCCGCCGGCCTGAACCATCCTGCACCTGGACAACGAGGACCGGATCCACGACCCGGTCGCTGGTGCCGGAGCAGTACTTCTGCCAGCGTTCCGTGTACTCGTTAAGCCTGCGTGCCGCTTCCCCAAGGAGCGTGAAGTCCGAGGCATTCGCGCGTCGAGGGTGCTTGATCTTGATCCGATGCTTCAGGAGTCCGGAAGTCCGCACCGCGTCGACTGGCACGAGCACCTGACGAAAGGTGCGTGTCGTTCCTTGGACCACGCTATGAAATCGCTCCGGCGTGGCGGATATACCAACAACGACGGGGACTGGTGGGAGTTCACCCTCAGAGCCTTTGATGAACTTCTGAATGATGCTGTTCGCCTCGCTGCGTGCACGTGGGTTCTCGGTCATGCCCCGATGCGCTTCGTCGACGACCACGAAGAACCTGCCGCGCTGGCGTTCGGATGTCGCGGCAACCACGTCCCAGAAGGTCCGCACACGGCCATCGCCTCGCTTAACGAGGTCTCGATCCCTCGCGAGCTTTTGCGTGTTGATGAAGTACACACGGCCGCTCTGGAGCTCGTCGTGGCCGAGCTCAGATCCACCCACCACTACCAGTCGCGACTCATCGAGAAGCGACGAGGTCTCATTCATCTTGCGGCGCGTCTGCGTATTCAGTTCCGGCTGGTCACTGATCCACAGGAACGTGGCGTCCGGGATCCCGCCATGGTCGGCGTCGCCGGTGAGCAGGTCCTCAATCGCAGCTGTGACCATCGCTGTCTTCCCGGAGCCGGTCGCCGAGACGAGTGAGACCGCCTGCAGGTCGCCCGATCGAGACTCACGAGCGGCGGAACGGAGCTTCTTAACGAGGTCCGATGCGTACGTCTGCTGGAAGTCCTTGAGAACGATCTTCACGCGATTAGCTCCGGTCGAAACCGTTCGAGATAGTCGGCATACAACCGCCCGACTTGAAGATGCGCTGGCAAGGCCTCCGTCATTTCCGCGAGCGCTTCCTCGGATTCAGTCACTAGCCACACGTGTGTGACATCAGTTCGCTTCTCGAGTTCCGCTGCGAAGCGGCGGAAGCGTGATGCCCTCAGCAGTACGGCGAACGGGCAGTCCGGCGGCATAACCCAGTGCTCACCCTCGACCGAGTGTGGCACCGGACCGATTGCGCCAGACGCAAGCCACAGTGTGGGCAAGAGCCGCGGTAGATCTAGTCCCAGTTCGACGTCGTCCCGGTCGAGGTACTCCAACGCAAAGAACTCGACGTTCGCCTCGAAACCCTCCGCGTATGGTCGATTCGCCGCCCAGCTGTGCTTTCCTCGTACCGGAAGGCCGTCCGGGCGGCGCCCGGAAACGACGGCTTTCGCACGGGGCAGAGTGACTGACTCGAAGATGCCGTGCGCTTCGAACTCAGCGTCGCCGGGGAAGTGCCCTTCCTTCGCGAGACGCTGCGCTGTCTTCTGATCAACCTCGTTGTTCGTGACGACTATGCAACGACGAGTCCCCTCGTCCATTGCGTTCAATAGCAAGGTCGCGTGCAGAGTCGTACCCGACCCGCCGAAGAAGTCCAGGATGACTGCATCCGTGCGCCGACCGACGACAGTCGCAAGCGTGTCACGGACCGCATACACGGACTTCGGGAAAGGAAACGCGCCTGACCTTCCGAGAAACGCCTTTAGCACGAGAGTGCCATTCGACCCGGCGTCGTATGACGGATGCCACCAAATCGTACGCTCCCGAAATCGCTCCTTGGTTCGGCGAACGCGGTAGGCGTTGATCGGGTACGTCCCACGCTGTCGGTTGTACCTGCCAACCTTGACGTGTCCAGCCGCGATGGCTCGGTTCATCCGCCCGGGTTCCCAGCACCACACGCGATGTTCGCCCTCTTGGTCGATCGGCCATACGGGAACCAGGCCCTCGACTGAATCGAAGTCCGGCTCCAGGAAGTTGCCGTCTGCATCCCGGCCCAGCACTTCTCCGGCCCGGACCGGAACGTGCTTCTTCGGGTCTATGAAGATCGGATAGAACTGGCGTTCCCTCTGATGGCGGAAGCTGGTCGCTTGTCCTGTCCGTTGTGCGCCGCGCCAGTAGCCGTTCGAGTCGACAGGAGTGCTCCCCGCCTCGTCTTCTTGTTCCTCGTCGTCATCCTCATCGTCGTCAACGTCGTCCGTGGCTTCTACACCCAGGGCTGCAAGGTCCGCGCCGGTGAGGTCAACCCCCGCCGCCTCGAGGCGCTCCACGATGTCGGGAACGGCACGCACGACGTCCGCGAGCAGCGGATGGGCGGAGCTTTGGGGCCGCAGGTGGTCGAAGTAAAGCTCCCGTGCCTCCACAAGGTCGTGACCATCTGGCACCACGAAGAGTGCATGCTCTTCGATGACACCGAAGTTGCCAGACTTCCCAGTGCTGCCGCGTGAATTGATCACAATCGAAACGAGGTAACGGTTGTACTCGGCGAACAAGTGAGGCCGTTCGAGCAGCATCCCGAGATGATGAAGCTCATGCTCGTCGATGGTGATGATCAATACGCCGTCAGGCTTGAGCAGCTGCTTAGCAAGGCGCAGCCTCTTCTCCATGAAGCTGAGCCATTTACTATGCCGCCACGTGTCGTTGTCGTCGACGAACCGGTTGTTGTACTTCCACGCTCCATCACCACCGACGTTGTACGGCGGATCGATGTAGATACAGTCAACCGACCCCCGTAGTCCGAATAGCATCAGTTGTAGAGCGTGGAAGTTCTCGCCGTCGATGACCACATGCGATGGTGCATCGCTGGGTCCTTTTCTGAGTGAATCGCGCTGCTGTAACGCCGGAAACATCGGCTCGCCCATACGTTTCAGCACCAACAGGTCGCTAATCAGAGCTTCGCTCTCGGTGTGGTCGTCGAGGTCTCGGAGCTTCGCTGACTTCCCTCGCAGGGCTTCGACACGGAACAGCCGGGCGGACTCATGATGCCGAATCGTGACGATCGAACCCGGCACAGCCGGCAGGCCGACGAGGGCAGCCATCTCGGGGATGTGTTCCTCGAACACGAGCCCGAAAGGCACCCGGCGTTTGAGTTCGGCCACCGCCGCAGCGAGTTCGGATCGGAGAGCGCCGTCAGCAATCTTCGAAATCAGATCTTCGACCCTGGCCATGCCTGGCAGCCCTCCGAGCGTTGCGGTGACGGTTCGAGCGTAAACAACCGGTCCGACAGAAATGCGCACGTGTGCCCGAGCCCGCTCGATGTACAGGTACTCCGGAGCGCCTGCCGCGCCGCCTAAGACGGCACGGGATATGTCGGTCGCGTGCCGGCGTGGGAGCGATCCGGGAGCAGGCGCGTCGACAACGGTGTAGTTGCCGGTTCAGCCGGAGGCGCCAGCCGCTGCATGTTGGATCCTCAGCAGCGCGGAATGTCGCGACTGCGGGGCGGCAGCGGGGATGTCAGCGACAGAGCGGTGGACCGCAAGCGCGGGCGCTAGCTGTACTCGGCCGGGACGTTGGTGACGGACGGGTCGTTGACCTGAGAGAAGACCTCCGGTGCAGTGGAGATAGCCGTCTTCACCACCCGGAGGTCTTCATGGGTCACCGTAACGCTCGTCTCACGTTTCATGGTCGGCTGCTGCTCGTGCAGCGGGTCCGACACCAGCACATGCCGGTCGCTCATGTCGCCAAAGCCATGGGTGTGTCACGACAATGCGCTCACCGTTGGCTGGCCCGCTTCGACACCGAAGGCGAAGCCGGCCTCCACGACCGCTCATCGCGACCGCACCACACGCCGACCAAGACGCCGCGCCGAGTCGAGCGTCGAGTGCTGGCCGCTCGCCGCCAGCATCGCCGCGGCCAGGACTGGTTGGGCGCCGAGCTCGGCGCTGCACCCCGCACTGTGGGGCGGATCCTCCGTCGCCATGACGTGGCTCGCCTCGCAGCATGCGACCCCATGACCGGCGAGGTCATCCGCTCATCGAAGGCCACCGCGGTCCGCTACGAGCACGCCGAGCCCGGCGACCTCCTGCACATGGACGTCAAGAAGATCGGCCGCGTCCCCGACGGCGGCGGATGGCGTGCCCATGGTCGCGAGATGGGATCGACGGCGGCCAAGAAGAGAACGAGGATCGGCTACGACTTCGTCCACTCCGTCGTCGACGACCACTCGAGGGTCGCCTACTCCGAGATCCTCGGCGACGAGACCGCAGCGACCACCGCTGCGTTCTTCCAGCGAGCCATCGCCGAACTCGCCGCCCTCGGCATCACCCGCATCAAGGCCGTGATGACCGACAACGCCTGGAACTACACCCACAGCACAGTCTTCGCCGCGATCCTGCGGAATCTCGACGCCCGCCACGTGCTCATCAAGCCGCACTGCCCGTGGCAAAACGGCAAGGTCGAGCGATTCAACCGAACCCTTCAGACCGAGTGGGCCTACCGGCACGTGTTCCAGAGCAACGACGACCGCACCGCCGCCCTCGCACCCTGGCTCGACATCTACAACAATCACCGCCGCCACAGCGCACTCGGAGGCCTTCCCCCGATCAGCCGACTGTCACCAACCTGATGGCCGGGTACAACTAGATCGGTCGCGCGGTACCGCAGCACCGGCGGTGAGGCCACGAGTGACAGTGGCCGTTGCTTCGCGCAGCGGCAGGCCTGGGTTGTTGGCTGCGGCGACGAGCGATTGGCGGGTCACGTCGTGATCGAGCTGTCCTGCGCCGACCAGCTGTCCGAGCTTGAACGCGGCGCGGACGAGCGTCGAGTTCCTAGTTCCGGGCTCGGAGGTCGCCACGAGTGCGAGCTCGCGCTCGAACGCTGTGCGCGCCCACGCGCTGCCCTCGCGCACCCCCGGATGCGACGACGTGATGTGAGTTGGGAGGGTTGGCCGGATCGCGTCAATGATCGAGCGCGGGAGTGGTGCGATCGACCGGACGTCGCCGATGCGGTAGGTGCGGCCACTCGCGTGGCTGGAGGGCGGCGCAACGATGTAGCCGCCGTCTCCTCGCACGTCGACTCCGGGCCCAAGAAGGCTGGCGCTGTTGCGGACTGGGTGGTCGGGATGGGTGAAGTAGAGGTGCCAGCCTCCACCGCCCGTGCGGATGACGCGTGTGTCGAGTACGGCAGGGTCTCGATCGGCGAGGTCGGCCAGCGCGTGGTGGCCGCGGTGCCGGATGTCGATGTCGAGGACGACGAGGTTGGATGCCATCCCGGTGCGGATGCCGATGTTCCCTTGCGGCCAGCGTGTCCACCATCGGCGGATCTGGTCGATGTCGGTGGTTGCTTCGTGGAGACCGTGACGTACTCGCGGGTGTTTCGCAGGGCTGGAGCAGTCGGCGCGGCCGCAACTGCATCTCCCGGCTATCGCGGTGTGAAGAGGGAGAACGGCGCGGCCTTCAGCGGCGTAGCCGACGGCTGCCTCGAGAAGGTCGCTCATTGTTGACGTCCCGGCGAGGGTCGGAGCCGCACACGGGCGGGGAGGTGGTGTCCGTAGAGGAGGAGCGCTTCATGGGGCGCGATGCGACGGAGCGTGTCGGGCGGGGCGGCGCGCCGCCACCCGAGGGTTTCGTTGATCGTTCTCCCGCCATCGCTGTGGCTGGTGGTGGTGGTGTCGCGGTCTTCTTCATCGCCGATGAGCGCAGCGAGGGTGTCGAGGGTGTCGCGATCGGCGATGCCGGACCCGAACAGCTTCGCTCGGTGGTTGTTCACGACCGTCGCTGCAAGGGCGCCGTAGCGACTCTTGATCTGGGCGAGGTCTTGCCAGACGGTGACGAGGGAGATGCCGTGTGATCTCGCGGTGGCGGCCCACGTCGGGAGTTCTGCGAGTGGCGCCATCGTCCCGGCCTCATCGAGCAGCGCGAGGAGCGGCTGGTCGAGGGTTCCGCTGCTGCGGTTGGCGGTGTCGAATGCGGTGCGGATGGCGTCGGCGACGAGGACGGCGAGCACGGGGCGGAGGCGGGCTTGGTCGTGGGCTGCGCTGACGACGTAGATCGTGTTGGGTCCGGCGAGCCATTCGTCGAGGTTGATGGTCGAGTGTTCGGCGAGGGCGGCGACATGGGGATCGGCGTAGCCCGCGAGGACGGTCTCGACGGTTGAGGTGATGGAGGCGACGAGGCGTTCGTCCTTGCCCCACAGCCCGTGGAGCACGCGGAGCGCGTCCTGCGCCTTGTGGTCGCTCAAGATCTGGAGCGCCTCGGTTGGGTGGGTGTCGACCCAGCGCACGACCGTCCCGACGGGTTCGCTGGCGAGGGCTGCTGCGAAAAGGTATGGCGCGAGGGCGCGGCGCGCTTGTGCGTACCAGTAGTCGCCGTCGGCGAGCGTGGTGGTCGCGGGTTGGGCGGCGTCGGTGAGCCATGCGGCGACGCGTTGCGCGCCGGCCCAGGTGCGGCAGGTCGCGAGGGGTGACCAGCCGTCGTCGTGGGCGGTGATGTTGGCGGGGTCGTAGACCCAGACGCGGCCGATCGCGCGGCGCGCGTCGATCGTGGCGGCGAGGAGGTCGGTTTTGACGCTGGTGGCGATGACGGGTCCCCGCCATTCGCGGAGGTTCGGGATCGCGAACCCTGCCGTCTTTCCGCAGCCGGTTGGTCCGACGACCAGTGCGCTGACGCCCGGTTCTGCGGCGACGAGCCTGCGTCCGACGGTCCCGATCGTGACGCGTCCGGCGGTGGGCTCGGCGACGGCCAGGGAGCGCAGGTGCGGGCCTCGTCCGACACCGACGCCGACGGCCATGCCGAGCGACCCGCGACGTCCTTTCGGGCGTCGCCGCCATTCGACGATCGCAGCGACAGACGCGGCGACCGCTCCGATGACCACGACCTGCGTGATCCAATAGGTGACGGGTCCAGCGGAGAATGGGTGCGGCCATGCATGGCCGGGGTCGCCGATCGTGTGCGGCAGGCGAGTGAGTGCAACCGCGGCATCGGTGAAGGACGGGACTCGTGCCCCGAGCAGGAGACCGATGGCGGCGGCGGTCGCCCAGGTGCAGGCGCTCGCGGCGGCGAACACGAGTAGGGCGCCGATGGCGAGGTCCTCGAGCGGAGATCGCGTCTTGGTGGTCATGGGCGCATGCGGTGGTCGGTATCGGCGAGGTCGCGGTCGCTATTCGCGAGGTAGGTGGAGACGACGGCGGTGTGGGCGCCGACCTTCCAGAGTGCGCGGCCGCGGGCGAGGCGCCCGATGAGATCGGTCTCGGGTTCGGTGAGGCCGAGAAGGGCACGTGCGTCGGGTGCCTGGTCGGCGGCTTGGCGGAACACGATTCGTGTCGCAGCGTCAGCCAGGAGTCCTGCTGCGACTTTGCTGGTGGCGGTGCCGTCGTCGGCTTGGGCGCGAAGGTCGCTGAGGCGGTGGACGACGGCGATGTTCGCGACGCCTTGGGCGCGGCCGAGCTTGAAGCTGGCTTGTAGGAACCGGGCGGTGCGCGGGTCGGCGAGCACGGCCCATGCCTCGTCGAGAACGAGGATGCGGCGCGGTCCGTCCGGGGCTGCGAGCGCGGCGGTGAGCCATCCGGTGGTGGCGACGAGCACGGCCCGGAGTGCTTCGGGGTCGCCGTGGACGGCGGAGAGGTCGATGACGATCCCGGGTGCGTCCCAGTCGATCGGGTGGGTGGTCTGCGTGTCGAACATGCCGCGCAGGCTGCGGTCGAGGAGCTTGCCGAGCGCGAAGCGTGCGCTTTCGATGGTGTGCGCGAGCTCGCTGGGGGTCCGTCCGGCGAGGGATGCCATGTGGGTGGTGGGGGAGACGAGCAGCCGGACGAGGTCGTGCAGCGTTGCGTTGCGTGTGGTGGAGAGGTGGGTGAGGGCCCAGCCGATGGCGGCGTCCTCAAGCGGGAGGAGCTCGCGTGCCAAGACGGCGCCGGCGAGCGCGGCGACCATGGCTGCCTGGCGGCGGGCGACTTCGGCGGTGCCGACCTCGCCGGCGGCGGGGCCGGGGTCGAGCGGGTTGATGCGGCTGGACCCACCGGGCGCGAGGCGCAGGGTGCTGTAGCCGAGGGTGGCGGCGAGTTCGAGGTATTCGCCTTTGGGGTCGCACACGGCAGCCCAACGGTTCCGGACGGCGCACGCCCGCGAGAGGAGCGCCTTGACGGTGGCGGACTTGCCGGTGCCGGGCTCGCCGACGATGAGCGCGTTCGGGTTGGTGACGAGCTCTGCGGCGTAGGCGTCGAACGGGTCGAACGCGAAGGGAGCGCCGCCGGCGAGGTGGTCGACGCCGATGAACACGCCCGGTGCGCCGAGCCCGCCGCCGGTCAGGAACGGGTAGATCGCCTGCGCGTTCGCGAGCGACGCGTGGTGGTGGACCAGCCGCAGTCGGCGTCTCATGCCCACCACCCCTCGTCAACAACGTCAGCGGGAAGCGGCAAGGTTGCGGCGACGGCGAGGTGGTGGCGTCCGTCGAGGCGGCGCAGCTCCAGGCCGCACCGCGCTGCGGCCGCTTCGAGCTCTGATGACCGTTCGGAGAGCTGCTCGGGTGTGGGTGCGGTGGCGGTGAGGATCGCAGCGAAGGACACTTCGCCGTAGCCGTCGACGAGCTCGGCCTCACGAGCGTCGAGCAGCGCAGCAGCGCGTGCACTTCGATGGCTCACGCGAAACCCGGCACGGTCGCGTTGGATGCGATCGGTCGCCAGGCGCACCGCTTCCCGATCGACCCGGCGTCGCGATACGCGCGGTGGCACCGGTGTGAGCGACACCGAGAACGTGCGCGTCCCCGCCGCGCCGACGAGCAGCGATTCCAACCACGCCGCGTGCACACCGGCGCGAGGCCACTCGGTCACCTCCCACGCCCGGTGATGTTCACCGAGCAGCGCGGAGATCCACTCCGCGGTGTCGGTCAGCTCTGCCTCACCGTGCGCCGTGATGTCGGCAAGTGTCCGCGAGAGACGACGCTCGGGCGGCGACGGCTGTAACCGCTGGTCAACCGTCCGATGGACGTCGCGCCGACCGAGCGGCGTCGCGTCGAGCCCCGCGAGTTCGAGCCGCTGGATGAACAGCCGCAGCTCCTCCGCGACGGCGCGCTCGACGCGATCGGGGTGCGACCCACGCACTCGTCTGGTGTCGATGATGACGGTGACGATCACCTCGACGGTCGTGAACGAACGACCGGCGTCTTGAACCAACGCGCGATACGCGGCGGGTCCATCGACTCGGATCGAGCTCGGTGCCGTCGGCCCCGACCAACACGTCACGACCACACGCGCGACCGGCGATCCGTCAACGCAGAAGGCACCGAGGGCCGCGCCCCAGGCCGCCAGCAGGCGGTCCTGATCGGCGGCCTCGGCCAGGGCGAACGACCTTCCCCGAACTCGCAGCGACGCTGATGCGTGCCGCGAGGACCGGGTAACGGCGATCGGTGTCGACGACCACGGCACGCCCATCTCCACGATGTGGATGTCGCCGCTGATCAACGCTCGGCGGCCGACCGGCTGCCTCCGGTTGCGGGCGAGGGCCAGGACTGCGGCCACTGCGTCCCACGTGGGCATTCCCGACACCCGGATGAACGAGGCCGCGACACCGGCCGCGACGAACACCACCGCAACTGCAAGGGGGAGCGCCGCCCAGAGGCACGCGCTCGCCGCGATCCCAGCTGCCGCAAGGCTCAGGCACTGGCCACCGCTCAGCCCGAGCAGCCATCCCGTGGCGTCGCGCGGAGCGAATTGATAGGCCCTGGCGTCAGCCACGAGACGCTCCCGCTAGGCGAGCGACACTCGCGTCGCCGCTCGGTGAAGCGACCCGTCCCACCGACGCGGCGGTCGCCGCCACGGCGAGTGTGGTCTGTGCAGCCCGCACTGGCATTCCGGCCGCGCTCTGCCCGGCCGTCGCCGCTTCCGTGAGCGGGAAGAGCCGCAGCACCAAGAACGGCGAGAACGCCGCGAGGACCAACACCGTCGATCCCACGACCAGAGGCGCCATTCCTTCGTCGCCTGCCGTGCCGAGCGCAGCGAGGCCGACGGCGAACGCGACCGCGATCACCAGCTTCGACAACACAACCGCCACCAACAGCTCGCACACGCGGCGAGCCGCCGAGCGTGCCGGCGGGAAGATCGCCGCGGCGAACGACAGCGGCGACAGCGCGATCAGGATCACCACCAGCGCAGAGCGGACCAACAGCTCGACCCACACGACGATCGCCGCGAGCATCGCCACGACCGCGACGATGACTCCGGCGGCACCGTTGGTGAGCACCGACGCGGACGCGAACAACTCAACCATCGCCTGCGTCGAACCTGCAGTTGTCGGAGCGAGGATCGACGCCGACAGCGCGTCCGTCAACGTCAGAGCTCGAGCCGTCACCACCGTGATCACCGCAGTCGCCAGCGCGGCCGCCGGAACGCCGAGCAGGACACGGCGGGCCATCCCACCGGGATCGCCCGTCGCCACCCCAGCGACGATCGAGGCGAGCACCATCAACAACGCGGCCGCGGCGGCAGCGGACCGCACCGCCGCGTACGGCGAACTCGGACCCGAGAACCACACCGCGGTCGGATCGACCGCGGTCGATGACGACATCGCGGACGAGACGCCACCGACGATCGTCGCTAAGCCATCGGCGATCCACGCGGCGAGGTGGTCGAAGAACCGGTCCACAGCCCACCCGCCCACCGCGGATGTGGCCTCCTCGACGACGCCTCCTACTTCCTGCGCCGCGGCTCTCGCCGGCACGAGGAGGCTCCATGCGAAACCGGCCGCCGCTGTGGTTCCGACGCGCGCGGCGCGATTCATCCCGCTGACGCGGCCCGGAACAACAGGTTCACCGCCGTCGGCGCGACGCCAACCAAACAGGCGCCGACCACGCCACCCAGCGCGAGCTGCTTCCCGCGGTAGGCGCCGGCGTAGTTCCCCGCGTGCTGCGAGATCCCGTAGATCGTCGCGCCCATCAGGATCGAACCAACCGATCCCCACAAGGCGACCTGCGCCAACCAGTTCAACAGCTGCTGCATCAACGCGCCGCCAGGCATCCCGCCCGACGACGGCGACACCGACACCTGCGCGAACAACCAGCCCATCGCAACCTCCCGAAGACGAACGCCACCGAGAGAAGGCCCATCCATCAGCGCAAACGCGCGGAGAACCTTCGGTCGCAGTAGGAGAGGCGTGAACACCTACACGCCCGCGTGAACGCCGTCGTGAGTTCGCGCGTGAGCGAATCGTCCAACGCTGAGCACCGCCGCTAGGTGCGTGAACCGGTGGCTTTCGTCACACCATCGGCTAAAATGACAGCCATGTGATCGCTGCCGACGGGGGCAAGGGCGCCTCCTCCAGGCGAGATGAATATGCGTTCCGCCTGGAGGATCAGCCATGGCTACAACTCACCCCGGAGGAGTGATCCCGCCGCCGCCTTTCGGGCCGGCGCGACCGCCGCGCGAGCCGTCGCTCACCCCGGCCCTAGTGGTCGTGGATTCCCGGAACATCTACCACCAGACCGAGACGGCGACGGGCTTCCGGCAACTCCCATGCGTAGACGGAGTGGTCGATGCGCTGAGGGACTTCGGGTACGACGCCCTTGAGGTTCACGTGGGCCTGGCCCTCCCCAGGAACACCGACGCAAAGCGTCTAGCCGCAGCAGGAACCGCGAACCGCGCCTTCAAGAAGCAGATCGAGAGCCACATGAGAGGGCGCGTGCTCCTCGGCGAACTGCACGCAAAGCCGCGTGACGGCGGTCGTTACGTAGGCGAAGAAAAGCAGGTAGATGTCGCATGCGCCGTGGATATCTGTCGGCACGCCACGCTCATCGCGCGTCACGAGAGCCCCTTCAAAGCGATAGTCGTGCTCTCGCAGGACACCGATCTGACGCCAGCTCTGCGGTACGCGGAGGAAGTCCACGTACCGGCGGTTGTCGCCGCTCATGAGCGCGTTGAGTGGCGGGGCTTTCCATACTTCCTGCTGACCGAACGATCGTTCCGCAAGATCGCCCGCGTGCACGCGCCACTCGTCGGTCACGCGTTGCGATCAGCAGTTGCAGTGGCTGCTTCCGGCCCCGAGATGTGGTGTGACTGGGAAGTCCTCGGGTGGGATCCGACGCGCGAGCGCATCCTCCTCGTCAACGGCGATGGACTTCGCGGAGTCATCAAGAGGAACCTGCTTGATGACATCGGCATGGCCAAGCCAGGCGCGATCGTGAGGCTACGTGTCACCGGCATCAACTACGGGCCGAGACGCAACAACTTCCCGCTCGTCGCATGCACGACCAAGGGTGTCCACCCAAGCCATGACCATCGGAAGGACCTTGAGATCCGAAGGGTCGTCGCGCGCCGTACGGTCGGCGAGATCGAGGTCGATGCACCGGTGTACTCGAAGACACGGTTGGCGTATCCGTTAGGCGGGGCAACACCAGGTGTCGAGGTCGTGATCGACTGCTCGGAGCCGAATCGCCCGATAGTGGTCGGACCCACCTCGTTGCCGACCAACCGTGATGTGGTGCAAGCCGCTCCGGTGCTCGTAGACACGATCACACGCGCCTCACCGACAACGACGGCCGCGTCGTGTCCCGAGGGCCGCTTGGTTCTGGCTCACAGCGCCGCCGAGGCTCCCGCCCTCGGCCGGCGCTATGCTGCGGTGATCGTCGACGACCGGTCGCGCGTCGGAAAAGTGATTTCTGGACCTATCTCTTAGGTCGCGCCTATGTTGCGCCGAAGAGGTCACTGGCTATAATGTCAAGTACATCGCACTGCGGGACGTACGGGCCCGCTCTTCCAGGAGGCGGCCTTCGGGCCGCCTTCTGCGCGTCGAGCAACTCCCGTCGGAGCGTGGATCTGGTGCCCGAAATAGCCGGCAGCTCCTTCTGTGGTGACGCATCGGGCACACTCCCACGCTCCACTCGGCACCACTGCCCGCAAACTGGGACTCAACCCACGTCGTCGGAGTAGTCGCCGCCCTTTGGGTCCGGGTACAGGTGCCTCAGCTCACCGGGCTGAACTCGCGTCGACTCGAGGAACGCTTCGAGATCGTCCGCCTTCAGGCGTATGACGCGGCCGAGTTTGTAGGCGGGGATGCTGCCCTCGTCGATGAGTCGGTAGAGGGTGCGGGGGACGACGCCGAGAAGTTCCGCAGCTTCGGTTGTGCCAACCCAGTGTTCGGCGCGCTTGTCCCGCTTCTGAGCCACGCCCGGCAGTGTACGGGATGACATGAAAGTCTGTCTAGCGACCACACGAACATGTGTTCGATACGATGACTTCCGTGGACCGGCGACACGAGCTGGAGAATCTTCGACGGTCGGTGGCGATGCTCAACCAGTCCTCGCACGGGCTCAGCGCCGACGAGGCCTACCGGCTCATCGTCGAGCTCCAAGACGTGCGCGAGCGGCTCGACCGGCTCCGTCGCGGGCTGCAGGCGCTCCTCGACGACATCGCACGAGACAGCGGGTGATTGGTCATCGACGATGCCGTCGCAGTTGGTCGAGCAGCGATGGCAACATCGATCCGTGGTATTGCCTCGCTTCCGCCCGATGCTTGCGTCATCTGGAGCGATTCCGGGCGACGCCGACGACTACGCCTTCGAGCCCAAGCTCGACGGGTGGCGGAGCTTGGTGTACGTCGAGCCTGATCGTCTGACTGTGCGGACGCGTACGGGTCGCGATGTCACCGACGCTCTCGTCGGGCTGGACGGTCTTCGTGGCGCATGCGGTGGCTCCCGCGTGATTCTCGATGGCGAGCTGGTCGCACACCGAGGGACGCCGGACTCCTTCTATCGGCTCGGTGCGCGCATGGCGGCAAGGTCGCCGCTGGCGAAGGCGGCCCGCGTGCCGGTGACCTTTGTCGCGTTCGACGTGCTGTTCCGCGACGGCGAGCTCATTCGCTCGTCCTACGTTGAGCGCCGTCACGTCTTGGAGTCGCTACACCTTCAGGGGCCCGCGTGGTGCACCGCCCCGTCGTTTCGCGGGCTCGGCGCGGAGCTGTTCGCCGCATGCGTCGAGTTGGGGCTCGAGGGTCTCATGGCGAAGCGCCTTGATGGTCGCTATCGACCAGGCGAGCGGTCGAGTACCTGGATCAAGGCGAAGACGGTCGAGTGGAAGACGCGGCACCTGCCGTACCGCGGCGATCGGTAGCCGACGCCCGCGACGCACGTCGTTGGTACTAGTTCGGTACTAGTTCTGGCCGGACGACCGCGGATTCGCCAGCACGACGTGCGACAAACGTGCTGGTCAACGCATCACGCGGACGAGATGGACAAGGTCTGGAGACCATGGACATCTCTGCGCTTCGGCAACGGGTGGCCTCACGACCGCGTTCACGTGCTGCCGCGGGCGCTCACGGTTCCCATACCGAGCCAGCAGAAAGGCCGCGGACATGTCGCGTCGTCGCGGCCTTTGCATGGCATGAACCGAACCATCACCACCCGAGCCGCTCTCGTCGACATTGCTGCCGTCGCCGACCGTCTCGGCGTCTCCGTCCGCCACGTGCGGCGACTCGTCGCTGAGCGGCGCATCCCCTTCATCAAGTGGGGGCATCTACTTCGCTTCGACATGGACGACGTCGAGCGCTGGATCGAGGATGCCCGCGTGACGTCGTTCGTCGACGGGCACGGCCGATGAGAGCGGCCGCAAGGTCGCCGCGGCTTCCCTTTCCGGTCCCAACGTGGTCCCAAAGAGGGCGGTAAATCGCGTGCTCGGAGGGTTCATTGCGGCTAGCGCCACCACTGCACGAGGCAGCAAGAACGCCTTGTTTTTCCGACGTCCTTAGTTGCGCCCTCGGAAGGATTCGAACCTTCGCACCCGGCTCCGGAGGCCGGTGCTCTATCCCCTGAGCTACGAGGGCGGGAACAGGGCGATCATCGTAGTCCCTCCGCCCTAGGGCTCTCGCCGCCTACCATCTCTCCCCGTGCCCGACGCCAAGGTGCTGCTGGTCGACGACGACCCGGTGATCCTCAAGCTCCTCCAGGTCAACTTCGAGATGGAGGGCTACACCGTCATGACTGCGAGCGACGGGGTCGAGGGCCTCGAGAAGGCTCGTGCCGAGCGTCCCGACATCGTGCTGCTCGACATCATGATGCCGAGGATGGACGGCCTCCAGGTGACCAAGGAGCTCAGGGGCTCCGACGACACGAAGGAGATCCCGATCATCCTCCTGTCGGCCAAGGCACAGGCGTCCGACATCCAGACCGGACGTGAGGTCGGGGCCGACGACTACCTGACCAAGCCCTTCGATCCGCTCGAGCTCCTCGAGCGCGTCGGCGACCTCCTCGGCACCGGCGACATCCACTAGCGCCACCCGCCGCGGGCGCTCGTCCGGGCTACATCCGCTCGGGCGCTTCGATCCCCAACAGGTCGAGCCCGCGCGCCAAGGTGCGCGCCGTGACCTCGCAGAGCGCAAGCCTCGACGAGCGCGTCGCCTCGTCGGGAGCCCTCAGCACCGGGCACGACTCGTAGAACGCGGTGAACGACTGCGCGAGGTCGAACAGGTACGTGCACAGCCGGTGCGGCTGGAGGTGCTCCGCTACCGAGTGCACGGCGTCGCCGAACCCGAGGAGCTCGAGCACGAGCGCCCGCTCCGCGGCATCGGCCAGGACGATCGGCGTCGAATCGTCGACCGTCACGTCCTCGGCGCGCCGGAAGATCGACCGGATCCGCGCGTGGGCGTACTGGAGGTACGGCCCGGTGTTGCCTTCGAACGCGAGCATCCGGTCCCAGTCGAAGACGTAGTCCTTGATGCGGTCGTTCGACAGGTCGGCGTACTTCACCGCGCCGATGCCGATCGCACGCCCCAACCGATCGATGTCGTCCGAAGGCAGGTCGGGGTTCGCATCCCGCACCTTGGCCGTGGCGCGGGCGACCGCCTCGTCGAGCAGCTCGTTGAGCTTGATGTTCTCGCCGGTGCGGGTCTTGTACATCTTCCGGTCGGGGCCGAGGACCGACCCGAACGACACGTGCACCGCACGCGCAGGCGGCTGGAGCCACCCGGCCCGCGACACCGTCATGAACACCTGGTCGAGGTGCTGCGTCTGCGGCGAGCCGACGACGTAGATCAGCCAGGTCGCGCCGAGGTTGCCGACCCGGTAGCGCACGCCGGCGAGGTCGGTCGTGCCGTAGCCGTAGCCGCCGTCCTGCTTGCGGACGAGCAGGGGCGCGTCGTACTTCTCCGTGAACACGACGAGGGCGCCGTCGTCGACCGCAGCGACGCCGACCGCCTCGATCTCGTGCGCGACGTCGTCGAGCATGTCGTTGTAGGCGGACTCGCCGTGGATGTCGTCGTCGGTGAGAAGCACGCCGAGCCGGTCGTAGGTGTCACGCGCGTGGCCGAGGGAGACGGAGACGAAGGTTCGCCACAGCTCGAGCGTCTCCTCGTCTCCCGACTGCAGCTTCACGACCCGTTCCCGCGCGCGATCCGCGAAAGCGGCGTCGTTCTTGAACCGGTCGTTCGCCTCCCGGTAGAAGGCGTTGAGGTCGGCCAGCGACGCGTTCGCCGAATCGGCGGCCGCGCCGATCTCGAGCATGTGCTCGACGAGCATCCCGAACTGCGTTCCCCAGTCGCCGACGTGGTTCTGTCGGATGACGGTGTGGCCGAGGAAGGTCAGGACGCGCGCGATCGAGTCGCCGATGATCGTCGACCGGAGATGCCCGATGTGCATCTCCTTCGCCAGGTTCGGCGAGGAGTAGTCGATGACAACCGTCTCCGGAGCCTCAGCGGGGTCGACGCCGAGGCGGTCGGGGTCGCCGAGCAGCGACCGCGCAGCGACGCCCAGCGCGTCGTCGCTCAACCAGATGTTGATGAACCCGGGGCCGGCGACCTCGACCTTGGCGATCAGGTCATCCCCGTCGAGCGCGTCGACGATCTGCTGGGCCAGCTCCCGCGGCTGACGGCCGGCCCTCTTCCCCAGCGCCATCGCTGCGTTCGCCTGGAAGTCGCCGAAGCCGGGCTGCGTCGAGCGTCGAAGGACCGGGTCGCTTCCTGCGTACTCGGAGCCGAGCACGCCCTCTATCGCGCTCTGGAGGCGCGAGCGGAGCTGGGCGACCGGGTTGGGCATGTGTCATGGTCGGTGAGCCCCCCACGGACGGTCAAACTGATAAGCGCATGCCGCCGCTCCCGCGCTACCTCCTCCCCAAGAACGCCTCCGTCGACGAGCGCGGCCGCCTCGCGATCGCCGGCGTCGACTTGCTGGAACTAGCGCGCGACCACGGGACGCCGTTGTTCGTCTACGACGAGGATCATCTCCGCGCGCAGTGCCGCGCCGCGGTGGAAGCCTGGGGGGACGGTGTCGCCTACGCGTCGAAGGCGTTCCTGTGCAAGGCCATGGCGAGACTCGCCTACGAGGAGGGCATGCACATCGACGTCTCGACCGGCGGCGAGCTCTACGTCGCGCGAGCGGCCGGCGTGCCGGGCAGCCGGCTCGTCCTCCACGGCAACAACAAGTCGGAAGCCGAGCTCGCGTACGCCCTCGACGAAGGCGTGGGTCGGATCATCGTCGACTCCTTCGACGAGCTCCGGCGCCTGGCCGATCTGAAGCGGCCCGCCCGCGTCCTCCTGCGCGTGACCCCTGGCGTCGAGGCGCACACCCACGAGTACGTGATGACGGGCCACGAGGACACCAAGTTCGGGTTCTCCATCTCGAGCGGTGCTGCAGCGGAGGCGGTGGCGCGGGCGAGAGACATCGCGCACGTCGACCTCGTCGGCATCCACGCCCACATCGGAAGCCAGATCTTCCTCCTTGCGTCGTTCGTGAAGGAGGTGGAGGCACTTGCCGGCTTCCTGCGTGACATCGGCGTCGATCAACTCGAGGAGCTCTGCCTCGGCGGCGGTCTCGGCGTGCCCTACGTCGAGGGCGAGGCAGCGCCGACGATCGACGAGTGGGCCGAGACGGTCCGGAAGGCGTGCGCGAACGTCGGTGTACCCTCGCACCTCCGGCTGACCGCCGAGCCCGGCCGAGCGATCGTCGCTGCTGCGGCCATCACGCTGTACACGGTCGGGACGATCAAGGACCTGCCCGGCATCCGCACCTACGTGGCCGTCGACGGCGGCATGAGCGACAACCCTCGGCCGGTGCTCTACGGCTCCGGCTACGAAGCGTTCCTCCCTCGGGCAACGGATGCGGACAGGCCTCGGCGTGCGACGGTCGTCGGAAAGCACTGCGAGTCGGGCGACCAGATCGTGCGCGACGCCGCCCTCCCGGAAGATGTGGCGGTGGGTGACGTGCTCGCGACACCGGTCACCGGCGCGTACGGCCACTCGATGGCGTCGAACTACAACAAGGTCCCTCGCCCGGCGGTGCTGTTCGTGCGCGACGGTGACGCGAGGATCGTGGTGAGGCGGGAGACCTACGACGACCTCGTGAGGTTGGACGCCGACCTCTGATGGAGGCCTTCGATGCCGCGCTCGAGATGCTCGACGGTTTCGGGACCGAGTTCGGCCCTGGCCTCTCGAATCACGGACCGATGGCCGCGGAGGCGCTCACGACGCTCGGCCGGGAAGATGTGGTCGAACGTTGGGTAGCCGCCTACAGGTCGCGATTGGAGCCGCGCGAGGTCGAACGTGACCCGATCACGGCCGGCGACTGGCGAGAAGCGCTCGGTGCGCCATCTCGCGTCGGCGACTGGATCGCGTTCTTCGAGCGCGAGCTCGGAGACGCCGGCGTCGACATGGTGCTCGCGACGTGGCTGCCGCGGCTGGCTCCCGGCGCGATGGCCGCCGCCGCTCACGGGATCATCCGGACCGCGCACGCCGTTCGCGCGCTCGGCGGCGCCGCGTCGAACGAGCTCCGACGAACTGAGGTAGCCACCGGCCTCGGGTATTGGGCCGCTCGCTACCAGGAGCTGCCGGGTGCGCCTCGGCCGACGGGTGCCAAGTCTGCGCTCGAGGCGCTCGACGACGTCCCGGTGATCGCCGAGGCAGACCGCGGCGCGTTCCTCATCTTCGAGCAGGTACGGGCGGTCGATGCCGTGTCGGGGTTCTCGGCCGCCGTCGACTCGTTCGGCCAGCCGGCTGATCCGGACGAAGCGCTCGATGCGGTGATCGCCGCGGCCGCGCATGCCTACGTCGGGTGTGACCGTCGCACCGAGATCGCGTTCGTGCACGGCGTCACCGGCCCATCGGCGCTCCGTGTCCTGCTGCCGTACCTCCCGGACGGAGACGGGCGACGCCTAGCGGTGACGTACGCGTGGCAGGTGGTGGCGGCGATCCGCTCGGCGTACGGGGCCCGTCGGTTGCCCGACGTCGTGATCCCCGACGCGGGCGCGTGGGACGACCTCGTCGACCGCGCCGTGGCCGACGGCGACGGCGACGAGCACGCGATCAAGATGGTCGAGGCGTGCCGGCGCGAACACGCCAGAACCGGCTCGAACGTTCTGGTCGCCGCCGCACGGCGGGCCGCCGGTGCACCGATAGCGTGGGACTCGTGACTGCTCCCGTCCGGGTCGGGGTGATCGGATTCAGCAACGTGGGCGCCGCGCTCATCCGTCTGCTGACCGAGGAAGCCGACGCGATCGAAGCCCGGACCGGCGTGCGCCTCGAGCTCGCGCGCGTCGCGGTGAAGGACGTCTCGAAGCGGCGAACGGTGCCTCTGCCCGAGGGCATGGTCACCGACGACACCCTCGGCGTCGTCAAGGACCCCGACATCGACGTGATCGTCGAGCTGATGGGGACGATCGAGCCGGCGCGAACGTTCATCCTCGACGCGCTCTCGGCGGGCAAGCCTGTGGTGAGCGCGAACAAGGAACTGCTGGCCAACGTCGGACCCGAGCTCTTCGAGACCGCCGTGGCCAAGGGTGTCGATCTCCTGTTCGAAGCATCGGTCGGCGGCGGCATCCCGCTCCTGCGCCCGCTGCGCGAGTCGCTCGCCGGCGATCGAGTCAACCGGATGATGGGCATCGTCAACGGGACGACGAACTACATCCTCACGAAGATGTCGGAGGAGGGGAGCGCGTACGAAGACGCGCTCGCCGAGGCCCAGGCGCTCGGTTTCGCCGAGCTCGATCCCACCGCCGACGTCGAGGGCTTCGACGCCGCGGCGAAGGCTGCGATCCTCGCCACCGTCGGCTTCGGCCAGCGCGTCGTCGCGAGCGACGTCTACCGCGAGGGGATCTCGGGAGTCACCGCGGCCGACATCGCCTTCGCCGCGCGCCTCGGTTACGTGGTGAAGCTCCTGGCCGTCGCCGAACGGGTCGGTGACGAGGTGGCCGTGCGCGTGCACCCGACGATGGTTCCCGACGCACATCCACTCGCCGCCGTGCGTGAGTCGTTCAACGCCGTCTTCATCGAGGCGGAAGCCGTTGGCGACCTCATGCTCTACGGCCGGGGTGCCGGCGGCATGCCGACCGCGAGCGCGGTGCTCGGCGACCTCGTCGACGCGGCCCACAACCTCCGCGCCGGAGCGAGCGGTCGCACGTCGATCCCCCCTGTGGCCGCCATCCATCCGATGGAGGAGACGAGCTCGCAGTACTACCTCAGCCTCGAGGTGGCCGATCGCCCCGGTGTGCTCGCCGCTGTCGCCGGCATCTTCGGCGAGCACGGCGTGTCGATCCGCTCCATGGAGCAGGAAGGCCTCGGCGACGAAGCCCGCCTCATCTTCATCACCCACCGCGCGGTCGAGCGCGACATGCAGGCCACGCTGCGGGCACTGCGCGAGCTCGATGCGCTCGATCGCGTCGGCACCGTCCTCCGCGTCGTCGGACAGGAGTAGGCGTTCGCGATGGCCGGTTGGCGTGGACTCATCGAGGAGTACCGCGAGTTCCTCCCCGTCACCGACGACTCGCCCGTCGTCACCCTGCAGGAGGGGAACACGCCCCTGCTACCTGCGCCCCGACTGTCCGATCGCGTCGGTGCCGAGGTGTACCTGAAGTACGAGGGCCTCAACCCCACCGGTTCGTTCAAGGACCGTGGGATGACGATGGCCATCTCGAAGGCGGTCGAAGACGGCGCGAAGGCTGTCGTGTGCGCATCGACCGGGAACACCTCCGCGTCGGCCGCGGCCTACGCGGCGCGTGCCGGGCTGACGTGCGCGGTCCTCATCCCGGAGGGCTACATCGCGCTGGGGAAGCTCGCACAGGCCCTGATCCACGGGGCCAAGGTCCTCCAGATCCGCGGCAACTTCGACGTCGCGCTCGACATCGTCCGCGACCTCGGCGAACGCGCGCCGATCACCGTCGTCAACTCGATCAACCCCCACCGGATCGACGGGCAGATGACGGGCGCGTTCGAGGTGGTCGACGTGCTCGGCGACGCGCCCGACTACCACTGCATCCCGGTCGGCAACGCGGGCAACATCACCGCGTACTGGAAGGGCTACCGCCGCTACCAGGACGCGGGTCGCACCACGAAGCTGCCTCGGATGCTCGGCTTCCAAGCCGCTGGAGCCGCGCCTCTCGTCGACGGCCACGACGTCGAGAAGCCCGACACCATCGCGACCGCCATCCGGATCGGCAAGCCCGCGTCGGGCTACGGCGCATTGGCGGCGGCGCGAGAGTCTGGCGGCGGCATCTTCGCGGTGACCGACGACGAGATCCTCGAGGCCTACCGCTTCGTCGCGAGCGAGGAATCCGTCTTCTGCGAGCCCGCGTCAGCGGCGTCCGTCGCCGGGCTCATGAAGGTCGGTGTGCCCGAGGGGTCGAAGGTCGTGTGCGTCCTCACCGGCCACGGGCTGAAGGATCCCGACACCGCGATCGGCCAGATCGCGGTCCCCGACGCCGTCGACGCCTCCTTCGAAGCGATCTCCCGCGAGCTCGGCATCTGAGGCTGCCACGAGGTCGCTTCGGGCCCCCAACGCCTCGCCGGTGAACCGGTCGGGGCCTGAAGCGGGGAGCGGCGGCTGTTGTCGCAGGTCACACGGGGCGGGTACACTCGATGGCGAATCGCCCGACCAGGGCGGCCGTGCACACGGTCGCAGGCTCGGCGTGGGGGACAGGCGGCAGGCGTTTCTCGCTCCCTTCTTTCTTCTCGTTGCGATTCTCCCGACGTTGACTTCTGGGGCCCCAGGTCGCTGGAAGGCCGCGCCACGAACCATCGAGTCCCTTCCCGACGCGGAAGCAAGTGAGGTGCACATGAGCGGAGAGCAGGCGCTCGAACGCTCGGTCCTGGAGCGCAAGGAACGCGACGAGCTCCAGACGATCGCAGAAGCCCTTGGCGTGAAGCCCGGGTCGCGGACCAAGAAGGCCGACCTGATCGGGCAGATCCTCGTCGCAGCCGGGGTCGAACCGGCACCGGCCGAGGGCGAGGCCCCCGAGAAGCCGAAGCGGACGCGCACCCGCAAGGCCGTCGCCGCGGCCGACGGGGCGGGGGATGCTGACGTCGAGCTGACGGCCGAGGCCGCAGCGCCGTCTGTGGCGAACGGGCAGGCGAACGGCCACGTCGACGACGCGTCGGCAGAGGGGATCATGATCGGCGACGCCGCAGCGGTCGACGCGCCGGCGCCCGATGCACCCGCGGAGGCAGAGCCCGCGACCGAGCTCGCCAGTGGCTCCGACACCGATGAGCGTCCGCGCGAGCGCCAGCAGCAGCCGCAGCGGAACGAGAACCGTCAGGGCAACGACAACCGCCACGGCAACGACCGCCAGCCCAACGACAACCGTCAGGGCGGCCGCGGCCAGCAGCAGGGCCAGCAGAACCAGGGCAACCAGCAGAACCAGGGCAACCAGCAGAACCAGGGCGGCAACTTCGACGACGCCCAAGGTGAGGGTCGTCGCAGCCGCCGCCGGCGCGGACGGGATCGAGACCGCGACCGCGACTTCCGTGTCCAGGAGCAGAACGCCGAGCAGCAGTACCAGGGCGAGCTGATCGAGGTCACCGGCCTGCTCGACCTCACCGAGCAGGGCTACGGCTTCCTCCGCACCAAGGGCTACCTGCCCCATCCCGACGACGTCTACGTCTCGACCAGCCAAGCCCGCCGGTTCGCGCTCCGAAAGGGCGACCACATCGAGGGCGCCGCTCGTCCGCCGATGGGGAACGAGAAGTACGGCGCGCTGCTGCGGATCGACAAGATCAGCGGCCAGACGCCCGACGAAGCACGCGACCGCCGCAAGTTCGAAGACCTCACGCCGCTGTTCCCCGACGTGAAGCTGCCGATCAGCCGGTCCGACAAGCCCTACGACACGACCGGCCGCATCATCGACCTGATCAGCCCGATCGGGAAGGGCCAGCGCGGGATGATCGTCTCGCCGCCCAAGGCCGGGAAGACGACCGTCATCAAGGAAATCGCGACGGCGATTGAGCACAACAACCCTGAGGTCCACCTCATGGTGCTGCTCGTCGACGAACGTCCCGAAGAGGTGACGATGATGAAGCGGACGCTCAAGTCCGGCGAGGTCGTCGCCTCCACGTTCGACCGTCCGTCCGAGGAGCACACGCTCGTCGCCGAGCTGGCACTCGAGCGGGCGAAGCGCCTCGTTGAGCTGGGACAGGACGTCGTGATCATCCTCGACGGCATCACCCGCCTCGCCCGCGCCTACAACCTGTCGGCTCCCGCGTCGGGGCGCCTCACGTCGGGCGGCATCGACCAGGCCGCGATCTACCCGCCGAAGAAGTTCTTCGGAGCGGCGCGGAATATCGAGGAGGGTGGATCGTTGACCATCCTCGCCACGGCGCTGGTCGAGACCGGCTCCAAGGCAGACGACGTGATCTTCGAGGAGTTCAAGGGCACCGGGAACATGGAGCTTCGCCTCGACCGCCGCCTGGCTGAGCGCCGGGTGTATCCGGCGATCGACGTGAACGCCTCGTCGACTCGCCACGAGGAGCTGCTCTTCGACGGGAAGAAGACGCTCGACTTGGTGTGGCGGCTCCGCAGGGTGCTCAATGGTCTGGCCGAAGACGGCTCGTCCGCTCGCTCGCTCGAGCTCTTGATGGAGAAGATCAAGAGCACGAAGACGAACGAGGAGTTCCTCCAGGAAGTCGCCAAGGCGCAGGGTGCAACCATCTAGGGGCTTGCGCCCCATCAACGCAGCGCAACGATCTAGGTATCAGGAGAAGGACACATGAAGGCTGACATCCATCCGCAGTACGGCGAGGCCAAGGTCGTCTGCTCCTGCGGCAACACGTTCACCACGAAGTCGACGAGCAACGAGATGCACGTCGAGCTCTGCAACGAGTGCCACCCCTTCTACACGGGCAAGCAGAAGCTGGTCGACACCGGCGGCCGAGTCGAGCGCTTCGAGCGCCGCTACGGCAAGCGCGGCAAGAAGGACTGATCCGAGCTTTCCTTGTCGTTCTGTGCGTGTATGCCCCCTCCATCTGGGGTGCGTACACGCACAGAATCGCGTCCGAGGTCTGACTGACACATGACGATCGACCCGAGCCGCCGGGAGAACCTCCTCAAAGCGAAGCTTCGCGGCCTCGTCAGGAGCCGGTGGGCGAGCGCGCTCACGACCGCCCGCGACGGCGGTCTGCCCGGCGGCGCCGCGCTCCTTGCGGGCGACACCGCATGGGCGCTCGGCGAGGACGAGCCGGGGCGGAGCCTCGGACCTGCTCTCGCGTGGGCGCGCAAGAACGGCGCGTCGCAGCTCCACCTGCTGGTAGCCGCCGACGCCGGCACGCTCGCTCGGCGGGCGGGCCGCTTCTCCATGCCCACCACCGTCTGGCAGATCGTCGGCACCGAGCTCGCCGAGGTCGACCCCGAGCCGCTCCCGCCCGAGCCTCCTCTCGCCGAGGGCGCCGACGCGTTTCGGGGCCTCCTCGAACGCGCCGGAACCGATCCGGTGGTCGAGCACGGGATCCTCCGGGGTGAGATCCTCGGCCTGGAGGTCGCGCGCATCGTCGATGACGAGCACGGCGTCCACCTCGAGGTCGGCGTCGGGAAGCACGACCGCGAGGCGCACAAGGAGGCGCGCGGCACCAGCCAAGGCCTCGACGCCCTCTTCGAGGTCGTCCGCACCGTCGCCGAGTACCGGCGTCCGGGCAAGGAGGGGCACGAGGCGTTCCACCTCGCACCCGAGCGCTGGCTGCGGACGGTCGTCATGCACAAGCCAGAGCTCGTCGACGCAGAACCGGGTTCGCTCGAGCCCGTGTCGTCGCCCGTCTTCCGGAGCGACCTCCGCCGGCCCGCTCCCGCACCGCTGCGCGGCACGACCACGGCAGGCCGGCCGCTGCTGGTCGTCTGCTCGGTCGGGCTCGATCTCGACGTGATGTCGGGAACCGCCGACGCCTACGAAGCCGATGGGCGCGAGCCCGAGCTGGTGCTGTGCATACCGGCGTCCGACGCCTATCCGGCCATCCGCGACCTCGCCGCCCTGCACGTTCCGCCCGCGCGCGTCGTCACCGTTCCGTCCGACTGGCGCAGCCTGTAATTCGAGCTGTCGCGCTCCCATAGCCTTGGGACGTGCTCGATCGACTGTCCGGCCTCGAAGAGGAATACGAGACGGTCGTCGCGCGCCTCGGCGACCCCGACGTCCTGAGCGATCAGAAGAAGCTGCGGGAGCTGTCGCGCCGGCACAAGCAGCTGGAGCCGATCGTCCTCGCGTACCGCTCCTACAAGAGCGCCTCCGACGACCTCGAGGTCGCGAAGGAGCTCGGCATGAAGGATGAGGCCGACGAGGCCGAGCAGCGGATGCGCGACCTCGAGGAGCAGCTCAAGGTCCTGCTCCTGCCGAAGGACCCGAACGACGACAAGAACGTGATCATCGAGATCCGCGGCGCCGAGGGCGGCGAAGAGGCGAACCTCTTCGCCCGCGACCTCTTCGAGATGTACTCCCGCTACGCGGATCGCCTCGGGCTCAAGTCGGAGGTGCTCTCCAGCGACCCGTCCGACATGGGCGGCTTCAACGAGGTGACGTTCCTCGTGAAGGGCGAATCCGCGTGGAGCCGCATGAAGTTCGAGGGCGGCGTCCACCGGGTGCAGCGGGTGCCTGCCACGGAGTCGCAAGGCCGCATCCACACGTCGTCCGCGACGGTGACCGTGCTGCCCGAAGCCGAAGAGGTCGACGTCGAGATCAACGAGAACGACCTGCAGATCGACGTCTACCGATCGAGCGGGCCTGGCGGGCAGAGCGTCAACACGACCGACTCCGCGGTCCGGATCACCCACAAGCCCACCGGGCTCGTCGTGTCGATGCAGGACGAGAAGAGCCAGATCCAGAACCGGGCGAAGGCGATGCAGGTGCTCCGGTCTCGCCTGCTCAAGCTCGAGCAGGACAAGCAGGCCGCGGAGCTCTCGTCCGCTCGCAAGGGCCAGATCGGCGGGGGCGGACGCTCCGAGAAGATCCGCACGTACAACTTCAAGGAGAACCGGGTCACCGATCACCGCATCAACCAGACCTGGTACTCCCTCGACAAGATCCTGGGCCAGGGGCTGCTCGACGACGTCACCGATGCGCTCGTCGCCGACGAGCGGGCACGTCAGCTGAGCGAAGAGACGGAGTGACGAGTCAGCCCATGGCGCCGGACCC
>Ga0247719_1000078_pt1 | contig 67115 bp, 45 predicted proteins | sample 41E_DmetaG_FD_189046 | JGI IMG/M metagenome (GOLD analysis project Ga0247719, IMG submission 189046) | Soil microbial communities from hillslope of Landscape Evolution Observatory, University of Arizona, Oracle, AZ, United States - 4-1-E_D | ecosystem: Engineered > Artificial ecosystem >...
ACCGGCTCGCGCCGCGACGACGAGACCGGCGTCGGAGTTGCCGGCGTCGAGCGCGGTCGGGAAGGCAGCCACCGGTACATAGTGCCAATCGCGGTTCGAAAAGTTTCCCAGCGAAACCGGGGTTCAGCTTCGAGCTGGACCGTGGCCGAGCGGTGCAACGATGGTCAGTGTGCAAGGGACCAGAGAAATTGCCGCCGTAACTCTGGATGTGCACGGCGTGCTCCTGCTCCCCGATCCGACGGCGCTTCGTCGAGTGCTGGAGCCTTTCGGGGCTCAGCCAGACGACCAGACGTGCTGGCGGGCGCACTACGAGATGACCGATCTCATCGACCGCACAGTGGAGCGCCATTGGCCGCACATTCATCTCGCGTTGACCGCCGCGCTCGGAGTGCCGCCAAGGTTCCAAGAGATTGCTGCCCCCAGCGTGGTCGATGCGTACTTGACCAAGCGGTGGGTCGCTGCTCACGGCGCCGCGGTCGCCTTGGCACGACTGGCATCCAGCGGTTACAGGCTCGCGGTCATCGCGAACAGCACGCATGGCAAGGTCGAGCAATGGCTGGCTGACGCCAAGGTGTGCGGCGTGTCCGACTCGCTGTCTCGGGTCGCGTGCATCCTGGACTCAAAGGTGTTGGGCTTCGGCAAGCCTGATCCCAGGATCTTCGAGCTCGCCCTTGGCGCCCTCGACGCCCCCCCGAACCAATGTGTCCATGTGGGCGACTCTGTCGCCTCGGACGTGATCGGCGCGCAAGCAGTCGGGATCACTCCAGCACACGTCGATCCGCATGGGCGGTGCGACTCCACCGGTCATGCCCACACAACCTCTTTGGCGGCGTTTGTCGGTGATTTTCTGGGCTGAGGCACGGGACCAACGGGTGTTAGACGGCGCGGCGCTCTAGTGAAGTGACGGGAGGACGAGAGTCGCTGCGCCAGACAGCTGACAGTCCGCCGACGTTCGCTTCAGCCTCGGTCTCAATGATCCGACGTTCCGCTGTCGCGCCCACCGACGCCTGACCCCGCCGACCGTCATCGCGGTGAAAATGCTCCGGGGCAACCCGGGGGAACTATCGCCGGCAAACAAACGCGGCAACCTCTGTCGTGACGTGGAGATTCCCCTGCCGTGCGATGGTGGCTGCGGCCTTGCTTCGGGCAGTGTTGAGGACGTCGTCCCAGGTGGCGCTCGGAGCGATGAGCGTATCGAGGTCCGGGTCCTGCTGGGTGTCGACCCAGGCGACGATTGGGTCGACCTCGGTGATCTCGAGGTGGCCCGTCCTGACATAGGACTCCACGCTGGAGAAGGTGTCTGGCAACTCCGCGGCAGCCTGGTCGGCATCGAAGGGATTGCTGAGGAAGGGCCCTTCGATGTCCTGACCCCGAACGTCGCAGATCGCCCACCGCACGAGCTCCCGCAGCTCGCGAAGGTGTTCACGGCCGAGGGTCGTCACCAAGGCCGACCCGTGGTCAGCTCGAAGGACGCGCTGCGTTTCGGCGAGGGCGGCCGCCCTGTCGGGTACGTGGTAGAGCATGTGCATCAGGAGGGCCACACATGACGTCACGTCCGGAGCATGCCGACGTTGGATCCGCCGCTATGCGAGCGGGGCCGCCGATTGCGGGGGTGGAGTTCCGGTGGTCCCCTGCGGGCGCGGCGGAGGTGGGATCTGCAGGCGGTCAGCGGACGCTCGCCGGGCCCTGTCCCCGCGACGGTCGTACCGCGACGTGGTGGCTGGCGAGGCGTGGCCCATGAGCTGCTGGACAGCGGGAAGGTCGGCGCCGGCGTCGAGCAGGTCGCCCGCGTAGGTGCGCCGGAAGTCATGAGGGGAAGGCGGATCGACGACGCCAGCGGCCTCAGCTCGCCGGCGGATGCGTTGCCGGAGTGCTTCGCCGCTGAGGCCCCGGCCGCGGTGGATCCTGTCGAGACGGTCGATCGGGCAGAACAGCGGCCCCGGCTCAGAGCCGCGCTTGGCCAACCATGCTTCCAGGTACGGGCCGGCACTCGCTGAAAGGGGGATCAGTCGTTGTCGGTTTCCTTTGCCCTCGACCTTGATCGAGAGTGGGTCGAGTTCCACGTCGGCCAGATCGAGTCTGGCCAGCTCGGAACGCCGAGCGCCCGATAGGTACGCCACGGCGATCACGGCGGCATCGCGCACGTCGACGGCTTTGGGCTCCTCGGCCGGATCATCAGGGCGGCAGGTGGCAAGCAACCCAGCGATCTCGCTGCTCGCGATGTCGCGCCCGATCGGGATGCGGTCACCGGTGACAGGACGGAGCGCGACGGCCCGCATGTAGTCGTCGGTGGACATCGCCCCGAGCTTCCAGGCTGCCTTGAGCGCGCCCCGCAAGGCGGAGAGGTGCTTGTTGGCCGTGGCCGGCGCATAGCGTTCATTCCGGACCGCTTCCGACAGGGCGCTGCGCACGTCGCTCGCGTGGCTGAAGCGGATGGACGCCCATGGGAGCGTGTCGATGGTGGCCCGACCATCGGAGAGCCAGCTGGCGATGGCATGCAAGCATCCAGCCATCGTTCGGGCGCCGTCGCCAGACAGCCCGCTCACGTAGATCCAGGCGGGGATCTGCGCTCGGTCCGGTACCGGTCTCGCCTCCTCGTCGAGGACCGGAACACCGCTCGACAGCAGCACCGGCGGCTGCACGGGGTCCATCGGGGCGCCCAGTAGCCCCCGCACTCGGCGTGGCGCGCTGGCGACAGGCGTCCTGTCGGATGCTGACGGAACAGCCCCGCCTCCGCTGACGTCATCGCTGCGGTGGATCCCTCTCGCAGGCACGGGCCGGACTCTAGCAGCCTGGCGCTTGCGGGAAGGAACCTTCTCGCGCGCGCCAAACGTCCCGGGGGAGTGTTGCACAACAATACGCAACATGTTGCGCAATAGGTTGCGCTACAGTTGGCTGGTAGCGACCACCCCGGACCCGGAGGCGACGTGCCCAACGACGACGAAGGCGCGGGCCCGCTGGGCCTGGGAATTCCGCTTGGGGTCTGCCAGCTGCCCCGATGCGGGCAACCCGTACCCCAGGCGGGGACCGGCCGGCCGGCCCTCTACCACTCGACTGAGCACAAGGTGGTCGCAGACAAGTTGCGTCGTCGGTACGGCAGCGAAGCCTTGGCTTTGGCGGCTGCGGACCCGACCTTCGATCCGGATGCGCCGGGAGCGCCGCGCCTCCGTCGTGCCGGCGAGTCTGCCTTGGCCACGTTTCCCGGAGACGTTCCCGAGCCACTCGCGGTCTTGGTCGAGGGGGTTCGGGCCGCCCACCAGGCGGTGCCTGCTTTGGTGGCGTATCTCGCTGAGCGGAGCGAGACCGGCATGGAGGCTCGATTGCGCCAGGCGGAGGAGGCAGCTCAGCAGGAACGGATTCGTCGGGAGCAGGCGGAGTTCGACTCCCGTCGGGCCGTCGCCGAGGCCGTGGCCGCCGGGGAGCGGGCTCAGGCCGCTATGGCGGCGGCAGCCGTCGAGGTGCAGGAGGCCGAGGAGGCGCTCGAGCGAGCGGAGCAAGCCCGACACGAGGCGTTAGATGAGACGCGAGCGGCCCGCGACCAACGAGACGAGGCACTGACGCAGGCGGCGGAGGCGCAGGCAGCACGTGAAGTGGCACGCGAGGAGACGACAGTCGCCGTTGCCGCCCGCCAGCAGGCGGAGGCGGCCCATGCCGAGGCCACACAGGAGGTGGGACGGGTCCGTGACGACATCACCTCGCTTCGACGGGAGCTCGATGAGGAGCGAGCGGCCGTGCGGGCCGCTGCGGGCCGTGAGGCCGAGGCCGGCGCAGCGCTCAGGGTCACCGAGTCGCGTCTCGAGGACGTCACGCGGCGCGTGGCTGAGCTGGAGGAGCGACTGGTCGGCGCCGCCGCCGCGGCTGACCGGCGAGTGGCCGAGCTTGAGGAGTGGGCGACCGCCGAACGGGAGCGCGCCCTCGACGCCCAGCGGTCGCTCACCACGGCAGTCGAGCTCGAGCGCGATCGACTTGTTGCCCATCTCGATCGCGTCACTGCCCAGCTGGAGCGTGCCCTTGCCGGCCAGACGGTTCCTGGAGGCACCCCTACCTCTGGGAGCTGATCCGCTGGCCCTCTCGCGCGCGGAGTAGGGCCTCGAGGAGGATCCGAACAGAGAGCCGGTCTAAGGAGCGACTGAGCGAAGGCTGCGGAGCCGCCGGAGACCGCGTCGGCGGGCCGTGAAGAACTATTCGTTCCAGAAGACGAGTCATCTGAGTAACGCCGTCAAAGTGGCCAACAATTGATCGCTCTTCGGGATCAAGCTCCGGCCGGGGGTCCCGGGCCCGACGGCGGGCGGCGGCGGCGAGGACCACCCGGGCGCGTTCGGTCGGGAGTTCGGCGCCTACGACCGGTGCCACCAGCAGCGCCTTGACCCAATTTCGAGGCCATGGACGGAGGTGGAGGGCGACTTGTCGGGCTGTCCGACGCCTCGCCGCCGTCGACAGCGAGGTGGTGCGCCGAAAAAGCGGGCTCTCAGAGCCCCGTAGAGGCCCGAAGAGAGCCGGGAACGTATAAAGGGTGCGGCCGCATCGGCTCCGGGCCGCCGTGTCATCACGCGATCCACTCCGGCAACCAGTGCTGATCCACCCACGAGGCGCTACGGACGTCGAGCGGCGCCAGCCGCGCGTCCGCGCTTCGGTCGTGGTCTGCGGGGATCCCAGATTGCACGTGCAGTTCCCAGTCGTAGCCCTGCTCGTGCGGTAGCGGTCGGTGTTGGGCGGTACGGCCCGCTCGGTCGCGTTGAGAGCGCTGCAGGTGGACATGGCCCTCCCAGGGGTCGAACCGGGTGCCTTTCACCTCGACACACAGCTTCTCGATCCGTCCATCGGCTGGATGGTCTCGCCAGCAATCGAGGTCGCCGCCCCACTTTGGCAGCCGCTGCGTGGACCCGTCGACGTCCCAGCCGGCGTTGGCGAGGCGGCGCTCGGCGACACGCACGCCGGTCTCTTCCATGAGGCCACGAACTTCGTGCCGATAGCGCAGGTCGCGCCAGTACTTCCGGTGATGATCGCGCATACCGCACCGTTGTCCGGCCAGGCGACCGGCTAGGCCAACGAGGTCCTCGACGGTGAATACCTCCGAGGGCAGCGAACATGCGGCGGCGAGAGTCGCCGCTTCGTTCCCATCAGCACAGGCGACGAGGGTGTCGTTGGGCACGGTGAAAGGACGGATGCGTGCGCCACGAGGCGCCATTCAACCGAGCGGAGATGAAAGGACTCCGCCTCCGGTCTGTCGCAGCAGGCCGGTGAAGCTGGGGGCAGCCAGACCCTGGAGGCGAGGGGCGAGGCGGGAGCAGCCCCGACAACGACGGGACGAGCCGGCACTGCCAGACGGCCCGGGTCCGGCAAGCAAGGCGAGAAGGTGGAACGAAAGTGAACCAGTGCCAAAGCCCCGTAATCTCTCCGCCGGCTCCAATCTGGTGGATATGGGCCGGTTTGCAGCGCACGTCCACCATGGTGGGCGACTCCGACGTCGGCCTGCATCCGCCGACCACGAGGCCATGAGGAAAGCCTGCGGCGTACTCATGGCGATGCTGCCGGGGCACAGCTGGCCGCCTCCCTCGCCGATCGGTTGGTGGTGAACGTGGGAACCGTCCTGGTGTTGCCCTCCCCGCCTTCGGGTGGCGGGCAGGTCCGCCGTCGGCTGTTGGCGCCAGGACGGGGCGGAGTCCTCGTAGTAGTCCGAGCCCGGGAGAGCCGGGTGCATGGCGAAGGGGGACAGCCAGACAGCGAAAGGAGGATCGGTATGGCAGGAGTCGACGGTGAACACCGCCGAGCCAAAGCGAGCGTCAGCCCGCAGAGGGTACTGCGAAGCCATCCGCCCGAGCACCGTTTCGACGGGTCTGGTGGAGAGCCCGGTGCGGTGAGAGTCGCACGCCGGGTTCGGAGGGCGGGCCGGGGAGACGGGCTGGGCGAAAGCCTGGAACCGCGCCCCGGCTCGACCCTACGACCGACGCCCGTCGGATCGAGGCGCCGAAGGGAGCGCACATCGACAGCATCGACATCCGCGAATCGCACAAGGGGGAGGTGCCACAGCTCCGTTACAGGACGGCTGGGACCCGTCTGCCAGCGCCGCACACGGCGCCGAACCACGTGCCAGACGCCGAGGAGCGTCGGGCGTCCACCAAATGGCGACGGGTCATCCGCGGGTTCCAGAATGTTGAGAGTGCCCGGCGGGTCCTCCCACTCGTTCCGGTACTCGAGGCGCATGACCACGACCAGGTCGCCGGTGATGGCGAGGTTCAGGTCGGGGCAGGACCGGGCGCCTCCGGGCCGGTCGTTGATCCAGCAGGTCGCTCGGAGGGGGTCCCATGGCTCTGTCTCGACCCAGGGGTCACCCCACATTGCCGGTGCATACTTTGCGATGAACATGCGACGTGCGTGGTTCGTCCGATCCTTTCGCTCGCGGAACTCAGCCCACTCGGCTCCGCCAGGAAGGGGCGCGAACGGCTCGTACCGGCGGCGGGCGTCCGCTTCGGTGATCTCGAGCATCCGATGCTCGTGCTGCGCCGCGATACCCGGATCCACGGCCCGCTTCGAGGGTCGTCTCGGCATCCGATGATTGCACCACACCATCTGGGAGGCGTGCCTCCTCGTGACCAGCAACTGCCACGGCGCGGGAGGAACATGGTGCGGTTCTCGCCAGACGACATCGCCGCAACGCCCGCGGACGAGGCGGAGGCCATGGCGGAGCTGGCCGAGGCGGGCGCTCAACTGGCCAGCGCAGCGCCGAGGCCGTGCAGGGCCTGTTGATCTGGCCAAGCTCACCGCCGCCTCGGGCCGCAAGGGGAAGCAGGACCTCAACTGAGCGGGTCCGACGCGTTGTCCCCGAGCCGGGGTCTGAGCAACGGGCAAGACGCAGAAAGGCTTCCACTAACCGCCGTTAGTAGCCGAATTCTTTGCCGTTTTGGCGCGTTTACCCCGGAGACCCGTCCTGCTCGGCACGGAGAACCTCCGTTATCGCCGGGCAGCATCCCGGGCGCGCGTCATCGAGCTAGGCCGGCCCGACCAGTTGATCGACCATCAAAGGGATAGCCCCCGAGGACGCCGCAAGGGTCAGCTTCGGCGGGTCGCAGACGATCCTTATCGACGGTGTCGATCCCTTCGCGGATCCGACCGGGCCGGCCGGCTACGCATGCCGGGTCTACGCCGGCGACGCGGCTCCGACGGTTGCCCAGCCGCGTCAGGCTCTCGGGTAGCGCCTGGCGCGCTCTGCGTCACCGCTTCCCGAGGCACTGCCGGAGCATTTGGGGGTCGACACCGACACGGTGGAGGATCCGGTTCGACATCGCGTCTTCGACCTCGACCATTCCCAACAGCAGCGCCGCCGGGTCGATCGTCACCCGCTTCCGCAGATCGGCGTCTCGCAGGGCATGCTCGAACGCCTGCTTGAGCCGGGGCGCGATGCTCATGGACCCGGCGAGGATCGACACGCACCGTCTCGTCGGACGCCGCCACGGCTGCCACGGCTGGTGGACCCGCCGGCGACCGAGATCCTCGAGCGCGCTGTCGCCGAACGTGCGCCGTACCGACGATCGGACCGATTCGAGGTCGATGCCCACCGCTCCGAGCAACTCGGCATCGCGGCGAGGCGGTCCGTCGAGTACGGCGTCTAGGGCCGTGGCGACGGCGTCGGCGTTCGGGAGAATCGCCGCCACCTCGGGACCCAGTACGTCGCGGCGTTGCGCCAATGCGAGCAGGACGTGCTCGGTGCCGAGCCAGTTGTGCCCTCGCCTTCGGGATTCGGCCAGCGCAGCGTCAATGATCGACCTGGTGTCGGTGTCGCACCGATCGAACACCCCTCACCTCCTGCGCCGGCGGCGCACGTGATGCTTCTTGTGGACCGACTGCCGAGTGATGCCCAGCGCCTCCGCGATCGCCTGCCACGACCATCCGAGCGACCGGGCGTTGTCGACGTGCAGCTCTTCGAGCTCCTCGACCAGGTCGCGCAGCGCAGCCACCGCCGCCAGCCCCAGCGCCGGGTCTCGGCTGTCCACCGCCTCGCTCAGCCCCGACAGTTCCTGCACCTCGTCAGTCTAGGCTGACAGGCCATACACGTCAACCGTGGATGACACGGTCGGCTGTGATGTATTGCGCCGAGCCGCCGGATCGCGTCCAGCAGGCTGGCGACGTCAGACTCTGTCGGTGTCACCGGAGAGGCTTCTTCGGCTCTCTTTGGTCGGAGAGCTGAAGGTCTCGCGGTCACCGACCTCAGTGGTGGATCCCGGCTTCTACACCACACGGGGCGACATCAACCCAGTGTCGCCGGCTGGAACCGCAGGCGCCGCCCCTGTCCCCAGTTCCCTCATAGCCTCGAAGACCTCGCCTGGTGACGTCAGGATTGCCAAGTGATTCGCATCGATGCGGCCGACACGCCAGCCAGCCTGCTCTGCCTTTTGGGCCAATGACTCGTATGGAGCACTGAGCCTGATGTAGGAACAGGTCCCGAGGTTGTCCTCTTCGACAGCGGGAAGCGCCTCCATCAAGAGGCTGACGGGCACTCGAGGGCTCGATTCGATCATCAGCTTGCGCAGCTGCGCATCGGGCAGCATGGCCTGCAGCTGCTCGGGGGACCACCACGACGTCCAGGGCGGCAACCAGCCGTCGACCGCCATGAGGCGCAACTGCTCGACTGCTGGGGTTGGTAAGACGTCCATCGCCGATCGTCCGGGATGGGGCAGTCCAGCGTCGACGAAGACACTGGCCGTCACGGTGACGCCTTGCCAGTTCAGGCGCTGGGCTATCAGCGGGAGCAGGGGCCCTGCGGCGCTGTGTGCGACGAGAACGACCGCACCACCCTTGACCGGCCCGGCCACCAGCTCAGCTTGAAGAACGGCATGGCATCCCTCGGCGGCGAGTGTGGGCGTGAGATCTGGAATGACCGCCTCCTCGCCACTCCGGCGCAGCAACGCTGCGACGCGGCTCCAGGTGCCGGGCCCGACCAGAGGGCTGTGGATCAGAAGCCAGGTAGCCATGCTGCCAATTGTGCTGCGCCCCGTAGCGTTCATGCTGCAGGGAGGCGGGCGACCGACGAACTCGCCGGCTCCGGGTCCGGGCGGCCTCAATCCACATCTGGCCTACCGTCATCACCGTGTTCGAGCGATTCAGCAATGCTGCGCGACAGGCCGTCGTTCATGCAGAGGAGGAGGCCAGGGGCCTCGGCCACAGCCACATTGGCACCGAGCATCTTCTGCTCGGGATTCTGGCGGGCGGCGAGGACAGCGCGGCGCGGGCGCTGGCGGCGGCTGGGGCGACCCTTGACGGCTCCCGGGACAAAGTGGCCGAGGCGGTTTCCGCTGAGGGCCCCGGCAAGGTCGGCGACCTCCAGTTCACCGACCGGGCCAAACGAACGCTGGAGCGAGCGTCGCGGCTCTCGCTGCGCCGCCACGACGAACAGGTCGAGACCGAGCACGTTCTGCTCAGCCTTCTCGACGTCGAAGGGACGGCGGGGCAGGTCCTTCGAGGCTTGAGCGTCGACCTCGAGCGCGTACGGGCCGCCCTAGCCTCGCCGCCCGACGATGAGGTCGCCCCGGCAGCTCATGGAGCGTCGCCTCGGTGTGCGGTGTGTGGTTCGGCCCTCGACACCGGGCTCGCGCACCGTGTCGTAACGTCCCGCGGTGAGAGCCGACACCGCCAAGACTTCGTCGTCGCGTACTGCTCTGCCTGTGGATCGGCCATCGGCGCCACCACTGCGTAGCGGCGACCCCAGGTGCCCACGGAGGCGGGCGCAGCGCGATGATGCCCGGTGCATTCACAAGGCGGCTGTTGGCGCCGGCCACGGCGCCCGGCGCTCGTGCCGCCACCGTCACGGCGTTACGGTAGGTCCGCGCTTCGGACCATCGGCCTTCCGCCGACTCAGTCGTCCTCGGTACGGGGTTCGGGGTTTCGGGGCAGGCACATCTTGAGTGCGCGCCGCCCGTGACGGGAGTGTTGTCATGCCGCTGGATCACGCCGATCTCAACACGGAGAGCTTCAGCAACTCCCGCGGCTGGACCACCGTGCGGGTGACGCACATACCATCGTCGATCGCCGCTGAGCGATCTCGCAGCGGAGAGTTGCAGTCGGCGGTGCAGGCCCAGAAGGAGTGCATCGACGAGATCGAGCGGCTCCTGGCCCAGGGTCACCCGGTGCAGCCGGCGGGGGATGACTCGTCCGCCGCTCTTGAGGGCGCCGTGTCCAGAGCCGAGTTCGAGGCGTTGGCGGCCCGCGTGGAGGCACTCGAGCGCAGCCTCCGGATCGACAGAGGCGGCGAAACACCTTAGGGACATCCAGTGCTGACACGAAGAAACGACCAGATGCCGGGGCCAGCAAAGATCTCCGCAACACCAATCGGGGCCCGTTGGCACGGGATGCTGCGGACAAGAGCGGCCTCACATTCAATCGGATAGGTGCTGTAGGTCGGCAAGGCCCGTTCGCGGGTTGGATTGAATAAGCCCTGCCGGGCGCAGGTTCACGACGCCGTGCTGTTCCGCGTGCTTGTGGCGAGATTCCTGTCGGTGGCCATCCGAATCGCTTGTGCCTATCCGGCGGGGGTCCGGTTCACCCCACCTCAGCGCTCTGCGGAATGCGCACCGCGTGTCGTATAGCTCCCAGGGGCTTGGGGCACGGCCGGCACGCGCCCGCACCGCTCGCAGCCCTCCACGGGCCGGTGATGGCCTCCGAACCGATGCGTCAGGTCCAGTTCCTCGGCGATCAGGATGTCGATGTCGACGATCAGCTCGTCCAGATCGTCGTTCGCATGCCCCTCGGGGGTCACCACATTCGCCTTATCGGGAATGTGACGGAGAGACTTGAGTAGCTCGGGATCGGGGTGAGCAACAATTGCCCATGTACGTAACTGTATCGGCGATGACCGGCTGTCAAATGAGGATTCGTGCTCAGGCGCCATCAATCATACGGACGCCTTTCCCGAAATGGATCATTTGATGGTCCGCTACCGCCGGTGGTTCATCAGTTGCCCTCGTAGAGCTCCCTCGGGAAATTCACTGCTATGCACCTCGACGTAGTATCGCGTTGGATCCTTCCGGATCTGGCGGATCAGCTCGTCGGCTACGGAGACGCATCGTGGTGATGGATCGGCGTTCGGCTTGAACGTGGCCACAACCGGACCGCCGAACTCCACCGATCCTGCGTGCAGATGAACGGCGGTCACCGGATCGAGGCCGGAGGTGACGAGCGTCAAGCACAACTCGTCTCGGCCCAGGTTGGTGTCCAGCACCGCCGTGCCCTGTCCGTCGGGATCGCCCGCCCCCTGAGCTCCTGTCATCCCCCTGAGGTCGGCCGACAATCGGAGCTTCGACGCTGGCCGCGGTGGCGCCGTAGAGGTGGTCACCGCGGGGCCTTCCACGCTCGATCCCGGAACCGTGGGTGCTGGTCCAGGTGACGAGGTGGTGGCGGTGGTGGCGGCCGTGGGAGTGGTGGTCGTCGAGGGTCTCGGCGCCAAGGCGGTTCCGCTGGGTCCTGTTGTCCTGTCGGTGGCTCCGCTCCCGATCGATGAACCGCCATCTTTCGGCGGCTCGCCCATTCGAGGCGCCGGGGATGCCCCGGGACCTGCCCCCTGGGGGTTGGTTGGCGGGGGGGTCGGAGCCGTGGAGAACCACGCCTGCGCCTTCTTCTGCTCGGGAAAGCCGAAGGGCGTGACCGCTCGAACGGCTTGTGCCACGAGGCTCTGCGCCGGGCCGGGAAGGAGGCGAGCGGATCCCGCCCCAAGTACCAGCGCCACAAGGACGACGCAGACGGCGGCGGCTGTGGCCGGCACTGGCAGGCGTCGGGCGACACGCCGAGGGGTCGATCCTCGCAACGGCATCCGGGGTCCGATCAGTGGGTCGGCATGCCGGGGTGGCCGCGCAGTCAGCCCGTCGCTCCCGGGCACCGGCCCGGGATCGCTCAAGAGTCGGCTCAGAGCGACCGACGGTGGCGGAACCGGCCGGTCGGCGAAGGCCCGCATGCGCTGGACGAACCGGCTCACGCCGACGAGATCAGGCGCGTCTCCGTGATAGCGACCAGCGAGCAGTTCCTCCACCGTCGCGTCATCAAGCGTATCGTCGTCGCCCACTCGGTCGCTGGCCGGCTCCCATGCAGTCATCGGCGTACCGCTCCTGTTGCCAGCCTACGGCGAAGGGTGGCGAGCGCTCGGCGCTGAAGCGCCTTGATTGCTCCCGGCGGTTTGTCAAGAACAGTCGCTACTTCCTCCACGCTCATTTGGGTGATGAGTCGCAGCGCCAGCACGTCACGCTGGTCCGACGTCAGGCCGTCGAGGAGGCGATGGACTTCCTCCACCGCCAGTCTGTCCAGGACCTCTTCCTCGGCGCCTGGCGCGGTGGGACCCTGACCGTCGCGACACTCCTCCTCAAGGACGCCCACCTCAGGGCTCCGGTTCTTGGCCCGGCGCGCGTCGACCAGACGGCTGTGGGCAATGGTGAAGACCCAGGCGCGGAACTGTGCCTCGCCGCCTGAGAACGACCCGCATCCGGAGAACGCGCGGAGGAAGACTTCGCTGGTCAAGTCCTCGGCGTCGTCTGCCCCCTGGGCTTGTAGATAGCCGACGACCGCAGGGGCCAACCACTCGTATAGTCGGGTGAAGGCCCAACACCCTCCGGTTTTGGCCGCTTCCAGGACGATTTCGAACTCGGTGCCAAAGGCTGAGCGCCGGACTTCCGGGCCCGGCTTTGCCGTCATGGCCTCCCTGTCTCCGCCCCAGCACAGGCGTACACATGATCACCACCTCAATGAGCCTTTTGACTCATGCACGTTCGCACTACTGCCCTTCGCCGAGGCCGCGGCGCGGGAAGAGGGCCGCCGTTGGAGCGGCCCTCCTCCCTGCTGGGGATTGGCTCCCCTGGGCGGTCTCAGTTGAGGCAGCTCGCCCTAGGAGAGAATTATCGGGAAGAGCCTGAGGCCGCCAGGGCCGGTCAACAGGCCGCCGCCGGGCCCGCCGGTGTCGACGAAGTTGTTCAGGATGGTGCCGCCACCGGGCAGCACGCAGGCGTAGGCGACGTTGCCGACGGCGACGAAGAGGTCACCGCCCTGGCGCTCGCACAGCCGCTCGGCTTGGCGGACCTCCTTCTCGGTGGCTCCAGTGGGCAGGAGACACACATATGCCAGTCCGCCCAGGTCGATGAACGAGCCGTTGTTCCGCTCACAGAGCCTCTCGGCCTGAGCCTTTACCTTGCTGGCCGGCGGGCCACCATCGTGGCCGCTCTTGTGGTGAGCGGCCGCCGGACCGGCGGCACCGGCGAGCATCAGTCCAGCCACCGCAACAGTGGCAAGCAGTCGTCTGCGCATTGGCTCTCTCTTTCGTCGTGACCGTCCCCAGGCCGTGTGGTCGAGACGGGAGGGGCGACTGCCCCTACAGGAGTAACCGGCGCGCCGACCCGGCCTGATACCGTCTGGCGGAAAACGTCCGAGCAATACCGTCGGCGACGTCCGAGGCGCCCCCCTACCGGGTGGACATCGGGAGGGGACTACCGCTCGGACGCCGGGCGCCCATGTGAGAGGAAGGTGTCGCCTTCCATGGCGTGCTTGTGCCCTGTTGGTGTCTTTCGCTTTGCGCGTCGGCGGCCAGGGAATCCATCCGAGTCCACCCTGGGGCCCCGCCGGCGTCCTTGCGACTCAGAGCGGACAAGGCTGGGGCTGCCGCCCCAGGTGCAGCTGGGAGCAGAGCTCGACGGTCACCCATCGCCGCAGGTCCCTGATCTCGGCGGTGGCCGGCAGCGTCAACAGCTCGCCTCTCTCGCAGAGCTCGTCTGCCTCCTCGAGGAGTTCGAGGAGCGCACGGCTGGCGTCGGCCGCGCCGACGGGCACCCTGAGGTCGATATCGACGCGCTCCGCCGGAGCGGTCAGGGCCTCCCGGGCTTGAGCCCAGGCCGAGGCCCGGGCCTCGGCCTGGGAGCTGAGGCTTCGGCTGAGCAGTCGATGGAGGCGGCCGCTGTGCGCCATCTGGGTCCACATTCGGGCGGCCGTCGCCAGCTGCAACTCGTGGAGGAGCTGGTCGACGTGGAGGTTGAAGGCGACATAGGTGGCCGCCGGGACGCCCATGAGCGTGACCCGGCGAAGCTCCGACCCGGTGTCCTCTTGAGGGGACCGCAGCTCGAACCAGACGCATTTTCCCCGCCCGTCCATCTGCGATCCCCAGTTGTCGGCCAAGGCCTCCACCAGCTGCAAGCCGCGGCCCGGCACCACCCCGCTCGGTCGTCCCCTGCGCCGAACCGCAGGGTCGGCGCTCTCGTCCCATACCTGGATCCGCAGGCAGGGTGATCTGAAGAGCACCTCGAGCACAACGTCGGATCGGGCGTGGAGGACGGCGTTGGTCACCAGTTCACTGGTCAGCAGGGCGACGACTTCGGCCAGGTCCTCCATGGCCCGATTGACCAGGACGTCGCTGACGAATCGCCGAGCGGCACCCGCGTTGGAGGCTTCGGGCGAGAGTATCGTCGTCGCCCACAATTCGCCCCCGCAGGCGTCGCCACGCGCCTTGTGCATCGTCATCCGGTCGAGGTGCCGCGTCGCATGGCCTCCTCCTGCATTCGCTTCGGGGGCAGCCCCCGCCGGCCCCTGAGTGCTCATACCCAGACACAAGGGCGCGATCACGCCTTGTCGAGCCTCCGCGGGCGCTCCCGACAGATGTCAACGCCGGGCAAGCCTTCGCCGCCGGCCGGACCACGTCCACGGCAGACTCGCCGAACCAAGCCGCTCGAGCGATGTGCGGCGCGCATGCGGCTGACGGCGGACCAGCCGCATGCAGCGCCGCGCCCCGACGCTATGTCACAGGATGGCGGGTTTCAATAGCCCGTCGGCTCATCATGGGCCGCAGGGCCCTGGGGCTGCCGACACCGCGTCAATCCCGGGCTTGTGAGCAGGCGTTCCCCGGTGGGCACCTTGGGGGACACGGACGTCGACGGTCCCCGCCACCCCGCCGGGACCTTCGGCCCACAGCAGTCCACGGCGCGCCGTCTCATGCCTGAGGGGGTCGACCGGCCGCCATTCACGGGCCGCCGGGCGCGACCAGGGAAGGCATGCGGCAATGATCTCTCCCATGGAGCGCGCTGCGATGAGGCTGGCGGATCGCTACGAACTGGTCGAAGTGGTGGGCCGGGGCGGCATGGGCGAGGTGTGGGCCGCCTCGGACCTGCGTCTGGGCCGCAGCGTGGCCGTGAAGCTCCTGAGTGCCAATATGGCCTCAGAGGCTGGCGTCCGGGAGCGCTTCGAGGCCGAGGCCCGCTCCGCCGCCCGCCTCAGTCATCCCAACGTGGTCCAGGTCTTCGACAGCGGCGAGCATGATGGCATCCCCTACCTGGTCATGGAACTGCTGCCGGGACGCACCCTGGCCGACGAGGTCGCCCTGGGCCCCCTCGATCCGGAAGCGGTCCGGCGCATCGGCATGGAGGTCCTGGGGGCGCTGGAGGCATCCCACCAGGCGGGAATCCTGCACCGGGACATCAAACCGGGCAACGTGCTGCTCGCCGCCGACGGCAGGGCCAAAGTCGGTGACTTCGGCATTGCCAAGAGCACCGAGGGCCTGAACCTGACCAGCACCGGGATGATCGTGGGCACCGCCGCCTACCTGGCGCCGGAGCGGGTGGCGGGACAGCCGGCGACACCCCAGAGCGACCTGTACGCCGTGGGCGTGGTCCTCTATGAGGCCCTGAGCGGCCGGAAGCCCTTCCAGGCCGACACGCCGCTCGGCCTCATGCGAGCGGTGGAGGCCCACCAGGCGATCCCATTGGCCGAGGCGCGTCCGGGCATGGATGCATCCCTGGTGGCGGCGGTCGAGCGGGCCATGGCCAAGGATCCGGGCCGGCGCTTCGGCTCCGCGGCGACCATGGCGGCGGCACTGGGAGGAGACGAGGTCAGCCCCGACTCCGGTACGGCGACCGCTCTCAATGCCGTGCCGTCCTCGACCGAGGTGCTATCGGCACCGACGGCTCGCCGACCGGTCGAGGTCGGCCGGCCGGCCATGGCTTCGACGGCCAACGCCTTCTGGGAGCGACTCCGCCGCAGCCCGGGCACAGCCGTGGCCGCGGTCCTTGTCGCCGTGTTCGTGCTCGTCGCCGTTCTGGCCACCCGAAGCGGTGATCCCCCGGCGACGTCGTCGGCAGTCACGTCGCCGACTACGCAGACATCCCCCGGCGGATCGCTCCCCGAACCCCTCGACCGCGCCATCAAGTCACTGGAAGAGGCGGTGCGCCCGTGATGCGCCGACTCGGCACCCTCCTGCTCCTCGTCCTGATGGCTTGCGGTCAGGAGGCGGACGGCATCGGCCAGAGCGCCGCCGCCGCACTGGAGCCCCAGGTCCAGCAGGTGCGGGCGGCGGCAACGAACGGAGACCGAGTTGGGGCGGCGGCCAAGCTGGCCGAACTACGTCAGACGGTCGCCGACCTCCGCCAGCGCGGAGAGCTGAGTGAAGAAGGCGCCGCCAAGGTGCTGGCTGCCGCGGCAGCGGTCGAGGCGCAACTGGGGTCCGCTACGACCCCTACCACCCAGGTCACCACCACCCTCGGCCAGAGGGACACCCGGGGGACGACGAGAACGACCAAGAACGAGGGCAAGGGCAAGGGGGCCGACAAGGACGACGACGACGACTGATGCGCTCACGCCTGACGCGTCATCCGGGAGGTCGCACCTTCCTCAGCTGCGATTGTGACCTCCCGACGCAGCAAGAGTGGCAGCCCACGAACTTGGGGCGGGTGCGGAGCCGGGACGATGCGGGGCCAGCCCGCCCCCGGTTCCCGAAGCTTCTCGGGCATGACCTTGACGGTGAGGCCAACCGCGAGTGGGCCCAGTCGTGTTTCACGCCGGGTTGATCGGGGCAGACTGCGCCTGGCCTGGCTGGTCTCCGGGGGGACGCCCGAAGTGCTTGAAGCTTGTATCGAACTGGAGAGTGACCCAGCGCTCGTGGGCGTGGCGCGCCACTTCGTCGATCAGACGGTCGTGGAGTGGGAACTCGACCCCATCCGAGAGGATGCTCGCCTCATCGCCACGGAGCTGGTCTCCAATGCCGTGCTCCACGCCCGTACCGAGTTCAGGTTGACTCTGAAGTCCAATGGCTTCGACTTTCTGCGCATCGAGGTGCGGGACGAGAACACCCGTATGCCTTCACCGGCCGGGACGCCGCCCGACGCCACGAGCGGGCGAGGACTCGACGTCGTGACGGCCATCGCCACGTCGTGGGGGACGCAGCGGGACGGGGACGGCAAAGTGGTGTGGGCCGAGATCGGACAGACCAAAGTCGCCGATCAGCTCGGGTGCCTCAGCATCGGCGATCTCGCCATCGAGGAGTCGATGGCGCACGATGCCGACTCTGAGAAGCCACCGGCGGGCGAAGCGGTTGCCGGCTAGTAGTCGTCCTCGGCAGAGCGGTCGTATCGACCGTATGTTCGCGCGGAGCGCCACCTCTCCCGCTCCCCGGTAGGGGAGGTGTGCGCCCGCGCCAACGAGACCGACTACCTCGTCCCTGTTGGCTGCAGGGACCTCTCACCCTACTGGGGCTCAACGCAGAGCTCAACGCCCGGCGCGCCGCGGCGGACGATAGCGGTGAAGTTCGACGTGCTGTTCTCCTCCGGCCTCGGCAAGAACCGGGGTGGCGCAGAGATCGCTCTCCCATCCACAGGTACAACGAACCGAATGGCCTCTTCGCATTCCGTCATCCCGGAACCGGGCGCCGTCTCGGATCTTGTGGTCACCAGCAGCCTGATTCACGGAACGAGCCTTACCCTCGCGCCTAGGCTCCGCAAGTGCGGAGGCTGCGGAGGCGATGAGAGCGGGCGAGGAGTTGCCGGAGAGTGGTTTCTTGACCCCATCAAGGTGCCACCGGCGATTCGCCGCTTCCTGGCGGCTGGGCTGCGTGGTGCCAAGCCTGCCCGTATGCTCTCCTCAGGGCGTCGGAGACCGGCCAAGTCGACACCCGGCTTTGGCAATCCGCACAAATGCCGGAAGCGGCGAGCCCAGTGGCGTGCGAGATCACGCTCACACCCGAGAAAGGCCCTCCCATCCCCATGACCAGCGAGCGCGGTCGCGTCCGCTTCATCACCTTGGCGGACGACGACCAGCAACCCCTCGGAGTCGTCGCTCACGGCGGCGACGGCTGGACGTTTAACTGCGGCCAGTGCCCGTACGCAAGCCCCAGCACCAGCCCGGCCGCTGGCGTGATGGAGCTCCTCGTTCACATCGAGCGTGCGCACCCTGCTGGAAGCCCCGTAGAGGGCATCGACGTTCTTTGAACAGACGACGTGCCACCGCAGTGAGGCCGATGCCACTAATGGTCACGGTGGTCGGAGTAGTTACAGAGCGCATTCGTTCCACGAGCCGGGCCTGACACCTCCGGCAGCGCAGTGCCTGGAATCCGCAACCCGTACGGGCCGCCTCCTCGACTTATGGCCCAGCCCTGGTCGACAACGACGGTTGGGCCGTGCGGACCTCTCAGGTCGGGTGCCGCGCCGGTTGTACCGCCCAAACCAAGCTGGGGCCACCTCGACCTCATTCGGGACCCGCGGCAAGATCAGCGGTAATGCCTGCATAGACGGTGTGATCTCATCGACCGGTGACCACCTCCGGATCCCGGTCACCTCGCGTGACCGGGGAAAGCGGCCGTGTCACGCAGGCGTCCCAGAACGCGCGTCCCAAAACCGCGCCGAGCGCGCTGATCAGCCGTCAGCAAAGTGCCGTTGGAGGGCGCAGTCGACTTACGGCGCGTCACGGCGACCGACTCCGGAGCCCGGCGCCGCCGAGCATCCCATCATCACGTCCGCGGCGTTCATTGGAACCATCGGCTTGTCACCGACGGAGCCCACGCCGTGTCAGGCGCTACCGCTCGGGGTGGCGTGCTCGGCGATCGAGCCGGTACGTGTCGCCCGTCAAGCTCTCGGCTGGGCTTCGCTGGGCGGTCAGCCTGAACGATCTTGGCGTGCTCCGGCGGAACCGGGAGCAGCAGGCGCAGTCGAAACCGTTGACGAACGTCGGGCCAAGCTCGGACCCATCACACCAGTTGGGCTGAACCGAGTGTTCGCCCCGCCCCGCCCAACGTTGGTTATTGCGCCAGAACTACCGGTACCCCGTAAAGGGGCCCGATCGGGCAGGGTCCCACCGCCGGCACGGCGCATAGGGCCTGTGACGAGGATTGGCGCAAGGGTCCTGAACGTCGATCCGGTGCGACACCATCGCGGCTGAGCCTCACTCAAGGTTGCTGGTTCCGGGCCCCCGGGGACGCGGCAGCGCTGGGCGCGGGTGAGCGATAGGAGGCAGTCGGCGGCTTCGCTGTCGCCAGATCTTTGGCGGCTGGACCTTGCTGCTCGAACTCCAATAGATCCTGGCGGCGGGTCTCCAGTGTGGTCCGTGTGGTCGGACGGCTCGTGCCGGTCGGGCGAAGCCTGTGCGCGTGCGTCGTGTCGCCCCCGCGAGTGCGATCGAACGACCGTTCGGTAGTTCACCGCGGCTTCTCTCGGTAGTACTTGTCGGTCTTGCGGGCCAACCTTCGTGTCGAGACGTCATTCACAACGGCGTTGACGGGGATGTTCACGACCGGAAGGGCCCGCACGAGCGCGGCGCGGGAGAACTTGATGCCGACAACCCGGAACATCGCCTTGATGGCCTGGAGCACGGCCCCGCGGAGGTATCTCTCCAGCAAGCGCTTCCCGACGCGTTGGCCGGCCTCGCCTACGACCCGGCCTACCTGCCTTGTCGGGCTATACAGGCCCCAGAGTGATAACAGTTCAATCTGGAGTTCCTCTTGGTCGTCCAATGGATGACCTCGCAGGAAGGCGATCTCGAGGATCATCCTGCACTGGATCCACGCTAGGGCGGTGAGGTCACTGCCCATCGTCGTCACTGCTGCGGGGAGCGTGAGTTTCCCCGCCGTGCCGATGATGGTCGTAATCTGCGCAGCGGTCATGGTCAGGCCGGCCACAGCACCTTCGGAGCGAGCGAGACGTAGATAGCTGCGGATGACCTTCTCGACGAGCTCGTCCTCGCTCATATCCGAATTGCGGTCTTGCCGGCGACGTGCTCGATCTCGAGACCCCTCGACCAACCTTTGAGCAACGTAGCGCGCCAGGATCAAAGGGGCGTCCGCGCCTGCAGTCAGCAGCTCCTTGGGAAGCCAACGCGGCGCCCGATCGAGTCTGGTTGATGCTCTGGTCCTGTCCTTGTCGCCTTGCTCGGTCACCCAGTCCAAGTGGGTTTGCTGCCAGCTTCCCGGTGCTCCTGGATGGGCGAGGCAGAGGAGCTGGGTGGGCTTGTCGTTGCAGCTGACGATGACGATGTCTCCATACGCCTCTTGCAGGAGAGTGCCTGCTTCGGAGTCGAGCTCCAGGAGGTCGTGGATGACTCGCGCGGCCGCTCGGCCAAGGGTCACGATCATGTTCGGCTGCGTGATGCGGAGCTCGGAGAGTAGCCGCTCTCGCTGCTGATCGAGCGCCTCTAGGACGATGGCGTTCTCGTTGGGATGACCCTGAAGCTCGGCCTCGGGAAGTCCGTGCCGGTCGGCGTACGGGCCATAGGTGTCCGCTAGCCGTTCAGATTGCCCAGCGCTGCATCGATATGAGTCGAGGCAGTCCGTCAGCCAGACGTCCTCCATCGTGGCGGCGAGCGGCTCCAAGACGAGATCGTGGACCCAGCGACCCGAAGAGCCGTTGAGACGTCCAGCCGGCCCGATCCGGCCGTTGGCGACGTCGAAGTGCTTGGCAGCCCAAGCCGCGACGTGCTCCGCCTCGTCCCTCCCGTCCCAGAAGGGCTCGGGCTCATTGTCCACGGCGAGCGCCTTGATCGGTTTCAGCGACGCTCCTGATGGCGGATCCCATTGCACGTGAAGCGCGCTTGGATAGGCGCCCAGGAGAAATACCGATCGGTGTCCGTCAGGTGCGCGGCTTACGGAGCGGACCTCCGCTCCGAACGGGAATCGTCCAATCACTTCTCCCCTTGGCATGTTTCACCATCCGGTCAGTTCGAGATTCATTGGGAGCGTCTCCAGCTTGATGGCTACGAGGCCGACGAGCTTCCAGGGGCGTCGACTGATGCGATAAGCGAAATCGATTGCGAAGAACGACGTCAAGCGCTTGGCGAGGACAGCTTGGAACTGGCGCCGGCGTGAAGACCGTTCAGGATCCTGCACGGATCCTCGTCACGGTCCTCTTACTGAGCACGGCCCGAGGGGCACGGCCTGTGAGGGTTGGTAGTCGGATTCATTGCCGATTTGGCGACCCCGGAGACCGCCATCGCGACGCCAATGCGGGCCCGCAGACCCGGCTTTGCCCCGGACCTCAGCCTTAGACCTCCGCGGGGGTCGCGACGGTGGCCCAGCAGCGGCCCAGCACCGGCTCTAGGCGCAGCTCGCCGTCGTCACCGGGGGCGGGCTCAAGGACGCCGAGGAGGCGAAGCAGGGCGACCACCGCGCCTGGCCTTTCATGACCCTCGACGAACTCGGCCAGATCCTCGGCGCTGAGCGACGCCCCCGACGATGAGGCCAAGAACTCGACCAGGTGGACCAGGGGGCCGTCCGTGCCCAGTCCTACCGCCTCCACCAGGGCGGCGGCCGCCTCCCCCTCGGAGGGGTCCATGCGCGCGGCCAGCCTGCCCAGGATGGTGGAGGTACCGTTGCCTGCCCGGGCTAGGGCGGCCGCCTCCTCGATCAGCAAAGGCCAGCCGCCGGTGATCTCGCCTAGGCGCCGGCGCGCTTCGTCGTCTTGGAAGGCGGACTCGACCTCGAGCGCCCACGCTCCCAGGCCGCGCAGGTCCAGGCGGCGCAGCGCCGTCACCTCCACCCCGGCGACTGCCTCGCCGTCGCTGTCCACAAGGGGGGCGACGGCTTCAAGGTTGGAGGCGTCGGCCACCAGCAGCACCGAGCGGGTCCCGCCCTTGGGCGGGACCCGGGTCGCGGCGGCGGCCAGGCTCTTGGCGAAGCTGTCGGCCGACACGCCGCGCAGGTCCGACACCACCACGAAGTGCTCGCCCACCGCCCCGTCGACCAGGCTTCGGTTGAAGGTGTCGTACTTGCCAGGGTTACGCAACTTAAACCGACCGGTGGTCTCGGCCACTGAGCGCACAGCGTCGGCCAGGGCCGAGATGCACGTGGCCTCCGAGCCAATCACCAGCCGTACCTGGTTGCGGCCCTCTCCCACCAGGTCGGTCAGCTGGCCCTCGGTGACTGGGGAATGCCGACCGTCGGACAGCACCCGGCGGGCCTCGGTGGTCACCAGCCAGGTGGGTTCCCGGGACTCCTCCTCGAGCAAGCGGTCCTCGACCTGAGCCACAGTGCCGAGCATCCGCAACACGTTGGGCGAACGCAGCCGCCAGCCGGTGTGCGACGTCGACGCGGCCAGCACGCCCAGGGCCGCCATCTCCTCTAGCAGCGCCCGAAACTCCGCCGGGTCCAGATTGGTGAACCCCGCCGGCCACCACCGCTCGCAGGCGGCCCGCAGCTCCGAGGCCGACAGGGCCACCTCCACTCCCCGGGCATGGGCCTCGTGGGCCACGGTGTAGGCGATGACCCGGTAGCGGGGGTCCAGACCCAGGGTGAGCTCGAAGCGCTCCCGGATCTCGTGCTGGAGGGTGGACGAAGACGCCACCGCCTCGACGTCTTCCTCCCCCACCGTCACCGGCACTGGGCCCCGGGGCGGGAACAACATTTGCTCCACCAGGGCTTGGCCGAACAGGTGCAGCAGCACCGGCTGATAGTTGCAGTAGGCCAGCACCCGGTTCACCAGGTTCGGCCGGGCGAATTCGATGCCGAGGGCTCGCATGGGCTCGGCGATGAGGCGGTGGGCGGAAGATGGGTCGAGGGGCCCGATGGCGATGGGCCGGCCCAAGTGGGCCAGGGGGTGGTTGGGGACGTTGGCGAAGCGAGCGACCTGGTGCAGCCCAGCCCACACCACCTTGAAGCGTCTCCCGGTGAGGTCCATCAGATCCTTTAGGCGGCTGGTGGTGGTGAAGTTGGTGGCGGCGTCGACGTCGAAGAAGTCATCGCACTCGTCCAGGGTCACCAGGATGCGCCGGCCGTCATCGTTGCTCAGCCACGCCCGCACCGCCTCGGTCACCTTGCCGGCCGGGTCTCGCCCCGCCCCCCGTCCGGCTGGGATTACCCCGTGCTCGCCCAAGCGCGACCACAGCAGATCCCACACCACATCGGCTCGGCGCGTGGAGCCGATGGAGGCCGGCTTCAGGTCGATGTAGCACGCCACCTGGCCGGCAGTGACACCAAAGTCGCGGACCGTGGAGCGCAGCAGCGCCGACTTGCCCAACTGGCGCCCGCCATAGAGCAGGCACGAACCGTGGGTGTCGACCAGGTCCCGGCGGTCCTTGGAGCGTCCGTAGAACAGTTCCGGCGGGCAGTCGCCCGACGGCGGCAGGTACGGGTTGGTGGCCACGAAGGGCAGCACCGCCCGCATTACCGGCTCGAAACGGAACTCGCCGCGCGCCGCCGCCCAGGCGAGCACGGCGTCGTCGATAAGGCCGATCTCGGGGCGGGCCCGGCGCCCCCGGCACTCGGCCGCGAAGCGGGCCCGGAAATCAAGGGGCAGCGTCCCGACGTGCAGGATCAATACCGGGCGGTCCGAGTTGCCAGGGGTGGCCCACTCCAGCAGGGTGGCCTCGGTGGGAGCCCCGAAGGCCACCAGGACCCGTAGGCGGGTGCCAGCCTTGGACCCGAAGGTGGGCACGAGCGCCTTGCCCGGGCGGACCACGCCGGTCAGCTCCACCCAGTGCCGCTGGCCCGCGGACGGCAGAGAGCGGCTCGCCGTGGCGTCCACTCCCTCCGCGTCGATGCCGAGCAGGCGCAGGATGGGGCGCAGCTCCTCAAGCCAGTCCTTGCCGCGGGCGCCCCGGCTGATGCGGCGCCATTTGCGCAGGGCGGCGGCCGCGCGCCCGGCGGCCTCGACGGGCAGGGCCGAGAAGCGCAGTCCCCCGTGGTCGCGCCGGGCGGCCAGGTCCTCAACCAGCTTGTCATCGATGCCGGCGCCCACTACCTCGGCCACCGACGGCCAGATCTCGCTCAGGCTAAACGGGGCCTCGGCGGTGTCGGTTAGCGAGCGGCCCTCAGTGGCCAGCGCCAGCCACTCGCTAGCCGTGGCCAGGTCGGTCTGGGCCAGCTCGGCGATGCGGGACTGGGCCTCCGCCACCCCCTCGTGGGTGGCCGCCGCCGCCTCCAGGCCGGCGAGGAAGGCCACTAGGGCGGATCGGCGGGACTCGGCCACTTCGTCGCGGACCCGAGCCAGTTCCTCGGCCACGGCGTCGAAGTCGACCCGGCCCGAGCGCGCTGCCCCCTCGACGCGCGCCGAGAGCTCGGCGTAGCGGTCCTCGGACACATACAGCTGGCGCCGTGCCTGCTCCAGCTGCTCCCGGGCCACGGCGAGGATTCGCTGCGCTTCGGCCGCGGCGGCGCGGACGGCCTCGGCCCGGCGCGCGGCGAGGGCCTCGCCTCGTGGGGGATCCTCGATGGCCACCACCTCGGCTATTAGGCCGCTGGCCAGGTGGTCGTCCCGGGCCACCCGGGCGTCGAAGGCGGCGGCCAGATCGCGCTCGAGGGCAGGGGCCAGGCGCTCTGGTCGCAGATCCTCCGCCGGCTCCAGGTGGGCGTCGACGCGGGTGTCGCTGGCCAGCAAGTCCATCCCCAGAATGAGCTCAGGACGATCAGGACCCCCTGTGGGGGACTGGCCCGTCAGCAGGGAGTAGATCTCGTCGAGCACCTCGGCGGCGGCCTCGGCCGCGGCCTCGCTTACCCGGTCAGTCGCCGCTCCCCGCAGTTCGTTGCGCACCTGTGTCTCCACCGAGGTGGCCGCCGAGCGCAAGTTGGCGGTGGGGGCGTCGAGCCAGCTGGCGTCGCGGGAGGCCTTGGATAGCAGAGCGACGTCGGCGCACCACCGGCGGGCCAGCTCGCCGGCTTCCATGGCACCCTCGACTAGATGATTGCGGGCCGAACCCTCGATCCGCTTCGACCCCGGGCCTCGCAGGCGTTGGTCGATCGCCTTCAGGGCTCGCTCGATGTCCGAACGCGACCGCAGCGCCTCGGCGGCGGGCTCGACCTCCCCGGCCCGGCCCCGGGAGTCGGCGGCCACGGGGCCGAGGACGGTGCCGATCAATCCCTCGCTGGCGATCCACTGCTTCCAGATCTCGCTGGCCCGCTGGAAGCTCAGTCGCCGGTCCCGCCGAAGAAGCTTGCCTGCTTCGCTAGCGTGCTCGCGGATCCTGTTCTCCAGCCGGTCGGCGTCGCCCAGCCCCGACAACGTGTCACCCGCCAGGGTGACCCCCCGGCTGGCGGCAATGTCGGCGGCTTCGGCCAGGGCCGACAGCCCAGGCAGCTCCAGCATCCTGGCTAGCTCCACAGCCACCGTGGAGGTCCCCGCGGCCGGGGCGATCAGGGCGGCGCGCACGGCGGCCACTGCGGCCAGGACCTGCACGCCCGGGAAGGGCCCGTAATCACGCCGCGACAGGGCCAAGGTCATGTCCTTGAGGGCGTCGGGCACCGCGCCGACCGAGGTGCGCACCTTGGTGCTCAGGGCGCTGAGACGCAGCAGCGGGGCTGGATTCCCGGCGGCGACCGATGCCCACCAAGCCAGGGCGAAGCGGCGGTCGTCGAGGGCCGACGCCATGAGTTCCTCGCAGGCCGCTGAAGACTCACCGGCGTCGTGGTCATCCGCCTCCTCACCGACAAGTAGCTGGACCGGCGCCGGGACGGAGCGGTGCTCAGGGCGCATTGGCTCCGGCGCGGTCGGCTCGCTTACCGGCGGGGCGGGAGCCGCCCCCCGGGCGGGCGGCGTGGCCGCAGGGGCGACAGTCTCGTGGTCCGGCTTGACGGCCGACAGAGCGGTGGGGGTCTGCTCGGCGGGCTCGGCCGTCGTGACGTCGGTGACTGCAGCGTCGGGCGACAGGGTTGCGCCGATGTCGCGATCGAGGTGGGCCGGGGAGGTGGGACCCGCCGGCGCCGGTGAGGGTTCCGGTGCCGACGTCACGACGCCGTCACTGGCGGCGGTGGGGAGGCGCAGGTGCCCAGTAGTTGCCAGCACGACGGCCGGTGCCAGTGCGTCGGGGGCCTCACGACGGGCGGCGGCGTCCAGCTCGGCGATCCGGAACGGGCCGGCATGGCCGTCGGCGGCGTCGATCAGCTCGACTAACGCCGACGCGAAGGCGCGCAGCGCCGGGGACGCCGCCGCCTCCCGCAGCGCCTCGACGACCGACTCGGCGCCGTCCGGGCCCGTCACGCCGAGTAGGCGGCGCGCCGCCCCGGCCGCCGGGTCGACGAGAGTGGAGATCTCCTCCACCGCCTGCTCCAGGGCGCTGGCGCGGGTCTCTGGGACCGCCGTTGCTCCGACGCGAGCCACCGCCGCACCAATTCTCTCGGCGGCGTCGATGGCCTCGTTGTAAGCGTCGAATAGCGCCTCGTCAGCCGCAATCGGGGGCGGGCAGCCGTCGTCGACCGCGTTCAGCACATCGAGGGCCACCTCCCGGGCCACCCTCAGTGCCCTGCGGTAGATCGAAAGCTGCTGCTGCGCCCAGGCGGGCAGGGAGGCAGGGTCCAGGGCGCCTACCAACCCGGCCGGGTCGCCACGTGCGCCCTCTTCCTCGTCCCCATCGTGGGGATGCAGGCCGGCCCGGACGCTTTCCAGCGCTTCCCTTGTCGCGTCCACCAGCGCCTTCAAGTGCTCGGCATGATCGGCCCACGGCCCCGGAAGGAGATCAAGGTCGAGCAGGGCCCGCACCGCCATCGGCACGGCGTGGCGCTCACGGTGGCGGTCGAGGGCGGCCGCCACCAGCGCCACGCGACATAGGTCCTCGCCCCATTCCTGCACGGCGTCGGTCTCGGTATCCTCACGGAAGCTATCCATGACGGGCAAGGTCAGGAAGCCGATGGCGTAGCGCTGGCGCAGGGCACTGGCGCCGGCCACGGATCGGCGGAGATGGTTGGCGCTGGCCGGGTTCGGTCGCCGCGGTGACGGTGCGCCGAAGTCGCGCAACAGTTGCTCACTCCGCGAGCCAATGCCGTCCAGCAGGCGCTCGATCTGGCGGCCGTCGAGTCCGCGCCACAGGTCGCGCAGCGTGTCGGGGAGCCGGTCGAGCTCCTGGCACAGGTCATCGAGGCGGTCGCGCACCTCCGAGAAGAACTCGTCGGGTCCGTCGTCGAGAAGCTCCTCGCCTTCGTCGTCGAGAGCTCCGACACCGGCATCGTCCTGGTCGAAGTCGTCGGCCACGCTCTCGCCCTTCGCTTCCTCGCGTCGAGATGTCATTCTCCGCCTGGTCCTCGTCTCCGGTCGGCGCCCCCAAGGTGCGAAGCGCCCATCATGTCGTGTTCCTTCTCGGCCGGACCCCGCCGCCTGTTCATCGGCCCCGTCGATGCTCGACGACGAAGGTGTAGCCCCGCGGCAGCTCGGCGGGCAGCAGGTGACGGTTCGGCGCCTGGGCCCGCATCCGGGGGTACAGGGCCCGCCGCTCGGCGCTGGCCATGGCCGAGACCGCCAGGCGCCGAAGGTGCAGCGGAACCCAGTGGGCGCTGCGCACGCCGCGGGCCAGGCGCTGGGTCCCGGCCCATGTCGGCGTGTCGGCGTCGGCGAAAGGGCTGCCGGCCGGGCGGGCCCGGCCTTGGCGCACCGGCTCGACCGCGTAGCGGCCGTCGCTGGTCGCCGCCACACGCCCGCCAGCGCGTTCCCCGGACAAGGCTGCGTCCAGCGCAGCGCACACCACCTCGTCGGCGTCGGGGCCGAACAGGCACCGGGCCATCGCGGCGGTGCTGAGCGCCAGGCGTCCCTCGGCGTCGGGCTCCCCGTGGCGGCGCAGGACCCGCACGGCCAAATCGAGCAGGGTCGGGTCCCCCGACGGGGCCGGCCGTCGGGGATCGAGCACCGAGGGATCGAGGGCGAACCAATAGGCGGTGCCGTTGACCTCGACCGGCTCGGCCAGGGGGGCGGTGGCCAAGTGCAGCACCCGGCTCCCTGGCGCGGCAATGCACCACAGGCGGATGCCGGGAAAAAAGTCGAACGGCCACGACAGGCCCTCAAGGCGCCGGCCGGCGCCGCCGATGCGGACCGTCTGGACCCGCTCGTCGTCGGTGATATCGCCGTCATGGGCCAGGCGCACGACGGCGCCCCCGTCGACCAGGCCGGCGACCTCCGGAACCGGCAGCACCCCCTCCAGGTGATGCGAGCGGCGAAGTGCGCTGCACCAGTGGACGTGGCTGTCGGCCACGTCCGATTCCTCTAACGCTTCGGGTTCCTCCAGCTCGAGTTCGAGCTCGGGGGCTTCGGCCTCGGCCTGCGCCTCCGGCTCTGCCTCGGCCATCGGGAGGGCGACGTGGACATCGGCCACCTCCCCGGAGGCGCCCAACCCGAGCGGCCGGGTGGGGTCGACGTCCACTAGCGCGCAGGTCGATGTCGGCTCCAGGCGCTCGACGCGCCAGATTCCGCCGGACTGCCAGGCGTCGTCCAGGCGCAGATGGACCTGCGCTCCGGCCCGGACCAGCATGCCGCCGGGGGCAGCGTCGGCCAGGACGTCGCCCACCATGCGGTTGGCGTGGCACACCGCCAGCGGGTAGGCGCTGCCGTGCAGCTCGGCCTCGCCGGGCCCGAGCAGGTCCACGAGGCGGTGGCGCATGGTTCGGTAGGCCACCCGGGCCCGGCCGGGCGAGGCCAGGGAAGTGGTCAGGGTGCGGGCGTCAGAGGCCCCGAGGGGCGCGTCCGGGTCCGCCAGGCGGGCCCGGTAGGCGGCCTCTTCGTAGCGGTACGCGCCCCAGGCGGCCAACCCCGCGACCTCGTCGAGAAGGGCGTCGACCGTACGCAGGGAACCCACCAGGGCTGCCCACAGGGCCTCGTCGTCGGCCGCGTCCTCCAGGCAGGCGCCCAGCCAACCGTCGCGCAGCGCCTCACGGTGGGTGCGCCACAGCCAGCGGGCGTAAAATGCGATGTCATCCACCTCGGCGTCATTAGGCGGGGCGTAGATGGTGTCGACCACGACATGCCCAGAGGCGTCGAGGTGTCGGCCCTGGCGAGCGAAGCGCTCGAGACGCGCCCCCAGACGGTCGTCACGGCCGAAGGCCTCAAAGTCGATCACCAGGCGCTCGGTGAGGACCTTGACCGGACCCGAGGCCCCCCAGGACTCGGTGCCAGCACCGCCAGAGACCTCGGGGGGCACCTCGCCCAACTCGTTGACGTCGGGGTGGGCCCCCTCCTTGTACACAACCTCGCCCCACAGCACGTCTGCGCCAGTGGCCACCAGCAGCAGGGCCCCGACGGGGACGGCGTCGTTGGCGTCGCCATGGCGCAGGGGCGGGGATGCCTCGAGGTCGACGCCGTAGGCCTGGTAGCCAGACCCGTCCGTTTCCCACCCGTAGTACAGGGCGTTCCACGCCACGTTGGTGTGCAACAGACCGCCTCGGCTGGCGGCCACCCGGCCCAAGTGGGCGACCAAGCGCTCCCGGTCGCTGGCGTCAAGGGCGTCGAGGCCGAGGGTCAGCTCGGGGATGAACCGCACCGGTGCGTCCAGCACTACGTCGATCAGCGGTGGGCCGGGCACGGATACCCCCTTCGTTTGCGCCACCAGAACCTTTGCCGCCAGTGTACGAACCGCCTGTGACAGATCTCGCCGCGGAGTTCCCGCGCCCGCACTCTCCTGTCCTAGGGGGTGGCGCGCCTCCTACGGGGCGGCGGCCCGAGCGGCCCGCCGGCGATCGGCTTCGACGTGGCCCGCCCACCGCCACAGGCCCCCGTCGACGGCGACGGCTACGTCGGCGTCGGCCAGGCGGGCCAGGCTGTCGACCACCGCCTGGGGCCGCAGGCCCGGCTTGCGCCCAAAGGCGCTGTGGTAGAGCAGGCGCCGTCGCAGCGGACGGCGCTCGCCGGTGCGGGCGTTGAAGATCGTGTCGCGTCCCACCAGCACGGAGTGCAGCAGGGTGGGGCCGAGGCCGGCGTAGGTGTCCCACAGCAGCCGGGTGACGAGGCGGTCCACCTCCGCCGCCTGGCGGGTTTCGGTGGCCGCCGACACGGGCCGCGGCCGGCCGGCGAAGAATGCGGCGAACAGCTCCGGCTGGGGAGTCGGGTCGGCCGCCACCACCGCATCGTCGAACCAACACGTCGAGCAGCGGCATCCCGCGTCGGCGCACGCGTCGGCCGGGACGGCCACGTCGAAGTAACGGGCCAGGCCCTCCTGGGCGCAGGAGCGGTCGTCCCACCACGCCCGCAGCTCGGCCAGCTCTGCGGCCGCCCGCAGCGCCCTGCGGGCGATGAGGGGCCCGTAAGCGGCCGGCACGGTCGGGCTGCCCACAGCGACCGCCGTCAGCCACCGGCGCGTCGGAGCCTGAGACACGTCCAGCCAGCCCAACGCGTGCGCCTCGAGCAGGCGGGACCACACCTCGGGCGGGCCCTCAACCCGGTCCACCACCCCGTCGGCCACCAGGCGCCGGGTCAGGCGCTCCAGGGCCAGGGCCCGGCGGTCCTCGGCTGGCCAGGCGAGCACCCCGGCCACGAAGGCGGCGTCGGCGGGCCCCTCGGGGTGGTGGTCGCCCGCCACGATCCGCACCACCTCCGGCAGGTCGCCACGGTCCTCCACCGCACCCAGGGAGGAGAGGGCAGCCACCGCCCGCAGCACCGCCAGCCGATAGGCGTCGCGGGTGCGCCACAGGACGGCCCGCTGGGGGCTCACCCGCCCCGCGGCCACCTCGCGAGTCAGGAGCCGGTCGCCGATCTCAGAGGCGTCGACCAGTCCTCCCGATGCCAACACGGCCCGGGCCGCACCCTCGAGGACCGCCCCCGGGAGGTCCCTGGTGGTGAGGAACTCCACGGTGCGCCATCCCCGGGCGGTGGCCAGGGCCATGCCGATCGCGCCGCTCCGCCCGGGATGGCCGGCGGGCAGGCCGGCCTGGGCCCGCCCTGCCCGGCCCAACGCCTGGTGGAGGGCGGCCAGGTCAGTGGGCGGAGAGGCCACCAGCACCGCGGCGATGTCTTCGCGGTCGACGCCCAAGCCGAACGCCGAGGTGGCCACCACGATCATGGGCACATAGCCCTCCTCGCCCGCCCGGGGGGCGTCGCGGAAAGCGTTGAGGACGTCGGTCTTCTCGGCCTCTGCCAGCCGGCCGTGGAAGCGCCGGACCCGCCACGCCCCCTCCGGTCCGGCCCAGTCCCGAAGCTGCGCCCAGGTGGTGTCGGTCTCACGCACTGTTGTGCAGTACACGATCAAATGCCCAGGCGTGGCGTCGGCCACCGCCTCGACCAGGCCGGCCATGTGCACGGGCCCGCCCCGGGTCCGGGACAGCTGACGGCGCCACACTGCGATCTCGGAGCGGATGGGGTTCGCGGCCACGGTGGCGAAACCGGTCCGGTCGCCGCCGCCGGGTGGGCAGCCGAACAGCTGGGAGCGCAGGCCCTCACGGACCGTGCGATTGGCCGTGGCGGTCAGGGCGGTCACGGGCAGAGTCCGGCCCTCCGCGGCCGCGATGGTCCGCAACTCGTCCACGAGGCCCTCGAGGCGCCGGAAGGCGGGACGAAAGTCGTCGCCCCAGGCGATGAGCGTGTGGGCTTCGTCCACGGCCAGCCGCGCCAGGGCGCCGCTGCGGGCCCCGGCGCGAAGGGCATCGGCAAAGGCTCGCTGGGCCGCCCGCTCGGGCGACACGTAGACGAGACGGATGCCGTGATCGGCGGTGCCGGCAAGTTGGGCGGCGACCTCGGCCTTGCCGGCCCGCGAGACGGACTCGCGCATGGGCCCCACCAGGGCCCTCACCGCCCCGCCGATGGAGCGGTTGAGTGCCAGGGCCTGGTCGGTCATGAGCGCAACCAGGGGCGAGATGACGACCGTCACCCCGGGCAGCACCAGGGCGGGCAGTTGGTAGCAGAAGCTCTTGCCGTAGCCGGTGGGCAGCAGGGCGAGAGTGTCCTCGCCAGCGGCAACCCGGGCGATCACCTCGCGCTGGTGGCCCTTGAGTAGAACGGGCCCGCCCGCGAAGCGCAGGTGACCGGCCACCACCTCGCTGCGCTTGAGGACCTCGTCCGCAAGGCGGCCTGCGGCGGCCAGGGCCGCCACCTCCGCCGTATCGAGGGCCAGGGCCCGGATGGCCCGGGTCTCGGGCAGCAGGGCCTGGGCCTCAAGGGCCCCGGGCGCACACAGGACCCCGGCCCGGCCCGCCTCGATGTCGCCGCCGTCGGCCATGAATGACCAGATGCGCGCCCAGGCCTCGGTCATGGGTACCACGTTGGTCGCCCACGGGTCGTCGCCTCCCACGTCGCCGGCGCACAGCCCCTCGTCCAGGGATGCCAGGAATACGCGCCGGTACAGCCGGCGCAGCCGGTCGTCGCCGGCCAGTTTGCGGTCCGAGATCACGATGACGCCCCGGTGGGCCTGGGAACGGATGAGGCGGCCGATCCCCTGGCGTAGCTCGAGGGCGGCCAGGGGCAGGTAGTAGGTCTCGGTGGCCACGGCCTCGGGGTCCTCAGCCGCGGCCGCCTCGGCCCGGGACAGCACAGCCGCCCGGCGCGTGGCCACCAGGGGGTCGGCGAAGGGAGCGAAGGGCAATTTGTTGACCCACAGCAGCCGGGTGCGGGCCGGCTCGGCCACGTCCACCCCCGCCCACAGGCCCTTTGTCCCCACGAGAGCCCCGCCGCCGGCCCTGTAGGCGGTCATCGCCCGGGCGTTGCCCATGAGTGGGGCCGCGTGCACCACGGGGGCGGGCTCGCCCGGACGGCGCTCGGGCCAGCGGCCGGACAGCTCGGCGGCCAGGTGTTCGGCGATCCCGGCCGCCGCCGCCGTAGAGGTAGTGAGGATCATGGTCCCCCCAGCCAGGGGGGCCACCCCGTCGGACCCCGGCCCGGCCGGGTCTGCCCGAACCGCCTCGGTGAGGAAGCCAGCCGTCTGCCACGCCACCGAGCGCAGCGCCTGGTCGCCGTGCTCGGCCCAGGAGGGGAAGTCGGCGAGGCACACCAGGCGGGCCTGGCTCCGGTAGTCGAACGGCGAGCCGAGACGGGCGGCCGCCACCTCGGGCCCGAAGCCCCACCGGGCCCGGATGTAGTCCCACGACCCCGCCACCGTCAGGGTGGCCGACACCCACATGCTGCGGGCGAATCGGGCCCGCAGCCCATTCCAGGCGGGCTCGCGCGGCATGTCAATGGGACTGGCCACCACCCGGAAGCGGTAGTGGCGCTCGCCCTCGGCCAGGCGGCCACCAGGAAGCTCGGCCGCCCACACCAACCGGTTGTGGGGCGGGCGCACCTGCCCCGGCCCGCTCCCGGAATCGAGGGGCGGGGATGCGTCGTCGTCGGCCGCGGCCTCCTCGGCCGCCACCAGCTCGGGCAGCGCGGCCACGTCGTCGGCGTCGGCCAGCTCCTCGTCACCGAGCGCGGAGCCGTCACCCTGCTCGCCCGCGCCCTCGTCGGCCGCGACCGCGACCCGGTCCTCGCTGGAGGCGGCGCCCTCGCCGTTGTTCCCGCCTGTTCCGCCGGTGCCGCCGGGCCCGTTCCCTCCCCCACCGCTGCTAGCGGCAGGCGGAGGGCCCCACATGGCATCGACGTCGGCGACGATGGCCGCCGACGCCTCGCCGAGGGCCTTGGCCCGGGCGGCCAGGGCGAAGTACCGGTCGGCGTCGAAGCGATCCAGGGTGGTCAGATCGACCTCGGCGGCGAAGGCTCCCAGGGCCCGGCGCAGCCCGCCGACGGACCGGGCCAGACGACGCAGCTCCCCCACCACCTGGAAGGTGTGGCTGCGACCGCCGCCGCCGGCGTAGTCCGAGACCAGAACCGCGGCCCGGGGCGAGCGGTTTCGGTCGGGCGGACCGGCCAAGCGGTCGAAGGCCCGCATGGCGGCATTCGGCAGCCGCCCGGAGTCGAGGATCCTCTCCACCGATCCGGCCGAGGAGGCCACGGCTGCACCCGCCGCGGTGCCGGACGCCACGTCGGCCGCGAACCGGGCGCCATCGGCGGCCAGGGTCTCGAACCCCTGGTACGCCACCTCGTCGGACAGCGCCTCGGTGGCCGCCCCCTCGAAGGCATGGGCCTCGTCGACGATGAGCAGCGTGTCGGGGGTGTCGAAGCCCTCGAGATTGGCCAGCAACAGCGCGTGGTTGGCCACGATGAGGCGGTGGCGGCCCAGGGCCTCGCCCACCGTCTCTGTCCGGGCCCGCAGCGGGTCGCCACCCCCGTCGTCGGGGTAGTCGCCCGACTCGCCCTGGGACAGCGCCCCCAGGTACCGGCTGCGCCGCCACCCCAGGTAGCCGTCGAAGAAGGCGGGCACGTCGACGGGGTCGACCGAGGCTGACTCCCACGCCTCCACCAGGCGGGTCGGCATCGCGGCCAGGCGGGACAGGACATAGACGGCCAGCTCGGCGAAGCGGGGGTCTTCGGCCGGGGGCACGGGCGCACCCCTCCGTCGGCGCCGAGCACCGGCGGCGGCCGCCGAACAGTCGGCCAGGGCGGCCACAAGGGCCCGCAGGGACAGGCGGTTGGTCTGGCCCTTGACCAGTCCCGCGCCGGTGGCCACCCAGCCCAGTCCGGCGGCGGCCAGGGCCTCGAGGTCGCCGGCCAGCTGGGTCTGGAGCTGCTTGGTGTGGGTCGCGACCACGACCTTGCCGGCCGGATGGGTCGCCAGCCAGTCGAGGCCGGCGGCCAGGATGGCGTAGGTCTTGCCCACACCTGTGGGGGCCTCGATCATGCCATCGGTCCCCAGGGCCACCAGCCGGCGCAGCACTCCCGCCATCTCGTCCTGGGCCGGGCGTCGCTCGGCGTCGCCTCGCACGGCCAGGGCGATGCGGTGGGGGTCGACGGCGCCATCGTCGTCGCGCAGGGAGCCGGGCACGGTAGCTGCCGGCGCCGGTCCTGCGCCCCGCACCGCCGGGCGGAAAGCGACCATGGCGGCTACCACCGCGGCCACCTCCCGGTCGCGCAGCTGTCGGCGGGGCAGGCGGCGCCCGGCTAGGTCGAACAACAGTCCCCAGGTGTGGCTGGCTCCCGCCGCGGCGCCCACCAGGCCGGCCCGGTCCTCATCCCAGCTGGCCACAGCCGCGGCGGCCGCAGCCATGAGGCGGGCCGCGCACACAGCGTCGTCGACAGCGTCGTGCCAGAGGAGGTCGGCAACCTCGACGCCGACCCGCTCGGCTAGGTCTCGCAGGCGATGTGCGTTGGCCGGCAGGGGCCACACGGCCAGCCCCACGTACAGGCTGTCCACCCGAGACCCGGCCAACGTCGGCACGCCGGCCGCCTCCGCAGCCTCGTCGAGGAGGCGGAAGTCGAGCTCCATCCCGTTGTGGGCTACTAGGGCATCGGCCTCGGCGCAGAACCGCGCCAGATCACCCAGCACCTCAGCTACCGGCCGGGCGTGGACGGCGTGGCGCTCAGCCCGGGCTGGGTCCCAGATCCCGAAACCGTCGGGCAGCTCGACCCAGGCCTCGAACCGCTCGGCGGCACCGACCCACTCTGCGTCGCGCCCGAACCGCACGGCGCCCACCTGGAAGATGTGGGCGGCCACGTAGGGCGACTCGGTGACCAGCCGGGTGGCGGACTCCACATCGAGGGCCACCGCCCGCCACGGTCGGTCGTCACCAGCGACGGGTTGGGCGGTAGAGGCCGCCGGCGTTGCGGTGGTCGCTGAGTCCGCCGCCCGGAAGCGACTGCCTTCCCGCACGACTCGCTCTCCCGCCCCCTCAACCAAGCGCTGAGCTTGGGCCGGGGTGAGCGCCGGCCACCGGGTGCGCAGGCGCGCCAACAGCTCAGTGGCAGAGAGCGCTTGCGGGGCCGCCTCCGTAAGCACCTCGACTAGGAACCGGAGCCGGTCGTCCACGTGTCACCTCCCCGGACGAGTGTACGGACGGGGGTGTAGCGGCCACGCCGGAGCGTCGATCGCCACTCGCACGCTTTCGGCGGAAGGCCTGAGCCGCGACGGCCCGCCGGCTTCCATGCCGGTGCCATTCACGATGACGGGGCCCCTAGGTCCGGACTGCGAGCAGCTCGCGAAGTGCCGCCGTGGTGGGCTGCTCCTGCTCGACGCGATAGCCCCGGTCAAGAATGGAGGCGGCGAATCTCCCGACAGGGCCTTCCAGTGCCCTTCGAAGTCCGGCGTCCGTCACGCCTCCCGCCTCGATCACCGTTCCAGGGGTATGTGGCCAACGACCGATGTCAATGATCTCCGCCGCGGGCGCGGCGGTGACAATCTGGTTCGAGATTCTCACGCCGCCGAGGTCCGCGTCACAGACGACGATGGTCCGTGCGGCCAACGCCGAGCACTCGGCCAGAATCCGAAGCCCCGGCGGGCTGAGGGGACCGGCTGTGTAGAGCACGATCGCTTCAGGATGCTGGTCACTCACCCACTCCGCCGATTGCGCGTTCTCGACCACGACGAGGGTCAGGGCTTCGGACGCCGGCGTGACCGATAAGCCGGGCTGGTCCGCGCGCAACACGAGAGGTCCATCCCAGCCCGTGAGTTCGAGAGGGGCGACGGTGGGGGCGCGCACGACGACCGGCCCCGAGAGTCCGACTCGGGGTGAGCGCCGAACCCCGATGGCGTCGGCCACGTCGACCGGGACGGCCTGATCGGTCAGAAGGCGGGCAATGTCGTCCCGGACCTTCCCGTCACCGAAGTGGCGTTGGGAGAAGGCGCGCGGCCCGTCGTGCAGGCATCCGTCGAGGAGGTCTTGCGCCGCGGCAGTCAGCGCGGCGAGCGGTGACCAGGCCTCGCCGCCGGGCGGGACGGCTCGGAGCGCGGACGCCAACTCTGGCGACAGGTCTTTGACCTTCTCTGCGGTGCGGACCGCGGCTTCGCTCTGAGCACCCCGAAGAGACTTCGCGGCCGCAAGTCCATCTGCGCTTCGGGCCTTCCACTCGGGCGTGAGCCGCCACTCAAGGAGCGCGCCAAGCCGGAAGTCCTCCGTCACGTCGTAGACCAGGTCGACCACGCCAGCCCGACAAAGACGTTCGGCAGTCCCGGACGCATCGGGCAAGCGGGCAGCGATGCTCGTAGCTCGGCGGACGGGGGACGCGAGGACCCATCCGGCTTCAGAGTCCGCAAGTCCCGGACCTGCCGGCCGACCGGAACTCGTCACGAGGGCGCGGCGCACTCGTTTCCGGCCGCGCCGGTCGCGTACCTCCTGATCGCGGCGCCGCTGCACGATCGCGAACGCCACGGTGCCGTCGGGCGTCGGCAACGGCAAAGTTGCCGTTCGGTCTTCTGCCCAGGTCAAAGCGGTGGCCGGTCGATCTGCAGGTCGTCGGCCGTCAGCAACACCCGCTGGCGGTTGTCGTCGTAGCCCCACATCCTCGTCGGACGGTTGAGCAGGTCGCCCTTGGAGGCGTACTCGAACCAGATGACCTCGCCGATGGCGCCGATCTGGGCCGCCTGCTCCAGCAACCAGTCTTGGCATGTCCCCAGCACAGTGACCCGCTCGGTCCGAGCCACTTCGGCGATCTCGGCCAGCAAGGAACGCTGGTTCTCCGTGTCCAGCTTGTCGCCTAGCTCATCCAGTATGAGCAGCCTCCCTGCGGGGTTGTCCGTGGCGATGAGGGCTGCCAGCACCAGGTGAATCGTGTGCTGCTTTCCTTGCGCGTCGTTCATCGGCCGCGTGTAGGACACGTACCTTCCGGCGGATGACCGCTTCCACTGCGGCTCGACCTGCCACACCCACGGGTCGTCGGTCCCGGCCGGTGGAATCGAGCTGACGTTCAGCCGGGCGCCGAAACCTCCATGGGCGCGATCGAGACGGTCGTAGCGCTCGCTGATCTGCTGGGAACACCCGCTCGATGTCCCGTTCCAGGGCGTCTCGCAGATCGGAGAGCTTTGCGGCCTGATCCGACATTTCACGATCGAGGGTCGCAACGGCCCGGGCTCGGCGCTCGCGGTCGGTGGCCACTCGCTCGGGCAATAGCCGATCCGTCTCCTCCCACTCGGCGAGCCAGCGAATCAGAGGGCCAGCCACTCGATCGAAGGCGAACGGTCCTCGCATTCCCTCGGACTCGTTGTCGAGGTCCCGGCGCCGGTCGACAACGGCCCTCACGGCCTCGTTCGGCGCGCCGGCCCCGGTGGTGAGGTCGATTCGGAGCGCGTGCAACGCCCCGAGCAGGCCCTCACTCGCGTCCTTGCGAAGCGAAGAAACCTCCTTTGAGCCGACCTCAGCGAGTTGCCTGCGGGCCTCCCGCCATGACCTGCCCCAGCCGACGAGCCAGTAGGACAACATGCGGTCGGTAAGATCGGCGGCCTCCTGGTGGCGAAGAGCAACCGCGGCAGAAACCCGACCCGCCTCGGCCGCCTGCTCGTCGACCTCACGCTGGGTCGCCTCTTTCCGCTCCACGAAGGTTTGTTGGGCGGTGGCAGCGGCGATCTCCTTCGTTCGGGCCGCGTCGCTGCGCAGCGTGGCGTCACTCACCTCCTGCTCGGCTTCGGCAAACTCGGCGTCCAACCGCTCCAGAACCTGCAGGATGCGCTCCCGCTCGATGTGCGCCCGCCCCGCTGCCAACCGGTGGCGCTCGGCGTGGAGAAGCTGGCCAGCGGCAGCCAGCGCCGCCTCCTCCTCGGCAAGCAACTGCTCGGCCTCCCGGAGTTCGGCCAGCGCAATCGCCCTCCGAGCATCCGCGCCAAGTTGCTGTTCCAGCCAGCCCCCGATGATCTGAACATTTCCCGCTGCCACACGGTCCGGGTCGGCCACAGTCCGCCACTCCGCGTCGAGCCAACCCAGGAACGGCAACGTCTGCGATGGTGCAGTAGCAACGCCCGGAGGAGGGCTGCCGCCAACCTCCTGTGGCCCGTGAACGAGAAGGGCGCCGGGGTACGGGCCCACCGCGATCGTGGCGGCGTCCAGGTCGGCGTCGGAGATGACCGCCGCTTCCTTCCAAGGGTGCAGGAGTGGCTCCCACCGGCGGCGATCGCTGACGACCACTGCGTCTCCCAGGGTCACCGCCTCGACCCCTGCCGACGCAAGCGCGGCCATCACGGCACTGCCACCGCCGGTCAGGCGGTCCACCGCCTCACGGGACTGGTTCCGCAGGACCGTAGCGAAGGCGACGTCTTGCCGCCGACTGTCGACCGCCGCTCCCGCCACGCGCTCGTCAGCTTCGAGCTGGGCCAGCGGGGTCTGGTCCCACTGGCGCGCCAGCTCGGCAAGCTCCCGGCTCTGGCGGGTGTGTTGGTCTCGACCAGATCTGATGTCGGCTCGCTTGTCAACGGCGGTTTGGTAGGTGCGATCCGCCATCTCGGCCGCACGCCGAGCCCCTACCGTCGCCTCGGCCAGGTGGCTTCCGTCGCCCAGGGCCGCAAGTACCTCCGTCGCCCGCCGGTGGGCATCTTTCGCCGAGGACGCCCGGACCCGGGCGTCCCGTCGCCGGAGAAGCAGCCGGGCGATCTCGGAGCGGATATCGAGCAGACCTCGGGCGAAATGCAGTTCCCACGCCCGCTCTCCGGCGCCGAGGCGTTGGCGGGCGAGGTCGCGCCGCTCAATCTCCTGGAGATCGGCCTCTTCCCGAAGAGCGGACTCCTTGTCGAATCGACGCTGCTCGACCAGGCGGTGGTCGGCATCCGCGGCGGCACGACGCTGCTCCCGCTCCCGGTCGAGCATGTCGGCCCGGCCTGTTACCGCCAGCAGGTCGGTTCCGATCTCGTGAGGTCGGCGCTTGTCGACCGTCATGGAAAGCAGTGACGGCCGTGACGGCTGCGTCCCTCGCTTGGTCACCCAAGCCAGGCACTTGTGCGAACCGCCGAACATGGTTTCCAGGTACCGCTGGAACCCGACCTCTGTGGCCGCCGGCAGCCGCTTCCAGATGTCTTCGGCGGCGTCCCAGTTCTCGGCGAAGTGGACCCCCGCCGACCACCGGGCCGCCAGGTGCGGGCTGTCGGCCGAGATCCTGAGCCACACGGTGAGCTGGTCGTTTGCCGGATCGGCCATATCGGCGAACACGCCGACGATGTAGCCATTGCGGGCGGCGTCGATCGTCCCGGTCCCGTCCCCGGCCACGTCGGGGACGAAGAGCAGGCCGGTCGCCCAGACGCCGGCGGTGCTACGCCACCACTCAGGATCGCCGCAGAGCAACGCGACCGCCGCCTGGAAGCTCGTCTTGCCCGACTCGTTCGATCCTTGGCCGGGTCCCCAGCCGGACACTGCGATGAACGTCGAGGGCGTGATGACGACCGGCTGGATCGGCAGGCGGGCGATATCGATGGTCTGGACGGCCACGAGCTGGCGGTGGCCCACCACCCCGGCGGACGCGGTGGTCCTCGGAATCTCGACAAGGGTCACGTGATCTCCCCACGGCGGAACAGGATGCGCCGGGCTTCCGGCGACTCGGGCTTGGTCGTCACGATCAGGTCCTCCCAGAGCCGCCCCGACTGGGCTGGGGTGAGGCGGTCGAACTGCGGGCCGGGCACGATCTCGGCCCGATGGCCGGGACGGAGGATGCCGGCGTCCCTCAGCCGGCGAACCGACGCTTGAATCTGGCCGCCACTGAGGCTCCGGTTCTTCGCCAGTTCCTCGGGAGCGACTGGCTGGCCATCCGACCACCGGTCGCTGCCCGCTCGCCCCGACGCCCGCGGGATGGCGACGGAGTGCAGAAGGACCAAGGTCAGCACTGCGGCGTCTGCCGGTCGCAGAACCCCGATCCCTTCCTCGGCGAGGCGCTCGGCGATCCCGTCCCGGTAGCCGCTCAGCCACGTGTCGCCAGGATGCTGGACCAGGCACCGACCGGCGACGCCGAGACAGTCCACGACGACGGACTTGAGCGCCGGATCGGCCAGGGCGGGGAACCGGGAGGCGGCGACGGGTTCGTCGGCGCACTCGACGGCTGCGAGGGCATCGAGCACGTGTTCACGGTCTCGGGCTGACAGCAGGCCCAGGCGGTCACCGGTCGGGGCGGGGCCGGTGAGCGGAGATGCGGCGAGCGGAGGGGCCGGTGGCTCCCATCGTGCGCCCCCTTCGAACGGCGCCGGCAGGACGTGCTCGATCCGGCGAAGCGCGGCAATGTCGGACTCTCCCCAGCTCGCGATGGCCGGCCCGAGCCGCACCATGCGGTCCGCGCACATCAGCAGGCCGGTCGCGGACAGGACGTTGCGAAGCGCGCCGCTCGTGTGGGGCGACGGCCGGCCGCCGAGTGAGCCGTAGGCATCCAGAACGGCCTGCTCCGGGATGACCTGTCCAGGGTACGGATGATCGTCTCGGTCGACCCAGCAGAGCCCGATCGTCACAGCGAGGATCACCGACGGATTCGGCGCGAGCTTCCGTATGGAGATCCCGAGGCTGTCGGGGTCAAGTGGACGGTCCGGGTCCGAGCCGAGGGCGAGAGCGCCGTCGGCGACGGTCACGGACCTTCCAAGGAGCCGGCTGCGTTGATCGAGCGACTCCCGGTCGTTGGTGTGCGGATCGCTGCGGCGGGCACGGAGCGCCGCCAGGCGGAGCGCAGTCACGTCGACCGCTCCTCGGCCGCAGCTAGGGATGCATCCGCCGCCGCAGTGAGCGTGGGGCGGTTGGCCTTGAGCGTCACCGGCGTTGTGTACGTCAACGGGCCGTCAGGATCGACGATCAGTGCGTTCGACATCTCAACCTCGTACTTCGTACCGAGCTGCTGTCTCAGAGCGGAAAGCCGAGCGATGGTCCTCGCTGCCGCCGGCCATCCCTCCGAGCGCAAAGCGGAGGTCACGTCCACCTCGGCGCGTCCCTGCAACAGCAGCTCCGCCTCCCGCTCAAGCTGCTCTCGGCGACGGTCGCTTCCCTGCTCGATCCGATCCAGTGGGTCAGCACCGTCCAGCGCCGGTGGCTCTGGCGGCCGGCGCCGGGTTCGAGAGGCACTCGGTACGAAGTCACGCAGAGCGGCGGCGACCGCTGCGCCGGGCGTGTGCACCCAGGGGGCGTCCCACACCAGCCGCCCAGTCGCCATCGCTAGACGGTCCGTGGTCGCCATCCTGCTGGCGGCCAGGTACTCCTCCGGGCTCAGCAACGAGAAGTCCCGCCGCTGGGCCGCTTCGTCGAGCACACGGTCGATCAGCCGACCCACGGCCTCCACGTAGTCCTGGGCCGCGCTCAGCAGGAGCGCGCACATGTCACCGAGCCCGTTGAACCGGTCGGCAACTAGGCCCGTGAGTCGAGTGACCTCGGACATGAGGCGTCGATCGTCGTGGGAGTCGCGCTCGGCGTGCAGCTCGTCGCTGGTGGCGATGCCGACCAGTCGGTTGACCTCTGCGGTCCACAGGCCGATGAGCCCTCGAAGGTCGGCGAGAACCTGCTCAACGTCGTCACGATCGGCGGTGTCCGCAGCGAGGTCAGCGGTCGTCTTCCTGAGGAACGACAGCAGCTCCTCGATCCCGCCCCGTGCAAGTCCCTTGCGGAGGAAGAGAACCCCCGCCACGGTCGCGAGGTCGAGGGTGTAGCGGTGATGACGCGCCTTGTCGAGGTACCGATTGATCGCGCCGAGTTCAAGGAGCACATCGAGCCGGTGCTCCGCGGCCGGGGGCTCGAATCCCTTGCGGCCGAGGTGCCCCGCGATCTCGGCGCGTGTGAGTCCTTCCGGAGCGTCCGTCGCCAGGTACAGCGACACGATCGCCTCGACGATCTCGAAGGCCTCCGGGTCGTCCACGACCGCGCCACCATGGGCCGCCGCCGGCGCCACCATCGCGGCCAGCCGGCGTGTTCGCCGATATCGCCGCTGGTTCGCGGCGGGGTCGGGCAGTGACAGCTGGCCCAGTTCCGCCCCCAGGACGGATTTCGTCTTGCCCATTGGGGTGCCTCCGTAGGGACACCTTAAAGAGGGGGTGTGACAACACCCCCCGGAGCGGCGCCTCCTCGTGGCAGCTAGGCCCTCCAGCGGACGGTCAAGGGTACGGTGACCGCGCCCCGGTGGGGGTCTTGAAAGGTGGCCCCGATCCCCGCCCTCTGGTCACAGTAGGTATCGGCGAAGGACTTGAGGAGCCGGCTTGTTCGGATCACCTCGATGTCCGTGGCGATGTGGCTGAGCAACTCCTCCGAGACGATGACGATCACCTTCCCCTTCGCCCGCGTCGCCAGCACGTTGAAGCGGTTGAGGTTCTGGAGGAACTCGGCTTCCTCGCTAATGGTGTCGGGATCTCCGACCGCGTAAGACGCGACGATGACCCACCGCTCCTGACCTTGGAACCGTTCGACGGTGTCCACCGCCGCGTCAACCACCGCAGAGCTGTAGCCCGGGAACGCTGTCTGAAGGCCAGCTCTGATGAGGGATCGTTGTGCCCGGTGCGGGGTCACGACGCCGAGTCCGTCGCTCCATAGCCACTCCGGTGGCTGCGTGGCGAGGTGCGGGCCCAGCCGATCAGCGAGGAGAGCGGCCACCCCCGTTGTGAGATCGGCTTCGAACTGGTTCCACTGACCGGCCACGCCCTCCGGGTAGGTGACGCACATGACCGGGTGATCGCGATCGGCCAGCGCCCCGTAGGCCGGGTCCCAGGCGATGCTTGCCGGCCATCCCGCAGGGGCGGCGGCGGGGTTCCCCGGGACCCCCGGGAGGCGAAGCGCCGGCTGGTTCGAAGTGAATCCCGGCGGATACCCGGCGTAGCGGGCCAGGTCGACGATTTCGGCGTTGGAGCGATAGTTCGTCAGGAGCACGCACTCGGGGACTTGGTGCTTCTCCCTGTAGAAGGAGTAGATCGGGCCCACGTCATGGGTGAGCGTTGTCGGCGGGTCGACCTGATGGATGGGCGGAAGCTGGAGGGGGTCGCCGGCGACCACGATCTGGGTACCGTCCGTGACGCCCGCCAAGACCAGCAAGGCGTGCGCGACATCCATCTGCCCCGCCTCGTCGATGACGACGAAGTCGAACGCGGGGGCGGCGGCAGAGCCGGAGATGGCATCGATGATCTTCTGAACCTGCTGGGGTGTCGCACCGACGACCACTGGCCCCCTCGTGGTGAGCGCCGATGTGAGGCGGTTCATGTCCCCGGCGTCGTCGGTGTTCACGTCCATGGGCGTACCGGCCGCCCAGGCGGAAGGTGAGGCTCCGGATCGAACCCGGAACGTCGGGACGCCGCCGCCCGAGCGCGTGACGAACGGCGCCAGCACGTTGTCGACCGCCGTGTACGTCTGGGCGGTCAGCAGAATGCGCAGACGTTGCGACCGCTGGCATGCGTCGAGCGCCACAGCGTCGAGGACCGCGCCGAGGGTGCGCGACTTCCCCGTTCCCGGCGGCCCCCAGATCAGGGTCAGGCGACGAGTCAAGGCGTGCTCCCAGGCGCCCCATTGGTGGGTGTCCGGCTCTGGCTCGCTCCTAGACCGATAACGGGCCTCCAAGGTCGCCTTGAGGGCAGCCGCGTTGCGTGGCACCACTGATGCTTCCAGCGGAACCGGGTCCCAGAGGAAGTCCTCCGGCGGATTGCTCGCCGTTCGGTTCGGACCTCGGGTCGTGACGCCCAGAGCGGCACGGACGGCCGCTTCGCTGGCGGCCGCCTTCGGCGGGTTCCGGATCGCCTTGGCGGCAGCCTCGACCTTGCGGGCCAGGTAGTCGTGCGAGATCGGGTCGATGATGCAAGCGCCGCGCAGGTCGACTAGCCCGGCGCGTGACAACCCGGCGACTACGTCCATGTAGGCCAGGTCGACGGCGACGAGGCGGTTGTACCGGTCGAAACCGGAGATCGTGACCTGAAGGGCGTTTTCGAAGGCCCGCATCCACGGCAGCCGGCGCTGCCACCACTGCTCGCCCTCAAGGTTGTTCGCCTTCACGGCGCGGTAGAGGCTCTCGTCGAGCAGGCCGGTCGCACCCTCCTGGCTGATCGCCCACTGGAAGCCGCCGACGTCGGCGTCCGCCTCCGCCGAGCCCGGACTGATCTCAAACACGAGCCGGTTTTGGCCGGCCCCGAGTCCGAGTGTCGCGAGCGCTTGGGTCAGGTCCGCCCCGAGGAGGCGCCGAGTGCACCGGATGCTGGCGAAGCGAGCTTCGCGCTCGTGCGGCGACATTGCCCGAAGACGAGCGTTCTGTTGCCAGGCCGTAGCGGCGTTGAGCTTGGTGTGGGCGACCAGCAGACTCCCCAGCAGCGAGGACCCAGGGGTTAATGCCGGTGGAAGGAGGTCCCGGATCTTCGGCGCCTGGCGGCGCAGGGTCCCCTTGAGGTCGTCGCGCAGGCGGCGGACCACGGTCGCCAGCGCGCGATGGCGCGCCTTGACCGTCTGGTCCAGGCTCCCGACCAGGGCCGCGAAGGGCAGACGCGGGGTGTTCCTCCTCGTCCAGATGTCAAAGGCCCGCTCCCCGGGGATCTGATCGGAGAACTCGGTCGTCCAGTACGGCGGCGTCCTCAGCCACGCGGTGTTGAAGTTGCCCCCTTCGTTGTAAACCGCCCCTGTGCCGAGCAGTGTGTAGGTGTGCGCCTGGTTGGTCGCAACGATCGTCCTGACCGCATCGCCGACCACGCTGACCGCCGGCGTCTTCGCCGTCCTGGGGTTGGCCACGAGGTCCTCGGGCGGGAAGAGCCAGGCCAGGTCTGCGATCCTGCCGGACGCGAGCAACCAGTCGAGGTGTCGGCCAATGACGCGAGTCAGGTGATCGAAGGTCAACGAGTCCCACAGGTACAACTGGACGCTGGCGTCCCCGTCAACCCGCTGGGCTCGATCGAGGTGGTCACGGATAGCCCGCAGAAACACCGCCAGCTCCTGCCGCTCAGCCTGTACGTCACGGTGCTGGACCATGTAGACGGTCGGAGCGATCCGCTGTGGCGCGGTGCCCGCCCCGGCGCCGAACTGGCTCGCGAAGAATACGCCCGACAACCCGAAAGCGAGCGTGATCGCCGACGTAGGATCGAAGTCCGCCGTGAGGTACAGGCTCAGGTCCGACCACTTCGGGATCGAGGCAGTGGTCGCGTCGGCGGCAGGAACCCCCACTGACCCGATACCCGCGAGCGTCCGGGCCCGGGCCGGGATGATCTGGCGGCCGGCGCGGAGGCTGTGGTGCTGGTCGAAGCAGGGGTCCGACGGCTGGCGGTTCGCGAGGTGGTTGGTGCCCCGGAGTCCCATGCGGTCGAGGACTGTCGTGCCGCCGCGGGGCAGGAACGGCAGGCGGGACAGGTGGTCGTTCGTACGAGCCATGGGCACGCAGTGGTTGGCGTGCGCCTGTGAGTGCCGGCCAGGGTTCGTGACGTTTGGGAATGCCTGCCCGAGGTAGTCGCATCCGGCGCAGGCGGGAACGACGTGCCAGGCCAGCGTGGTTTGCCAGTTGGGCGTTGCGGCGTTCCTTGCGACTCGTTCCAGGACTTCGTGGAAGAACCGAGTGATCTCCGACACGAACACCTCGGTGGGGACGAGTTCGAGGTCCGCCTCAAGGTGCGGGTTCAGCGCCGCTCCCGACAGGCCGGCGGCGTGGGCGTTCCGCACGTGGGACACCTCAAACGATCCCGGCCACAGCGCTGCGTCGGCCACCACCACGTAGTCGCCGGCCAGTCCGCGGTGCTCAAGCCACGCTGCCAGTGCCAGCGAGTAGTAGGTCACTTCCGCGAAATAGCCCGGACCGGGCTCGCTCGACAGCTTGGCGTCGATGATCCGCAGCGGGATTCGGGCATCACCGGTCAGGTCAAGGGTGGCCCCGTCGATCCCGAGCCCTAGGCGGAACTGCCCGGGCGTCCCGAGCTGGATGATGTCCGGTCGCACCCGTCGCCACTCGAGCGGGATGGTCGGTCGCCATCCCAGGCGCCACTGCGCCTCGAAGACCGGGTTGATCGGGTCGAACTCAGCCTCGACGATGAACTGCCCCAGTCGCGCCCTGGGCAGCAGCGTCGCCAGGTCCCCTTCGGTGTAGACGGCGCTTCGGTAATCACCCGCGCCGTTCATCTGCAGCCTGGGTGCGGACTCGCCGATGACGGCGGCAGGGCCGAATGCCGTCAACAGGTCGCCTACCTTCTCAGCCTGCCATTCGGTCCCCGCCGCGGCCATCTGTTCCAGGCCAGGCCGGACTTGTCGGTGAGGGATCTCGGCTGCAGGCAGGCCGGCGGCCGCAGCGTCCGCGTCCGCCGCCTGTTCCTTGTCCGTCCACAAGCTGAGCCCGAGTTGCCGTTCGCAGCGGTGTGTGACCCACTGGGTGATGGCCTTTTTGTCGAAAAGCAACTCGCTGCTCCTGCCGTCGCCGTCGTCCTCCCGCCAGGGTAGGGGCAAGCTGTGACGGTCGTACGGATCAGAGCAACGCGGCCAGCAGCTTCGACTCCTGTCCCGGCTTCGCCAGGAACCCGGTAGCCCCCGCCACGTATGCAGCACGGCGGAGCACCTCGCGGTCCGGAGGGGCGAGCCCCAGCCGAGTGGACCACTCCGTGAGGTGGACGTCGAGCGCCTCAACGTGTGACGCCCCGTCCAGCGCCGGGGCGCTAAGAGTGGGCGCGGCAGGGCGAAGGACGAACACCGCATCCCACGTTGACGACGCGGCGTGGTGATGGAGGCCCTTGTCGCCATCCCCCTTCAACGGGAAGACGTTGATGGCGGTGAACCCCGCTCGGCGGAGCGCGAAGGCGATCGCGTGCCAGACCGGCGCGGTTGCGTGCTGGAAGGTGAAGATCATCCGCCCGTGGGAGCGGAGCACCCGCCGTGCCTCCGAGAAGCAGGCCGTCAGGCCCTCGCCGTAGGCCTGCACGGCATCGTCGGTCCGATCTTTCGTCGCCAGCGTCGTGCTGAGGGCCAGGGATCGTCGTCCCGCCAGCACCCGGGTGTCGGCGAGCCAGGGGACGAAGAAGTCCGCCAGCTCGCTGTAGGCGATGTTGTCGAGGTAAGGCGGGTCTGTTACCACGAGGTCGACCGACGCATCGGCGAGGCCGCCAAGATCACGGGAGTTTCCGTTGATGACGGTTGCCGGGCCGGCGCTGATGCGAGGGACCGGGGTGAACCCCGTGACGGTGAACTCGACAGGGCTCTTCGTGTATGAGATCGCGTTTGAGACCTTGCGGACTGCGTTGGGAAAGGTGCCTCGGCCGATGCCCTCCAGCCAGGGATTCAGTTCGACAGGCCGGACCGAGTGGCGGAATGACCGCACCACGAACAGAGGTGTGGCCTGTCGCCACTTCGGCGTGTACGACGTCAGCATGCAGTTTGAGGTGAGGTGGTTCGAGAAGGCCAGGCCGAGCAGTTCACGTTGGGGACCGTCGAGGGAGCGGATCGCCCGAGCGAGCGTCACCAGGTGGAGGAGCTGCCGAGCATTGAACAGTTCGGCGTACCGCCGATAGCCGTAGTCGACAAGACGGTTGTCCGACCGGCCGGTTCTCGGGATCGGGCGCTTGGGGATGAGACGCTTCACCGCGGCAAGCTCCACCTGAGCCTGTCGATACAGGCCGAGGTCCGCCTCGCTCGCGCGATGGAACACGCGCTCGGTGATCGGGACCCGGTGCCGCTCGGTGATCGGGATCGACTCCACGGCGAACATCCTGAACGCAGGCGGCCCATCGCCTCGGCGGGCGATGTCCAGGAGCCTGTCGGCCTTCCCACACGATGGGCAAGTCGCTACGCCAAGCGTCGAGGCCCCTCGTTCCAGCGAGGCGGTGTGCCCGCACCCGCATTCGACGCGCTCGGCGCTGGCGTCCTGGGAATGGACATCCCCACATGCCGGGCAGACGACCCAGGCCTGGCGTCCAGCGATCCCGAGGAGATGGGAGGGGTGGGCGTCGAAAAGCGTCGAGCAGTCCCTGCATGTGACCTGCTGGACCCACAAATAGTGCAGGCCGGTACGTTCCTCACCATCGAGGGCCGTCCCGTAGTAGGAAGCCATCCGCTTGCCGACGGAGCGCCGCACCTCGTCCAGACCCTCGGCGGGCTCGGGGCAATCGCCCGCCCGTAGCTCGAAGCCGGTGATCACGCACGCCACAGGGTCAACGTCCACGCCCGTGACCGAAGCCCCGAGACGCTGTGCCTCGTAGGCGATCGTACCGCCCCCGACGAACGGATCCAGGACGTGAAGGCCCGACAGGCTTACATCACCCTCGCCGTAGAACTCGGTCCAGAAGTCCCCATCAGCAGGGGTGCAAGCACCAATCAGCAGCGCCCGCATGGCCGATCCGAACCGCCGAGCGAACCACCTGTGTGCAAGGTAAGCGGGCCTGGGCCGACTGGCCTCCCTGGCGGTGAAGGCGGCGAGTTCCTCTACGGGGATCGAGCCAGAGTCGAGCAAGCTCGTGGTTGGGAGAGGCACATCCACACCCTGCCGGCTGGGAGTGGCCGGGTCGCCACACGTGCCTAGCCCATGCTCCCCGACGTCCGGCTCTCGGGGTTTGGTGTGGCCGGAGTCGACCATCGGATCATCAGCGCCGGACATCGCCTAGATGATGGCAGTCGGGCCTTGGCGGGCGTCAGCTGGCCGAGCGGCGGGGGGAGGATCGTCCGCCGCCCGCCGCCCCCCGCTCCGTTGGCGGAATGGTCACGGCGCGGAGCTGGCCCGAGCTCCGCTGGAATCCGGCCCAGCGCGTCGACGGCGACGCCGGCGGCCAGAACACCGGGCTGAGGACGCCACGAGAGCCCCTCCAAGTGAGGCGGCCGGCACGGGGTGCGGGGTTTCCTACCGGAACTGTCGGGTCTGAGCCGCCCGTATCGTGCTCACCCAGCGGGCTGGCAGCTCGACGACTGCGACCTCCACGTCCATCGACTAGATCGACGACACTAGGCCAGCCGTCGGGACCAACGAGCCTCACCTAAGGTCGGCGTTGTGTCTGGGACAGCGAGCTTAGAAAACCCGATCCTGAACTCGCCGTACGAGCCGCCCGCCCGGCACTTCGTGATCGGGCATCGAGGCCCAACGGGCGAGATCAGATCGGGTCGGCGGCCGAGCGAGTCGTATGTCCCGGTTCCCATCGGCAGGAAGGGATCGAAAGGTCGGCAGACGGAAGCCGAGCAGCAGGGCTTTGACTTCGACGCCACCGGTGAGCGGCGCGAGGTCAACTCCCTGATCAACGACATCCGGGCTCGGGTCGAGCTCTGGCGGGCTCGGAACTACGGCGGAGTGACACCGATCACTCGCAAGCTCCTCCTCCATTGGGCGGACCCCGGCCGGGAGGACCTGATGCTGTTCTGCCAGCGGGAGGCGGCGGAGACCGCCATCTACGTGGCCGAGGTCGCAGGCCGCCACGGCGAGCCCGACTTCCGCACCCGCATCGATCCTGAGAACTCCCTCCACAACGCCGGGCTCCCCCGCATCGGAATCAAGATGGCCACCGGCAGCGGCAAAACCGTGGTGATGGCGATGCTGATCGCCTGGCAGGTGGCCAACAAGGCGTTCAGCCCCCGTGACGCCCGCTTTACCAACCGGTTCCTGGTGGTCACGCCCGGCATCACCATCCGCGACCGGCTCCGGGTGCTCCTCCCGGCCGACGAACAGAACTACTACGACCTGCGGGGCCTGGTGCCTGCCGACCTACGGTCGACGCTGGACTCCGTCTCCATCGTGATCACCAACTATCACGCGTTCCTGCCCCGCACGGCCAAGGAGATGGAGGGTGTGTCGGCGAACACCCGGAAGCTTCTTCGGGCGGGCCGGCCGGTCGACCCGTTCGTCGAAACACCCGAGCAGGCGGCTGACCGGGTCTTGCGCGACCTCGGGGGGCGGGGCCGGGGCGAGATCGTCGTGCTGAACGACGAGGCCCACCACTGCTACCAGGACAAACCCCTGGGCGAGGCAATCGACGCCGAGGCCAAGGAGCGCAACGAGAGCGCCCGGGTTTGGTTCCGCGGCCTCCGGGCGGTCAGCCGCCGAGTCGGCGTAAAGGCGATCTACGACCTGTCGGCTACCCCGTTCTACCTGGGCGGCTCCGGATACCAGGAGGGCTACATCTTCCCGTGGGTGGTGGACGACTTCTCGCTCATGGACGCCATCGAGGCGGGCATCGTGAAGATCCCCCGGGTCCCGGTCGACGACGACGTCCCCGTCGCCCGGCAGCCCACCTACCTACGGTTGTGGGACCACGTCGGCACCAAGCTCCCGAAGAAGGCGACCAAGAAGGCCGTTTCCGACCCCGACTGGGTGATGCCGAGTGAGCTCGAGGGCGCGCTGCGCAGCCTCTACGCCAGCTACGACCGCCGCTTCGACTACTGGCGCAGCGAGCTCGAGCCGCTTGGCGAGCCACCGCCGGTGTTCATCGTGGTATGCCCCAACACGATCGTGTCGAAGCTGGTCTTCGACTGGATCGCGGGACAGGAGGTCGAGCTGCCGGACGGCCCGGTGGTGTTGCGCCAGGGAAAGCTGCCGCTGCTGTCCAACGTGGCCGACGGCTCATGGATCGACCGGGCCCCGACGATCATCGTCGACTCCGCCCAGCTCGAGTCGGGCCAGGCGCTGAAGGAGGACTTCAGGCGGGCCGCGGCCCGGGAGATCGAGGTGTTCAAGGCCGAGTACCGCCTCCGCCACCCGGGTGCCGACGTCGAAAAGCTCACGGACGAGGACGTGCTGCGGGAGGTGATGAACACGGTGGGCAAGCGAGGCCGGCTGGGCGAGCAGGTGCGCTGCGTCGTGTCCGTGTCGATGCTTACCGAGGGCTGGGACGCCAACACCGTCACTCACATCCTGGGCATCCGCCGCTTCGGCAGCCAGTTGCTGTGCGAGCAGGTGGTCGGCAGGGGCCTTCGCCGGCGGAGCTACGAGCCCAACGTCGATGGGCTGTTCGAGCCCGAGTACGCCGAGGTCTACGGCGTGCCGTTCGCCTTCATCCCCTCCGACCGCAAGGTCGCCCCCGTCCCGCCCAGCCGCCCGGCGGTCGAGGTGCGGGCTCTCGACGACAGGTGGCCGTTGCGCATCGAATTCCCGAAGGTCGACGGCTACCGGGTGGAGGTCCCCGACGAGCGTCTCCATTTCGATCACGAGCACACCACGCCGCTCCACGTCGACCGCGCCCTGGTGGCCACCTGGACGCAGACTGGCGGCGTCATCGGGGAGGCGGAGGAGCAGAGCCTTGACCAGGTGCGCCACGCCCGTGTCCAGGAAGCCGCCTACGGAGTCGCCGCCGAGCTGCTGCGCCGGTACTTCCCGGGCCACGACGGCGCCCTCAAGCCGTGGCTGTTCCCCGAGTTGCTCGACGTGACGCGGCGCTGGCTGGCCGAGAAGGTGACCTTCGCCGACGACACCCCGCCGGGAGTTCTGCTTCTCGCCCAGCCGCGCGCCCGCGCCGCCGAGGCGGTGTTCGACGCGGTGGTGAGCTCCCCCGCCGCTCGCTCGGAGATCGTGCTACCCATCTACCGCCGCTTTGACGGCTCTGGCTCCACCGACGACGTCTACTTCCTCACCCGCAAGGCGGTCGTCGAAGCGACCAAGTCGCACGTGAACCTCGTCGTGCTCGACGGGCCCAAGGGCAACACGTGGGAGGAGACGGTGGCCGGCCTGCTGGAGGATGACCCTCTGGTCGCCGCCTACGTGAAGAACGACCACCTCTACTTCGAGGTCCCCTACGTCTACGAGGGCCGCACTCACGCGTACCTCCCCGACTTCCTCGTCCGGCTGATCACTGAGCCTGGCGACGTGGAACGGACTCTCGTCGTGGAGGTGTCGGGCGGTCGAAAGGTCCACCAGAGCCCAGGCCCGACTGCGGTGAAGGCGGCCACGGCCCGCAACCAGTGGTGCGCGGCCGTCAACAACGACGGCCGTTTCGGCCGCTGGGGTTACGTGGAGATCGCCTCCATGCTCGGCGCCGCGGGCGTGCTGGGCGAGGCGATCGAGAGCCTCCGCGCCGACGCCCCGATGGTCGGAGAGTCGGTCTCGTGAGCGGCCACGATCTTTCTAGAAGGACCGTTGTAGTGGCAATCCGGACGGGTCAGCGGTCTGTCGGAACTGCCAAGGCCGTAGTAGCTCGCTACAGCGCGAGCCGACACGTCCTGTGAACCCGATGGAGGGAGGCGCCGAGTGGCGCGAGTGAGCAAGCAGGCCGGGTCGACGCCGGTGGAGGCGATCGTCCACCCCGACAAGCGGGCCAACCTCCCGACGGCGGACGCGCAGGACCTGGTCACGCCGGAGGTAGCGGGGGCTGTCTCTGTCAGCTACCCGCACGAGATCCGGTCGCCGATGCTCGTGTGGCAGGGCAAGGAGACCCTCGACGACGTCGACCTCGAGGTGGACGCCCCACCCATCTACATCCAGGAGAAGATCGACCCTCGGGTGCTAGTGGAGAACCTACGCAAGACCGCGGCGGCCGGCGGGATCGAACCCGAGCTCACGCTGTTTGAGACGTTCGACGGCCTCGGCGAGATCGACTTGGTCGAGTTCTACCGCCACCAGGCCAACTGGTCGAACCGGATGATCCTGGGCGATTCGCTCCAGGTGATGGCCAGTCTGGCGGAGCGCGAGCGCCTCCGAGGCAAGGTGCAGATGATCTACCTGGACCCCCCCTACGGGATCAGGTTCGGCTCCAACTGGCAGGCCTCCGCTCGCAAGCGGGACGTCAAGGACGGCAAGCTCGAAGACATCGCCCGCGAGGCTGAGCAGATCAAGGCCTTTCGCGACACATGGGAACTCGGCATCCACTCGTACCTCACGTACTTACGCGATCGCGTGCAGATGGCCAAGGATCTACTCTCTCAGAGTGGGAGCATATTCGTCCAGATTGGCGACGAGAATGTACATTTAGTTCGGTCGGTATTGGACGAAGTGTTCGGTCGTGAGAACTTCGTGTCACTCATCACCTTCAAGAAGACTACGGGAGCGGGAAGCCCGAGTGGTGGAACCGACGTCCTGGCTTCGGTTGCTGATTACATCGTTTGGTATGCGCGCGATGCGACAAGTGTAAAGTATCGGCAGCTTCGACGCCCGAAGGTGCCTGGAGAAGTCGGAGCGACAGACTACAAGTATGTGGAACTGAGTGATCGATCTCGGCGACCGGCAACAGCGGCCGAAATCGGCGGCACCGTGGCACTTCCGCACGGAGCACGGCTATTCACTCTCGACAACTTGACTTCACAATCAGGCGTCGACAAAACCCGCTATCCCGTCCGGTTAGCGGGCAGGGAGTTCCGACCAGGCATCGCGGTTTGGAAGACTAGCGAGTCCGGGATGGAAAACCTCGTGCGCGCTGGCCGGGTACACATGCGCGAAAACTCGCTGCGCTATGTCCGGTACCTTGACGACTTTCCTGTTTTTCCATTATCGAATGTGTGGGAGGACACGATTCAGGGTCATGGCGTAGATAAGATCTACGTGGTTCAAACGTTCGCTCGGATCGTCGAACGCTGCATCCTCATGTCCACTGATCCTGGCGACCTTGTTCTCGACCCTACATGCGGGTCGGGCACCACCGCCTATGTCGCTGAACAGTGGGGGCGAAGGTGGATCACTATTGACACGTCGCGCGTTGCGCTCGCCCTTTCTCGGCAACGGCTCATGGGCGCCAAATACCCCTGGTACCTACTGGCCGACTCGGTCGAGGGTCGCAAGAAGGAGTCGGAGGTCTCGGCGACTCCGCTGCCGCCGGCAACGCCAACCGACGACATCCGTCACGGGTTCGTCTACGAGCGGGTGCAGCACGTCACGTTGAAGTCGATCGCCAACAACCCCGATATCAGGGAGGGGATGACCCTGCAGGAGATCGACGCCGCTATCCGCCGGCACGCCGAGTACGAGCTGCTCTACGACAAGCCCTACCCGGCCAGGCACAAGGTCCGAGTCACCGGCCCGTTCACGGTCGAGAGCCTGTCGCCGCACCGTAGCCTGGCCGGGGTGCGCGCCGACGAGCCGGTGACCGTCAAGCAGGCGGCCGAGGACACCGCCGGGCCGACCTTCGAGCAGACGATCCTCGACAACCTCAAGGCGGCCGGCATCCAGAACGGCAAGCGGGCCGAGAGACTCACCTTCGACGTGGTCGGGGCGTACGCGGCCAACCACATCCAGGCCGTCGGCACTCGGGAGGACGCTCCCCCTGGCGCGCCCAGGCGGGTGGGCATCTCGATCGGGCCGCAGTACGGGACGGTGGCGCCGGCGTTCGTCAAGGCCGCCGCCCGGGAGGCCACCAAGGCCATCGACCTCGATCTCCTATGCGTGCTCGGCTTCGCCTTCGATCCCCAGGTGCTGAACGTCGCCGAGGACTACGTCGCCACCGACGAGAGCTTCGACGTCGCCGCCGAGCGGGCGCTGGGTCGCATTCCGGTACTGCTGGTGCGCATGAATTCCGACTTGCTCATGGGCGAGGAACTCAAGAAGACCGGAGCCGGCAACCTGTTCACGGTGTTCGGCGAGCCCGACATCTCGGTGAAGGTGGAGGACGGCGAGGTGCACGTCGGGCTGTTGGGCATCGACGTGTACGACCCGACCACCGGCGACGTCCGCAGCGACGGTATCGACCGGGTGGCGTTGTGGATGATCGACACCAACTACGACGGGGAGAGCTTCTTCGTCCGCCACTGCTACTTCACCGGGGGTCAGGACCCCTACGCCCGCCTGAAGAAGGCCCTCAAGGCCGACATCGACGAGGACGCGTGGGCGTCTCTCTACCGCACCGACTCGCGCTCGTTCCCGATCCCTTCCACAGGCCGCATCGCGGTGAAGGTCATCAACGACTACGGCGACGAGGTCCTGAAGGTCTACGAGGTCGCCTGAGGATGGAGGCCCGCGACCGCCTACTCGGCGTGTAGTTCGACAGGGCCCGGTCCGGTCGGGCTCCTATTACCCGCTTCCAACGACACGAGGTCTGGATCCACTACGAGGTCGCAACAATTCTGGTCTGGAGGTCGTCGTTCGCTGGGCTACCGGCAGGCGCCCGCACTCGTGCTGTGAGTGGGGGACAAGGAGAAGTTCGAGAGCCGGAGATCCAAGGGATCAGGGCCTGGCGTCCTTGCACACCGTCCGCACCTCGCAGCGGCGGCAGGCGGGGCCGGGTGACGGGATGAAATCGCGGTCACGGAGCCGTTCGGCGGCCGTGAGGATCACGACCTCGGCCGCGGCCACGGCGGGTGGGGTCACGTCGGCGTCGCTCCGTGCCCCCGCCTTGAGGTCGTGGATGTAGGCGCCCCGCACGTCGAGGCCCTCCCGCCGGCCGGCGTCGGCGTACACCTGGAGCTGGAGGTCGTGGGCACCCTGTTCCTGGTTGGTGGACGTCTTGTAGTCGAGCACGGCAAGGCCGGTCGGTACGCCGCCCTCGTGGTCGAGGATCACGTCCGCCCGCCCGCTCACGGTGATGCCGTCCAGGTGGAGCTCGAAGGCCCGCTCGGTCTCCCAGACCCGGTGCAGGTCGTCACCGTGGTTGGTGACGTACGCACCGATGAGCCTGCGGGCCGCCTCCTTGAGCTGCCGGTGGGCGGGCTTGTTGGCCGTCGGCAAGAAGAAGCTGCTGTCGAGGATGTCATCCACCTCGGCCTCGTCGGGCACCTGCCCCGTGGTCCTGGTCTGGTCGGCGACGGTGCGCAGGACATGGTGGACGGCCTTGCCGTAGCCGAGCTCGGGTGCCAGGCGGGGTTGGAAGCCGACAAGGCTCCGGAGCCGGTAGGCCTTGGCGCAACCGAGGTAGGCGGCCAGCTCACTGAAGGTGATCTCGATGGCCTGGGCGTCGTCCGAGCCGGTCCCGATGGGTGGGAGGGCGATGGCGGCGGGGTCGACCTCGTGCGATCGCAAAGCCGTGTAATAGGGGCTGGGCCCCACCGGCCTGGTGGTGACCCGCTCGTGGCGCGACACCGAGAGCCAGTCACGGGCTCGCGTCATGGCAACGTAGAAGAGGCGGCGCTCGTCAGCGTCGGTGCCTTCATAGCGGGCGGCAGCGAAGCGATTCCGGGGCACCAGCCAGTTCTGCACTTGGCCGGTGCGGGTGGTCGGGAACCGGTTGGCCGTCATCGACGGCACGAACACCGCCGGCCACTCCAGACCCTTTGCCCGGTGCACGGTTGTGAGGTCGACGGCGTCGAGCTCGAAATCCGGCTCGCCGTCGAAGCCCTCGTACGCGCCCTGCGCGTAATTGACGATGTGGATGGCGAGGTTCCGGTAGTACCAGTCGCCTCGGTCCTGGCCACCGACCTGCTCGCCGGCAGTCTCGGCATCGGGACGGGCCCGGCGGCGCACCGACTCGTAGTCGGCAAGGAGCGCCGTGAACCGGGCGAGCGTCCCCAGCCGGTTGACCGCCAGCGGATCGTCGAGGCCCCACGAGCGGACGCCCAGCTCGGCCAGGAGGTCGTAGAGCTCGCCGACCAGGTCGGCGGACCGTGTCTTGCCGGGCACAGCGTCGCGCCATTCGTGCAGGTAGCGGCGCACCCGGTTCCGGGCGGAGCCGTCGAGAGCGAAGACGGTCTGGTACTCCTCGAGCAGAGCGTCCTCGGAAACGAGTGCACCCGGGCCGCGGATCGGCCTCCAGTCGACCCCGGTCATCCAGGCGAAGGTACGGCCGAGCACGCGCGCCTCCGGCTGGTCGAACAGGCCGGAGCGGCCCCCGGGCTGTACCGGGACGTCGAACGTGGCGAACTCCTCCACCAGCCGGCGGTAGGCGGCTCGTCCGCGAACGAGCACGGCGATGGACCGATAGGAAACCCCGGCGTCGTGTACATCCAGCACGAGGTTCGTCACCCAACCGGCTTCGCGCTGCTCGTCGTCCGCTTTCCAGACGACGACCTCCGCGCCCCCACTGGGTGGCCGATGGTGAGCCATCGTCTTCGGCAGTCGGCCGGGTATGGTCGCCGCGAAGGCGTTGGCGGCGTCGATGACCGCGGGGCGGCTCCGCCGGTTAGTCGTGATCTCGAACGTAGCGACGCCTGGGTAGCGGGCGGCGAAGGTGACGATGTTGGAGACGTCCGAGCCGCGCCACTGGTACACGGCCTGGTCGTCGTCGCCCACCACACACAGCTCCACGCCCCGGCCAGCCAGGTCCTCGATGAGCCGCTCCTGGGCAGGGTTGACGTCTTGGTACTCGTCGACGATCAGGTGACGCAGGTCGGCGGTCACCTTCGCCCGGGCGCTCCCGCGTTCGAGCTCGTGCACGGCCCTAACCACCTGCTGCCCGTAGGTGAGCAGTCGGTAGCGTTCGAGGGCGTCGTAGTAGGCGACCAGCACCTCCCGGAACGGGTCCGGCATCGTTGCCGGATCGAGCAGCTCGTTTTCGACGACGCCGACCCCCTCCAAGAACCGGGCGATCGAGCCGAACAGGCGCCCGGCGGGGTCGAGCCGCCTCAGGTCGAGACGCACCGCCTCTCGAGCGAGGAACGCGGTGAGCCGGTGGTCGTCGAGGACGTCGAAGGTCTCATACCGGGGTACGTGGGTCTGTAGAAGGCGGAAGCAGTAGGCGTGGATCGTGCCGACGAACAGTCCACCGAGCCGGTCGAGCACGGCTCGACCCAGCCGCTCTTCGGCCCGTTCGGCGATGCGACGGCGGAGCTCGGCGGCAGCTCGTTCGGTGAACGTGAACGCGACGATGCCCGCTGGGGCGATGCCGTCGACCAGCAGGTCGGCCACCCGCTGAGAGACGACCTCGGTCTTGCCCGACCCAGCAGCGGCGATGATCTGCAGGTGACTCCCCCGGTGGCGCACCGCGGCGAGCGCGTCACCCTCGAGTCGCGGAGCCGCCACCGCACCATGTTGACCGATCAACAGGAAGCCGGCGGTACCTCGGACTTGGGGCCGTGTTTCACCTGGACGTTGTACGTCCCGGGTCGCCCGCGCCGCTCAAGCCGGCGGAGTACCTCGAGTATCTCGACTCGTAACGACGGTCGGTCATGCCGTTAGCGGTGAGCGGCGGCTCCCCTCGGACCCTTCGACCGGTTTGAGGAGCACTGTCGGCTCAGCCGGCATCGGCAACGAAGTCGTTGTCGACCTCGGCGAACGCGATTTCAGCGAGGAGCCGGTAGATCGTCCGTACTGAGGTGCCCTCGGCATGGGCGATGGCGTGGACCGTTAGCCCCTGCGACCGGAGGCACCTGACCCGGGCGGCACGGTCGAAGCGGCCATTGACGATCGAGGCCACTTCGGCGACCAGTTGGCGGCGCTCCGGAGCGGTGAGGCCGCCCCGGAACCCGAGCACCCATTCCGCGGGAAAGATCACTTCGTCGGCGATGCACTCGACCCGCACCTGGCAGCTGGCGCAGACCGCCCGTGCCTCGGGACCGGGGTCACCGTCGGCGTCGAAGCCGGTGACCGACGAGCCGAGGCAAGCGGCGTTCCCCCACCAGTTCGGTTTGGCGGCGACGACAGCAGCTGCGACCTGTTCGGGCGTCGGCGCAGGAAGCGGTCCTTTTGTCACGAGCCGTCCTCCATGCCAGCGAGAAGCTCGGCCAGCTCGCTGTCGACCGCGTCCACGGTTGAGGGCACCAGTAGTGTCGCGGTCCGTAGGACGTCGAACGTAGTAGGCAACTGCTCGAACGTCTCCACCGACACGACGACATCGACCTCGGTGGCCGTAGGCTCGCCGGTGAGCGCCAGCTGAGCCGCACAGACGAGCCGGCCCTCCCCGCGGCCGTGGACGTGGCCACAAGGCACGAGCACGTGAAGCCCGCCGGGGTCTAGCTTTTCCACAAGTGCCCCTGCGACGAGCAACTCGCCCTCGTTGGCGGCATGCATGCTGCGAAACACCTCGGTGGTGGCCACCCGGTCCTCAGTCGCCATGGCGGACACACCCGTGGACGGCCCCTTCGGCCCAGTCGATGCTGATCACTCCAAGCTCCGTTCTCCTGCTCGAGCGAGCGGGTACGGAAGGAGGAAACCAGTGCGGCCATGCCACAGACAACCCGGTGTGGCGGGCATTCTTAACGCGTCCCAGCAGGTTTCACACTTGACGTTGTCACGGAGAATATGTGATTCTGCGGCTAGATAGTTGTCAGGCTGTAGCGGAGATACTGACCAGCTCGCTGCGGATCTACGGGACCACTGAACCAGGGATCACGCACCGCTAACACGGCAGCGGGCGGCGACCCGCCGAGAACCGAAGACATTTAGGGCGGGAGCCGCCCGCACACGGGAAGCACCGATGGCGAGACCGACGAACCTGACGGCTAAGACCAAGCCGGTGAAGAAGGCCCCAGCGCGGCGGAAGGCGTCCAGTTCATCCGCCAATGCGAAGCGCGGGGAGTCTGGATCCTGGCCTACCCCGCCACCCAGGCTTCGACGGCTCAACCTGGAGTCCTGGGAGGTCGCCAAGGATGCCGGGAAGCAGATGGACGCTCCTGCCCCAATCCGGCGAGGTTTCTTCCGCGTTGACGCCGACGGGTACGAGCCGTTGCCGCCCGGCGAGCGGACCCCGCTGTCGGCGATGGTCGTCGGAGGGCAAGGCGGCGAGGTCCGCCTCAAGCTCTTCTTGACCCTCCTTTGGCTCGCAGCCCGGCCACCGCATCAGGTGAAGGACAAGACCGCCGGCGCGTACGCTCACCTGTTCGGGCTTCCGGAACCGGAGACGAACGGCGCCAAGCGGGTGGCCGCTGCCATCGACTGGCTCGTTGACAACGAGTTCGTCACCGCCGACCGCAAGAACGGGCGCCCAGCGGTGCTCACATTGCGCCACGAGCGCACCAAGGCTCCATACACCCGTCCGACGAAGCCCGGCAACGACGACAAGGTCGCTCCAGCTGACGTCTGGGTGAGCATCCCCTCCGAGGTGTGGAGTCAGGGTTGGATGGCCGTCCTGTCCGGCAGGGCACTCACGACTTTGGCCATCCTTCTCGACGAGTCCCTCGGCCGACCTGAGGTGAAGGGCGAGGAGCGCACCGGTCGAAGCGGCGTCCCTTACCTGCACATCACCAAGAGCGGCTGGGTTTGGATCGCCGAGAGCGTCCTCGATTCGAGGTATCGCATCTCCTACGACCTCTGGGGGAAGGGGCTCAAGGAGCTCCACGCCCACGGGCTCATCGACCGCCGGTTTGACACCAAGGTGCGATTCGGCCCGAAGTACCGAGCGCGGCGGGTGACGATCCTGTGGGACAAGCTTCGAGAGGGCCCGGAGAAGCCGGCGTAAACCCCATCGCTGTCGCCCCCCAGGGTCGTGGATGTGCAAGCACGCGTCAGCGCCGAGGCCGCCGGGCCTCCGCCACGAGCTGCTGCAGCACTGGATGAACCTGGTCCGGGACGCCCCGTAGGTGGTGCGCGCTCGACCCGATCATCGTGCGGGCCGCCCGCGAGCTACCCGGCTTCACCACGAGTCGGTGATCGCCTCGGCCTAGTCGTCCCCGTTTCCGCCACGGCGGCCAGCCACGGCGGCGGGGGAATCGGTTGACGGGTGAAGACGGTGATCGGCGGGTCCGGGAGAGGAGTCTCCTGCAGGGATTCGACGAGGTCCGCCACCCTCGTCGCTTCGCCGCTCACCCGATCGAACTGGTTAACCAGGAAGTCGACAGCATCCTGCAGACCCCGCTCGCTCGAGCAGACGTCCTGAGCCAGCTGCTCGGCGAATCTGTCTGGGAACTGGGCCCAGCTCGGCCGCGCAGATCCGACACCGGGATCGGGCCGGGCGTGACCGGGTTGCCTGGCCACGACCCAGACCACCTCGAGGTCGTCCCACATGCGCCCGAGGACGGCGAGCGCCTCGGCCACCGCAGCGCGGGCGCCCGGGACGCTCCTCGTCGCTGCGGCCTGTCGGAGACGGTCCACCGAATCGCGGGCGTCGGCGACTTGTATCGCCTCGAACGCAGCGTCCGCCGCATCGGGGCCCATCGCGTCGTGAGCCTCTACCACCGGTCCGTGTTCGCGAGACAGGACGCGAACGAGCCGGCGTGCCTCGGCCGCCGCCCATCCCTCGGGCAGCGATGTCGCCGGGCCGAGGGGCAGAACGAACGTGTCGAGCACCTCGTCGGGCGCTCCGTCGCGGTACGCAGCCACCCGATGGGCGCCGCCACGGCCGAGGACGTCGATGTCAACGAGCGCCAGCGCGTCCCGCCACCGGCCGGTGACCTCGTCCACGAAGCCGCGGGCGGCTAGCTCGAGGTAGAGGCGCAGCGCGAAGGTCTCATCCGGCTCGTTGCGGCGGCGGAGACGGGTCGGCCGCTCCAGCCAGAACACGGGATGGCGGGCCATCGTCGGCTCGAGCTGGGGAGGCAGCCGGGCGCTTCCGTCACGGTTCCCAGGCGGAGGGGCCGGGATCGGCGGGTAGCCGAAGCGCGATCGCAGGATGGCGTCAGCCGCAAGCCCAGCTTCGGACGCCAGCGACCGCACGGCGGCCTCCACGTCACGGGCATCCACGAAGTCGCCGGGTCGCATCAGCGCAACCTGGGACCCACGGCTGAGGACGACGGCATCAGAGCCAAAACCTACCTCGGGTATCGCTTCCAACCGGCTACAGCCGCGCTGCTTCGGGCGGCTTGTATTCGGTCCGAAGCGCGGCGGGATCGCCCCCGTGGGAGCGGATGAACTCTAGGGCTTCGGCCTTGTACTGGCGGAGCTGCGCCTCGTACTGGGCCAGCTGGCGCTCGTTGTTCAGGATGGCGTACAGGGTGATCGTCAGGTCGAGGGACCCGTCCGCGGCCACGTGGTAGTCGATCTTGTAGCGAGGCGTGTCGTGGGGCAGCCACTGCGACAGCGGCTGCTCCCGCTCGAGGCGATCCGTGCGAGCCAGTTGGCGCCCGGCAGTCTCCGCCGACAGGGTCGTCGACGACGTCGTCGACGGAGTCGTCGTGATCTGCGGGGATGACGCCTTCTCCGGCCGCCCTTCTGGCTCGGCCCCGTCTCTGACAGCTAGGGCGATCGCCGCTATCACAAGGGCCAGCGCCGCCAGGCCCACGATCGCCACCTTGGCTCTCATCGGGATCCTCGTTTCATGCTGCCGCCTTCATCCTTCCCCAGCCCAATACCTCGGACCCTTCGTTGTAGGAGGGGTACGTCCGACGCGTGACCATGTCGCTGCTGTTGCCCTCGATCGTGTGCAGGGTGGAGCCGTCGACCCGTTCGACGAGGCCCGTGTGGTCGTCGTCGCGGAAGGTGACGACGTCTCCGGGCTGCGGCGTGTCGGTGTCGCCCCGGTAGTGCCAGATGCCGTTCTTCTCGAGCCAGCCGTGCACCCCCAGCACGCCGGGGAGGCGCCAGCCCCCGTCGACGCCTCCGGTGAAGGGCCGGCCCGCCTCGCGGTAGACCCACGACACGAAGTCGGCGCACCAGGGCTCTCCGTAGCTGGCGGCGCTGCCCAGATAGGGCTCGATCTCCGGACCCCGGTTTGAGCCCTTGGGGTCCTCCTTGTGACCCAGCTGCTTCTGGGCGATGGCAACAATGTCGCTGTCGCTGAGGGTGCCGCAGCCGGCGGCCGAGGCCCCTCCGAGTCGGGCGAAGAGCGTCCAGCCGCCGTACCGGCCGTACTCGGTGCGCCCGGCCAGGGGCTCTCCCGAGATCCCCGGCCAGGTCATGTCCTTGTGGGCCTCGTCCCACTGGTTCATGACGTAGGGGCTCTGGTCCGCCGACGCCCCCGCCGACTTGTAGATGTAGCCCCGGTTGTAGGCCAGCAGCGCGTTCTTGACGTCGTCTTCGGAGCTCGTCGCGGTCAGGGTGACGCCGTACACCGACGACGCCATGGCCTTCACGTGGTCGGCGGCAAGCTCGACGCTCTGCTGCTTCGATGTGGTCGTGCGCCCGGGGTTGTCCGGGTTGGGCGTTCCGATCGGCTCGCCGGAGAGCGTGGAGCGGTCGGGGTTGTTGTTGTTCTCGCGATAGTCCATGGCCGCGAGCAGCGGCCATGGCAGCGCCTTCTGGCCGGCGACCTCCTCGTAGATCGGCCGCAGCTTGTTGATGGCCTCGAGCGCCCCTGGGTCGATATCGGCTGACGCAGGAACCGGCCCCCCTGAGCAGGGCGCGGCGCTGCCGCTGTCGGTGACTGGCGGGGGCGCGATGCCGAGATAGGCCTTGGCCCAACGGATCGCCTCGGCCCCGAGGCCCGCCGGGTCGGCGAAGTCCGCCGCCCTTCCGGAGGGCGAGGGTGAGCTCACCGAGACCTCTGGGTTCGAGAGGCGCTGCACCAGGCTGGTCCGGCCGACCTCGGCCGGGATCAGCCCCGTCGTTGCCTCCAGGTACCCCATGATCCCCGCCGAGTTGCCGCCGGGGTCGAGGGAGGTCCCAGCGACTCCGAACACTCGGCCCATCTGGCCCAACACGAATCGCCGCCACTGGGTGTCCTCCGCCGCCGGTCCGCAGCGCGAGTCGGTCCTCAGGTTGCCCAGCGGCTCCGTGGACCACGCCGTGTCGAAGCCGTCGCGTGGCGCCTCGCGGGTGAACCCGGCGAAGGGCCGGGGACCGGAAGTGTCGCCGTCTCGTGGCAGGGCCTGCACCGCCGAGGCCACCGCCCGGCGGCATTGCTCGGTGGCGCTGACCCGCTTGGGGAAGCCGGATTGGGCGAACTGCTGGCCCGTCCCGGGGCCCAAGGCGAGAGGGAGCCCTCTCCAGCCACCCTGTGCTGGGCCGCCGGGTCCGCCGGCGGCCGGTCGCTGCCCGAGCGGGATCTCCTCGCCGGCGGCGACCAGACCGGCGGCTTCGGCGATGTTCGCCTCGGGATCGCAGCGGTCGACCGGGGAGCTCTGAGGCAGGGGGAAGACGCCGGCGTCGGCGGCGGCAGGATCGCAGGGCACTTCCCCCCACCGCGAGAACAGCCAGGCGACCTCGATCGCCTCCTGGGTCAAGAGGTTCACGGCGTCGGCCCCGGTGAGCTCGCCGTCCGCCGTAGCGACATGGAGGGTCTTGTCTGCCAGCACGCACCGCCAGACCGACAGGATCCGATCTCCGGTGGAGCCGCCGGGGGCAGAACAGCCAGAGGCGGAGCCGAGCGGGAGGCCGTTCACCGCCGCCGTCCACAGCCTGGTCCAGAGCTCCTCCGCCCCCTCCTCCTCCTCGGCGAGGTCGAGCTCCAGCTGGTCCCGGTCGACGGGGATCTTCTCCGCCACGGCGTCGCCGCTCTTCTCGAGCCGCTCGGCGACCCAGTCCGAGCTGTGCCTCACCCGCTGGGGGTTGAAGTGACGGATGTCCTTGTAGCCGGCGGGCCGGATGAGCATGGGTCCGAGAGCCGGTGAGCCGTCCACCCCGATAGGAGGGTTGACCTCGGGGAACACCGAGCTGTCGGGGCCGGAGCCCCGGCGGATGGAGTCGTACGGGGAGCGCCGCCCGTGGTCGCTGGCCACCTTGCCGATGCCGGCGAGCACGGCCCACGGAACATGAAAGTCGTCGGCGGAGACCTGGTAGAGCTCCAGGTACTCCTCAGGGATGTCCTTCAGCGCGATCTCGGCGGGTTCCGGCGGTGCCAGCTGGCCGGCCTGTACGAGCGCTCCGCCGGCTGCCACCAGCACGATCAGCATCAGCACGACCACCAGTGCGACCACAGCCAGGGCGACGGGGTTGGAGGCGAGGAAGGTGGCGCCCTTCTTCGTGGCCTGCCGGCGGGCTGTCCTGGCGAGGGCGGCGGCCGTCGAGTTGCGGGGCTGCGGAGGGCCAGGTTGGTCCGGCTCCTCCGTCAAGGCACGAACCGCCACGTTCCGTCGGTCCGCTCGGCGCGACCGGCGACCGTCCGTAGGGGCTCGCTGCCCCCTTGGCCGCCCGGGGCCACCGTCACGGACAGCACCACGGTCGAGGGACTACTGCTGACCAGAACCTCTGACACGATGACTGCAGCAGGGAACGTCCTGGCGGGAGCGGCAATGACGGCCCCGTCCGCCACGGGCACGTAAGCGGCTTCCCCGGTGAAGACGGCGCGCACTCCGGCCCTAATGACCCCGACGGCCTCGGCCGGAACCGCCACGGCCGACCCGCCGGACGCGTCTCCAACAGCGACGTTCTCCTCAGGGGCCTCCTCCGGTGCCGAGGCGCCGTTGCCCGCCGACCTCACGGGCCGGTCGTCCTGGACGAACGCCACCGCGAGCCCGACCACCAGACCGACGACCGCAAGGGGGTAGAACCAGTTCACCCAGGACGGCACGAAGGCACTCGAGAGCTCCTTCCACTTCCATCCGGCCGAGTAGTCGTTGAGCCGGCTGTTCGAGTACTCCTTGAGCCGCCGCAGATCAGCCATGCGGTCCGGCCTCCCTGGCGGGCAGCGAGGGCGCGGCGATGCCCCCGTAGATCTCCGCCGCGGGGACGACGCCGAGCGGTGCCCGTCTGCGGCCGATGGTGCCGTCGGCTCGGCGACGGTCCCACTCGTCCATCGTCATGCGGGCTGCGGCCAACGTTCTGCCCCAGGCGTCGCGACAGAAGTCGAGCAGGTCGCCCCTCGTGTCAGGGCTGGGGTCGCGGTAGAGCAGGCCGAGGAGCCGGTCGGCGTCGCGGGACAGCTCCGCGCGGCCGGCCTCGTAGATGTGCCGGGCCCGGCTGCCGTAGTCGAGGATGTCGGCGACCGTCGCAGAGCCGAGGATCAGCTCCCCCCGAACGATCAGCTCGTCCTGGATGAGCCCGGCGATCTGGTCCAGGAGTTCGTCGAGGGCCGCTTCCACCCCACGACGTGAGGCACCGACGGATCCGCCGGCGCCGAGCCGGTCGATCGCCGCCTCCAGCGAAGCGGACGCACTACCGAAGTCGGCGTTGCCCAACCTGGCCGCGACCTCCGCGATCATCGCCGCCACGGCCGCCTGGCACTCGGCCACGACCTGCTCGTAGGCCTGCTGGTGGGCGATGAGCAGCTCTTCGGCCAGCACCGCCGGCCAGTCATCGATCGCCGCTATCTCCGGCGGCACCTCACGGAGGTCGGGACCCAGCACGAGGGCGCAGAGCTCGGGATCGGTGTCGCCGTCGCGGTAAGCCTCGATGCGCGCGTGCCCGCTGGGAGTCCGAACGTCGATGCCCAGGCGTCGAAGAGGATTGTGGAAGACCATCGTGTCGGGATCGACGAGCTTGCGGGCGAGCAGCTCCAGGTGGATGCGGACGACGTACGACTCGTCGTCCTCGCCCTCACGCCGGCGCTTCGTGTCGTCGTCGAGCCACCAGGCGGGGTCCCTGGCCGCCAGCGGATCCAGGGATGGGGGCAGGCGGTAGGAGCCGTCGAAGCGCCCCGCTACCGGGCGTGGGACCGACGGGTAGCCGAAGCTCGAGACGACGACGGCCTCCGGACCCAAGCCAGTCTCGGCGCAGAACGCAGCGCGTTCCTCCTCGACCTCACTGGGCAGAAGGACGTCTCCCGGAAGGATCCTTCCTTCCGGGCGTTCGACGTCCGGAGCGGCCGGCCTGCGCGAGTCCGTCACGGTTCGTCCTTTCTGCTCGTCGACCCGGGCCGCCTGGCTCTCTCGGGAGCACCCCCGCCCTGGTCTCTGCCGTCCGTGGCTGGCGTCCGAGCTCGCCGGGCCTTCGCGGCAGAGCCTCGGACAATCGGGGACGGCGGCTCCGAGCCGGCTCGGCGACGAGATCCGCTTCGTTCGGCAGGTCGGCTCGGCTCAAGAGCGGGAGCCTTCGGGCGCGGCCTAGGGG
>Ga0247719_1000079_pt1 | contig 66765 bp, 43 predicted proteins | sample 41E_DmetaG_FD_189046 | JGI IMG/M metagenome (GOLD analysis project Ga0247719, IMG submission 189046) | Soil microbial communities from hillslope of Landscape Evolution Observatory, University of Arizona, Oracle, AZ, United States - 4-1-E_D | ecosystem: Engineered > Artificial ecosystem >...
GCCGGTGGTAGATGATCTCGTCTCGGGTCAAGGCAGTCGGCTCCTTCGATTCTGTGGAAGGAACCAAAGGGTCCACTGCCTTGGCCCACGACTGGTGGACCTGCAACCTCAACCCCCGGACAGGAAGGCCTAGAACGGCGACGTGGCGTACGAGCACATCCTCTACGACGTCGCCGATGGCGTCGCGACGATCACCCTCAACCGGCCCGATCAGCTCAACGCCTTCACGGCGCGGATGATGCACGAGCTGCTCGACGCATTCGACGAGACCGACGCGGACGACGACGTGCGGGCGGTGATCGTCACCGGTGCCGGCCGCGGCTTCTGCGCCGGTGCCGACCTCTCCGGAGGCGGCGACACGTTCGACGCCTCGACAGGCGAACCGAAGGTCGGTGTCGGTGGCGACGGTCACGAGATCCCGCGCGACGGAGGTGGCCGCGTCGCGCTGCGCATCTTCGAGTCGCTGAAGCCGGTGATCGCCGCGATCAACGGCCCTGCGGTCGGTGTCGGCATCACGATGACCCTGCCGATGGACATCCGCATCGCGGCCGACACCGCGAAGATCGGGTTCGTGTTCGCTCGACGCGGGATCGTGCCCGAGGCCGCGTCGTCGTGGTTCCTCACCCGCGCCGTCGGCATCAGTCGGGCCATGGAGTGGGTGGCGACCGGTCGCGTGTTCCCCGCAGCTGAGGCGCTCGAAGCCGGTCTCGTGCGGAGCGTCCATCCGGCAGACGAGGTCGTGGGCGTCGCACGTGGGATCGCGCGGGAGATCGCGGAGAACACGGCGCCCGTGTCCGTCGCCCTGTCGCGCCAGATGCTCTGGAGGATGCTCGGCGCCGACCATCCGATGGAGGCCCACAAGCTCGATTCGCGAGCCATCGTCACGAGAGGTGCGAGCGACGACGCGCGCGAAGGGGTCGTGTCGTTCCTCGAGAAGCGCGCGCCGCGGTTCCCGATGAAGGTGAGCGACGGGATGCCCGATTGGTTCCCGTGGTGGCCCGACCGGCCGTACGAGTAGCAGGATGCCTGGCATGTCGTCGGACAGCGAGCAGCGGGTAACGGTCACCATCGACGGGGGAGTCGCCGACGTGCGCCTCAACCGTCCCGACAAGATCAACGCGCTCGACACCGCGATGTTCCGGGGGATCGTCGACGCAGGCGAGCAGCTCAAAGCAGACCGCTCCGTGCGCGCCGTCGTTCTCTCGGGCGAGGGGCGCGGGTTCTGCGCAGGCCTCGACTTCGGGAGCTTCCAGGCCATGGCCGGGGGCGGTGAGCGTCCTCAGCCGAGCCGGTCGAGCGAATCGTCGAACGACCCGTCGGCGATCGTGGCCACCGACGAGAAGCGCATCACCCACATGGGCCAGCAGGCGGCGTACGTCTGGCAGGAGCTCGAGGTACCGGTCATCGCCGCGGTGCACGGCGTGGCCCTCGGCGGCGGCTGCCAGATCGCGCTCGGCGCCGACATCCGCATCGCCGCGCCCGACGCTCGGTTCTCGATCCTCGAGATCCGGTGGGGCCTCGTCCCCGACATGACGGGCACGGCGATGCTGCCGCTCCTCGTTGGCCTCGACGTCGCGAAGGAGCTCACGTTCACGGGCCGGATGGTGTCGGGTGAGGAGGCCGTCAAGATCGGGCTCGCCACGCGTGTCAGCGACGCGCCGCTCGACGACGCGCTGGCACTGGCTCGGGAGATCGCGTCGAAGAGCCCGCACGCGGTGCGCGGCGCGAAGAAGCTGCTGAACGCGGCGCCGTTCCGTGGTTTCGCAGAGCAGTTCGCCGACGAGCGGGCGACCATCGGGTCGTTGATCGGATCGCCGAACCAGGTCGAGTCGGTGAAGGCCTACTTCGAGAAGAGGGACCCCGTCTTCGACGACTGAGCGTCGGCGGCCATCGTCGACGCCAGCGCCGCATGCCTGGGCATGCCGAGCTCGTCGTAGATGTCGATCGCGCGCTCGAGCATCCGCGCGACGTTCCGGTCGACGGCTCCGTCACCGTCGCCCGCGCCGAGGTGGACGGCGGCGCGGAAGCGCAGCGCGTCGGCTTCCTCATGCCGCATCGGGAGCTTCCTCGCCACCCGCTCCGCGTGCTCGAAGTGCCGGTCGGCGAGCGACAAGTCTCCGCCGCAGCCGGCGGCGATTCCTGCGAGCGTGCTCACGAGGCGGTAGTCCCAGCTCCGCATCACGGTGCCGGTGGCCGCGTGGTCGATCACCGTCGGATACAGCCGCGCGGCCCGCTCGCGCTCACCGAGGACGAACAGCGCCTCCACCGCAGCGAGCGCGAGCGTCCACGACGTGCCCGAGTTCGGGCGCCCGACGACCGGTAGAGCGGGCTCGGCCTCGGCGATCAGCGCCAGCGCCTCCTCTCGGTTGCCGAGGTAGGCGTGGATCATGAACAGGCGTCCGAGGTGGCCGCCGGACGCAGTGCGCAGCTCGCCGCGCGCCGCCTTCTCGACTTCCTCCAGCGCGTCCTCCCAGCGTCCGTCCCAGAAGGCCGCGAGACCGAGTCGGGTGTGGCCGATCGACGTCAGCCACGCGAACCCCAGATCGGTACCGAGCTGGAGCGCCTCCTCGCCACGACGCTGCAGCACGCCCACCGCCGGCTGGGTGCCGATCTCGCGGAAGGCCCGGCCGCCCTCGCCGAACACGTACGCCGAGAGGTTCCCCAACCGGCGCGCGAACACCTGCGTCTCGGCGCCGACCCGATCGGCCTCGTCGACGCGCCCGAGCCATCCGAGCGATGCCGACACGTAGCCCTGCACGTTCGCCAGGTTCCACAGGTCGCCGGCGCGGCGGAGGTGCTTCATGCTCGCCTTGCCGATCGAGACCACGTTCTCGTACTGGTAGTAGGAGAAGTGGTGGACCGCGAGGGAGTAGAGGGCCAGACCGAGGACGCCGTCGTCGCCGTGGCGGCGCGCGATCGCGAGTGCGTCGTCGAGCAGCCGCGTCGCCTGGTCGTACGAACCGGCCTGGCTCGCGACGCCGCCGGCGAGCGCGAGGAGACCGCCCCGCAGTGGCGTGTCGTCGTCGCCCAGTGCCAGCAGGCCGCGGTCGACGAGCGATATGACCTCGCTGCCGCGACGCCACCAGGCGACCTGGATCCCGGCGGTGAGGCAGAGTCGTGCGACCTCGTCGTTCGCACCAACCCTGTCGTAGGCGTCGAGGGCCTCGTTCCACAGTGCGAGCGCGTCGTCGAGATGACCGAGGCTGCGCTCGGCCATGCCCATCTTCTCGAGCACCGCAGCGCGCGCCCGAGCGTCCGACATCGGTGAGCGAGCGAGCGCGCGGTCGAAGTGGCGGAGCGCCTCCTCGTACGCGGCAGCTTCGAGCGCGCGGTCGCCGGCGAGGAGGAGGAAGCGCGCGGTGAGCTCGGCGTCGGCCCATCGTCCGGCCTCGACGAGGTGGAACGCGATGTCGGCCGCGTACTCGTCGAGCGTCGACGCGTACACGTGCTCGAGCGCCTCGGCGACCTGCACGTGGAGGCGCTGCCGGCGAGTCAACGACATCTCTGCGGCGAGGGTGCGCCGGATGAGCCCGTGGGCGAAGCGGAAGCGGACGAAGCCGTTCTCGTTCGACGCCATGACGAGGCGGGTTCGCTCGGCCTCGTCGAGCGCATCGAGCAGTTCGTCTTCGCTCAGGTCGGCGAGCGCCTCGAGGAGCTCGAAGCCGAAGTCGCGGCCGACGACCGCAGCCGTCACGAGGACGTTCCGCGTCGCCGGCGACAGCTTCGCGAGACGGTCCTCGATCACGAAGCGGACGCTGTCGGGCACCTCCACGTCGGCCGCGCCCGCGGTCGGGAGCCACCGGCCGGAAGCGTCGAGCAGCTGCTGCGCGTCGATGAGCTGGCGGATGACCTCCTCGACGAAGAACGGGTTGCCGCCCGTGGCCTCGTGGAGCTGCGCGACCAGCGCGGGCGGTGCCTCGCCGCCTCCGAGCGCGCGCAGCAACTCCGCCACGTGCTGCTCGTCGAGCGGAGGCACCTCGACGGTCTCCACCAGCCGCCGTCGGTGCAAGCCGCTCACGAAGAGGCGGAACGGCGCCGAAGCCGACACGTCCTCCCCGCCGTAGGTGGCGATGACACTGATCGGGAGGCCAGGAAGCTCGGCTGCGAGGTACTCGACGAAGCGGAGCGTCGCGTCGTCCGCCCAATGGAGGTCGTCGATCAGCACGACGAGCGGGCGGACCGCAGCAACCCGCGCGAGCACCTGCCGGAGCGCGGCGAACAACGAGGTGCGCGCCTCCTGGACCGGAAGGGGTCGCTCGGGTGCGGCGTCGTCCCACTGGGTGCGCAGCTGGGGGAGCAGACGAGCGATCTCGCCTGCGTCTTCGCCGACGATGTCGCGGAAGGCGTCCTCCGGCAGCGACCGCTCGACGAGCTCGAGGACCTCGACGATCGGTCCGTACGCGAGTCCTTCCGCGGTCTCGTAGCACCGGCCGATGAGGAACTGCAGCCCGCGGGCGCGCGCCTCGAGCCCGACCTCTTCGACCAGCCTGGACTTGCCGCTGCCGGGAGCGCCGGTCACGAGCACGAACCCGCCGCGGCCATCGTTCGCCGCGTCGACGTGCTTGCGCAGGCGGGCGCGTTGCTCGTCGCGATCGACGAAGGGGAGGCGGCCGCTGACGTGCGCGACGGGATCAGCCGGTTCGCGGTCGGTTACCTCGTAGAGCCGCCACTGCTCGCGCAGCCCCTTGAGCCAGAACAGCCCCCGGTCGAGGAACTGCCACGACGCGGTGTCGCCGTCGGAGAGCTCGTCACGAACGTCGCCCGAGACGAGCACCTGGCCCCTCGTCGCCTTCGCGGTGATGCGCGCGGCCGCGTTCACCGCCAGCCCGTACAGGTCGCCGCTCTCCTCGATGACGGGGCCGACGTTCACGCCCATGCGCACGTTCACCGGGTCGGCGGGCGACGCCGCGTTGTGATCGGCGAGCGCGTTGCGCACCTCGAGCGCAGCAGCGACGGCATCGCACGTCGACCCGAACGCGAGCAGGTACCCGTCGCCGGTCGACTTGATCACGACGCCGCCGTGGCGGGCCGCGGCCTGGCGGGCCAGCGTCTCGTGCACGCGCACGAGCTCCATCGCCGACTCGTCGCCGCGCTCGCTCGAGAGCTCGACCGAGCCCTCCATGTCGGTGAACAGCACCGCCATCCGCCTGCTGCTCATCGTGTGCCGCTCACCCCCGATGCTTGTGCCGGCCGAACGCCGTGCACGAGACTTCCACATTCATCCCTCTGGGGCGGAGAAGGGGATCACTCGATGCCGAACAACTTCACGGTCGACGCGATCAACGCGAGCCTCTCGACGCAGTCCGTGCGCAGCCTGCAGGCCGACGGCGGCGAGTTCATCGAGCAGCTGGGCCAGCCGGGCTCGTTCCTCGAGGTGGCGAGGTCGCTCGGTCTCGACGAACGCGACCTCGAGTACCTGCAGTCGGTGCCGGAGGTCCTGCAGGAGACCATCCGCGCGACCGTCGCCGCGGCGGTGTCGAGCGGCAAGGCGGTGCAGGTGCAGTACTCACCTGCCTACGACTTCGAGGTGCGGGTGTGGGACTACGGCGCGGCCGTCAGCCTGCACCTGAGCGGGCCGTACCCGCCTGACTTCGCGCGGGAGCGCTACCTGGCGGAGGCAGCCGGCTCCGAGTGATCAGACCGATGCGGTGGCGATGCGCTCGGCCGTCTCGGCCAGCTCGCCCTGCAGCCGGTTGATCTCGGCGTCGAGCCGGGCGACGTCCTGCACGCGCCGCTGGCGCTCGGCACGCTCGCGCTGCTCGACGAGCTCGATCAGTTCGAGCTCCAGGCCGAGCTCGTGGTCCATGAGGTTCACGAAGGGAACGTCCCCCCGGTCAGAGGAGGGCAAACCCGGGTCTTCGAGCGAAAGACGTTTACCGCGGCGCGAGACGGCGCAGGGTCTCGTTCAGGCGTGCGGTGACGTTCAGCGAGCCGCACGCCTCTCCGCCCGGGCGGCGGCCCACCACGATCGGCCGCCGTCCGACGGGCGTCATGGTTCCGCTGCGGACTCCAGCGGCTCCGCATCCTCTCTGCGGCTCCACAACTCCGCCGACACCGCGACGACCATCGCCGTCACCGGCACCGCGATGAACGCCCCGATGATGCCGCCGAGGCTGCCGCCTGCGGTGAGGGCGGAGACGACCACGAGCGGGTGGAGCTGCAGGGCGCGTCCGTAGATGACGGGCGCAAGCAGGTCGTTGTCGAACTGCTGCACGACCAGCGCCACGATCGCGATCACCGCCGCGTCGGCGAACCCCCCGGACACGAGCGCGACGAGCACCGCCACGATGCCAGCGACGATCGCGCCGAGCACCGGGAAGAAGGCTGCGAAGAACGTGAGGATGCCGACCGGGACGGCCAGGTCGGCGCCGACGATCGCGAGCGCGATGGCGATGATCGTTCCCTCGACGAGGCCGAGCAACGCGGCGCCGCGGAGGAAGCCGCCGAGCGCTCCCCAGGCGCGCGCCGAGCACGCGCTCACGACCTCGCGGCGATCGGCGGGGACCTTGCCGAGGATCCAGCGCTGCATCTTCGGCCCGTCCTTGAGGATGAACAGGGTTGCGAGGAGCGTCAGGATCATCCCGGTCAACACCTCGGCGACGACGACCGCGCCGGCGATGATCTGCCCGGACGACGAGCGTGCGGCGCGGCGCATGTACTCGACGATCTGCTCTCGGTAGTCGTCGACCTGCTGGGCGGTGAGGTCGAGGGGTCCGTCGACGAGCCAGTTCTCGATGTTGGTCACGCCTTGGGACACCGTCTCGGCGAGGTCGCCGAACTGGTCGCCGACCGGTGGCGCGATGAGGACGACGATGCCGGTCAGGACGGCGAGGAAGCCGAGGAAGACGGCTGCCGTGGCGAGCCCGCGACGCAGCCCCCGGTTCGACAGCCAGCCGACGAGCGGAGCGAGGAACGTCGACAGCAGCAGCGCGACGCCGAGCGGCAGCACCACGATCTTCAACCGGATGACGACGTACACAATGAGCGCGACCGCGGCCGCGATCACGAGGAAACGCCAGGCGATGTCGGAGATGGACCGGAACGATCTCATGACCGGCCGCTCACGCCTTCCGGATCAGCGAGCTCGCCCGCTGCAAGAGCGCCACCGCCGTGGCGTGGAGCATGTCGCCGATCGGCTTGGGTGCCTTGCCTGCGGCCGCCCGCGCGTTCGTCCCCTCGAGGACGATGCCGAGCTTGAAGCACGCCATCACCGCGTACCAGGGGACGGACGAGAGATCACGGGCCGACCCTTCCCCGTAGGCGGCCACCACCTGCGCAGGACCAGGCGTGCCCTCCGCTGCGGCGAGCGGGCCGCCGATGCCGAGCGGGCGGCCTTCGTCGTCCTTGCCCGTGGCGATGAGCCATCCGAGGTCGAGCAGCGGGTCGCCGATCGTCACCATCTCCCAGTCGACGATCGCCGCGACCTCGGGCCCGTCGTGGCGGAAGAGGAGGTTCGCGAGGTGGTAGTCGCCGTGCATGATCCCGGGCGTCCACGTCGCCGGCTGGTTATCGGTGAGCCACGCCGCGACGCGATCGACGTCGGGCAGATCCGGCCCGTCGTAGCCCGCGAACGAGCGGTAGCCGTCGAGCTCGTCGAGCCACCGTGGTACCTGCCGGTCGAGGAACCCGTCGGGGTTGCCGACGTCGCCGAGACCGACGGCGACGTGGTCGACGCGTCCGAGCGCGGCCAGTGCCCTCGCCGCGTTGAGCGTCATCTCCCTCTGGATGCCGGCGTTGCCGGCGTGCAGCGCCGGGAGGCCCGTCGAAGGGTTGAAGCCGTCGATCGGCTCCATCAGGTAGAAGGCCGCGCCGTTCATGACGGTCTCGTCGTCGCACGCCGCGATGAGCCCCGGGTGGGGGACGTCGCTGCCTTCGAGCGCGGCGAGCACCCGGGCCTCGCGTCGCATGGCGTCGTTGCTCTTGGGCCGGAGGTGCTTCGGGCCGCGGCGGAGGACGTAGCTGCGCCCGTCACGGGTGAAGCGAAGGAGCACGTTCTGCGTGCCTCCGGCGAGAGCGGTCACCTCAGACAGCGGGCCCGCGCCGAGCCCCTGCTCGTCCATCCACGAGGTGAGGACAGTCAGATCGACGACGCTGCGCTCGACCGCTTCCTGGCCAGGCACGTCCTGCTCCGACGGCATCCCTGCAACCTATTGTCCGCACCATGGCTCCGGCTGACGCCTCCTCGCTCCGTGTCCCGACGAGCGCTGCTGACCTCACGCCCGAGTGGCTCACCCAGGCGATCGGAGGAGGCACCGTCGTCGCCGCCGACGCGAAGCCGGTCGGCACCGGCCAGATCGCAGACAGCATCCGCATCCAGCTCAGCTGGGACCCGCCGGGCGCGGGTCCAGAGAGCGTCGTCGTCAAGGTCACGTCGTCCGCGGAGGCGAGCCGTAGCGCCGCCCAGGCGACGCGCACCTACGAGGTCGAGGTCGGCTTCTATCGCGACCTCGCCTCGTCGATCCCAGTGAACGCGCCCCGGTGCTACTGGGCCGGCCACGATGCGTCGACGAACGGCTACGCGGTCGTGCTCGACGACAAGGCGCCCGCGAAGCAGGGCGATCAGATGGCGGGCTGCTCGGTCGACGAGGCGGCGCTCGCGCTCGACGAGGCGGCGTACCTGCACGGAGCAAGGTGGGGCGACCCATCCGTCGGCGAGTTGCCGTGGCTCAGCGGCGGACTCGGTGGTCCTGGCATGAGCGGGATCATCCAGATGCTCGCTCCGGGGTACCTCGAGCGCTACGACGGCCGGATCGCGCCCGAAGCGGTGGAGCTGATCGAGCGCTACCACGAGGCGGTGGCTGCATCGGCGCCCTATGCCGGACCGACCACGATCGTGCACAACGACTTCCGCAACGACAACCTGCTCTTCGGCGGCGAGCGGGTGTGCGTCCTCGACTGGCAGACGGTGTCGCTCGGATGCGGGATCCTCGACGTCTCCTACTTCCTCGGGGGAAGCCTGCTGCCGGAGGATCGGCGCAAGGCGGAGACCGACCTCGTGCGCGGATACCACGAGCGACTGACGGCTCAGGGGGTCGAGCTGTCGTGGGACGACTGCTGGCGCGAGTACCGGCGAAACGCCTTCGCCGGGCTGACGATGGCGATCATCGCGTCGTCGATGGTTGTGCGGACCGATCGTGGCGACGAGATGTTCATCGCCATGGGGGAGCGGGCTGCGTTCCACGCGATGGAGATGGACACCGAAGACCTGCTGCGTGCTGGCGGCTGAGCGCCGCGGCCTCCCCGACGCGAAACGATCCCGCTCACGCCTGGTAGGACGAGTGAGCGAGACCGTTTCCGACAGCGACCCGATCACGCCTGGTAGGACGAGTGAGTCGGGATGCGTTCGACTGTTCTCATTGATCGGCTGGCTCCGCGGCGGCTTTAGCGTTCGACACAAACTTCGCGAATCAGCTCACGCGAACCAGGCGTCGAGGCGCTCCCGCTCGTAGGCCTGCTTGCGCTCGAAGTGCTCCTCATCGGCCGCCGACAGCCGCACGTCGAGCGTCGGCTCGGCGTAGAAGTTGCCTTCGACGAACGCCACTCGGCGGCCGGGCAGTTCGAGGAAGCACATCCCGTGGCCGTCGAACGACGCTTCTTCCGCGGGCGCACGAGGGGCGCCGAGGTCGCGTGCGACGTTCTTCGCAGCGACGCCGCCCTGCGCTGCCGCGAACACACCCGCCTTCGGGAGCTGGCCCGCCGCGTTCGGGATCATCGTGCAGTCGCCGACCGCGTAGACGCGGTCGAACGACGTGCGCATGGTGTGGCGGTCGGGCTCGATCCACCCCGATGCGCCGGCAAGGCCGCTGTCGGCGATCACAGGAGGGGCGACGTGCGCCGGCACGCCCAGCAGCACCGAGTAGTCGAGCGTGCTCCCGTCGTCGAGCTCGATCGTCCGCGTCGCGCCGTCGACTCCCACGACCTTGACGCCGGACCGCAGTTCGATGCCCGCGTCGTCGAGGAACGAGGCGACGTAGCGGCTCGCATCCGGGCCGGCCGCCGGCAACGTCATCGGCTGGAAGGTGACGACCGTGATCTCGACGTCGTCTCGCACGCCTCGCGCCCGCAGCCGCGCGTCCACGAGCAGCGCACCCTCGTACGGGGCGGGCGGACACTTGAAGGGACCGCCGAGGATCGCCACGACGACCCGGCCGCTCGAGACCTGCTCGAGGTCGTGATGCATCGCGGGGAGCTGCGTCGCGTCGTACAGGTCGTGCACGTGGGGCTTGCCGCCGAGCAACCCACGGTGGCCGGTCGACGGGCCGGCGCCGAGGGCGACGACCAGCGCGTCACCGTCGAGGGCGCCGCCCGAGGTCTCGATGCGACGAGCGTCCGGGTCGATCGCGTCGACCGTCGACCGCACGAACCGGATGCCGTGCGCCTCGACGTCGCGCAGCCAGCGGGTGCCGTCGTCGAGCGGCCGGACGCCCGCGAGGTCCCAGAGCTTGGCGAAGCCCATGAAGAACCGATCGTTCGCGTCGACGAGCACGATCTCGTCGTCGTCGCCGAGTACGTCTCGCAGTTCGTGTGCAGCGGCCAGACCGCCGAAGCCGCCGCCGAGGATGAGGACCCGCGCCATGCGCGGACGTTACTCAGGAAGCGACGGAGGTGGCGCGGAGGACCGGTGCCATGCCGGCCACCGTCAAGCAGGCGTCGACCAGCACCGGGACGAACACCTCGGGCTCCTTGGTGATCGCGAAGTGGTCGCAGTCGACCGCATACCGGCGGGCGCCGGGGATCGACTGGGCGAGCTTCTCCTGGCGGCGGGGCGGTACGAGCTGGTCGTCGGTGCAGACGATCACCGACGTCGGAACGTCGACCGCGCGGATCCAGGAGTGCGACGAGTAGCGACCCAGCGCCTGGGTCGCCTGGGCCAGCGCGGCGGCGTCGTGGCGGCGCAGCTCCACCTGCGTCCACCGCTTCAACCAGTCGGGCGCGAAGCGCGGCAGGATCGCCGACTCCACCGCGTTGCGCATCAGCTGGAAGCCGGGGATGCGGGCGGTCAACGACGCGATGGGCACCGTCGTGAACATGATGCGGTCGCGGGGATGACCGCGGAAGTTCCGGCTGGTGGCGCACAGGACGAGCCCGGACACGCGGCGGCGGTGGCGGTGCCACATCAGCTGCGCGATCGGCCCGCCCATCGAGTAGCCGACGGCGATGACCCGGTCGATCCCGAGCTGGTCCATGACCGCGACGGCATCGTCGGCGCAGTCTTCGAGGCGGAACGGCTCCTTCGACCGGATGCCCTGACCGTGGCCGCGGTGGTCGATGGCGACGACACGGAAGTGACGGGCGAGGACGTCGAAAGCGGGGAACCAGTTGAGGTCGGCCCCGCCGGAGAGGCCGTGGAGGAGGAAGACGGTCGGCGCGCCCGGGGGCCCTTCGAGCTCGCGGATGAAGGTCGTACCCCGGCCCGGGAGGTCGAGGTGGCGGCCCGGGGGGAGGAGCGGTGCCAACATTGTCATCCGCTGTACCCGCACTGAGTCGCGCGTAACGAGATTGTGAACGCCCGTTCCCTCCTCGGCGTAATTGACACTCGCGTCAACTAGCGACTACACTCTTCCGCCGACAGGCCGGCTCGGGGGTGATCGCTTGTCGTTGGGGGCCGAGGTGCACGATGCGCCTCTCGTAGAACACGCCGATGAGGCGGAAGAACTGAACGTCGAGGCGCGACCTGCGCCGCCGCAGGGGATCGGTGGGCTCTCGCTCTCCGAGCTCTGGCAGGCGGCGACGCGGTACAAGCCCGTGGCCGTCGTCGTCGTGGCGCTGGCGGTGATCGCGGTCGTGGCGCCTGGAGCGCAGGTTCTCGACGATGCGATCGACGAGCCGAGCATCGCGGCGTCCCTGCCGCCGACCGCCGTCACGTCGTCGGCCGTCGGCGACGACGCTCCGTCGACCACGGTGGCTGATGAGACGTCGTTCACCTACACCGGACCTGCCGACGTGATCACCGCGATCGGCATGTCGAGCGACGACACGGCGTCGTTCGCCGCGACCGCCTCGTCGGGCGGATCCGACGCGGCGGGGCCGTCGGGGTCGTCCCGGTCCGGGTCGTCCTCGAGTTCATCGGCGGTCGCGTCGTCGCCGTCGACGTCGGTGTCCGCCGCGCTGGCACCGTCGTACACGGTGCGCGAGGGCGGCTGGGCCACCGCAGGGTCGTCGAGTCCCCTCTCCGGCGCCGGTGTGCCGGAGGGCGGCCTTCCCGTCGGTAAGCGCCTAGGTGACACCGACAAGATCTCGTTCGTCCGTCTCGGCGGCGCATCGAAGGCGCTCGTGCTCAACGTGTCGACTGCGACCGGAGCGAACCGCTTCCCCGATGCGGCCAAGGTGCGGGCCTGCCGGATCCTCAGCCCCTCGTGGGAGGCGAAGCCGGCGCAGTCGTTCGACGCAGCTCCGCCGTACGACCGAAACGCCTGCTCGATAGGCGAGGCCCAGGCCGACGGCACGTGGCGCTTCGACCTCGACGGGTTCTCCGATGCAGCCGACGCGCGCGGCTTCGCGCTCGTCCCGGCCGACGATGCCGGGTCCGACTTCCAGCTCGTGTTCACCACCACCTGACGCGCCGCAGCCGAACGAGGGAATTCGATGCACGCAACTGCTTCCACTGACGACTTCGTCGACGCGCCACGTCTGGGTCCCGTGAGGCGCGCCGCGACGAACGCTCGCGCGCGTCAAGCCGTCGACGGCGCGGCGTTCGGGATCCTGCTCCTCGCTGCGCAGCAGATCCTGTCGCCTGCGCCGCTGGGGGTGATCGTCCAAGGCGTGATCGTGGGCGGCCTGACCGCCCTCATCGCCTTCGGGCTCGCGCTCATCTACCGAGCAAACCGCATCGTCAACTTCTCGCAGGGCGACCTCGGCGCCGCGCCCGCGTCACTGGCCGTCCTCCTGATCGTGGGGCCGGGCCTCAACTACTTCATCGCGGTGCCGCTGGGCATCATCGCCGGCATCGCCCTGGGGGCACTCGTCGAAGTCCTGATCATCCGGCGCTTCTTCAAGGCGCCACGGCTCATCTTGATGGTCGTCACGATCGCGATGTCGCAGCTGCTGGCGGGCATAGCGATCGTGCTGCCGCGCCTGTTCGATCTGCGGACGCCGCCACAGTCGTTCCCGTCGCCGTTCGACTGGTCGTTCACGATCGAGCCGATCGTCTTCCGCGGCAACGACATCATCGCCATGCTCGCGGTGCCGGTGGCGATCGGAGCGCTGGCCGCGTTCTTCCGCTTCACCAACATCGGCATCGCGGTCCGGGCGTCGGCGGAGAACGCAGAGCGCGCCTTCCTGCTCGGCGTTCCGGTGAAGCGGATCCAGACGATCGTGTGGGTGCTGGCCGCCACGCTGTCGACGCTCGCGATCTTCCTCCGGGCCGGCATCGTCGGGCTCCCGATCGGTTCGGTCCTCGGCCCGGCGATCCTTCTGCGAGCGCTTGCCGCCGCGGTCATCGGCCGGATGGAGCACCTCCCGACGATCTTCGTGTCCGCGGTCGGCATCGGCATCCTCGAGCAGTCGATCCTGTGGGACACCGGCCGGAGCATCGTCACCGCGCCGGTGCTGTTCGTCGTGATCTTGGTGGCCCTGCTCGTCCAGCGGCGCGGTCAGCAGAAGCGGGCGGACGAGGCGTCGTCGTGGCAGGCCGCTCGTGCGTTCCGCCCGATCCCGGAAGAGCTCGTGTCGCTCCCGGAGATCCGCTACGGGCTGCTCGCGGCGAAGGCCGCGGGTCTTGCGCTGCTCGTCGCCCTGCCGATGTTCTTGTCGGAGAGCCGGATCAACCTCGCTGCGCTGATCATGATCTTCACGATCATCGGCTTGTCGCTGGTGATGCTCACCGGGTGGGCGGGCCAGATCAGTCTCGGCCAGATGGCCTTCGTCGGCCTCGGTGGAGCGGCCGCAGGTGCGGTGACGACTCGCCTCGAGTGGGACCTGGCGTTCGCGCTCGTGGTCGGAGGCGTCGTCGGCGCCGTCGCCGCCATGGTGATCGGTGTCCCTGCGCTTCGCATCAAGGGGCCGTTCCTGGCGGTCACCACACTCGCGTTCGCTCTGGCGACGTCGGTGTACCTCCTCAATCCGGAGTTCTTCGGCGGCATCCTCCCGACGGGTCGAATCACGCGGAAGCCGTTCCTCGGGCTCATCGCCGTCGACACCGAAGCCCGCTACTACTACCTGACCGTGAGCGGGATGCTGCTCGCGCTCGGATGCGTGAAGTCGTTCCGGGCGAGCCGAGCGGGTCGCGTCGTCATCGCCGTTCGCGAGAACGAGCGGGCAGCACAAGCCTTCGGCATCAACGCCACGAGGGGGAAGCTCACCGCGTTCGCGATGTCGGGCTTCCTCGCCGCGTTCGCGGGCGGCCTCTTCATCCACCACCAGCAGAGCCTCGGGATCAACCCGTACGCGCCGGAGCAGAGCATCGCCGTGTTCCTGATGGTCGTCATCGGCGGCCTCGGTTCCGTGCCAGGAGCGTTCCTCGGTGCCATCTACACCCAGGGCCTCATGTACTTCGCGCCTGGTCCGCTCCGGTTCTTCGCCAGCGGGCTCGGCGTGCTCATCGTGCTCATGTTGATCCCCGGCGGGTTGAGTCAGGCGCTCTACCAAGTGCGCGACGCGATCCTCCGCTTCGTGGCCGATCGGCGGGGCATCCGCGTGCCGAGCCTGGTGGCCGACAGCCGCGAAGCGGACGAGCTCGTCGCAGTGGACGCCGCCGACGGCGTTCCTGGCGTTGGGGTTCCTGCCGCCGAGGTCACCGACGAACTGCCCGAGGTCTGGGTTCGAGAACAAGCCGCAGAGCTCGAGGAGGTGACGCGATGAGCGTCCTCACCGGACTTCCCGAGAAGATCCGCAACCTGCGTCCTTCCGTCGTCACCGGTGGCGCTGCGTCCGGTCCGCTGCTGGTGCTCTTCGGGCTGAACGCCGTCGACGAACTCGACCGCGAAGCGTTCACGATTCTCATCCCGAAGATTCGCGACCACTTCGGCCTCGACATCCAGGGCGTGCTCACGCTCACGTCGCTCGTGGCGCTCGCGGTGCTGTTCCTCGAGATCCCGCTCGCCCACGTCGCCGACCGCAAGAGCCGCACGAAGATCGCCGCGGCCGGTGCCGCGGTGTGGGGCATCTTCTCGATCCTCACGGGCTTCGCGCCCACGGTCGTCCTGCTCGGCCTGATGCGCATCGGCGCGGGCCTCGGTAGGACCGTGGTCGGAGCGACCCACTTCTCGCTGCTGTCCGACTACTACCCGGTCGATCGGCGCCCGGCGGTGTACGCCTTCCACCGGGCCGCCAACTCGGTGGGGCAGTTCTTCGGCCCGATCATGGCCGGCGTGATCGCCTACCTCCTCGGGTGGCGGGCACCGTTCATCCTCTTCGGCATCCCGACGCTGCTCCTCGTGCTGCAGGCGCTCCGCCTGAAGGAGCCCGTCCGCGGCAACCAAGACCGCCGCATGATGGGCGCGAGCGAAGAGGTCGCGGAGACCGAGGAGGAGCCGGCGTCGTTCAGCGAGGCGTGGCGGATCCTCTGGCAGGTGCGGTCGCTGCGCCGCATCTGGTTGTCGCTCCCGATCGTCGGCGTCTCTCTCGTCGCCATCCGCCCGCTCGTGCAGCTGTTCTACGAGCAGGAGTTCGGGCTCAACGAGATCCAACGAGGGACGATCTCCGCGATCGCCGAGCCGTTCCAGCTCGTCGGCTACTTCGTCGGCATCCCGATCGCCATGAAGCTCATGAAGCGCGACGCGGGTCTTCTGCTGCGTTTCATGGCCGCGACGTTCGGGCTGACGATCGTGTCGATCGCGCTGCTCGTGCTCGCGCAGAACCTCGTCCTGGCCGTCGTGTTCAACGTCTTCATGGCCGCCGCTCAGGCGAGCCTCGCGCCCGCGCTGGCGACGGCCTTCTCCCTGGCGATCCCGCCCCGCGTCCGCTCGGTCGGCGGCACGATCGGCAACCTCTTCATCGTTCCCGCCTTCCTGTTCTCGCCGATCGTCGGCGGCATGGCGGACGCGTGGGGCATCCGCACCGGGATGCTCGCGATGCTCCCGGTGCTCGCCATCGGCGTCGTGATGCTCGCCACCGCCGGGTCGTTCACCGAGTCCGACATCGCCCGTGTGCGGACGTCGACCGTGGCCATGGCCGAGGTGCGGGCCGCCCGCAAACGGGGCGACGCCAAGCTGCTCCTCGTCAAGGGCCTCGACGTCGGCTACGACGGGGTGCAGGTGCTCTTCAACGTCGACATGGAGGTCGGCGAGGGGGAGATCATCGCCCTGCTCGGCACCAACGGGGCAGGGAAGTCGACGCTGCTCAAAGCGATCTCCGGCATCCTCGAACCGACCGCGGGGGCGACGATCTTCGACGGCGCCGACACGACGTTCAGTCCGCCGAACGAGGTGGTCGCCCGCGGCATCGTGCAGGTGCCGGGTGGCAAGGGCGTGTTCCCCTCGCTCACCGTCGCGGAGAACCTCCGCATCGCCGGGTGGATCTACCGCCGCGACGAGGCCCACATCCGCGAGGCGACGGCCCGCGTGCTCGAGTACTTCCCGGTCCTCAAGACCCGCTGGGAGCAGCCCGCCGGGAACCTCTCCGGAGGTGAGCAGCAGATGCTCACCCTCGGCATGGCGTTCGTCGCCAAGCCCCGCCTCCTGATGATCGACGAGCTCTCCCTCGGTCTCGCCCCGATCATCGTCGAGCAGTTGCTCGCCATCGTCCGGGCGATCCGCGATCAGGGCACGACGATCATCGTGGTCGAGCAATCCGTGAACGTGGCGCTCACCATCGCGGAGACGGCGTACTTCATGGAGAAGGGCGAGATCCGGTTCCGTGGCCCGACCTCGCAGCTGCTGGGGCGCACCGACATCCTGCGCTCGGTGTTCCTCGAGGGCGCCGGTGCGTTCGGGGAGGAGGGCGGCGCAGGAGGCGGCGCTGCTGCGAACGCCGCGACATCGGCGGCGCTGCCGGCAACGGCGGCCCGGCCGTCGAACGACGAGATCAAGCCGGCCCTCCAGGTCCGCCGTCTCGGCAAGTCGTACGGCGGTGTCCACGCGGTCCGGGGTGTCTCGTTCGACGTCGCCCAGGGTTCGATCCTCGGTTTCATCGGGGCCAACGGCGCGGGCAAGACCACGCTGTTCGACCTCATCTCCGGATTCGTGCCCGCAGACGAGGGGCAGGTCGTCCTCAACGGTTGGGACGTGTCGGGGCTCTCGCCCGACGGGCGTGCCCGCCTCGGTCTCGGCCGCTCGTTCCAGGACGCCCGCCTCTTCCCGGGCCTGACCGTACGCGAGACGATCGCCACGGCACTCGAGCGCCAGGTTGCGGTGAAGGACCCGGTGGCCAGTGCGCTCGCGCTCCCGTCCGTGGTGCACTCCGAGCGCCAGGTGCAGCAGCGGGTCGACGAACTGCTCGACCTCATGCGCCTCGGTGCGTACCGCAACAAGTTCATCAGCGAGCTGTCGACCGGCACGCGGCGCATCGTCGACCTCGCGTGCGTGCTGGCCCACGAGCCGACGGTGCTGCTCTTCGACGAGCCGTCGTCCGGCATCGCCCAGCGCGAGACCGAGGCGCTCGCACCGCTCCTGCTCCGGATCCGCGATGCGACCGGGGCCAGCTTGTTGGTGATCGAGCACGACATGCCGCTCATCACCTCGATCGCCGACGACATGATCGCTCTCGAGCTGGGCCAGAAGATCGCCCAGGGGCCGGCAGCCGACGTCGTACGCGATCCGGCCGTCGTCGCCTCGTACCTCGGCACGTCCGAGGAGGTCATCGCGCGCAGCGGCACGACCTCCACCCGACGAGCCGATCGCGCCGACCGGCGGCGCCGCCGGCGCGCCGCGGCCGGCGCAGATCCCGCAACAACCGAAGACCTGACTGATCTCATCACCGCTGGGGGGAACCGATGACCGCACCGTCGAACGGCGGGCTCGACCGAAACCGCATCCTCGACGACTTCCGTCTCTGGAGGCCGTACGTCGCCCTTGTGGTGGCGGTCTTGATCCTCGCGGTCGTCGTGCCAGGGACACGGGAACGGGGGGAAGACGACGCCACCGTCGCCGCGACGGCGACGAACACGCCGCAGGTCACCACTGACCCCGGCGCTGTCGATGCGAACGCGCCGGCGGACATCGCGGCGACCGACGCCGCGGCCACAGACCCGGCGGCGACGACCGCTGCTGCCGCAGGCACCGGTACGAGCACGGCGACCGGCGCGCGCCGCACGACGACCGGTGCGGGCGGCACGGCCACCCGAGCGACCGGGGCGCCCCCTGCCGTCGCTCTCGGCTCGAGCAACCCGCTCGACGCCCCGGACTGCGACAAGAACACCGGACGCATCCAGATCCCGTCGTTCTACGCCCCGAACTGCGTCCCCCTCTGGCAGAAGGGCGCCGACAACGGCGGGTCGACGTGGCAAGGCGTGACGAAGGACAAGATCGTCGTCGCGGTCTACATCCCGAAGGTGAACGAGCAGACCCAGGCGATCCTCACGGCCGCGGGCGGCGGGGACCGGACCTCCGAGGAGGAGGACGACGCCAACCGCCAGAAGATGGTCGAGGCGTACCTGGCCCACTTCGAGACCTACGGCCGCAAGGTCGAGCTCGTGAAGGTGAAGGCCTCAGGCGAGTCCGACGACGACGCCGCGGCCAAGGCCGACGCCATCAAGATCGCCACCGAGATCAAGGCGTTCGCCGCGTTCTACGCCCCGAGCGGCACCAACGCCTACATCGACGAGCTGGTCGCCCGGAAGGTGCCGTGCTTCAGCTGCTCGACCTCGCAGCCGCAGGAGTCGTACGACCGGTGGGCGCCGTACGTGTGGAGCGACCTGATGGGCTCGACGCAGGGCTACGTCCACCGCGCCGAGTACATCTGCAAGAAGCTCGCCGGACGTCCGGCGGCTCATGCCGGCGACCCGACGTTCAAGACGCAGCAGCGGAAGTTCGGCATCGTCTACTTCGAGACGGCCGAGGGCTCCTACAAGAGCGGCGTCGACTTCTTCGAACGGGAGCTGGCCAAGTGCGGCGTCAAGCTGACCGATCGCGTGTCGTACGTCCTCGACCTCCAGAAGGCGCAGGAAGACGCTCGAGTGATCATCGCCCGCATGAAGAGCAAGGGCGTGAACAGCCTGATGTTCTCCGGCGATCCGCTGATGCCGATCTTCCTGACGAAGGAAGCGACGGCTCAGGTGTACAACCCCGAGTGGGTGATCTCGGGCTCGGCGCTGACCGACACGGCCTTCTTCGCCCGTACGTACGACGCGCAGCAGTGGCGCAACGCCTTCGGCATCTCGTACCTGACCGCCCGTGTCGACCCGAACGCCGTCGACCGCGAGGGCAACCTCTTCTCGTGGCACTACGGCCAGAAGCTGACGTCGATGCCGAGCGCGCTCCCCATGAACACCTTCTTCCAGGGAGTGCACCTCGCGGGTCCGAAGCTGACGCCGCAGACGCTGCGCGACGGGCTGTTCGCCTTCAAGCCGACGTCCGGGTTCCTCACCCGCTTCGCGGTGTCGTACGGCACCGGACTGTGGACCATCGGGCCCGACTACCTCGCCGCTGACGACGCCACCGAGATCTGGTGGGACCCGCAGGCGGTCGGCCCCGACGAGTCGGCCAACAGGAACGTCGCCGCCGGCCTCTATCGCTACGTCGACGGCGGGAAGCGGTACCTGCCCGGGCAGTGGCCTGCCGGAGACACGAAGGCGTTCCAGACCGCGGGAACGACGCTCATCTATCCGGACCGCCCGCCGCAGGACCGGTTCCCCGAGTACCCGCGGCGAGACGGGCTGCGGAAGCCGTAGGGCGGTACCGCCCTAGGCGGACCCGCCGATCAGGCCGCGAACGACGGGACCCAGCTCCTTCGGGTCCCATCGATCGCCCTTGTCGGCGGGTTCGCCGCGTCCCCAGGTCGTCGCACGCGAGATCGTCGAGCCGCCGACGTTGAAGACCTCGCCGGTGACGTCGGCCGACTCGTTGCTGCCGAGCCACACCACCAGCGGTGCCACGTTCGCCGGATCGCGACGGTCGAACTCGCCGGGCTTCAGCTCCGCCTGCGGCGGCCGGCCCGGCAGGTTCTCGGTCATCCGGGTACGAGCGCCGGGGGCGATCGCGTTGGCGGTGACGCCGAACCGGGCGACCTCCTTCGCAACGATCTGGGTCATCGACGCGATCCCCGACTTGGCCGCGCCGTAGTTCGCCTGCCCGGGGTTGGCGTAGAGACCCGAACCCGACGAGGTGTTGATGATCCGGGCGTCGTTCGTCTCGCCCGCCTTCACCCGCTCCCGCCAGTACGCCGTCGCCCACCGGGTGGTGCAGAACGTGCCCTTGAGGTGCACGCGGATGACCGCGTCCCACTCCTCCTCGGTCATGTTGAAGATCATCCGGTCGCGCAGGATGCCGGCGTTGTTCACCAGGGTGTCGAGGCCGCCGAACGTCTCGATAGCGGTGTTGAGGAGACGCTGCGCGCCCTCCCAGTCGGCGACGTCGTCGGCGTTGGCGACGGCCTCGCCGCCCATCGCCTTGATCTCCTCGACGACGGCCTCGGCGACTTCGCTCGTCGGCGCGCTGCCGTCGACGCTCACGCCGTAGTCGTTGACGACCACCTTGGCGCCCTCGGCTGCGAACAGCAGCGCTTCCTCCCGGCCGATGCCGCGCCCGGCGCCGGTGATGACCACGACTCGTCCGTCACAGATGCCCATGGGCGGGATTTCTAGTGCTTCCGGAAGAAGTCGAGGATGGTCGCGGTCGCGTCGACGGTCGATGTGGTGGGGCCGAGCCGCTCGACCGGGATCGCGCCGGGCCACGTGTGCCCGCCGCCCTCGACGACGTGGAACACGGTGTCCGCGCCGTCCGTGCAGCGGGACCACTCGCGGCGGACGACGTCGCTGCCCACTCGCGTCTCGGTCGGCGGGTCGGCACAGCCGTTGTGTCGAGCCCAACGGGCCATCGCGTCGGACGCCGATCCGATCGTGGGGTTGCCGCAGCAGTTCACCCGGCCGCCGGCGAACGGCACGATCGGATCGGCCGTGCCCATGAACGACAGGATCGGGATCGGGCGCGCATCGGTGGAGAAGGCCTCGACGTGGATGACCGCCGCGACGGGCGCGACGGCGGCGATCCGGTCGCGTGCGCGGCAGCCGAGGATGCTGCTCATCGCGCCGCCGTTCGACATGCCCATCGAATACACCCTGGCGCGGTCGATGCAGACCTCGTTCTCGACCGCCATCAGGGTGCGGAGAACGAAGTCGACATCGCTCGTGCCGACGAGATCGAACCGCTGGGGCGTACCGGCGCCTTCGGGCGCGACGACGACCCAACCATCCCTCTCGGCGATGTCTTCGATGCCGGTGTACGCCATCTGCTGGGCCGCGTTCGACCCGAAGCCGTGGAGGTTGAAGACGAGGGGGAGCGGCTGACGCTCCGACGCGTGCTCGGGCACGAAGAGGAGGTACGTCCGATCTGCGCCGTCCACGGTGACGGTGCGCGTCGTGCGTCCGGGCTCCGCTGCGGGCCCTGCGCACGTTTGGCCGGTCGTCGTGGTCGTGGTCGTGGTCGTGGTCGTGGTCGTGGTGGTCGCCGGTGCGACGGCCTCGCGGCCCGTGCAGCCGGTGAGCACCACGGTGACGAAGCAGAACAGCGACGCGATCCGGCGCACATACCTGCCTACCGCATCCGGTGGCAAGATCTCGCGCGTGACTTTCACGAGCCCTCTGCCCGACGTCGAGTTGCCGACCACCTCGATCACCGACTACGTCCTGCGCCGCGCGTCGGACGTGCCTGATCGTCCCGCCCTGATCGACGGCCCGAGCGGCCGCACGATCACGTACGGCGAGCTCCGCGAGCTCGTACGCCGTCTCGCCGGCGGACTCGCCGCCCGCGGTTTCGGCAAGGGCAGCACGCTCGCGCTGATGGCTCCGAACATCCCCGAGTACGCCGTCGTGTTCCACGGCGTCGCCACCGCGGGCGGCACGGTCACGACGATCAACCCCACCTACACGCCCGACGAGGTCCGCCACCAGCTGCAGGACTCCGGCGCCACGATCCTCGTGACCGTCGGCATGTTCAAGGAGACGGCCGAGAAGGCGATCGAAGGCACCGGGTGCAAGGAGGTCGTGCTCATCGAGGAGATGGCGGGGCTGCTCGGCGAACCGATCGAGCAGGTCGACGTCGACGTGCACAACGACGTGGTGGTGCTGCCGTACTCCTCAGGCACCACGGGTCTGCCGAAGGGCGTCATGCTCACCCACTTCAACCTGGTGGCGAACCTCGCGCAGATCGAGCCGGTGCTCGAGTCGGAAGACGGTGAGACGGCGCTCGCGGTGCTGCCGTTCTTCCACATCTACGGCATGCAGGTGCTCATGAACGGGCTGCTCGCTCGGGGCATCACCGTCATCACGATGCCCCGCTTCGACCTCGAGCAGGCGCTGTCGCTCATGCAGGAGCACAAGGTCGCCCGCTTCTTCGCGGTGCCGCCGATGATCCTGGCCTTCGCCAAGCACCCGATCGTCGACAACTACGACCTGTCGTCGCTCAAGACGATCATGTCGGGCGCCGCGCCCCTCGGCGGCGATCTCACCCAGGAGGCGGCCGACCGGGTGAAGTGCGAGATCTTCCAGGGCTACGGCATGACCGAGCTGTCACCGGTCACCCACGCCACCCCGCCGGGTCAAGGGAAGCCCGGCTCGTGCGGCGTGACGGTGCCGAACACGGAGTGTCGCATCGTCGACCCCGACGGCAAAGACCTCGACGTCGAAGGTGTCGGCGAGCTCTGGATCCGTGGGCCGCAGGTGATGAAGGGCTACCTCAACAACGACGAAGCCACCCGCTCCACGATCGACGACGAGGGCTGGCTCCACACCGGCGATGTCGGCCGCTTCGACGCCGACGGCCACCTCTACATCGTCGACCGGGTCAAGGAGCTCATCAAGTTCAAGGGCTTCCAGGTCGCGCCGGCCGAGCTCGAAGCACTCGTCGTCACGCACCCGGCCGTCGCCGACGTGGCGGTCATCGGCATCCCGGACGTGGAAGCGGGCGAGCTGCCCAAGGCGTTCGTGGTGCTGAAGCCGGGCGCCGAGGCCACCGAGGACGACATCAAGGACTTCGTCAAGGGCAAGGTCGCCACCTACAAGCAGCTGGCGATGGTCGAGTTCGTGAGCGAGATCCCGAAGTCCGCCAGCGGCAAGATCCTGCGCCGCATGCTTCGCGACAAGGGTTAGGCGCCGCCGGGGTGACGGCTCGGCGTTGTTGCGAATTCGCCGTGTATTAGCGACAACCGGAGTGATCGGCCCTCCCGACCTCGGCGTGCCCTCTCCACCGTCGTCCTCGCTGATACCTCGTTGTCGCTAATACACGGCGAAACGCGAACTACCCCGCCGCCTCGGGGCGGTCCCGCCGCTGCGCCGCCGCCTCCTGCAGCACCCGTGCTCGGCCGCGCATGCGGCGCAGCGTCGTCTCCGCGATGCGACCGCTCCGGTAGACCCCTAGGCCCACGCGCACGACGCGTCCGCGCCTCACCTCCCAGCGCAGCGCGTCGGACACCAGCTTGCTCGGCCGGCCGTCGAGCACCACGCCCCTGGCTTCGATGCGGGCGATCAGCTGGCGCACCGTCAGCGGCGTGCCCGCCTCGACCAGCAGCACCACGAGCAGCGATCGCAGCCGCAGCCCAAGGGGTTCATCGGGAGGGACCCAGCGCCTTGTCATGGCGCACCCTCTCACCCGCCTGCGACAGAAACCCCTGCGTGCAGCTCCCACGTCTCGTACATGCGGGCGTAGCGGCCGCCGAGCGCGACCAGCTCGTCGTGCGAGCCGAGCTCCACGATGCGGCCGTCGTGGACCACGGCGATGCGATCGGCCCGCATGGCGGTCGCCAGGCGGTGGGCGATGATGATCGCGGTGCGTCCTTCGAGGAGCACGTCGAGCGCGTGCTCGATCTTCGCCTCGGAGCGCAGGTCGAGGTTCGAGGTCGCCTCGTCGAGCACGAGCACCCGTGGCTGGGAGAGGAACGCTCGCGCCAATGCCAGCAGCTGGCGCTCGCCCGACGAGAGCGAGACGCCCCGCTCGTGGCACGCCGTGTGGATGCCGTCGGGCAGGCGGTCGATCAGGTCGTCGATGCCAACGGCACGACAGGCGGCGATCACCTCATCGTCGGTCGCCGACGGCCGGGCGAAGGCGATGTTGTCGCGGATCGATCCCGAGAAGAGGAACGGCTCCTGGGGGACGATGCCGAGCTGCGAGCGCAGCGACGTCAGCGTCACGTCCCGCAGGTCGTAGCCGTCGATCAGCACGCGCCCCGACAGCGGATCGTGGAAGCGGGTGACCAGCTTGGCGATCGTCGACTTCCCCGCGCCCGTCTCGCCGACCAGCGAGAACGTCTCGCCCTCGCGGATCACCAGGTCGACATCGCGCAGCACCGGGCGGTCGGCCGAGTAGCCGAAGGTCACGTCCTCCAGCCGGATCTCGCCGTGCACCGGCGGAAGCTCGATCGCGTCCGGTGACTCCGCGACCGTGGGCTCGGTCGTCAGCAGGTCGCCGAGCTTGCGCAGCGACGCCTGTCCCTTCTGGAACGTGTCGTAGAGCTGCACGAGCTGCTGGATCGGGGCGAAGAACGTGTTCAGCGAGAGCACGAACGCCGACAGTTCGCCCAGCGACAGCGACCCGCTGAGCACCATGCGCCCGCCGATGAGGAGGATGAGGATCTGGCCGAAGAGGCCGATCACCTCGGCGCCGGGCCCGTAGATCGCGCCGACGGTCGCCGTGTAGTTGTTGGCCGAGCGGTAGCGGTCGGCGACGTTGCGATGCTCGACGATGTTGAAGCGCTGGCGGTTGTAGGCGTTGATGATGCGGATGCCCGACAGCGACTCCTGCAGGTGCGACAGCAGGTCGGCGATGCGGTCGCGGACGGCGTTGTAGCCACGATCCGACGCACGGCGGAACCAGATCGTCGCCACGAGCAGACCCGGGATGATCGCCAACAGCGTGATCGCCGCGAGCGTGACGTTGTAATAGAAGAGGACCCCGGCGACGAAGACCATCGTCAGGCCCTGCACGACCATCTGGACCAGCCCCTCTTGGAACAGCTGGGTCAACGACTCGAGGTCGCTCGTCATGCGGGTCATCAGGACGCCGGCCTTCGACTTGGTGAAGAAGTCGACCGACAGGCGCTGGAAGTGGCTGAAGATCCGCAGCCGCAGGTGGTACATCAGGTTCTGGCCCACGCGCCCCGTCCACGAGATCCGCAGTCCGCTGGCGATCACGTTGATGCCGACGGCGACGAAGTAGGCGATCGACACCGCGACGATGACGCCGGTGTTGCCGTCACGGATGCCATGGTCGATGCCGATCTGGGTGAGCACCGGCCCCGCCTGCATCGCGGCGGTCTCGAAGAGCACGAGCAGCAGCCCGCCGAACATCGCCCACTTGTGCGGCGCGAGGAAACGACGCAGCGTCAACCGGCGGCGGTCGTAGTCGACGTGGGAGAACGGGACGTGTTCGTCCTCGAACGTCGGCTCGTCGGCGACGATCTTCTCGACGCCCTCCCGCAGTTCCGACGGGATGCCGGCGAACGGGAGCCCGGCCGCAGCCGCCGAGTTGCCGCCGCCGCCGAACGATCCGCCCTGGAACCCGATGCCTCCACCCCAGGCCATCAGTCGTCACCTCCGACGAGGGCGGCGGCGTCTCGGTCGGCTTCCGCCTTCGCCTCCTCCTCGTTCATGTGGGCCAGCACCTCCGCGTAGCGGGCCTCGGTGCGCATGAGCTCGGCGTGGGTGCCGCTCGCGACGACCTTGCCCCCCTCGAGCAGGCACACCCGATCGGCGAGCGAGATCGTCGACAGGCGGTGCGCGATCACCACGGTGGTGCGCGTCTTCATCAGTCCCGACAAGGCCTGGTGGATCAGGTCCTCCACCCGCACGTCGATCGCGGACGTCGCATCGTCGAGCACCAGGATGCGCGGGTTCACGAGCAGCGTGCGGGCGATCGCGATGCGCTGGCGCTGCCCGCCCGAGAGGTCGTACCCGCGCTCGCCGATGATCGAGTCGTAGCCATCCGCCAGCTTCTCGATGAACTCGTGCGCGTTCGCAGCCCGCGCCGCCCGCTCGATGTCTTCCATCGTCGCATCGGGGCGCCCGTAGGCGATGTTGTCCCGTACCGACGACGAGAACAGGAACGGCTCGTCGAGCACGACGCCGACGTGGTGGCGCAGCGACGTGAGGGTGAGGTCACGCACGTCCATCCCGTCGATCAGCACCTGCCCCTCGTTCACGTCGTAGAAGCGGGTGAGGAGGCGCGCGACGGTCGACTTGCCGCTGCCGGTGCGACCGACGAGCGCCACGGTCTCGCCCGGCTCCACGACGAGGTTGAAGTCGTCGAGCACCGTCGGCCCGTTCTTGTACGTGAAGGTGACGTCGCGCAGCTCGAGATGTCCCTTCGGGTCGACCAGGTCGACGGCTCCAGGACGGTCGACGATCTCGGCCGGCGTGTCGAGGATCTCGTAGATGCGAGCTGCGGAGGCGGCCGCGCGCTGTCCCATCATCATCAGCATCCCGAGCATCCGGAAGGGCGCCTGGAGCATGACGACGTAGATCGAGAAGGCGACGATCGTGCCGATCGTGACGTCGCCGCGCACGGCGAGGATGCCGCCGTACAGCAGCACACCTGCCATGCCGAGGCGGGGCAGGTTCTCCATGATCGGCGCGTAGCGAGCGCGCACGTCGATCTGGCGGTTCTGACCCCACTCGAGGCGCTTGGCCGACCGGGCCATCGAGTCGACCTGCTGCTGCTCCGCGGCGAACGACTTCACCACGCGGGCACCGGCGACGTTCTCTTCGACGATCGTCGCCACGCCGGCCTGGCGCTCCTGGACGATCCACGAGATCGGGAACATGAGCCGGCGCATCCGCAGGCCGGTGAGGAAGACGAAGGGGAGGGGAGAGAGGGCGACGATCGACAGGGGGACGTTGATCGCCATCATCAGCGCGAACGCGAAGCCGAAGCTCACCATCTGCAGCCCGATGAGGGGAGCGAACGTGAGGAACATCTGCACGCTGCGGATGTCGGAGTTCGCGCGGCTGATGAGCTGGCCCGACTGCACGCTGTCGTAGAACGAGAACGACAACCGGCTGAAGTGCTCGTACATCGTGACCCGCAGGTCGTACTCGAGGTCGTACGCGACCTTGTAGAGGAGGCTGCGGTGGGAGTACGTGAAGATCGCGCGGATCACGCCGATCGCCGCCAACGCAGCGATGAACACCCCGATCGACTGGGTGCGGCGCGCGAGAGCGGTGTCGATGGCCGCCATCACCACCCGCGGCACGGCGATCTGCGCGATCAACCCGATGACGCTGCAGACCATCGCCGCCGCGAAGCGGCGCTTCCGGGCGAGGACGAGCGGAAGCATTCGCTTGACCCAGCCCTTCGAAGCGTCCGGATCGACCTTCGCCCGAGGCGCGTTGCCGACCGGCTTCAGGTGGACGGGCTCGTACGGGGCGACGCGCTCGAGGTCAAGTTCGAGTGTGGTGATGGTGATCAGCCCTCTCTGGATTCGACCCTCGATTTGTTCGAGGATCGAAGATTACCAAGAGGTCAGGCTGCGGGGCACGTCGATTGTCCGGCGCAGGCGGCCGCCCGCTCGGCGAGCACGAGTGCGATCTCGTCCTGGGCCTTCGTCACCGCCTCGAGACCCGGCCGGTCGAGTCCGTTGCCGACGACGGTGAACCGGAAGCGGGGGCGTTCGCCGTCGGTGACGAAGCCGGCCAGCGCGCGTACGTCGCTGAGGGTTCCGGTCTTGCCTCCGACACGTCCCGCGGCGGGGGTGTCGAGCAGGCGACCACGAAGCGTGCCGCTCGAGCCGGCGACGGCGTACAGCGAGTACCACTCCGAGGCGTAGCGGGTCTTCGCCATCACCTCGTCGAGGTGGACGAGGCTCGCCGCCGTCACCCGACCGTTGCGGGAGAGCCCCGACCCGTCGGCGACTGCGATGCGCGACGTGTCGAAGCCGATCCGCTCGAGCGCCGTCGTGGTGACACGGGCCGAGTTCGCCCAGGATCCGTCGCCTCGCCGGGCGCCCATCGTGCGGAAGACGGCGTCGGCGAGGTGGTTGTCGCTGCGCTGGACGAGGTAGCGCAGGACGTCGATCAGCGGGGGGCTGTTGACGTCGGCGAGTGGGTGAGGAGCGGTGGCGGCTGCGCCGTCCGCCCGTCCGATCCCGCCCTCGATCGTCACCCCACGAACCGCAAGGGCTGCTGCGAGCAGGTTGACCGTCTCCACCGCCGGGTCGGCCGCCGGCACCGACTCGACCTTGGCGCCGTTGTGCCAGACCTTGCGAGATCCGTCCGTCATCAGCCCTGACGAGGGCGGCGAGCTGTCGCCGCCGACCTTGGCCACACCGTCGGCGAAGGGCTGGTTGGGGAAGAAGCCGGCGTCGGCGATGAGCCGCCCGGTGATGCGGGTCGCACCGGCGGCGGCGATGCGGTCGGCTAGCCCCTCGAGCGGGGTCCTGGGTCGCTCGGGCACTGCTTCCGCGTACCGTCCGCCGGACAGTGTCGGGTCGCCGGCGCCGACCACCACGACGTCGCCGTTGATGACGCCGTCGTTGACCCGAGCGGTGGATGCCACGCGGGTCTGCCAGCGGAAGTCCGGCCCGAGCTCGGCCAGCGCCGCCGCCGCGGTGACCAACTTCGTCGTCGAGGCCGGGATGACCGGCGCATCGGGGTTGCGCTCGATGACGGTGTTGCCGGCATCGTCGACGATCGCCACCGCGACGTGGCGGTCACCGACCGACGAGACGATCTGCTCGAGCCTCTCGGGGACGGTCAACGGTCGCGGCGGCTCGGTCGGCGCCGGAGCGACGTCGGCCGGCGCGTCTGCGGCCTCCGCAACAGCCGGCGGTTCCGGGGCAGCCGGTTCCGCGGCCGGCGGAGCGGGAGCCGGCGCGGCCGCGGCGGCCTCGACAGCCGCGCTACGGGCGTCGTCGTCGGTGCCGCGCAGAACCGAGAACCCGCCGAAGCCGAGGACGACGGCGAGACCAGCGGCGACCGCGCGGACGCGAGAGGAGAAGAGGGAAGACATGGGCTCCAGTTGGGAAGTGCCCGCCGGTACTCCGGTTCAAGGTAAAGCAGGCCTCGCCCGCCGCGGCGTCACGGACCCGTTCTTGAAGGGAATTTCAGATTCGGGCGATTCACCCCCGTGGCGGCCTGGTGTTACTCGCGGTAACATCACCGCATGGTTCTTCTGGGGGTGGAAGGGATCGTCGATCCCGACGGTCCTCGCGGCAGCTCGCTCGCATCGTGGACGCCGCTCTGGCTGTTCCTCGGCGTGCTCGCGGTGTTGCTCGTGGTGCTGTTCATCCGGGGCCGCGCACCCGACCGGCGCGGCCTCGACGCTGCTCTGCTCCGGGTGCCGCGCGCCCTCGAGCGGCGTACGGGGTTGCCCGGCTGGGCGGCGATCAGCGTGTTGTTCGCGGTGTACGGGCTTGCCGTCGCTGGCTACGGCTTCTACACCGACGTCGCGTGGCACGTCGCGCTCGGGCGTGACGACGACCTGTTCACTGCGCCGCACACCGCGATCTTCATCGGCCTCGTGCTCATCTCCATTGCGCCGATGCTCGGCGTGCTCATCGCGTCGATCGAGCGGGTCGAGACCGACCTCCGCTTCGGGGGACTGCGGGTGCCGTGGTCGATGCTGCCCCTCGGCGCACTCGGCGCTGCGGCCCTGATCGGCTTCCCCGTCGACGAGCTGTGGCACCGGGCGTACGGCATCGACGTGACGATGTGGAGCCCGCCCCACCTGATCATGATCCTCGCCGCGTCGTTCACCGGCTTGGCGTCGTGGCTGGTGCTGGCCGAGACCGGCGTCGGCCCCGGTGACGGCTCGACCGCCTCGCACCGCCGGTGGTCACGGGGGCTGCACGTCGTCGCGGGGGCGCTCACGCTCCAGGGGCTCTCGAGCGTCCAGGGCGAGTTCAGCTACGGGGTGCCGCAGTGGCAGCAGCTGTTCCACCCGGTGCTGATCTGCATCGCCGCGGGGCTCGCGCTCACGCTGATCAGGATCGTTCACGGGCCGGGCTGGTCGCTGGGGATCGCGGTGGCGCTGTTCGCCTTCGGCGCCACCGGCACCGACGGGCCGATCGAGACGCGCGCAGGCGCGATCTACCTCGGCTCCGCCGCGCTGGTGGAGATCGCCGCTCTGGTGGCGGGGACGCGCGACCGCCTGCGGTTCGCGCTGGTGTCGGGCGTGCTGGTGGCGACCGGCGGGCTGGCGGTCGAGTGGTGGTGGAACCAGGGCGCCCACCAACCGTGGACGTCCGCGCTGTTCCCCGACGCGCTGCTGGTCGGCCTGCTCGCTGCGGTCGCGGCCGCGGTGGTGGGCGCAGCGGTCGCGGGCGTCGTCTCGGCCGAGTCGCCTGTTCGTCGGGTGCCTGCCGGCGCGGTCGCGGTGGCGTTGGTCGCGCTCTTCCTCGCGCTCGCCATCCCGTCGCCCCGGCGGACCGGTGAAGTGACGGCCGACGTTCGTTTCGCGTGGGTGGACGAGCAGCACGCGCACGTGACGGTCGCGCTCGATCCGCCCGACGCAGCCGAGGGCGCCCGCTGGTTCACCGCCGGGAGCTGGCAGTGGGGCGGCCGCCAGATCGTCCACCTCCAACCCGTCGATGGTGTCGCCGGCGAGTACACGACCGACGAGCCGCTCCTGCTCGCCGGTCGGGCCAAGTCGCTCGTCCGCCTCCATCGCGGTGCGGAGATGATGGCGGTCGCCGTCCGGTTGCCGGCCGACGAGGAGTACGGGCTCCCGGCCGTCCCCGCGCAAGACCGGCGCGCGAGGTTCGTGAGCGAGCAGCGCTACCTGCAGCGCGAGGCGTCGCCGGAGATGGGATGGCTCGCGATGGTCGTGCTGGGGCTGATCGTCGTGCTCTCGTCGGCGTGGATCGGCTCGGTGGCGCTGGCGGGCGCGAAGATCTCCGGACGGCGACGCTCAGTCGTCGAGAGCGCCGATGAGCTCGAGGATGCGCAGCGGCGGTAGGTGCTGCTCCTCGATCTTGACGGCGAACGGCGAGAGCGCGTCTTCGATCGCGTTGCACAGCGTCGCCGGTGACACGACCATGCCGCCCTCGCCGACGCCGCGGAAGTTGACGTCTGGATCGAGAGGGACCGTCTCGAGGTGGTGCGTCTCGATGCGGGGGACCTCGGTGGTCGTCGGCAGCAGGTAGTCCATGAACGTGCCGGCGAGGAACTGCCCGCTGTCGGGGTCGTAGGCGGACTTCTCCAGCAGGACCGCGCCGATGCCCTGGGCGACGCCGCCGCGCACCTGGCCGTCGACGACCGCCGGGTTGATGAGCTTCCCGCAGTCCTCCACGACGATGTAGCGCTCGATGTCGACGAGGCCCGTCTCGACGTCGACCTCCACGATGGCGCAGTGGGTGCCGCCCGACCAGCCGCCCTGCCCGCCGTCGAAGGCCTGGCTGACCTCGAGGGCGGTGCCCGCCGCGGTGGCGGTGGTCGCGATCTCGGCCAGCGCCTTCGCCTTGGCGGGGACACCGCGCACGCCGACCTTCCCGTCGACGATCTCGAGATCTTCGACCGCGGCTTCGAGCTGGTTCGCCGTCTCCTCCAGCACCTTCTCCCGCAGCGCCCGTGCGTTCACGAGGGCGGCGCCGCCGGCCATCGTCGCCGAGCGGGAGCCGCCGGTGAACCCGAACGGCACCTGGTCGCTGTCGCCGACGACTACCTTCACCATCTCCATCGGCACGCCGAACTCCTCGGCCGCGATCTGGGCCAGCGTCGTCTCGTGACTCTGGCCGTGGGGCATCTGCGCGGTGAACACGCGCACGATCCCGTCGTCGTCGAGGCGCATGCGCATCGCCTCGTTGCCGAGCCCCCCGCCCCCGTCGGCCCGCGGCCCGGGCGCGGCTTCGATGTAGGTGGCCATGCCGATGCCGAGGTGCTTGCCCTGCTGGCGGGCCTCCGCCTGGCGCTTCCGAAACGAGGGCAGGTCGACCAATTCGGCGATCTTCTCCAGAGACTCCCGCGCGGTCGCCGACTTGAGCGTGCGTCCGGTCACCATCTTCCCGGGGTTGTCGCCCTGGAACGCGATGTTCCGCCGGCGCACCTCGAGCGGCTCCATGCCGAGCTCCTTGGCCACCATGTCGACGATCCGCTCGCGGCAGAACGTCTCCGACGCCCACGGTCCCCGGTACGCGACGTAGGTCGCCTTGTTCGTGGTCACCGCCCGGAACGTGAACTCGAGGCCCTCGAGCGAGTACGGCCCGGGCATCATGTTCTCCACCATCCCGCCGAGCATCGCTCCCATGCCGGGGTAGGCGCCGGTGTCGACGATCATGCTCACCTTGAGCCCGAGGATGTCGCCCTCGTTCGTGACGGCGGCCTCGACGTCGAGGGTCTCCTCCCTCGCCTGACCGGAGAAGGCGAGGTGCTCGTTGCGGTCTTCGATCCACTTCACCGGACGGCCGATCGCCTTCGACAGCGCGGCCGTGGCGATCTCCTCGCGGCCGGTGCCGATCTTGAGACCGAACGACCCGCCGATGTCGCCGCAGAGCACCCTGATCGTGTCGGGCGGCATGCCGAGCTGGCCCGTGAGCACCATCTTGGCGATGCCGACGCCCTGGTTCGACCCGTGGATGGTGAGGGTCTGCGAGTCGGTGTCGAAGTCGGCGACGACGCCCCTGCACTCCATCGGCACGTTCTGATGACGGTGCACCTTGATGTTCGCGGTGACGATCCGGTCGGCGCGCGCGAACGCCCCGTCGACGTCGCCGTGGGTGTTCGTCCGGGGACCGGTGACGACGTTCGAGCCGAGGTCTTCGAAGATCGCCGGACGGCTCTCGTCGAGGGCGTGCTCGACGGTGGCGATGGGCGGGAGCTCGTCGTACTCGACGTCGATCAGCTGGAGCGCATCCTCCGCGATGTAGCGGCTCGTCGCGACGACGACGGCAACGGGATCGCCCACCAGGCGAACCTTGTCGCTCGCGAGGAGCGTGAACTTGACCGGCGCCGGGCCGAAGATGCCCGGCGGCTGCGCGGTCTCCGCCAGGAGCCCCTGCATGCTCGCCCCGTCGTGTACCGCGACCACACCTTCGACCTGACGAGCCGCGCTCACATCGATGCTCGTGATGTGGGCGTGGGCGAACGGGCTCCGGAGGAAGGCCGCGTGGAGCATCCCGGGCAGCTGGACGTCGTCGACGTAGTTGCCGGTGCCCGTGAGGATGCGCTTGTCCTCGGAGCGCTTGACGCTCTCGCCGACGAAGCGCTGGGCCATCGGCTGCTGCGTTGCGGTCATGCCCCCACCGCCTTCAGGACGCCGTTGATGATCGACTCGTAGCCGGTGCAGCGGCAGATGTTGCCGGACAGCGTCTCCCGGACCTCGTCCTCGGTGGGTGACGGGTTCTCCTCGAGCAGCGCGGTGATCTGCATCATGAAGCCCGGCGTGCAGAACCCGCACTGGAAGGCGTGCGAGTCGCGCATCGACTCCTGCAACGGGTTCATGTCGTCGGGCGTGCCCAGTCCCTCGATGGTGCGGATCTCCGCGCGGTTCGCCTGCACCGCGAGCATCAGGCAGCTGCGCACCGCGTCGCCGTCGACGATGACCGTGCACGCGCCGCACACGCCGTGCTCGCAACCGAGGTGGGTGCCGGTGAGCCCGAGGTCTTCGCGCAGGAAGTCGGCGAGCGTCTTGCGTGGTTCGACGTCGTGCGCGCTGCGCGCCTCGCCGTTGACGGTCAACTCGACGTTCACTTCGCTGCTCCTTCTCGTGCCTTCGCGAGCGCCCGCTTCACGCACACGCCGGCGACCTTCTTGCGGTAGGCGGGCGACGCGTGGAGGTCGCCCGACGGGTCGAGGTCTCGGGTGGCGGCGGCGGCGACGTCGTCCACCGATGCTCCGGTGGCGAACGCCGCCTCGGCCTCGGTGGCTCTGACGGGCTTCTCCGCGACGTTGATCAGCGCGATGCGGGCGGTGCCATCGGGTCCGACCGCCGCCACCGCGCCGACCATGGCGAAGTCGCCGTGCCGGCGGGCCACTTCCTCGACCGCAACGCCGGTGCCTGGTGCCGCGACGGGGAAGTCGATCGACGTGACGATCTCGTCCGGCTCGATGGTCGTCGTGAAATAGCCGTCGAAGAAGTCGGCTGCCGCGATGCTGCGTTCGCCCCTCGCCGCGCTGCGGACGTTGATCGTCGCGTCGAGGGCCAGCGCCACCGCGGGAAGTTCGGCGGCGGGATCGGCGTGCGCGATGCTGCCGCCGATCGTCCCCCTGCTGCGGATCGCCACGTGCCCGATGTACGGCATCACCGCCGTGATCAACGGGACCGCATCGGCGATCACCTTCGACCTCTCCGCCGTGCGGTGGCGGACCATCGATCCGATCCGAAGCGTGCCGTTCGTGCGCTCGATCGTGGACAGCTCGTCGACCCGGTTCACGTCGACGAGCAGGCTCGGGTAGGCGAGTCGCAGCGACAGCAGGGGGATCAGGCTCTGCCCCCCGGCGAGCACCTTGGCGTCCTCACCACCCTCGGCCAGCGCCGTCAACGCCTCGTCGAGCGAGCCGGCGGCGATGTAGTCGAAGGCAGGCGGTTTCACAGTGCGGCGACTGTAACGACGCGCACGCGATCCCGCTCGCCCTGTTGCGCAGGCTCCGTGTCGCGGCACCTATTCGCCGTGTGCCCACTTGTGAGCGACAAGCGACAACCGGCCCGACGGATGAGCCGCCGCGCCGATCGCTTGCCGCCGTCGGCGTCGATGGTTTGTCGGTTCTCGGCGTCTGTCGCTTGTCGCTTGTCGCTCAGATGCGGGCAACCGCCAACACTGCACCCGACGGGTGGCGCCTATGACCGATTTCCGTCCCACCGCCATGAGACGGTGGGTCATGGTCACGCACACCGCCACCGACGGACGTCCCGCCGCGAGCGAGGTCCTCCTGCGCTATGTGCTCACCGTGACGCTGCTCGACGCGCCGCGAGACCGGTCGATGACCGTGGCCGAGCTAGCAGGGGCCGTCGAGCACGGAGGCTTCCGGATCGAAGGACGCGCCGGCAAGGTCATCTCCGACGCGCTGCGGTGGGAGGTGAGGCGTGGTCGGGTCGTGCGGGTCGGGCGGAATCAGTACAAAGCCGGGCCGAGAGTGCCGCGTTCGACCGAGCACCGCATGCGGACGAGGATCGCTACGGCACGAGGGGCGCCGGGAGCAGCGTGTCGCCCATGAGGTAGCTGTCGACGGCGGCCGCGCAGGAGCGGCCCTCGGCGATCGCCCAGACGATGAGCGACTGGCCGCGTCCCATGTCGCCGGCGACGAAGACACCGTCGACGTTGGTGTCCCACTCGCGCCCGCGCTGAACGTTGCCGCGCTCGGTCAGCTCGACGCCCAGTTCGGAGAGCAGGCCGTCGCGCTGCGGACCGACGAACCCCATGGCGAGGAAGACGAGCTCGCACTCGAGCTCGGCGTCGGTGCCCTCGACCTTCTGGAAGCGCCCGTCGATCATCTCGACCTCGTGGTAGCGCAGGCCACGCAGCTCACCGGTCTCGGAGTCGCCGAGGAAGCACTCGGTGTTGACCGAGAACACCCGCTCGCCGCCTTCCTCGTGGGCCGACGACGTCCGGAACATGAGCGGCCACAGCGGCCACGGCGTCGACTCGGCGCGAGATTCGGGCGGCCGGGGCATGATCTCGAACTGGTGCACGCTCACCGCGCCCTGCCGGTGCGCGGTGCCCAAGCAGTCGGCGCCGGTGTCGCCACCGCCGATGATGACGACTCGCTTGCCGCCGGCGTGGATCGGCACCTCGTCGACGCCGAGGTCACCCTCCTGGGCCTTGTTCGCCCACGGGAGGTACTCCATCGCCTGGTACACGCCCTTGAACTCCCGACCGGGGATCGGCAGATCGCGCCACGCCGTCGCTCCGCCGGCGAGCACGATGGCGTCGAACCCGTCACGCAGCTTGTCCACCGAGTACTCGGGGTCGACGCCGACGTTCGCGTTCACGACGAACTCAGTCCCCTCGGCCCGCATCTGCTCGAGGCGACGGTCGAGGAACTTCTTCTCCATCTTGAACTCGGGGATGCCGTAGCGGAGCAGCCCACCGATGCGGTCGGCCCGCTCGAACACGGTCACCGCGTGGCCCGCTCGAGTGAGCTGCTGAGCGGCAGCGAGACCGGCGGGCCCCGACCCGACCACGGCGACGCGCTTGCCGGTCTGCACCTCGGCCAGCACGGGCTTGACCCAGCCCTCGTCGTAGGCGCGCTCGATGATCGAGACCTCGACCTGCTTGATCGTCACCGGGTCCTGGTTGATGCCGAGGACACAGGCGCTCTCACAGGGCGCGGGGCACAGGCGGCCGGTGAACTCGGGGAAGTTGTTGGTGGCGTGAAGGCGCTCGATCGCGTCCTGCCACAGGCCCCGGTAGGTGAGGTCGTTCCAGTCCGGGATGAGGTTCCCGAGCGGACAGCCGTTGTTGCAGAAGGGGATCCCGCAGTCCATGCAGCGCGACGCCTGGGTCCGCAGCTTCGACTCGGGGAAGTCGTTGTAGACCTCGTTCCAGTCGTGGATGCGAACCGGAACGGGGCGGCGCGTGGGCAGTTCGCGCCCGTGCTTGAGGAAGCCGGTCGCGTCAGCCACGGCTCGCCGCCATGATCGCCTCGTCCACGGGAATGCCCTTCTCCTCTGCAGTGCGGGCCGCTTCGAGGACCCGTCGGTAGTCGGTCGGCATCACCTTCACGAAGTGACGCACGTTCTGGTGCCAGCGGTCGAGGATGCGGTTCGCGACCGCGCTGTCGGTCTCCTCCCGGTGCTTGCGCACAACCGAGCGGAGGAACTCCACGTCCTCCTCGTCGAGCGGCTCGAGGTCGACCATCTCCCCGTTGTAGAGGTGGGGGAACTGGTCGGCGGGGTCGTACACGTAGGCGATGCCGCCCGACATGCCGGCTGCGAAGTTGCGTCCGGTCGGACCGAGCACGACGACGCGCCCGCCGGTCATGTACTCGCAGGCGTGGTCGCCGACGCCTTCGACGACCGCTGTCGCGCCCGAGTTGCGGACGCAGAAGCGCTCGCCCACGACGCCCCGGATGAACACCTCGCCGCCGGTGGCGCCGTAGAGGATCACGTTGCCGGCGATGATGTTGTCCTCGGCGACGAACGCCTCGGGCGCCTCCATCGGGGGACGCAGGATGATGCGTCCGCCGGAGAGTCCCTTGCCGAGGTAGTCGTTGGCGTCGCCGAACAAGCGCAGGGTGATGCCCCGCGGCACGAAGGCGCCGAACGACTGGCCGGCCGAGCCGGTCATGTTGAACACGATCGAGTCGTCGGGAAGACCCGCGCCTCGGTACTTCTTCGTCAGCTCGTGGCCGAGCATCGTGCCGACGGTGCGGTTCACGTTGCGGACCTCGACGTCGGCCGTCACTCGCTCCGTGCCGCCGCTCTCGAGCGCGGCCTTCGCCAGGCGGATCAGCTCGTTGTCGAGCGCCCGATCCAGCGCGTGGTACTGCTCCTTGGTGCAGAACAGCGTTTGGCCGTAGACGTCCTCCGGCTGGTGGAGGAGGGGAGTGAGGTCGAGGCCCTCGGCCTTCCAGTGCTCCACCGCGGCGGCGGTATCCAAAGCCTCGACGTGGCCGATCGCCTCCTCGAGCGAACGGAACCCGAGCGACGCCAGGATCTCGCGCACCTCCTCCGCGATGTACTCGAAGAAGGTGACGACGAAGTCGGGCGAGCCGGTGAACCGCTCACGCAGCACCGGGTTCTGGGTGGCGATGCCGACCGGGCAGGTGTCGAGGTGGCAGACCCGCATCATGATGCAGCCGCTCACCACGAGCGGGGCGGTGGCGAAGCCGTACTCCTCGGCGCCGAGCAGCGCGGCGATGACGACGTCGCGTCCCGTCTTCAGCTGGCCGTCGACCTGCACGACGATGCGGTCGCGCAGCCCGTTGAGCAGGAGCGTCTGCTGGGTCTCCGCCAGGCCGAGCTCCCAGGGCGCGCCCGCGTGCTTGAGCGACGTCAGCGGGGAAGCGCCCGTCCCGCCGTCGTGGCCGGAGATCAGCACGACGTCGGCGTGGGCCTTCGACACGCCGGCGGCAACCGTCCCCACACCGACCTCGGCGACGAGCTTCACGTGGATGCGCGCCGAGGGGTTCGAGTTCTTGAGGTCGTGGATGAGCTGGGCGAGGTCTTCGATCGAGTAGATGTCGTGGTGCGGCGGCGGTGAGATGAGGCCGACGCCCGGCGTCGAGTGACGGGTCTTCGCGATCCACGGATAGACCTTGTGGCCGGGCAGCTGTCCGCCCTCGCCGGGCTTGGCGCCCTGGGCCATCTTGATCTGGATGTCATCGGAGTTGGTGAGGTACTCGGCGGTGACACCGAAGCGCCCCGACGCCACCTGCTTGATCGCGCTGCGCCGCTCGGGGTCGTAGAGGCGCTCGGGGTCCTCGCCGCCCTCGCCGGTGTTCGACCGGGCCTTGAGGCGGTTCATCGCGATGGCGAGCGTCTGGTGCGCTTCCATGCTGATCGAGCCGTACGACATGGCGCCGGTGTTGAAGCGCTTGACGATCTCGCTGACCGGCTCGACCTCCTCGATCGGGATCGGCTGACGCCCGAGGCCGTCGGCGGACTTCAGCGTGAACAGGCCGCGCAGCGTCGCCAGCTTCGCCGCCTGGTCGTCGACGAGGGACGTGTACTCCTTGAAGATCTTGTACTGCTTGGTGCGCGTCGCGTGCTGGAGGCGGAACACCGTCTCGGGGTTGAAGAGGTGGTACTCGCCCTCGCGGCGCCACTGGTACTCGCCGCCGACCTCGAGCTCGCGGTGGGCCAGCTCCGTCGGACGGTCCGGGTACGCCTTCTTGTGCCGCCGGGCGACTTCCTCCGCGAGCACGTCGAGGCCGACGCCGCCGATGCGGGAAACGGTCCCGGTGAAGTACTCGTCGACGAGATCCTGCGCGAGGCCGATCGCCTCGAAGATCTGCGCGCCGGTGTAGCTCGCCACCGTCGACACGCCCATCTTCGACATGACCTTGAGCACGCCCTTGCCGCACGCCTTGATGTAGTTGCGGTGGGCCTTGCGGTTCGACAGCCCGGTGATCTGGCCGTCGCGGATCATGTCGTCGATCGTGTCGAACGCGAGATACGGGTTGACCGCCGCCGCGCCGTATCCGATCAGCAGGGCCATGTGATGGACCTCGCGCGCGTCGCCCGCCTCGACCACGAGACCGACCCGCGTGCGCGACTTCTCGCGGATGAGGTGGTGGTGGACGGCGCTGGTCAGCAGCAGCGACGGGATCGGCGCCAGCTCCGCGCTGGCGTGGCGGTCCGACAAGACGATGAGGTTGGCGCCCTTCTCCGAGATGGCCGCGCTCACGTCGCTCTTGATGCGCTCGAGCGCGTCGCGCAGGCCGTCGCCGCCGCGGGCCACCTCGAACAGGCCGTCGATGGCGAAGGCCTTGAAGCCGGGCGTCGCCGGCTCCTCGTGGATGTAGAGGATCTTGGCCAGCTCGTCGTTCGAGATGATCGGGAACGGCAGGCGGATCTGACGGCACGACTCGGGCCGGGGGTCGAGCAGGTTGCCCTCGGGGCCGACGGTGGCGCCGAGGCTGGTGACGAGCTCCTCGCGGATGGCGTCGAGGGGCGGGTTGGTGACCTGGGCGAAGAGCTGCTGGAAGTAGTCGAACAGCAGGCGTGACCGCTCGCTCAGCACCGCGATCGGCGTGTCGGTGCCCATCGAGCCGATCGGCTCGGCGCCGGTCTTGGCCATCGGGCCGAGGATGATCTTCTGCTCCTCGACCGTGTAGCCGAACAGTCGTTGAGGCGTGACGACGTTGCCGTACTGGGGGACGAGGAAGTCGCGCGTCGGCAGGTCGTCGAGGTGGACGAGGTGCTCGTGCAGCCAGTCGGCGTAGGGCTTCTCGTTCGCGAGCTGGGCCTTGATCTCCTCGTCCTCGATGATGCGACCCTGGGAGGTGTCGACGAGGAACATCTTCCCGGGCTGCAGGCGTCCCTTGCGGACGACCTTGCTCTGGTCGATGTCGAGCACGCCGACCTCGCTGGCCATCACCACGAGGCCGTCGTCGGTGACCCAGAACCTCGACGGGCGCAGGCCGTTGCGGTCGAGGACGGCGCCGATCACCGTGCCGTCGGTGAAGGCGACGCTGGCCGGGCCGTCCCACGGCTCCATCAGCGACGAGTGGTACTGGTAGAACGCCCGCTTGTCGTCGGGCATCTGCTGGTGGTTCTCCCACGCCTCCGGGATCATCATCAGCACGGCGTGGGGGAGCGCCCGCCCGCCGAGGTGCAACAGCTCGAGGGCCTCGTCGAAGCGGGCCGTGTCGGAGCCGCCGGGCGTGCAGATCGGGAAGATCCGCTCGATGTCGCCGGGGAACAGGTCGGTCTCGAGGAGCGCTTCCCGTGCCCGCATCCAGTTCTGGTTGCCCTGGACCGTGTTGATCTCGCCGTTGTGGGCGACGTAGCGGTACGGGTGGGCGAGGGGCCAGCTCGGGAAGGTGTTGGTCGAGAAGCGGGAGTGGACGAGGGCGAGTGCTGACGTGAGCCGCTCGTCCTGCAGGTCGCCGAAGAAGTCGCCCAGCTGGGGGACCGTCAGCATCCCCTTGTAGATGTAGGTGCGGGTGCTGAGGCTCGGGAAGTAGACGTTGGAGAGCTCGTGCTCGACCCGCTTGCGGAGGATGAAGGCCCGCCGCTCGAGGTCCATCCCGGTCGCGGTGGCGTGGGTGACGAAGAGCTGGCCGAAGAACGGCTCGACCCTGCGAGCGCTCTCGCCGATCATCGAGTCGTCGATCGGGACGGTGCGCCAGCCGACGAGGGTCAGCTCCTCCGACTCGATGATGTCTTCGATCTGCTTCTGGGTCTTGGCCGCTTCGTCTTCGGACTCGGCGGTGATGAACGCCATGCCGGTGGCGTAGGCGCCGAGCTGCGGGAGCTCCGTCTGGAGCTCGCCGGCGGTGACCGCCCGGAAGAAGTCGTCGGGCATCTGCACCAGGATCCCGGCGCCGTCACCCGTGTTCTGCTCCGCGCCGGCCGCCCCTCGGTGCTCGAGGTTGCAGAGGGCGGTCAGGCCCTTCTGGACGATGTCGTGCGTCTTGCGGCCGTGCATGTCCACGACGAACGAGACCCCGCAGGCATCGTGCTCGAAGGCGGGGTTGTAGAGACCCTGCGCGGCAGGGCGGTCGTTGATCGACACGCTTGATGACGTCCTTCTGGTCGCTGGTACTTGGGGCTAGCCCGGTGCTGCCTGCGAACGGGACGTCATTGGCCCTGCAAGGCGAAGGGAGGAGTGTAGAGGAGGGCGGGGGACAAGATCGAACCACCCGTTCCTTGAAGCTCACCAATCTGACTGGCGGATGCGGGGGTCCATGAGGATGGCGTAGAGGTACGAGAGTCCTTAAAGGTCGCTCACGGATCCTGTGTTGTCGAGCGGCACACGCTCGAGTGCTTTGACGAAGTTCGTCTTCGAGAGGTGGCGTACCCGGCCGATCGGACGTAGATGGTTCCCCGGCACCTCGTAGCTGAAGGTCTTGCCGCCGGTGAGTCGGTACTCCTCCCCGCGTGCCGTTCGATGCGGTTCCAGATCTCCTCGATGCTGCGTGCCACGCCTCTACACCTCGTCCTCGTCGTCATCCTCGTCGCCGGCCTCGTCCTCCTCGACGTCGGCCGAGGTCTGGTCGACGTAATCGTGGAACAGGTCGCTGAGCGAGCGTCGACTGTCGGGATCGACGAGGAAGAACCGCCAGCCGTTCGCACCTTTGCCGAGTATCTGACGGGCAGCCGCCGTCGGCGTGTCGAACGCCACGCCGTCGACGTCGATTCGGCCATCAGGCAGAACGGTGGCGGTTCGGTCGGCAACCGCCTTGCGGCGGCACCACAGGGTGGCGCCCGCTTCGAGCAGACCAGCTCCGATGAGCGCAGCGACGTCGACCTTCTCCTTCACCCGCTCCGCCGACTTGGCGAACGAGGAGGTGTGGCCTTCCGGCACGGGCCAGATCTCGAGGATGGCATCGATCATCTTCTGGGTTCGATCTCGAACGCGCCCTTCATCCCACGCGTCCTCGGCGGCCGCTAGCAAGTCCGAGTTCAGCTTGAGGACGTCGTGGTCCTTGAGTGCTGTGCTCTTCGCCGACCACGCAGCGTTCGACACCTTCGAGTTGAGCCTCCCAGTGAGGAGCGTCAGGTTCCCCAGCGTATGAACGAGGCGGTCTCGCTCCTGTTCGAGCATCCCCTGCGGCAGCGGCCAAGCGGCCTGCCACTTGCGGGGCATGACATGCTCGATGTGGTATTTGCCGCGAGCTACTCGCTCGCCGCCGAGCCCTTCGCTCGTGCCGGTCCAACCTCGCCGGTGATCTTCGATCGCTTCGAGGACCATGCGCAGCCTCGCCCGGCGGAGGCGCTGGTATGCGACGAGCGTCTCAAGCTCCTGGGTCACTTCGTTGTCATCAGGCCAGTAGCGGCTGGCGACCGACTGGCCGGCGAAGAACCCCTCGACGATGTCACCCGCACTCGAGCGCTCCCCCTTGAACAGTTGCGTGACGAGTTCGGCCGCGATCTGGGCGTAAGAGTTCGTCTGCGCGCGCACGAGCATCCGCCGGACGAGCCAGCTCTCGAGTGACTCAAGCGCCTTCCATAGCTGCGGTTCGGGGATGGGCTCGGCTTCGGGATCCAGGAGCCAGAGAACGACGGGCTTGAACACCTCGCTCTCAAGTGTGCTCGTGCGGTAGGCGAACAGCTGGAGTCGGTCGATCGGGTTTTTCGCCGACGCCCCCTCGGTGAAGGATCGATACACAGCGGCGGCCCGATGCACCTGCCCCACGAGATGCGGCATGGCGCGACCGGCCTCGTGGTCTGCGAATCGCTTGAACCGTGAGAAGACCTCGCGTGCGACGACCTCCTCACCTGTGCGGGCGATGAGCCAGTGGTTCATGAGGATCGAAGAACGGGAGTATCTGAGGCGGCCGAAGCTGATCTCGGTCTCCCAGAAACCCGTCTCGAACTCCTTCCAGTGCTGTTCGTACGCGCTCTCAACGTCGTCGCCAGACTCGATGAGGCGCTGGAAGACGAAGTTCTTGATGAGGTCAGCTGCGGTGAGTTGTGCGCCACGGGCGTTGAGGGTCTCGAAGATCTCCTGCGCGTTCTCGTCGGCGGTGAGATCGATGACCACCATCTGGAGTAGTTCGCGGACGGCGTGCTCCAGCTTCTCGGCCCGGATGCCCACGTCCTCTGCGCCGTTGAGCTGCAACCACGCTCGTGACTGTTCGGCGAAGTAACGGTGTGCGTCCACTAGCCGCGAGCGGTGGCTTGTCAGCCCGGAGTACCGGATGGGCGGCTCCGCTCCCATCACTGCGTTGAAGGCCGCTCGGTCGCGGTTCGTCGGCCATACCTTGAAGCGATCCTCCGGGTTCGTGCAGAACGCGGCCGGATTCGCAATCAGCGCCTCAAGCCGCAGTGCAGGCTGCCGTGCATCAACGGCGACGAGCTCGGCGTGCAACGCGTCGAGAAGAAGCTGCAGCGTGGTCAGCCGTTGCTGGCCGTCGATCACGGTGCGTGCCTGAAGCGAGCCGATCGGGTTCTGGAGCTGCTGCACGACGACGGCCCCGAGGAAGTGCGGCTGGTGATGCGCCGTCGGCTTCGCAAGCAGACGCTCCGCGACTCGGGTCACGTCGAACCAGAGCGGCTCCCACTGGTTCTCCTTGTTCCAGACGTACGGGCGTTGGAATAGGGGGACGATCAGCCTTTGCGGCTGCATGAACACCAATTGCGGGGTCCGAACCTGCGTGTCCACACCGGTCCTCCTCTAGTCGACCGATCGCCGTTGACGAGATCCACCTTGCCACGGTGGTGGTCCGCCCTACGGCAGGCGGCCTTCCGGGTCGCCGCACGCGGTTCCGCGTGATGGCATCCGCCACGACGGCGTGAAGCTCCCGGGGAGTTCACGCGCCGACGCCTGCCGCGTGCCACCCTGTCTCGATGGCTCAGGGCATATTCGTTGAGCGCGATGGTCAGCTGGTCAACATGGTGTCGGCTCCGTACGCCGCCGAAGACGTCCTGCAGGGACTCCTCGAACGCCACGCGGTCCTTTTGGCGGGTGATCAGCTGACGCCGGGGTCGGAGCCACGGCGTTTCGTGCTCGTACGCCGCGAGGCCGGGATACCAGACAGCGCGGGTGCCTCAGACCGTTGGGCGATTGACCACCTGTTCCTCGATCAAGACGGCGTGCCGACCCTCGTCGAAGTGAAGCGCAGCACGGATTCGCGCATCCGGCGGGAAGTAGTCGGACAGATGCTCGATTACGCAGCGAATGCAGTCGTCTACTGGCCGGTGGAGCGCTTGATCGGCGACTTCAACGCCACCCACGCGGCTGCTGGCGACGGAATCGACCAGCTCCGGGACCTGCTGGGTCTCGCCGACACAGCACCGGACGATCTGTCAGCTTCGGTCGACGCTTTTTGGCAACAGGTCGAGAGCAACCTCCTCGCAGGACGAGTCCGTCTTTTGTTCGTTGCCGACGAGCTACCTGACGAACTCCGACGAATCATCGAGTTCCTCAATCAACAGATGGCGCCAGCCGACGTCCTCGGCCTTGAGATCCGCAACTACGAAGGCGAGAACCTGCGCGCGCTCATCCCGCGAGTCGTCGGCCTGACGGAGGCAGCAAAGGAGCACAAGCGCGCGGGCGGAGGAGGGTCGCCTGCGATCGAGGAGCTGTGGCGGATCGCCGCAACGCCGGTCGTGCAGGCCCGTGAGCTTCTCGACCAGTGGGCCGGCGCCGAGGGCCTTGAGCAGTGGGACAAGGGCAAGAGCCGAAGGTACGCATGGGCGGGTGCGCGACGCGCATTGGTCCTCCTCTATCCGCTCTACGAGGAGGTGTACTTCGTCGTCGACTGTGCCAAGCCGCCCGACAAAGCCGAGGAGCTGCGGGCCACGCTCGGCGAGATCCTCGGGCGGCAGATGAGCATGCAGGAGCCCGGCATCAAGTGCTCAACCATGGTCGCGAAGTGGCAGGACGTCTCGTCTCGATTCCTCACTCCGCTCGCTGCAGCGGCGAAGTAGCTCGCGGTTGTGACCGGCAGCTCCCCGTGATGGAAGTGCTCAACAGCAATGGCGGAGGGCGCCCGCTCGTCCGTGTGGAGGAACAGCGTCCGCGGGCGATCAGGAGTCGCCGAGCGCCCTTGTCAGCGTTGAGCGCAGCGTCGTCGCAGCTCTCGAAAGGGGTGGCGGACAAGTGAACGCGAAAGGGACGTTCAGCACGGATATCCGAGGCGAAGGAGCGCATGAAGCGCGGACCACTACGACCGACGTACTTCAACCGAGCGGTGGGTGAGCAGCTCGCGATCGAGGCGACGCGGCGGCTGGTCATGACCGTCTCGGATGGCGTCGCAGCTCTAATGAGCACGGGCGGCTCACGATGAGTGTCAAAGCGCCCTTGCGATCCTCCCTGCGGTCTGCGTCGGTGTTCGAGAGCGAGGCCGTCTCGCGGAGGCCGCAGCGGCTCCTCAACTACCGGTTCGATGTCGCCGCGTTCGTGAGGACGCAGCGCGCGAGACCGACCTCGTGGTGGCAGGACGAGGGCTAGAGCGTGACCCAGCTGGAGTTTGGCGATGGAGGCAACGACAAGCCGGTGCGGATCGGTCATGCCGACGTTGCCTACCGCTCAACGCAAAGCATCCTCACCAAGGCGACCGGTTTCATGTCGGACTACGACTTCACGCTGAACCCGTACTCCGGCTGCTCATTCGGCTGCTCCTACTGCTACGCGGCGTTCTTCAGCAGGAGCCCTGAGCGTCGCGAGACCTGGGGCTACTGGGTTGAGGTCAAGCAGAATGCCCTCACGGTGCTCCGCCGCATGCGCACGCCACTGCGCGGCAAGCGCATCTACATGAGCAGCGTGACGGATCCCTATCAGCCGATCGAGCGGAAGCTCCGACTGGTGAGAGAGCTGCTCGAAGAGCTCATACGCCATCAACCGAGACTGGTTGTGCAGACGCGAAGCCAGCTTGTTACCCGGGACATCGACCTGCTGCGACAGTTCGACCACGTTCAGGTGAATATGACGATCACGACGGACTCTGAGCGCGTACGTCGCGCGTTCGAGCCGCACTGCTCGACCAATCGAAAGCGGCTGGACGCCATCACGGCGGTGCGCCTTGCGGGCATCGAGTGCGCGATCACGATGACTCCACTCCTGCCGGTCGAGGATGTCGATGGATTCGCCAAGGATCTCGTCGCGACAGGCGTGCAGCGCTTCGTCGTCCAACCGTTCCACCCTGATCGAGGTCAATTCGTCGCAGGAACACGTGAGGCCGCCTTGGAACTGATCCAGGAGATCGGGTGGACGGCGTCGGACTATGGCCGGACGGTCAGCACGCTGCGCACGAAGCTGCCTCATCTGTCCGAGGGGCGAGAAGGGTTCGCTCCTGCATGAGCGACTCGCTTACGTCCTACGCAGCGCTCGTCGACGAAGCAGTCGCCCGTGCGTGTGGCGCCACCATCTTGGAGCGAGGAGCCGCTTGGTCCGGCTGGGAGGTGGCTCAGGGCCTCGAGGACCTGTTGGCGCTCAGCAGCGGTCGCGATTGCGCCTACGATCGTCCATCGGTCGCGACTAGTTACGCCCTCTGGTATCACGGCGCACGGACGCATGAGGCCCTTCGAGCGCTGGCTCCGTTCGTCGGCGCAACGACGGAATCACTTCGGATCATCGACATCGGTTGCGGAACTGGAGCCACTGCGTGCGCAGTCGCAGTGTTGATGACGCACTTGGCGACATCGGGCCACGCGCGCCCGGCAGAGGTGATCGTGGAAGCCGCCGACTCGAGTCCATTCATGGTCGCGATGGCGGAGCGAATCTTCGACGAACTCCGCTCGTGTCTCAACAGTGACCAAGTCTCCGTATCGTTCAAGACGGCCTCGTGGACGGACCTACAGCTCTCAGCCGGAGCGATCCGCCCGTTGATCGTCGGCGGATATTTGTTTGACCACTCCGATCACCGCCACGTCGACGAACTCGCGAAGCGGTTCGTGCGCCTGGGCGATGAGGTGGACGCGACAGGAGCAGTCCTTTTCACCACCTCAACGAAGGCCCACCTCCTGGCTCGTGCAATCGCAAAGCTCGAGTCGCTTGGCTGGGCGCGGACGGATGTCAGGCTGTCCGAACCCCCATGGGGTGGCCCGTTACCGCGTTGCCACGAGGTCCGTGCGAAGTGGTACGCGAGTGCCGGCACTGTTCGATCGCAGCTCTACAGTCGACCGCCTTCCTGGGTGTCGCCGTCGCCACCAGTTGTGCGGGCTGCGAGCCGGTCGGGAGCCGTCCGGGACACCCTGTTCGATACCGGCGAGGCATCCCTGCTCTTGGACGACGAGCAGGATGAGGCCGCCCGCCCCGACGATCACCCGACTGTCGTCGTCGGCGCCGCAGGATCGGGAAAGAGCCGGGTCCTCGCCGAACGCGTCGTCCGGACGCTCGAGACTGCGCGCCCGTCGGCGGCTCGTCGAATTCTGGTGACGGCTTTCAACAAGGCAATGGTCGACCAGTTGGCGCTGTGGATCGAAGAGCGCATACGCGCCTCGAAGATCCTCAAGGGCGTTGCTGCGGCTCACCGCGACTCGGGCTGGTCGGTCTTGGATGCATGGGTGGGAGCCACGCAGGTGAGTGTGATGCTGATCAATCGTGATCGGTTACCGAATCGCGTACTGGGCCAGACATGGCCGGGTATGGCGCGGGCTTGGAGCACCGTGGTTCACGAACGGAAAGCCCTAGCCGAGGCGAAGCTCGGCGTGGAGCGAGTCCGCCAAGCCGAGCGCTACCTCTCTCCAGACTTCCTCGACGAAGAGCTGGAGCGTGTCATCTATGGGCGGGCTGCCCTGACGTGGGAGCGTTACAGCGACACATCGCTCCCGATACGGCGCGGCCGCCTCAAGCCGCTGCGTCTCGAGGCTCGTGAGGTGGTGTGGACGGTGCTGATGGAGCCACCTCGTCCGAACTCGTTCGTCCACCGTCGAATCAACGCGTACGAGGCGCACCGCGCGCGTGTGGATGCTGAGCAGCATTTGAAGCTGCCCGGCGGGTGGACCCATGTCTTCGTGGACGAGTGCCAAGACTTCACAGAGAGCGACTTCCGTGTGCTCGCATGCATACCGCCAGACCCTCAACACCTCTTCGTCACCGGTGACGAGTCGCAGTCGATGCACTTGGGGCCGTGTTATCGTCGCCCCGGACTGAAGCGGCGGCAGTGGAAGAAGCACGAACTCGGCGGGTCGTATCGCCTCCCCCTCCGAGTGTGTGAAGCACTTGAGGGCTTGGCGCTCGCATTCGTGGACGCCCACGCAGGCCCGACGTCTGACGAATTGGACCTCGTCCTGCCGGAGTCTCGGAAGGCGGCGGTGATCGGACCTCGGCCGATCGTCCTAGCGGGGAGCGAATCGACCCTTAGCACCGAACTCCGGCAAGTCCTTGACGGATACCGTCCGCTGTACGACGGTAACCCGCCGCTCGTGTCACTCGCTGAAGCTGACCATCTGACTGAGGAAGCTCTGCGTGACGCTGCGCCGTGGGCTGAGGTCGAAGTGGCGGGAATGCTGCGGATCAAAGGCCTCGAGCGGTCGTGTGTGGTCTTCTCCGATAGGGCCGTGATCGGCGGTGATGAATCCGCCCCCGAGTGGATCTATACCGCCCTCACCCGCAGCACTTCCGTGCTCATCATTGTCCTGTGGCCCGACGCTGCTGACTCGACCAAAGCGGTGCTCGGACGCCTTCATGAAGGCCAACTGCTGTTCTGGACGCCGGCCGCACGCGCGGCGTTCGACGAAGCGAAGTCGTTGGTGGGGAGCGACGCGGACCCACTGAGGCCCGTGTCTACCGGAGACTGAGCTTCGGCGCAGCACTCGCAGTGAAAGCTCGCTGCGTCAACATTCTCCGGACGACGAGGGTGACGAGCCAGTTCGTACCGTCGCCGCTATCGATTGCGCGAGGACTGTCGCTGTGCCACAACTCGGCACCTCTCGGGACCGGAGCGGGCGGTACGCCGCCGTCGTGTCTCGCACCCTGGGGAGCCGCGTCACCAACCTCCCGAGGGAACACACCTAGCTCACTTCTTTCTCGCGGCGCTGCACATCGAGACGAGAGGGCAGGGAGAACAGGACGGGTTCTTGCCACAGACGGTGGCCGCGAGCTCAAGTACTGCGGCCATCGCTGCGCGCGACTCGTCGTATCCCAGGACGTTCTCTGCGCCGATAAGGCGAGCCACGGCCAAACGGCCATCGCTCCCGCGACGCTTCTCGGTCACATCCGTTCCGAACACGCGACTCGCGACGCGAAGCGACCCCTCATTGACGATGACCGGTGTCGGTCCCAACTCGGCATCAACGAGAGCGGCGAGCCGCGCCATCTGGCGTGAGACGCCAGGCGCACGGTGCATTGCAGTCGCGTCTGTGAGATCCGCTGGATGCTTCCGATACCAGGATGCGGCCTCGAGCACGACGTCGGCGCGAGCGGGTCTCCCCAATTGGGCCGCCATGGCGCGAAGCGCGCCCCTTGCATCGTGCGTTCGCTCGGGTGTATCGAGCTTCTCAAGGGTGTTCCAGTGCTCGTCGATGCTGCGCGCGGAGAGCCGGTGAAGCATCAGCTGCGCTTGGAGCGAGGACCACGGCGACGGGGCGGCGAGCCAAGGCGCCGCGAGCGCGTCCTTGGCCTCGAACCATGTGGCAAGCACGCTCGCGACCTCGGAAGTGCTGCGCCCGAGCGGCGCAGCGCGACGAAGTGAGTCGCGAACGGCTCGACCGACGACCTCGGCAAGAGCCGGAGGAACGGCATTGCCAATCTGGCGGAACGCTGTCGACGGCGGACCCGCGAACCGGACACGGTCCGGGAAGGTCTGCAGCCGCGCCGCCTCTCGGATCGTGAGGGTTCGGTGCTGCGTCGGATGTATGTACCAGTAGCCGTCGCGGGAAATGTGCGCCGTGATGCTCCTGCTCAGTTCATTCGACCCGAGCCGCTTGTACTTGTCCTCAAAAATGTCATCGCGGTATCTCCGTAAGGAGATGTCAATCTCCGAGTAGCGCGTCGAGGGGCTCATCGCCGCGAAGATCTCGCGATCGTCAGGCCGCACGGGGCGGGTGATGTGGTCGTAGAGCCGCTTTGATGCGCTTCCCCTGAGGCCGCGGCGGGCACGCTTAACGAACTCGTGTGGCACCGTCGGCGCCTCGTAATCGTGGTAGCCGTCGGCACCTGCCGGTGATCGCCAACCACCGTCGACCGCAGGCAGGTCTCCGATCGCATCTCCGACCGTCACGACATAAGGACGCGACCGCGGCCACTCGAAATCCAGCTGGGCCGACAGCGCAACGAGGAAGAACCGCTGACGGTGCTGCGGTACTCCATGCTCCCAAGCGTGAAGTAGCGCCGTGTGGACCCCGTATCCCTCTGCCTCCAAGCGCCGAACCATGGAGCGAAGGATGGTGGTGTCTGCGCCGATCGCCATGTCCGGGACGTTCTCGAGCATGACTGCAGCGGGGTGGACGAAGGTGACGATGTCCAGGAACGACTGCCAGAGGTCGCGCCGTTCGTCATGTGCGGGTCGTCCCCCGGCCGCGACAAGGCTCCTGATCTTCGATGCGCCCGCCTTCGAGAACGGCTGACACGGCGGTCCGCCCGCGATCAGGTCGACGTCAAGGCGCGAAACCAGGTCCGCGATCTCGTCCACGTCGTCCTTCGACGAGAGATCCCGCTTGAGGGCAAGCCCACGATGCTGCCCGGCGTACGTCTCCAGGGCCGCGTCGTCGTGGTCGACACCGAGAACCACGTCATATCCGGCGTCCATCAGCCCGAGGCTCATGCCGCCGGCGCCGCAGAACAGATCCACCGCACGCGGGTGAGACGAAGTCTCTGAGGCCGTACGAAGCAGTAGCGAAGCGACGTCGCTTACCGACTCAGGGTGAGGCGGGATCGAGACGAACGGGCCACGTATCAACCGCACGCCGTAGGTTCTCTTCTTCTCGGGCATCGCCACCGGGATCGTATGGTGCGACGCACGCTCGTCCGCGGATCTCACCACAGTTCCTCCTTGCGGAACACGTGGGAGGTGATGAGGTCCATGACGTGATCGTGCGCGCGGGCGGCGTCTTGTCCCATCAGCCGAACGCCGAGCTCGAGGTTGCCCGTCATCCCGTGGCCGGTGAGGTTCGCGGATGTCACTAGTAGGTCACGGCGATCGACCACGACCATCTTGGCGTGGAGCTTCGCGATCGCGTCATCTTCGTCGCCCCACGAGTACACCTGCGGTCGTGGAGTCGCCGCCGGCCACTGATTCTTCAGCTGCACCAAGTTGTGCTCGGCGATCCCGTTCGCGGAGTACCGGCGGTCGACGACGAACGTCACCGTGACGCCGCTGCTTCGAGCGCCGGCCAGCTGGTCCAACACCGCGCCTGCGTCGAGCTGGCCGAACCACAACGTGTAGGCCAGGACCACCACGTGGTGTTCCGCTTGGCTCAGCATCTCGGACACCACTTGTGGTGTGTTTCGTAGTGACGACCCCGGCGGCTTTCGCCCGGTCCAGACCAGCTCGGCTCTGACGCCCGCAGCCTGAGTCGCGCGCTTCACCACAAGTTGCGACTCAAGCGCGCGGGCAAGATGAGCGCCGCCATCGCGCTCAGCACCCCAGGCGCCCAACAGCCGCATCGTGCGCTCCAACGAGTCGCCGCCCAGCTGGACGGCTTGGGCGACCCGAGGTCGACTCGCACCGGGCGCGATGGTCCCGGCGGTCAGTTTCTCGATGAGCTCCTCGACGCGGGACTCTGGCTCTTGGAGCACGAAGTCGGCTGCGAGCAGCTCAGCCGCCACGAAGGAATGACCTACCGTGACCGCCCATCGTCTCGACGAGCGTCGCCCGATCGAGGAAGCGGTTTCCGGCTTCGCATGATGTCTCGGCGAGCAGCAGGCACGCGTGGCATGCGGCGCCGTTGATTCCGCCTGCTCCGCCGATCTCACCGCTCCCGCACAGTGGATCCTGAGCGCAGAGGTCGGCGTTGTTCAAGGCGTCGAAGAGGATCGGGCCGAACCGGTCCGGCGGCGCTTGGTCAACGAGTCCACCGAGAGACCCCTCCGAATCCGAGCTCGCCGTGTAGATCAGCAGCCCAGCCATCCCATCAGCGCCCGGCTTGCTGTAGATCCGTTCCCTCAACGCTGACGAGGAGTAGCCGGCCTCGAGACACAGCTCACGAATGAGCGCATGCGCCAGCGAGTGCAGCAACACGTACCGCATGCCAGGGAACGGCTGTCGCTCGTCCGCCGCCACCGACCGCTCGTCCTGATACTCCTTGAACCGTTGCTCGAGCTCCAGTCCGCGAGCGCGGACTGCGTCACCGACCTCCCACGCGGTGAGCGCACCTTCGTCAAGCGCGACGAACACCCCCTCGCCGCGGAGTTCAACGGCAGGCCGCCACTTTTGGGCGGTGGTGATCGGAGCGACCTTGATCTCGAGCTTCTCGACGTCGGCGAGCTCGCCCAAGTCGAAACCGGACTCGATGCGGGTGAACCCGCGCAGCGCACGCACCTCGCGGAGCCGGGTCGCCGCCGCAACAAGGCGAAGTCGGCTCGCTTCCTGGAAGTCAGGCAACGGTACGTGTCGAACCTCGAACTCGTGCGGCGGCTGAGCCGGTTCCGGGGGGTTCAGGAACGAGCTGTACTCCTCGGGGCGCAGTTCACCGACTTCGGGTTCACCGGTTGCCGCCGTCCAGATCTCCTCGAGTGTGTACTTCGACGCAAGGTCTCCAATGTCGTAGAAGCCGCCTTCGACGCCCTTTGCGAACTTCTCGAACGAGTCCGCCTGCCCGATGACTTCCAAGAACGGTGCAACATCCATCTGGATCGGGTCGGAGTACGGGGGAATTGACAGTGCAGACGCGACCACCGGAAAGTACGCGTTCGACGCACCTCGGAGGATCACTCGCGGCGCCTTGTCGCACACCGAGTCGTAGTTGGAGGGCCCGAGCCACGGACGACGTGCACTGCACGCCGGAACGGCGCCCGCGTTGAACGCGTCACCGAGGCCCTTGCCAACCTTGCAGGTCTCGCACTCGACGCGGAGGTCGTTGGCGCTGCCCGACCGTCCGAGATCGAGCAGCTTCAACGGGCCGTCGCACTTCGTCGCGCCACTGTGGGCCCACTCTGCCCAGGGGAAGTCGTCCAAGTGGGCCTTCGGGCACGCCACCATGAAACGCGCCGGAAAGGCCTCGACGTTCTTCGCGTTGCCATGGAGGTGCGTGCGCGGGCACCGAAACACGCCCGCGGGTGGGCCGACCCACCCGAACTCGGATCGCTTGGCGAGTAGTCGGCACTTGTCGTGAGGACACACCAACCACTCCGGGAACACGAACGCAGGAACGCCACCGAACGCGCCCGGCCCGGCGACGGGCGGTCGGTAGAGCGACGCTCTGATGAACGCTTCCAACCGCGGCTCTGAGATGCGATCGGTCGGGCGAACGAACCAGTCGTCCAACCCCGCGACGATTACCGACAGCTCGGGGAGGTCCACTACGGCGCCGGGGCCGTGCTGAGTGACGACTTGGGTCGGCCGGAGCTTGCCGACCTTGGGTGTCTTCGGAGGCGTGCTCATGCGTCCATTCCTAGGAGGTGGACGTGTACTTCGGCCTCGACCTCGCGTAGTGAGCCGGGCGCGACAAAGGGGCCTTTGCGAACCAGCTCCTCTTGCGGGTCGATGAGCCAGTGGTCCTGCGGGTCTGGCTTCGGTCCGTGATCGCGCTTTGCCCACGCGAGGTCGCTGTCCGTCACCTTCACCCAATCATCGATTCGACTGCGCAGCTCAGCGCGTGTGTCGGCGCCGGCTGCGGGACTCACCACGCTCTCAGCGCGAGCGCTTATCCACTCCACTGCCTGCTTGACCCATGGTTCCGTGGCGTCGAATGAGCTGGCGCCCTTCCCTGGCGCCATCGTCGGGTCGCCTTGTCGGATGATGGACGCGAGCACGCCGGCGAGGCCCTTGTCGCGAGCTCTGGACGAGAATGGCGTGACGCTCGTTGGCTCCACGAACCGGTACAACGCCGAGTGATAGCTGCGGAACCGTTCGTAGTGGCTGATGTCGCGCGGCCGCGTCCAGTTGTACACGGTCACGACGAGCCCGGGTGTCTGTCGCCCAACACGGCTCGTTGCCTGGATGTACTCAGCTGTGGTCTTTGGCTGGCCGTTGACGACCATCAGCCCGAGCCGATCGACGTCGACGCCGACCGAGATCATGTTGCTCGCGAAGAGCAGGTCGATCGGGTACTTGCCCGTTTCCGGCTTGCCTGCTGGGAACATGCGCTCGAGGCGACTGAGGATCGCCGGGATTTCCTCGGCGGACTTGTTGCTGGTCAGCTCCTCACGTTCGTAGAGGAGTCGGTCGGGCCAGTCGGTGTGTGACCTCCGGTGGAGCACGCCGATACGCCCAGGGATGTCGTCCTCGGCGAGCCGAACCGCGCCACCGAGCTCGCGGAGACTGTTGAAGTAGCCGACGAGCGTCATGTACGCATCTCCAAGATCCGGATCCGCGTTGTGCAGCGCCTTTGCGCGCGACAGCAGGCCGGCGTACACCCGGACGAGAGCTGTCTTTACTGACTTCCCCGGCCCGAAGATGCCGACGTAGAGGCGCCCAGGAGCTTCGGTTGTCGGAACTTCCGTCCCGAACCAGGAGTCCGTCGACTCCAGCCCCGACGGCGGGAAGATTGAGATCCCGCGGTGGAAGAGCGACGCCACCTGCTTGTCGGCACGGCGGATGGTCGCAGTCGATGCGATGACCTTGGGCGGAATCAGGTCGCCGCCGACCCGGGCGGAGGCCAAGGCGTCGACCGCTGTCTCGTAGAGCCCGACAAGGGTGCCGAGTGGCCCCGAGATCAGATGGAGCTCGTCCTGGATGATGAGGTCGGGCGGCTCAAATGGTTCGATGGCCTGGACGGTCGCTGCCGGCCAACCTCTGGGACCGTCCTTCGGATGCTTGTTCGGGTGGTTCTCGCCGGTGGAGATGTAGCCGTGGCGTTCGCAGGATCGCTGCACCCCGCCGAACAGCGATTGCACCCTTCCGTTCCAAGCCATCTGTGCGAACTTGTCCACGGTCGCGATCACGAGTGATGGTGCCGCCCGGTAGAGCTGTTCATCGACGGTGTGAGCCGGGATCCCATTGATGCCGTGATCATTCGCGGGGCTGAAGTCGCAAGAGTCGTCTGAGCAGAAGACCTTGACGCTCTCGCTCAGGTCATCGGCGTCATAGTCACTAGGCCCGAGAGTGGCTCCGCACCAGGGGCAGCCGAGGAGCTGGGCCGGCGTGCCTCCCTTGATCCGTTGCCCGTCCTTCCACTTCTGGAGCGCCTCCTTCGCTCCATCGCCGAAGAACCCGTCTGGGTCGGAATAGCGATTCGGCGTCGCGCTCATACCGACCCACAGCCCGATCGAGAAGGGCTCGTCGCCCCAACTGCCCTCGGTGACGCGCAAGTACTCGCACGCGCAGATGAGGGCCGTGGCGCGCTGGAACTGCTGGACCGTGAGAAGGCGAAGGGTGTACCTCATCAGGACGGCGACTCCACCCGAAGCGCGGCGTCCGGGAAGCGCGCGGCGGTAGCGGCGAAGCGCCAGAACGAATGCTGTCAGGCCGAGGTAGGCCTCGGTCTTCCCACCACCCGTCGGGAACCACAGCAGGTCAGCGGTCCGGCGCTGGGAATGTGTGCGATCGACGAGCGGCGGAAGGTTCATAAGCGCGAAGGCGAGCTGGAACGGGCGCCACCGCGCGACGACCTTTGCCGGGTCGCCGGGTTCGAGCCCGCGACGGCGGCGCAGGGCTACCACCGAGTGCGCGCGCTGCAGCGCCATCGCTCGGTTCGCGAAGCAGAACGACAGCCGCGCGATACGGCCACTTTCATCCTTCCGACCGAGCAGCTCGATGCCCTCCACCATTCGCTCGTGTGCCAGTCGGCACGCGTCGACGTGCTCGGCCGCTTGGGCGCGCAGCCGCGGGTCGAGGCTGTCCACGCGGGCTTCGAGCGAGTCGATCCACTGCCGGTACTCGTCAGCCATGGGGGAGAGCAGCCGGATGAGCTCCTCGGCGGGGACGCCGTTCGACGACGTGCCTCCGAGCCTGCGCATGTCGAGGCCAGGATTGGATGGATCCTCGCGAGGATCGATACGGGGCAGCTCGTGCATCGGGAGGATGACTGTGCTCACCTCGGTCGCGCCGTTCGCACCGTCTGCTGACCAATCCGCGGCGCAACCGTGTCCAACGGCGTACTCCGGACGGTCGCGATACAGCAGCTCATCGGAGCGACGGTCCCACTCGATCACCTCCAAGTCGCCCAAGTCGTCCAGCGAGCGCGCCTGGAAGATGGGCTCGTCGCTCGCGTGTCGCACGGCCAATCGCGGCTGGAAGATCCAGTCGACATCGTCGGGTCTGATCGGATCGGACGCGATGATGCGATTCACGAGGAACACCGAGATCGCCCGGCGCCCGTCGGCGCGCTCACGAACGAGCCACTGGAGGCACACACCCGACTCGAGTTCGTGGGAACCCGACCCCGCTGGGTGCAGCGCAAACGGAACCGAGTGTGGTTCACGGGCCCACACGGTGCGTTGGTGCGCCTTCCCGTCCTTGTCGATGTGTTCGACTTTGACGGGCGAGTAGCTGCCCCACTCGGCGGACACCGCTAGCGACTCGATACTCGGCCCTACGATGAACGAGAGCCCGATGCTCGAGGGGTTCATCGCCTGCGAGATCGGGGACGCCGGAACGGCGTCGCCGTCGTCATCAGCGCCGGCGTCGGCCGCGCCGTCGTCCTCGTCCGGGGACACAGCGGTTCCCGCGGGAGCGAGACGCCCGAGGAGGTAACGCAGTGTCGGTCGGTTCTCGATCTGCTCGGTCTCACCTTCTGATGGGCCGAGCAACTCCCGCTCGAGCGAGTCGACCAGGTCGGTTCTCAGGCGGCGCTGTGCCGCAACAGAAGCGTCTTCCACCGTTTCCTCCTCCGCCGCCGTTCCGGTGATCGTACGGTCGCTCGTGCGACGAGATCGTCGTTCCGCGACAGGTGATCAAGACGGGCGATGAGCAGTGGCTTCTCGGCGAATGGATTTCCGACGCGCGATGCCTCGATTGCGTCTCGGGTCACGATCTCGAACGAGAGCCCGAACTTGTTGGCCAGCTCGTCCTGCCACTGCTCCACCAAGTTGCCCGGAGCGATGATCAGGCAGCGCTCGAGATCGCCACGGAGAACGAGCTCGCGGATGAGCAGGCCCGCCATGATCGTCTTGCCGGCACCCGGATCGTCAGCGAGCAGGAAACGCAACGGTTGCCGCGGCAGCATCGCGCCGTACACCGCACGGATCTGGTGAGGCAGCGGCTCGATCGCCGACGCGCGCACAGCCAACATGGGATCGAACAAGTACCCGAGCTGCATCCGGCGGGCCTCTGCAGCCAGAAGGAAAAGCTCCCCGTTCGCGCCGAAGGTCCAGCCCTGTGCATCCACACCCACTTCGAGCAGCTCGACGTCGTCCAGGAACAACAGGCGCGAGACGGGCTGGCCGTTCGCCTCGCGCCAAGTGAGCGTCACCGCCGAACCGTGGTGCTCGATCGCGAGGACCTGCACCGGGCCGTCTAGCGATAGCCCACGCACCACGGCGCCGGGTCTGAGATCAGCGATGGACGCCACGTGGTCCTCGTCCAGTCATCGCCATGCGACGGGGACGATACCGGCGGTCGTGCGTCGTTCGGCGCGGCCCCTATGCCTCACAGCGGCACGGGCGCAGCCGCGTTGACCTCGACTCGAGCGACCGCGACGAGCTGATGGTCGACGACGGGCTGGCGGTGCTTCTCGAGATCGGCAAGCCGCCGGTCGCGTTCGTGGGCGAGGTTCTCGACCAGCTCCTCCGCGGTCTCCAGGTTCTTCTCCCAGACAGGAATGATCCGCTGCTGCCCCTCGTCAGTCGAAGCTCGAAGCCGTGCAAGGGTGGCGCGGGTCGAGTCGACCTTGTCGAGTGCCGCACGCTCGCGATGCGCGAACCACGCGGAGACCTTGTCGCGTTCACGGTCGACGCGCTGGCTCGCCTCTTGGGCGATGTCTGCTTCTCGCTGCGCGACAAGCGCCAAGACGTGAGCCTCGGCGACCGAGCCGGCGTCGTCCAAGCTCTCGAGCGGCACCTCGTCCAACGGGATATCAGTCTCGTCCTGCTTCGCGAAGGCCGCGCCACGGCGCAGCAGCTTGTCGCCGAGTTCGTCCGCGACCGTGCCGTCGTCCCGGACGAACACGGGCACGAGGTCAGCCCGGGGACGGATGCCCGACGTGTTCACGACATGCAGGAACAGCCAGCCGCTCGAAGCCTGGAGATCGTCTCCTGCCGTCAAGCGCCATGTGCCGGCGACGCCTTCGTACGAGTCGGTGAGCACATCGTCGACGATCGTCTCGATGATCGGATGGCCGAAGGCGAAGAATTCGATGTGCTCGGCGTCTCGGAGTGCATCGGGATGGAACACGCCCCACCGCTTGGGGCTGAGCGCAAAGAACTCGTGGTGGTGGTCGCTCCTGAACGGATCGTGGAACGTGAGCTCGAACTCGTCCCCTGACTTCTTGATAAAGGTGCGAGCATCAGCCAGCAGCGCAGTCATGAAGGCGGCCTGCTCCGCCGGAGTGATCCGCGGGTCGGCGCCGGTCAACTTCTCGACGATTTCCTTGCTGTAGCTCTTGGTGTCCATCACGAAGTCCTTGAGCTTCTCCTCGGCCGCGCGCGCGTTCCGGACCTGCTCCTCGAGCTTCTCCCCGAATGCCTCGATCGCCGCGTCGCGATCCGCAGGTGCACGCTTGAGGATGGCCTTGATGTCGCCCTCAGCTTCACCGAGGATCGGGTCGAGGCCGCCGATCGTGTCCTCGAACGCGTTGATTCGGCGCTCCAAGACATCCAAGACGTGTTCCTCGATGGTCCCCTCGGTGAAAAGGTTGAACACATCGACGACGTGCTCTTGGCCGATGCGGTCGACGCGCCCGATGCGCTGCTCGACCCGCATGGGGTTCCAGGGCAGGTCGTAGTTGACGAGGTAGTGGCAGAACTGGAAGTTGCGGCCTTCTCCGCCAGCCTCGGTGCAGATCAGAACCTGTGGTCCTGTGCCGGTTCTGAAGGCGTCAACCGCCTCATCCTTGGCATTCGGCTTCATCTGGCCGTGAAACACCTGGACGCCCACTTCGTGGTTGTCGATCGCCTCCAGCCGCTCGCGCAGGTACGTCTGCGTCTCACGGAACTCCGTGAACACGAGCACCTTGGCGTTCGGCTCGTCGTCGAAGAGGTCGCGGAGACGACGAATGAACTCGTCGCTCTTCGAGTCGACGTCCAAGGCCTCCAGTGCCGTCACGAGTTCCTCGAGGAGTGCTGCTTCAGACTCGTGCAGGTTGGCGATGGCGACGAGTTGAGCGGTCTCCTTGTCGTCGACCCACTGCTCGAGTTCGCCCACCGAGGCCTTGATCGGTTCGGCCTTGGCCAGCAGGCGCTCGCGTCGACCGGCGAGCGAGCGCGTCAGGGCGCGGATACTGCTCGCCATCAGCTTCTGGAATGTCACCATCACGAACCCGACAGCGTTCTCGCGGCTGAGTTCGGCGAGCGAGAACCCGTGCTGCACGTAGTCCTCGACGAGCAGCAGCGCGCGCTGCTCCTCCTCCGTCAGATGGACGGGCCAGCGCCATGCCCTTCGGGGCATGAATCCGCCGATCTTCTTCTTGCGGTTGCGGATAAGGATTTCGGAGAGCAAGTGCAAGCCTGACAGCTCCTCGCATACGGCCTCTCGGTCGTCCGTGGAATGAGTCAGGCGCTTCTTGAGGTCGACGCTCGGGACACCGAGCCATTGGCCAACGCGGTCGACGGTGACGTCGGGATCCTCGCCCGGGATCGGGAACCCCTGCATCGTCAACTGTTCGACCAACAGGCTCAGGCCGCGCGCCTCCTTCTGGTGCTGCTCGAAATGCTGCTCGCTCGCGAACAACACCGGGTCGAGCAACTCGACCAGCGAGAAGAGCTCGTGAGTGTTGAGCTGCATCGGCGTGGCTGTGAGGAAAAGGACTGCGCGCTTGCCGGCATGGGTCGGATCCACGAGTTCGCGAACGAGGTCGTACAGCTGCGTCCGGCGAACTGTGCTTCCTTGGCGAGAGGAGCGGACGTGGTGTGCCTCGTCGACGATCACCATGTCCCAGTCGACTTCTCGCACCTGCTTCGCACGCTGCTTCTGGGTGATCCATCCTTCGGACACGATCACGGAGTCGTAGCGCAGGAACGGATTGTCCTTGTAGCCCTCGGCCTTTTCGAGGAATCGCACGGTGTCCGAGTCGAGTATCGAGAACGACTCATTGAACTTCGACTTGAGTTCGAATTGCCACTGACGGCGGAGGTTCGAGGGAACGATCACCAAGCACCGCTTCGCCAGGGCGCGGGATCGGAGTTCCTTGAGGACCATGCCGGCTTCGATCGTCTTGCCCAGACCGACCTCGTCGCACAGGAGGAATCGGTGCGGATAGTTCGTGACGACCTTGTGCACCACGCCGACTTGGTGGGGCTTCACGTCGACGCGGGTGTGGCCAAGCGAGACAAGGTCGTCATGGAGGTGCGCCAGGCGGTGGTGCCTGGTCACCGCGGCGAGTCGGAACTTCTTGTACGAGCCGATCTGCCCGCTCTTCATCTTCATGATCGGGTCGAGATTTCGGTTCGGGCGGAGACCCGCCTCCGGGACGGTCTTGACGCCCGTCAAGAACTGGACCTTCCATCGCGGGGGGTCGTCGGCCGCAAGCTCGAGGAGGAGCCCCGGCTCCTCGGTACCCGCCCGCATCACCATCGGCGGTAGGCAGACCCGCTTCAGCGTGCCCGCCTTCCAGTTCAGCTTCGGCGCGAGATCCACACCAGGATCCCACTTGACCGTGGCGAAGTTGCCGAGGAGCTCGGTGACAACCCCATACGTTCCTGGTTGGGGGGTGAACTCGACGAGTGCACCCGTGGTTAGTTCGCCCATGGATCGCTTTCCTCCATTGGCCTAATCGGTACCGACCAGCCGTGACACGAGGGCTAAACGGCCCTAATGCCACGACGACGCAGAACCAGTTGCTCTACCCGATCTGCCACTGCCTCGGCTGACTCGTGTTCCCACACTCGGACGCAGCACCAGCCTGCAGCCTCGAGCTCTGAGCAGACTCGCTCATCGCGAGCCTGATTGGCGCTGAGCTTCCGTGCCCACCAAGCCGCGTTGTTCTTTGGTGCGACGCCGTGGTCTGGGCACCCATGCCAGAAACACCCGTCGACGAACACGGCGACCTTTGCCCTCGAGAACACGATGTCGGCGCGCCACCGGCCGCCGGGCAAGGGACACTCGTCCACCCGGAATCGCAGTCCGCGCCTGTGGAGTTCCCGTCTCAGCGCGAGCTCGGGTTTCGTGTCCCGAGTCCTCTGCGCTCGCATCCGCGAGGCGACATCTGGCATGGCCGGATCGAGACTTCGGCGATGCGCTGGGCCGCCGCCGACGGGCGAGCCGTCGCGGCCGGTGTCAGCCATCGCTGACGAGCCTAACCACGTCGGCACCGTCCTGGAGCGTGCGTCTGTAGTGGATCAGGTGGTCTCCAGACCGAAGATGCGCAGCCGCCGCCCGGACGGGCCTTCAAGCGTCTCGCCGATACGCCGCCCCCGCAGAGCCAGCGCCAGCGGCGAGCGGTACGAGATGCGCTGCATCGAAGCATCCTCTTCACCCAAGCCGACGATCTCGCACTCGTGGTTTTGGTGTTCGTTGTCGTGGGTGTCGAACTCTGCGTAACGCGCGATCGACCCGAGCGAAACTCGATCTGTTGCGCGCGGAAAGGGGTCGAACACGAGCGCCTCCTTGATCTCCCGTTCCCTCGCCGCGATGTCCTTCATGATGCGTTCCTCGACCTGACGAAGCTGGTTCAGTCCTGGATTGTCGTGCCAGCCGTCACCGCTGAGCTCGTGGCTGCTCTTCTTCTCCTCGCGCACCGCATCGAGCCGCGCCTGCAGCTCCGCAAGCGAGCGCTCGAGAGCAGCGCGACCCGTCACGGACACGATGGCGCACGACGGCTCCCATCCGTCGGCCCACTTTGCCTTCAGCTCGGCGGAGCGCTCGGCGTCGGGGAGATCACGGAGCTGCGCTTCCTCCGCTGCCGCAGGGTTCAGCAGGTCGGCGGCCGTGCGGCCGCTTCGGACCGCCGTCGCGGGCCCAGTCTTGAGGTACTTCTGCCAGTCGGCATACGCCTTCTTGGCGTCGCCACTCTGGAAGTGCGGCATCTGCTTGCGCGCTTCCTGGAGCCAAGTCGCCGCCTTCGTCTTGAGCGGTGACTTCGTCCAGCTCGCGTTCACCTCCTGCGCGCGAGAGAAGAACTCGCCGAGCACACGGTGCAGAAGGCGATCGGCGCCGGCGCTCGCCAACGCGCTGGGGTTCAAGTCCAGGAACGCCTTCAAGAGCGTCGATAGGGCGTGTTGATCCGCAGCGCCGAGCGTGGAGCGCCACATACCCCAGAGCTGCAGCGGAATGTCGTTCGCCGGCCTCACAAGGGTTGGCGGCTCCACCTGCGAGAGCTCGCGTGCGGTTACGTCATCGAGGGCACCGTGGCCCCAGTCGAGGATGACGCGCGCCCAAAGGGCGTCGTCCCTCGTAGCCTGCGCGAGCGCGCCGACGACCGACGAGTCATCGAGCGGGCGCTCGAGCCGGCTGTTCAGCTCCTTGCGCGCTCGTTCGGAGAGTCCTTGTTGTGCGAGAAGGCGGAGCGCTGCGGCCCGGTCGAGCGGTCCGAGTTGCTCGGCATCCCACACTGCAGCCACGAGGCTGGGGTCAGCTCCTGCGCTGAGCGCGCCCGTGAGCACAGCCATTCGCTCCTCGGATGGCAGGTCTGTCCACTCTGCCGAACGACGAAGTTCTTCCGCTGATCCAACAAGGAAGAGCTCCAGCAACGGCGCATGGATGGTGGTCGTCATGTTGAGGTCTCCAGGTCAGGTCAAGAAACGAGCGGCCGCGGCAACGGCGGCAGAGGCGACTTCCTCGGGCTCCCCGCGCCCGTCGACGACGACGATCCGGTGGACCTCGTGGAGGTATGCATCGCGGATCTGTGGGGCGAGGCACTCCAGGCGTGCCTTCCAGTAGGTGTTCCGTACGCCACGGGAGCGGATTCGCTCCTGTCGGTCAGGCTCCGGCACGTCGAGCCAGATGACGACGGTCGGCTCCGGCAACCAGGCTGGTCCAGTGAACTCCAGCGTCGACCCGAGAAGGCGATGAGTGATCTGCGTCCGGAAGATGTAGCTGTCGGCGACCGCCGCCGAGCCCCGCTCGCGCGCAGCTCGCGCCCGCTGGGCGGTGCGCAGGACCGCCGTGAGATAGATGGCGTAGTGCGCATCTAATGCGGCCGGATCGTCGGAAAGGTCCTTCACCGCGTCCTGGAGATGCGGCTCGACGCTGCACAGCAACTCGCCACCGATCCGCCTGGCGATCAGCGGCGCCACCGTCGACTTGCCGGCTCCGGTCAGGCCCTCGACGACGACGAACGGCGGCGCGGCGGTCACCGTCCTCATGAGAGATACACGGGGCTCGCGGCGAACCCGTAGCGATCGAGCATCCATCGGACACGGTTCCGGGGGACCGGAGTCGTCTCCACCTGATACGCGTCGATGGACTCGAGGGTGACGATCAATTCGAACGGAGGCTCGGCGCGGCCGGTGGCGACTTCCTGCAACCACTGTTCGATCAGGAGCTGCGCTCGTCCCAGAGTGTTCAGGTGCTGGTTCTTCGGCTTTGTGAGCTCGGCGTGGCTCGCGACCACGAAACTCAGGAAGTCGACATCGAGTGGTGGCAGTTCTCGAACGGCGCCGCCTGCGAGCCGCTGCTTAATCTTCCCGTGCTTGCGGCGCTGCTCATTGAGTTCGGTGACGTAGTTCGACAGGGTGAAGGCCAGGGTCTGGCCGGCGAACGTGGTGGTCTCTCGCCCGCTGCGGTGGTTCAGGGTCAGATCCTGCACGAGCTGCAGCGCCCGGCGTTGCCGTTCCGGCGCCTCCGTCCCGACGCGCCGCTCGAGGATCTTCCGGATGCGGTGTGCGCTGATTATCGGCGTGAAACCGGGCTCGAGTGCGTTGAACAGGCGGATGCCGAACGCGATGCTCGCTACCACCTCGCCCTCGCGGCTACGGATGTCTCGATCCTGCGGGTCGCCGATCGCCGCCAACAGCTCGTCGTACTCGGCGAGAACCCCCCGTTCCTGCAGCAGACGCAACGCCCAGAGGTGGTCGATCGCGTCGTGTACGACTAGCGAGATCTTGGAGTCCTTCTTCCCGGAGACGGTCACGATCCGGTCGAACTTGAGCGCTTCGCTGAGCGGGATACCGCTGTCGCCGAGTTGTTGCCACGCTGCGGCAACGCGGCGAGCGTGCTCAGCCCCGAGCCGAACCACCAGCCCGCTCGACGCGAGCTCGGCGAGCGATCCCGAGCCCGGACCGGCGAACTGGTCGCGGTCTGCGCGTTCGAATCCAGCGAATCGTTCGTCCATCGCCTCCGACCGTGCGTAGGCGCCGATTCGGAGCTGGTGATGGAGGTGGGCGTGCATCCTCGTGAACTCACGTCTATTGAGGAGCAGCGCCATCTCCTCCCCGACGGTGCGAGGGCGCAATGATGAGTACGCCGCCCACGCAGCGTCTTCGTCCACCTTGAGGAAGACGCCGACGAGCTTGCTGCCGAACTGGTTGCCGATGCGTTCGACGGAGTGGCCGTGCCCGGCCGCCGTACGCAGACGTAGCTCGCCGAGATCGACGTCGCGAGGAGCGAACAGCTCCCGAATGATCTCCAGCGCCTCATGCCGTTGCTCGAGCCGCTCCACGTGCCGGCGGTTGTCGATGGCGGCAGATGTTTGAGTCAACACGGCTGCTCCTCCATCAGCGTCGCCCTCGCCCGTTGCAGCAGCTCGTCGAGGCGAGCTCGGTCGGAGTCACGGACAGTGGCGCCGTTCTTCTTGATGTCGTGCCGCACCGTCACCACTCGGAGGACGAGCTCGTGCTCGCACCCGAACGACGTGAGTAGGCGTTTGAGACCCGCATGCGGGTGGCGTCCGAACCGAAAGCCATGCCGCAACAGCCAGATCTCCACGACGCGCATCAACGCGTCGTACTTGGACAGGTACGCAGCCTCTGGCGACGTCGGTACCCGCGTCAGGAGGCCGTCGAGCTGACGCGCCTGCCTTGCAAGCTCGCGGGAGCCCTCCGCCGCGGGAGCGATCGCGTTGACCGCGAGGAGGTGGTTTTGATCAGGACCGCCCAATTCGCCCCCTATTGCTCCGCCGAGGCTGGGTCTGTCGCTTGATCGGCAGCGAGAGCGGACACGTTAGGTATGCGACGGAAAGCGCTCGCGTGTCGGGCTGGTTCCACTCGGACGAGGTACCGCGGTGGCGTGACGCGCCTGCACCGAGCCAAACGAGCCGTACCTCTGGTGGACGAAGGCGTGTTGCCGATCTAGCAATCGTGAACGTGTCACGCGCGGGTGGTACTTCCTGAGGACTCCTCGAACAGGACTGATCGATGCGAACCGTCAGCACGAAGGCCGAATTCCGCCACTTCCTCGAGCAGCTGATCCAGACCGAACGGCTCCCGGTCGTGGCGGTGTCGATTCCGGCGGGCGGGACGGGAACGCCGCCGTTTCCGATCGAGAGGTTCGAGGCTGAGATCGGTGAGGGGGCCCATGTCTGGCTCCTCGACCACGAGGCGACGTTCTGGCTGACGGACGAGCTCGGCAAGCGGTTGTCGGTGTACTCGGGATGGGTGCGGGTCTATCCATCCGATCCCGCATGGAGGGCGGAGGAGCGGCGCGCACCGCTACTCCAGGCGCGACCCGACCCGAATCGATGGCTTCGCGCGGCGGTAGAGGCAGTCCTGGACGTCGCCTACAGAGACGGCTATCGACCCGACGTCGCATCGACCGAGACGACCGTGCGGGAGGTCGTCACCGTGAGCGGAGTGCTGACCGCTACGCAGGTGCTCGTGACGACGCGAGGCCGTCGCCAGGCAGCGATGCGAACACATCACCTGTGGCCCGGGCTGCCCGCGGAGCGCCTCGTTCGCCCCGGCCAGGAGTTCTCGGGATCCATCGGATCGAGCGCCATGCTTGCGGAGTTCGTCCCCGAGGTGCCCCGGCAGAATGTGGCGGCGCGGGTCCGGGATTTCGTCGGAGACGGCATCGTCACGCTTGCGCGAGCGACACGAGTGTGCAGCAGCCGAGTCGAGCTCCTCGTGCACCCGGAGTACGCGGTGTCGGTCGACGACGCTGACGTCGACCTACCGACGTTGGTGCGACCCGATGAGGTCGTGACGATAGAGATCGTACCCATCGACGGATCGCTCGTGACGACCTTCTCGTCCGACGAGCCGGCGCCGGCCATGTCGGTGCTTCCTGGTGGTCCACCGTGGCTCGTTCGTGAAGCGTCGGAACCAGAGGACGTGGCCTCTGCAGCGGCAGAGGACGACGAACGAACTCTGACGAGCTCAGAGGCGTGGCTCTACGAGGAGGTCGAGCGACTGGAGCAGCAGGTGCGATCGCTCGAGGCGGAGAACCGGCGGCTCCGGCGACTCGAGCGGGAACGGAGCAGGATCTCGATCCCGAAGGTGTACGACGACCCCGTGGCGCAGCTTCGGCTCGAGCTGCACCTGGCGTACCTGTCGCGGGTGAAGTGACAGCGGACATCGGATAATCCCGGTGGGCGGACACGAAAGTCCTGGCTGACGGACACGAGATTTCCTGGTCGGCGGACACGGGTTCTCCCGGTCTCTTGTTGTTGATCCACCGCGGCGGCGCCT